>Ga0316217_10002779_pt1 | contig 20751 bp, 19 predicted proteins | sample 1anoAmetaG_FD_203633 | JGI IMG/M metagenome (GOLD analysis project Ga0316217, IMG submission 203633) | Freshwater microbial communities from Trout Bog Lake, Wisconsin, USA - 1anoA | ecosystem: Environmental > Aquatic > Freshwater > Lake > Hypolimnion/Profundal zone | place: USA: Wisconsin...
TTCCTTGAGTTTGGAGAGATTGGTTGCCTTGAGCTTGAAGGGCTACCGCACTGCCTTTACCTTGTCCACTGTGTTCCTCAGCTACTCTATCTTCTTGATCCACTCGTCGATGTGCAGCTGGTACTTGTCTATATCGCCCTCAATCACAGTTATATCATCGATTATTTTCTTAGACTATTAAGACATCACTTTTATCTACTTCACCAGATCAGTCTGCTGCTTCATGTGCAGCTACTTCAGGTTTAGGATAAACTACTACTTGTTGCCCAGCAGTTCCTCGCTCGCATATTCCAGCTCCCTGGGTATTTCTATTAGGTCAGTCACCGCTTATTTGTGCTTTTACGACTAATGCTGCATCCCAATTTCACAATACGATTACAAACAAACCATTCGCATAATTAGCTATTACTAGCCCGAACTAATATCTTTACCACCAGCACACCAACTGCCCCAAAGGCACCACAAATACCCACATGTACTGTCTCAGCAAGTCAGCTGGAAGAACCCGATCATCAGTAAATTAAAATCAATTGATGCCATAATGGACTCCGAACCGGCTGCAGTTTTGGACCCTGGTCTTTTGGTGTTTGCCGAGCGCGAACATGTCGTAGTAGACGTTCCAATGCAATCGTTTGTTGGTGAGCATCTTGTGCTTGTTGACCACCCTCTCCCGCAAAACTAAGTACCCCAATACTTACTCTTCATTTTAGCCTGCTACTGACTCTCATGCTTTTGGCTATTGTAGTTTTTAACGTCGTGCACGATGTTATCGTATGTCTTAAGATCGCTGCCCTCGTGCTTGCCGATGGACTCCAGGGACTGCATCACTCTGTCCCTGCCCTTCTTCAAAAAGTACAAATCACCGAAATACTTCTTGCCTTCCTACTACACCATAGTACCCTTCAAGCGGGTTTGAATTTACTGCTCAGTGACCTCGACCTCGTTGCCGCTACTATCACTCCGATTATTCTATTAATGAATGTGGGAGTTTCTGATCAAAGGCAGGTGATGACGGACATTGATGCTATCTTTCATTCTGGCATAGGTCTATGACAGCCGATTCAGGCTGTTCACTTTTTTGAGGCTATCCTTGCTATTCAGGGCGCTGTAGATCACGCTTGAAATCATTTTCTGTGAATCTTTGCTATCCCCGCCCATGAATATGGAAGTTTTCTATTTTTGAGGGCTGTTGGAGTTCGAGGTCTCCGAATCCATGTACAACTTGGCGAGGCTGCGGTTGTATTCGAGGGAACTGAGTAGGTTTCTATCGCTGGTGCGGCTGACCGAGGTGGTGATGTTGCGGAACTTGCTGACATATTTTTCGACATTATTCATGCGTTTGGTTATGTGAGGAATATTGAATATTCTAGTCCTCTGGGTGGAGGCAACATTGGGTTGTGGCTGCTGGTCAGGCGGAAGGTGATAGAGTGGCTGCAGCTGGTAAATCTAAGATTGTATATTGTTGCTCATAAGATTATAAATTCCATCCGCAATACCAGTTGATAGTGGGCGGAAGTAAATAAGCAAGTGAATGAAGTAATGGATACTGAGATTAATATACTGTTATGTTCGTTTGTCCGTAAATATTATATGCAGTAGCTGCACAACAACCCCGCCCTCTCTCTGCCCTTCCACATCAACCCGCGCCACCGCAAGCTCAGAATCTACTACGAACAACACCAACAGCCAGATACTCGCCACTCTCTGGAGAACATGATATCTCCCATCAGCAAACCCCGGAGGAAACTGCCCATATCTGGGGAGCTGGCTCGCAAAATCAAGCAGAATAACCAGGGGAAACCACCGGGCGAGATGCAGAAGGCCAAGAGAAGTCAATACTAGCTGAACTAGCTGGGTAAACCCAACGAAGAAGCAGACCCCTCTCAAGACCATAGCAAGTAAGGGGCGGGTAAGTACCCGCGGGTGAAGCAAATCAAAAGGAAGAACAGCATCTAATCCAACGGCTCCGCCTACGTGAAGTAGACCGATTAGCAGCTCTAGCAGAGGGTCAAATAATTTGCCAGGTTGATTTAGAGTAAGAGACTCAGGGCAGAAAACCGCAATCTGCTCGAGAAGGGCGAGTACGAAAAAAGAGTCATCGACTCCGAGATCAACGACTGCCAGCGCACCATCCTCCACAACCAGCGCATGATGGAGAGGCAGGCCCGGGTCGAGGAGAGGCTCAAGTACATCAAGCGAGGCAAGATCGTCAGGGACCGCTATTGTCTGGATGAAGATGAGGGCGAGCAGGAGAAGATCTACAATTCAGTGAACTTGCGGTCGCAGCTATCGCAGCTAGACTAAAACCACCGAGTCTTAAAACTCAACCGGCAAAGTTTGAACCTCAGCCAGATGTCACCAAGAAACAGGCAGTTGGCAATCTCCTACTAGAAGCACATCCTGACCGAGCCAGACTAGCCCATCGGCCAGGACTATTTCCACCATTAGAATCAGCAGATGCTCAAGCGACTGATCAACCTCGTCAAGAAGAAGGAGCGCCTCAACTACCTCACCAACATTGCCTCTTCGCCCAGACTCTACCACTGATGCCACCCATCCCACGGCCCCATCCAAACATACCACCGACAATATATCAATGATTTTAATCCCTCTGATCTCCACCCTACCCTGCCTCCGCCCAAATTGATATCAGTCAGCACTCCCCACTCAAATTTATGTGTTTTCGGTTTATGCGTATGGTGCATACATTTATCTCAAAATCAGGTCGGCTTGGGTGGCTTGGTGGGCTCCTAGGTGTTGTTCTCGAGCGGCTTGCGCCTGAGGACCTTCATGACCTGCCACATGTACTTGGTCTGCTCGTAATCCAGCCGGATATTCACCAAAGATCGGAGCAAGTTCTTGCAGGTCTCGTAATCTTGAGGGGCGATCTCGGTTATTTACGACTCACAATCCTGCTGATTATGTCTCTCCATTAATGTATATTATTGATGGACTCATTGATTGACTCGATATTATGATCCTCCGGAGTCAACAAACTCCTTCAAAAATGCATACTATTTCATATTCGACTGCACCAGCACCATTTCATCATATTCAAGTGCAAACAGGATAGAAATATCCTAGCTGGCTCGATAATAGACTGATAATAGACAAGATATACATCTAGCTTATGGGAATTAAAGATATCTTTGCTTCGAAATTATTCGCAATCATTTTTAAGCTGCTCGAGCTTCGTCTTATTTCAGGATAATGCTGGTCCAGATTGTTTATAATTCCACTCAATGTATAAGGGAGAGTAGCCGTAGTCTCAGCCCCACCGATAAGCCAACCCTTACAAGCAAAGAATAGTCGAGCTCGAAGCAGAGTGCGAGTAGAAATAACTGCGGCACCGCGAACTGGTCAAAAAGATAGGCTAGATGGCCTCATCGCAGTAGAACCTCGAGTAGCAGGTGAGACAGTACCAGTAGCAGGTGCGAGGCCAGTCCGCAGCCATGCAGCAAACCCTGTAAGACCGCAACGGCTGCATCCTGATGCTGCGGTCGCAGCTGACAGCAGTGGAGGAGTCCAACTAAAACCTCTACAAGTTGCTGAAGCAGTCGAACAGCAAGATCGTTGAGCTGATGAGATAGCTGACCGACAAGAACCGCTTCATCAAGGAGTACATTCAGAAACAGCAGGACGAGTGATAGCGAGCCTTATGCTAGTTATATTTCAATAGAGTAGGATAGTAATCATCTTCAACAATTCCTCTTGCTCAATATCTTCTTCAGCTCTTACGGGGAGCTTACGATCAAGTTGCCACTGCCCTGCACGAAGTTCGCATTGCCGTTTACTGTGTTTGAATAGCCTGCCACTCTGTTGCTGCCTCCCAGTAGCAAATTGTTACCTCCTAGAATTGAGTTGCCGCTGCCAAATACCAAGTTGCTGCCTCCCAAAACTTGGTTGTTCTGACCCTTTATTGCGTTCTGATTGCCTTCAAATACGACATTGCCGTTCCCACTCACAAAATTTTTACTGCCAAGAACTGCGTTTTCAGATCCATTTATCCTATTGTCCGAGCCGACGATCGCTGACTTGTTACCGACAATAATGTTCGAACTCCCTGAAACCAAATTAGATGTACCCTTGATGAGATTGCTGTCGCCCAGCCATATATTGGAGTTCCCAACTATGGCGTTATTTTGTCCCTTCCCGATTCCTAATGAACCCAAAACGATGTTCTGGGACCCTAAGATAGAGTTACTATTTCCTAGTAAACTGTTGTTGAGACCTTTGATCGCATTGAAGTTGCCTAAAACATTGTTTTGGGCGCCATTGATGAAATTCTGGTCTCCCAGCATCAAATTGCTGTCGCCTTGCTGCACAACATTCCCACTGCCTTTTAGGATATTGCATTCGCCGTTGACTTTGTTCTAATTGCCGGAAAGAACAGCGTTTCCATTGCCAATTATCAAATTCTTGGTGCCTTGAAACACGATATTTTGGTTGCCCTTCACGCCATTGATGTCACCTAGTACGTTATTTTGACTGCCGATGAGTTGGTTTTGATGACCCACGATGGTATTGCTGTCCCCTCTCACTTGATTTTGAGTACCCACTATCATATTTTGATTGCCATTGTCGACCAAATTGAGATAGCCTGCGACAAAGTTGTTTTTACCCTGCAGACCGTTGTACATACCCAAAACTGCATTCCCATCGCCTGACACATAATTTGTATTCACGTTGCTATTTTTGGGCAGCTTGCTATACTGCTCCAGGAAAGTGTTAATCGTTGAGTAGATGTCATTGTTTTGGCTGGATGGAGGGTTGAGGTAGGAAGGGATATTGGGTATGGACGGAGAACTATTGATTGAATCCCCTTTTTTGGAGTAGTTAAGAGAGCTCAGATAGGGAGAGAAAGACATGATTGCGGCATTGGAGAATAGAAGAAAGACGAGTACAATAATAAGAAGCCTTTTCATAATAGAAGAATAATAACATCCTTAGATATATTATAGGGCAATTTATTCGAACGTGCACTGGATTCGCATATCTATAAAAATTAAAGAACAGTAAATCACGGCTCAGCAAACTATTGGCAAGGTCTCAAAGGTGAACTACTGCTTGACCACGTTGTTATCTCCAATCACCACATTCAGCTTCCCTTCGATCGTGTTCGTGCTTCCATTCACCTTGTTCACATCTCCGGCTACTGTGTTCGAATTTCCATTTACGATGTTCTCACTTCCATTTACTGAATTCTTGTTACCAACTACTGCATTGGTAGTACCATTTAGACTGTTGGCGTTTCCTAAAACAGCGCTGCTGTTGCCTGTCACTGTGTTTTTGTTCCCACTCACCAAATTATCGCTACCATTAACCTTATTCTTATTGCCAACCACAACTCCATTATTACCTTCAATACTATTGGAATTGCCTTGAACTTGCTGGCTACTCCCATCAATCGTATTTTTGTTGCCAACTACTCCGTTTTCACTGCCATTGACTGTGTTCTTATTGCCGACTATGGTGTTGTTATTTAGAGTTACTATATTCGTGTTCCCTTTGACTGCATTGCCATCGCCATTGATGGTGGTGTTGTTTCCTTTGACCAAGTTGGAAGCACCATCTATTGAGTTATTGTTACCAATGGCTTGGTTCTGGTTCCCAAATATGCTGTTCTGCAGTCCGGCCAGCATATTCTAGTTACCGAATATGATGTTATCATTGCCCTTCACCCCATTCTTGTCTCCCATCGCCGTATTATTATCACCTATCAAGTTGTTTTTATCTCCCAAAACGCTAGCGTTGTTCCCAAGTACAGTGTTTTGGTTGCCCTGAACCACACTACGATTACCTGCTACTGCGTTTGAATCGCCTGTTACGAAGTTAAAACCTCCTAGGATCTGGTTGCTCAAGCCTTTGGTTATGGCATTGTTGTCTCCAATAATCCCATTAACTGACCCATTTATCGAGTTGATATTCCCTTTGACCAAATTACTGTCACCTGTCACCGCATTTGTATTCCCTGCTATTAAATTTTACTTTCCCACCAAAGAATTATTGCTTCCCAACGCATAATTGCTAGACCCATTTACAAAGTTTACTGATCCTTGCAGCTTATTGCTGTTGCCAAACACATTGTTGCTATCTCCTTTGACCTGGTTGGATGAGCCGGTGAGATTGTTTTTCAACCCCGCAACTATGTTAGCTGCCCCTGTAATATTACTGAAATTGCCGAATAACGCATTGGTATCTCCAACTATTTTATTATGATTACCTTGCACCAGGTTAATGGATCCCTAAATAGTATTATTTTTGCCTGAAGCCGTGTTGTTGCTTCCTTTTATGCCGTTTAGAGTTCCAGCGATATTGTTAAAGTCACCAAAAAGGCTATTCAAATCGCCCTGAACTTGGTTAAATTTGCCAGCTATCAGGTTCGCATTGCCTTAAAGGATATTGGTATCTCCTATCACTTGGTTTTTCTGCCCTGCTAAAGAATTGTTGCTCCCTTTTACTCCATTACTATCTCCAAAAACTGCATTTACGTTACCTAAAACTGCATTAGAACCGCCAGTAATCTGATTCTTGATTCCACCGGCGATGTTTTAGTCTCCTATGATCGTATTGCTTAGACCTTTGAGTATGTTGCTGGAGCCGAAAACTGAGTTTTAGTTGCCACTCAAAATGTTCTTATTGCCTGATAGCAGGTTAAATGAGCCGTTCAAACCGTTTTCGTTGCCTTTAAGAACATTACTATTACCAATTAACAGGTTGCTGTTACCCAGGAGCTTATTCACATCTCCATTTAATTGGTTTTTTTGGCCTCCTAGCAAGTTTCCGTTTCCTTTTATGCTGTTAGTAGGAGGCAAAGTAAGTGCGGAGAAGGCGGTCTGCAGGTCGCTTAGGGCCGGGAGGATGATCTGTGGAGACTATGCGGTGAGATGTGGGTTGTTGGTAAATTGAGTTATGATGGCACTGCGGACTGCAAAGAGAATTAATAGGAAAATTCCAAAAGGCTTGCCTTTCATAAATACCTTTGATAACAATATTTAATCAAAATCTTCTATGGAAGAAAGCTTATATTCGTTATTTGACATTAATTAAATAGTCCTTTATAGCAGCTGCAAAAAATTGACGCTGAGAAATCGCTAGCGTAGAGAATCAAGCGCACTTTTGCCCTATTCTGTCAATATTAAGGGATAGGTAGTGTTTTTCAACACTCCGCAAGGAAAAGGAGCTGAATTCACTTTATCTAATAATTTGTTAATCGGCAATTCTGCTATCAATTTGAACTACATCAAGTCAGTTCTCTTTCTTCTCGTCGTCATCCTAATCTGATCCGCTCTCTTGGACGAGTTGGTACGAAACCCCTTACTAGGGACATCTCATGATAAGTCTCCCTTTTTCGTATTTTGGGATGTCTTATCGGCCTGTGAAAAAGCCTCGAGGAGCCAACCTTTGAGAGGCCTCAGGAATTTCCTCCTTTTTAGTGCTTCGGTCATATTTGATGATCACGTATTTCACTTTTTTTTCCTGGTACTTATTTACTGTCCTATGCACCTTGCCGGTACACCACACGAAGTCTAAGTCTCGCACATCTACCAAGCTTCCAGTTTCTAACTAGCTTACCCTAAATTACATGTATTTTACGTCCTCTTGCGTTTGTACTCTTTGTACTGCTCCAGCCTCTTCTCATATTCTTAGATGTCTTCAGGTTCAAACTTTTTGATGTAGTCCAGAATGAGATTGTCGAGCAGAATGTTATTGGCCTGCTTCTGGTTTCTAATTTTGCTGCAACACTCAGGGCACTAGTCGAGGAAGATGATGTATTCGGACAGGCAAATTTAGCAGAAAGTGTGTTCGCAGGCAGTGGTAACAGAATGCGCAAGATAATCCTTGCAAAGAGGGCAAAATATGGTGATTCCGTCAAGTCTTTTGCTTCGGTGTTGCTACTACTAATAGTGAGGGTCCTGTTCATCGAGCTCAGCCTCCTACTTCTACTCCTGCTCAGGCTGGTCCTCTACTTATTTTTGCAGCATACAATATGATTATAAGCTACAGAAATCAAACTCAGATCAATCATTTCTATAAATCATCACCTGCGCAAAGGCATTAAACCTAATAAATAATCCATTTCATCATCATTTCTCATTGATGAATTTAGCTGTGGTACTTTGAATCAATTATGATACGTTATTATGCAAAAGCGGGTCTTTGAGAAAGTATATGGAAATGAAGACTGCCATGTCATTTAAATTTTCTTCATCTGAATGAACTGTCAAAATTGAAGGGTTTAGAGTACTTTTTATAAAGTTTAGTCTTTTAGGTGTCTCAAAGAAAGTCCTTAGGCTCTATGAATCAAATGAAAGATATAGATAAATAGATATTCAGCTAATTCCTTGAATTTGGTTGCCAATATCCCAAATAAACTTATATTCATATAGTTATGAACGATTTAAAAGATGAGCACCCTAAAAGATCAATTTCTCAAAATGACAGTCCTAGCTATGATTCCTCAGTATACTCCCACAACTATGTCTGGAATTCTAATCGAGATAAGCTGTCGAATGATAATCATTAAGATAGATTGAGGTAGCAGGCTCGAAGGTTTGTCTCTAGAATTCGCAAACAAAAATAGTATAATGAGGGCAAATATCTGCTGATGAGGCAGAAGGAGGAGATAAAACGACAAAAAGAGGAAACTTTGATGAGATCTCTGCACATGGAGAAACAAGAAATTCAGCGTAGTAAAAAGATGAGTGTTGCTCTTGAGAAGATTCTTGTGAATTAGTGCAAAAGGGAAAAGAGAATTATTAATGAACTAACGCAAAAGTTGAGGTAAGAGATTCATCAATAAGCTTTTGATTAGCTTTATCAAATTAACCAGCAATAACCCTAAATAACTTTTGATTAAACGCCTAAAGTTGTAGCCAAAAAGTTCAAAACAGTCGAATCCTAGAAAAGCGAGCAGAAAGAGAATACTTTGAATCTACCCTCCATAATCAATAAACATGAGCTTAAGCATAAAACTGAAGCTGTTGCCGAGAACCCCACTAGATTCTTCAAGCCGAAGTAAGAAAGATAGATCTATCTGACCAAAATAGATCAAATTAAACTAAAAGCAATAGAAAGTAAAATAAAAAAGCTGAACAAGCTTTTTAATTAATCTCATGAAGGGAAAATATGATTTTTTAATCTGAGTAATAGTATCATTTTCAATGATTGGTGCAAGGTTTAGATCCGAGGTTTGGATAAGCAACTGGAGCAGCGACTGGCAGGTTGAATCTATATCCGTTTCCTTGGATTTGGAGGTTGTTCTGCCTGAAAAGTTGGTTCATGTTCCCTAAAATTTGGAGCCTATAACTCTCAGCTACTTGGTTTTGGTCTCCTTCTATGTTGTTATCATCTCCATGGTTGATGAAATTGTTGCTACCTCTGACACAATTTCCGTTGCCTATCACAACGTTTCCGTCCCCATACACGAGGACAATCATTAAACACACGAAAAGAAAAGATAGAACCTTCATACCTTAGCTGTTTAAAAAGAATATAAAGAAATAGAAGAAATGGCATATAAAGCATCGAATAAGATATAATAACTTCATTTTAGAACATCAGGATTTGTGTTGGCTAAGTGCATGATCATTTATCCAAAGAAGGAGTTGGCCCACGCAAACCACTATCTTGTTATTAGCGAAGGATTATCAACTGAAAACGATTCGTGCATCAGGTTGTTTTTAGCTGATTTTATCAGGCTGCTTAAACAATTTTTTATTTAGTTGTTGGATTGGGAAGTTAGAATCTGGGTGATTAGGGCTAAAGGCCAAATGTAACGAGCTGAAGTGTGAGAGCTGCCTACACCATTTATATCTCCTCTTGCATAGAAAAATTTGTTCCTTTCAGAGAGAATAAACTTTCGTGTATTCTGGTATGTCTAATCTTTGACATCTATGAACCCCAAATAGACCATACTCAAGATGGAAGGCAAATTGGAGTCATCATAGATACGATAGCTACCTCTACCATCGACCTCATATGCAAAGATATCTTTTCCTCCTTATTTCACTACTCCGTATTTGAAGATAGCTTCTTTAATGCTATCTGCGTAGTGTAGCATCTTTTGCGATAGCTTTTTGCTCAAAGAATAATAAACGGAGGAAACTTTCACTTTGCTCAAAACCTCCGTGGCAACTAATCTTAGATAGCTCGCCAGCATTGCATTTCCTGGGATGTTATAAGGCAGCTAATTAGGACTATCAGAAGGTCTAAATCCAGTTTTGACCATACCAGTGTACACAGCATTTGGTATACTTCCTTCAGGTAATTCAGAGTTACTCCTATAAAAAGTGTAATATCTTTTACCAATCTTGTTTTCTTAGGCAGTGTCCTTAGTCTCCTAGCCAATCAGAGTAAGTATTCTCTGTAATGCTTTGAAATAGTTAGGATTAAAAAACTAAGTGTCATTGAATCTTTTTATATACTCATGAGAGAGTCTCAAAAAGGCTGAGGGAGAGTCAATTTAAAACTTACGCTCCCAGATACTGGGTGTTGCAAATTAACGCTTTCTAATGAGATCAACCGGAATACCCATTATAAGGGTTTAAGAGTTGTCATTGAAGTAAAGAGGCCTTAGAAATTTTGAAACTTAAAATCTCTTAAACGCATTGGAGTATACATCAATTAAGATGAATTCTGATTGCGTGTTTAAAAGCCCACGAGTAAGACCAGGGATATGAGTGCAATCAGTGGGCATTCTGATATATGGAATGAACTGATTGGTCGAATCTCTGAGCCACATTGCTTAGATATCGCCAGTAATAATATAAATAGCTTAGTAACCTTTGGTAAGATTGTAATGCTGCACTGTGGTACTCATTGTATTGGGATAGGCCTTCACAAGGATGTTAAATAGTTCAGAGTTCTAAGTCTTTAAACTGGTACCATTTGTTTTTGTAGGTTTGTACATACTAATCAATGCATTTGATTGTATCATTGAGCTCGTTTGCTTGCAGTTAATTGATGAAAGCAGCTATCAATAGGCATAATACTAGATATCTTATCATCGAAAATAAATATATTTCATAAATCTACTCATTTGGCTTTAATTTACGATGAAGAGAATAATGCTAACTGTAAAACACTTTTTAAAATTTTACTTTAACTAAAATATCTTATAATCGATGATACGAAAGAAAAGCTTAGCATACTTGAAATCCTTAAGTAGAAAAGCTAAATTGCTAAGATTGAAAAAGCGAGTGGCTCATAAATTCACAAGAATAGTTCCAACTTATGTTTAATATCAATCTGAAACAAAGTATTAGAATGTCTAAACATTAGATTTTCATAAAATTGCTGACTAAAATGTAATATTTTCTTCTTTGGCCTCAAGAAGACCATTTTTACTTATCAATGGGAGTGTTCCCTCTTTCACTTATCCAAAAAGAGTCAAGGTCATAGCGACGAAACTAAGCATCTCATAAGCCGAATTTAACCCCAAAATAGAAATCCCTTACTAAAAGTAACAGTAAAAAGGTTCAGTATTTGTCTAAATCCCCTTTCAATAATTCAAGTAATACAATGGAGATTTGTTTCTTTCTATTGCCCAAATGACCTTGGATAAGAAATCCGTTACTCTTCCTGCCTACATCACAGAGTATTTTAACTAGAAAAGAGGAGGAATAGCTTTTAATTCGATTTAAAACATAAATCTTTGGTACTACAAAGGTGAAAGAATCTCAACTTGGCATTACGATGGCCATGATAATTTCTTATTTGTTCAGCAAGGACAAAAAAAGATATATCTCATGCCTATAAACTAGGTGAAACCCTAATTTATAAACTATGTAGAGTCTAAAAGTGTGTTTGATGAGAACTCAAATCACGCAATTAAGTACAATTTAAAGGAAAGAAATCACCAAATCTACTCTGTGACTGTAAAAGCGGGCCAGTGTTTATTTATTCCTAGAGGATGGTGGCATTAAGTGCATTCATAAGGCCGCCCTAACATAGCTTTGAATGTTTGGGGCAACTCTATCAAAAAGCAAATTGGGAAAGGAGAAGAAGATATCTTTTTGAAGCATATCATTTATGAAATTAGTGAGTAGTTGTCCAAATCTATTCCTAATTGGTAATAATCCTCAATTTAAATGAAGCAAACGTTAAGATAAGTTAATTTCATGCTCTATTTCAACAAATATTTGAGAAAAGTGGAACTGACAGCAAGGGAAAGTAGTGACAGTTGATGACACTTTTACTCATCTAATAAAATATCTTCATTTATACGGTTAGATGACTATTGTGAAGCCCTTAAAACTTTACTTAATTAAGACTATTATCTTTTGGTTCCTCAAAGTGTTGAGAACTCTCATATTAATTCTATACTTGTATATTGCTAGTTAAATGAATAGAAATACAACATATATAATTTCTATTGTTTACAAGTTATGACAATCACAGTTAAAGAATTTGGGTAATTTATGCTCTAATTCGTCAATAAAAATTTCGTTCCGCATCTCCACTCAGGTACTCAGTAACATTAGAAAAGCCTTTAACGCTGGCGATAACTGACTGAGCTCATTAAAGATATATAAAAAGTCAATATTTGGAATTTGGATAGCTGCCTCAAGAATTTCGAGTTGAAGGCTAGCAATACCAATGAGAAGGAAAGTAAGTAATACAAATTGAGCTAAAATAATCGCATAAACTCAAACCCATATACAACTTAGTACAGTTATTTTGATAAAAAGTAACTGGTTCCCAACAGTTTTTCTCTGTAGGAGCAAGGGAAGTTGAACAACAGCCTAAAGGGCAACAACAAATAAAGTTCTTAGCCTAGAAGCAAGTTATACAAATTCGGTGGTTCTGATTAATACGAGACAAAGTTATCTTTCTAGAGCAAACCTGCCAAGTAAAAAGCGGAGTCAGTGAATGATCCTGAAGGGTTCTAAAAATTAATCCAATCTTTTAGAAAACTTTGCAACAACTTTTAGAACAACCACAAAAGACTACTCAAGTAAGACCAAAACTACAAAGAAAACTACAAAGAAGAGTTGGTCCAGCATTGATTTTTGAAATTTTGTAAGTCACAACATTCAGAATATCAATATTAATCTTAAATCATCTGCTTAATCGCAAAAATGGAGTACTTCAAAATGATTCCATTTTAAGTCACTGCAATCAGCGAGGCTTTGTCGCAGGTTATTGCCATTTTGCTGATCACGCCGTAAGAGAGTACTTTGTCGACATGGTTTCCTCCAAAACTTGTTTCAATGCAGTGGAGATGAGGGTCATCTCCTCCATAAACTAATAGTCTTTAATCAGTTTCGACAAAATGGTTTTAGGCCACACAATTAATTGATGTTCCATTGACCTCTTTCTTGTTTATAATTTGACCATTGCTGACCATGCACTCATATATGAAGTTACCTGCGCCCACAGCCTGTATTAAGATTTCACTCACAAAAGTGACCTATTTCACAAAGCTAGTGACATAAAAAGAGCTCCTCAGTTCGAATTTTTTCAGACTCCAGATTGCACAGTAGCCATCATCTCCACATGATACTAGTTGATCACTATTGTAAGGATTTATCTTCAAATCGTGTATTTTCCTCATATGGAAAGCCAAAGAGCCCAAAACTAGCCCAAATGTTTTGTTTTAGAGGATGTTCCATAGCCGAATCACTCCATTCTACCCTCCACAAATAATTCTGCTTTAAGTAAGAGCTACTTTGTTGACTAACTATCAGAAATAATCTTGGTTATACTTCCTAGATTGGCTTCGGCAATTCTATGAACCAGCTTCCCATTGGTGGGAGAAAAAAGTCGAATACAGTCATCATCCCATCCACTAATAATGAATTTACCATTTTTTGGCAGGCATAAGGCCAAACAAACTACCTTAGCTAGTGCTATTTTGATGATAGGTTTTAACTACTTCGTCCTCCACAATATGATATCACTTCCTGAACAAGTTGCAAATAGGTTCTAGAAATCTTGAATAAAGGCCAGGTCGTTTATTTGAGAAGTATGTGAAGAGTAGCATAACTAAACTTCGAAAGTATTAGCATCAAAGCGGTATACATTAGCCTTGTTAGTAGAAAGGTAGCATTATGCTTAACTGAATTCTGTCAGACTATAGATTTCTTCACCCTAGAGCTTTATTTACTTTATTAAAGCCAATGTTTAAACCTCAAGAAAAGCTAAAAGGCCTTCTCGACCACATATTACTAAATAGCCAGGCTACAAATATTTGATGTTCAAAATACCTTTTGTTACAACTCTCTTTTTCGGACCAATACGCGATTACTTATCTAATTAACAGTGCCTTTACTTTATTCTCTGTCGATTTATGCAATGTCTCCGTTTTTCGAGCATCCGTACAAAAATTTATCATCTGGTGAAAAGATAATGTTGTTATATTCGCGGGTTTTGTTTGTTTTGATTTCTATTTCTTCAACCTAAAACAATTCAGAGTTACTGATTAAGTTTAAGCATCGATTTTCATCAAAATTACTTTGGTGGCAGTCAGCAGAACGAAGAAAGTTGGATCTCTGTTCGAAAACTTGATAGCTTTGACTTTTCCATCCTTCTTTTTGAGCACTTTTGAAAAAAAAACTCGAGTTCCGACCTCTGATTGGTTATTGACTTCGATTATGCTTAGTTCTTAGCTGTATTTGCATTCAATTACGCTCCTTCTGAAGAACTACCCACGGAACAGATATATTAGCCATCCTGTGAGACAGTTATATAGTTAATTTGAGTTTTTTGATAGTTAAAATATTTGGGCTTCTAGATTGCTCTAATATCCAGAAGGATGGCTGAAATGAGCTGGCCAGGACTGGCTTTTTCCCCAATACAAATAAATTATCCCCTCATATCAATAGCCGAAATCTCACGCTTACACTCGAAGATAGCAGATGACTTTTTGCCATCAAAGAACTGGAGAGAGTTGGCCAAAGGCATGAAAATGCCCCCATTCATGTAGTAAGGACAGTTGATAATAGTGTTTGCGAGTTTATCTAGGTAAACGAGGTTTTACAGGAGTATCCTCTGAGAGTCTCAAAGCGGCAATTATGCATCGATAAAATTATAAAGATGGATAGTATAGAGAGGTATAATAAGTTCATGAATGATTGGTGTTGAAATCAAATTCTTTTTCAATATATATTTATATATCTTAGAGAACATGCAGAACCAAGTACAAGCGCAACTACAGGAGTTCTTAAATAACATCTCGCATATACACACCACTCCGCCCGAGCGAGCTCAGGAAGTTCTCAATAACATTCGCAGCTTCTACGAACAGGTCAATGATCCCTACACCCTGAGCGTCGCTTTTTTCAAGCTGGCTGACCACATCATGCGACTCAAGCAAGTCAACGAACAAATCAGATGGCTTTTGGAGCAGTGCGTCTTCGACATAATTACCAAATCGGTACAGACCGAGTTTAAAATCGGATCCTAAGCTCTTAAGCTCATTTTCGACCCCAATTTCGAGTACTTCAGGCATAATAACCTGGATCCCTCGCTGGTGTACCCTCTGGGATCGACAAGAAAGCTCAATTGGTATGAGCCCTAGGTAGGATAAAAAGTAGATGTTGTAAAACCTTATATCACATCCACTAGCTTTTGCAGCTGGACGCGGGGAATTCTACTTTCAAAATAAAACAAGAAATATACAATCAAGTACGACAATACCTAGGCTCCCGCCACATACAAATAAATGCCGTTTTTTGCACCTGTGGGGACAAGGACCATCGATTACGATTGGAGATTAAACCTAGATGTTGGTTCATTTGTTGATGCATATAACAGAGTGTGGTATTCAAGCACAGTCACTGAAGTAGGGTTTGAGAATGGCTCAAAAAGGGTTAGAATCAGCTTTAGAAGATTTAGCTAGCAAGGGGAAAAGGTAGACTCCCTAGGGTACAGATACGATGGTTTAGGTCCAAACTAAGATGATTGGATCGATGTAATGTCCTACCGAATACAAAAACCTGGCAAAATGGCACATTAACTCTGCTATTATTCCCATACTTCATAAGAGCTACTTGTTGACGACACCTACGATCTCCTGTTCTAGAAGGAATATGAAATAGAGCCTTTCTGGGGAATTATGCGTTGTAGCGTAACTCGCTCCACCTCTTATTTGAACTTTTTCGACCATCTATGCAACTTGAAGGGTTATGATATCTTGCTAGATATCTTAAAGCAAAAAGACTACCCAATGGACGTAGCTTGTAATATGATTGTGATCTTTGGCTTTACATCGTTTTTGACTCCAAGAATGGGCCTTAACCGAAATCTCCCTAGCTTACTTCAGGCTGGTATCGACTATCTTAAGTAAAACTACAAGCAATTCAACGCCTGGAGATTGTAAATGTTCTCGATATTTATCTAGAACATAAGCAAACGCATATATTCCCTCTCCAAAAAACACAAACTTATAAACTAAATCAAAAGATTCCTGCTAGTTGAATACTTCAAACTTAATCTCTAGAAAAACATGATTGCTTTGAAATATTTGTATGAGCTAATCAAGCCAGTGAGGCCTTACCAAAACGAGAAGGAGAAAGAATAGTTTAATAAATTTTTAGTGGAGTCTCAAATATTCTATACTGTTATCCAAAACAATGTGCACTAGCAGATACTCTCACGCTCAGGGGATCTAATCAAGTATATGTTGGAGAGTAACTTGATAGGTTGGAAAGAGATCGAACATATTTGGAGCCTCATTCCTCACAGTGACCTTAGAGGCAGAACCACCATTTAAAAGCTGTTAGCTGAAATCTCAAAAAGCTTTTCAACCGAATTCACTGAAAAATTAATTGATATTCTAGTCAATATCAAAGAGACAGAACTTACGATTGATAAGTTGAACCTTATCCGAACTTTAAAAGATCGAGAAATCTCAACAACCCACAAATAAAAACTATTGTACTACCTCTGGTAATGCCTGACAGTAAAATCAGCAAACATCAAGCAAAATGTAGAGTAGTAAATCTAAAACGTCTATCGAGGATTCATCTCTACTCTAAAGCAAAACGACCTCAAGCTATCTGTGATAAAAGCCATGATCAAGCGCATTCGATAAATCAGCACAGTAAGAAATGAAATGTATCTTTTTAGGTAATTCATCCTCACCTATCCTGCTAAGCCGGATCCCAACCATATCCAAGAAGAGAGCGACTATCCACAAACCATTCGATAGGTCATCGTCTATCTGAAAAACGAAAACATCTATGAGATCATCTTTAAGTTACTTGCCACAGCCAAAAATAAGGACAAAATTAGCAGTATTCTTTAATTTTTGCAGTTCTTGTTTGATCATGACTCTGATGATATTAGTCTCATTTTGAAATTGGTCTATGACATCCTTGGGCCGAGCGATATTTTCTTGTCCTGGGCAAAGCATCTTACATATCGTGCCCTCAATTTCTTTGTCTAGATGTATGAAAACATCGAAAACATGTAAAAATTCTAAAAGATAACCACTGATGGCTTAGAAGCAATCAAAGCTATTCTTTTGGATATAAACGTCTACAAGGGAAACATAAAAATTCTGAAAAAAAAGAAAGTAACTCAGATAATAGGACCTGTTCAAGCCCCTGTGCAAGTATCCTCACAAGTTGAATCCGGAGTTGGCACAGCAAATCAAAACTACTCAACTCTTCCGCAAAAATAAGAAACATTAACCTTTGTGTATATCCTTAAGTCACCTTTCTAATGCATAGGTTTGGCTTTTCTGCTACAATTGCTGCAATACATCAGTTCTAACAAAGTTTACAATGACATCATTAAGCTGATAATCCAGTTTATTGTGAACCTAGATGATAAAATTATCGATAAATCCTAGCTGTTTATGGAGCAGTTTTTGAGAAAAGTAATTGAAAGCATGGACTCCATCTGCAAAAACAAAGAGCTAACAAATAACGTCAAACTTCAAATCGATACTTATCTCAATTTAATTCAAGAGTTGTTTAGTGAAACCTAGAAAAATGGTTTGGGAAATATTATCCCTCACTTTACTCTCATGTAGAGCTAAATCCTCAAATTAAAAGTTTAGAATAATATAACAAGTTCTTTGATTAATAAAAAAGACCCTTTTATCATTGAAATTAACTAGAATGCTACGTTGTGGGCTCTTAAAGTGCTTCTTGCACAAACCTATGAGTTACCTCCTTCCAAGATTGATGTCATTAAATATGTTACTCCTATCTAAGATACAAATAATGGCAAATCACTGAGCGAATTATTCTTTTTTAATGAAGAATTGATTAAAATTGCCAAAAAGGACCCAAAAGATGTTCCCAAATTTGATTTGCTCAATGATGACAACTAAACACCTACTTAAAGATTCTCAAAAATACTTTAGAAATGGTTTGGCGACTATAAAAACTAACAAAATCTTTTAGGCTTGGAAGAGCTCAAAAAATTAGCTAATGACAATTGGAAAGGTTCATTGATGAAACAATAAGACAAAATAAAAGAAGTTTTAGCAAAATAGGACAAAGACAAAAAGGGAGGTCTAAGCATCACCTAATTCAAGCAATACTTTGCAAAGACTGCTTATCTAGAAAATGCAAAAGTATGGAGATTAATAAATTTATCAGGCTACAAGAACAATTTAAGGCATAAAGACGAGCCTTAAACAATAATCAGCTAAAACTCCTTCCCCAGAAAGATTCTATCCAATAAATTTGTTTACTAGACCATCTTTAATATCCTTTCGAATGATACTTTCCAACCTGTGCACTTAAATCTCTATAGATTTCTAGGTATGCTTGAGACAGATCATCAGCTTTGCAATTATATTAAGGGAAACATAAAAGAGTTTTTGGAGAAATAGAAATGTATTTATCGTCTCTCCTATGGCCTTTAAGCTCTTATTAATTAGCTTGAAAGCAACCTTTAACTTTTCGGCTAGTTCTATGAGCATAATGGAGTCGTTTAAATTGCGAAAAAATTATCTGGATACTTTTTTGATTAAACCTCTGTTTACAAACTCTAACAGTTCTTGAAGATAATTGTTATTCCAAATTTACTGAAAATACTGAGTCTTTATGTTTATCCGTTGATTTCAAGCAATAAGTACATTAGATTTTTGAAGAAGGTTAAGATTAATCTACTTGATACTCCTGAGGTCATCAAAAAACTTTAAGGCTAAGAGAATTATGCTCCAGACCAGGCTGAAAAACGAGCAATTTTGGCATCTAAATCAAATCCTTTTGACTTTTCATAGCTTTATAAGCTTTCATATAAAATTTTGGACAACCTGATTGTAAACTATGACAAAGAGTTTTTAGTCAGAATCACAAACTAAATCGTTAAGTTATATGGTTTCCTCGCTTTAGCTAATCCTTAGTTTAAACCTTAAGATATTTTCAAGGGAGCTAATTCATAATCTCTAAACATAAGAAGATCTTGTCACGCCCTCATTTTCTTCTACATGCTCAAAAACAAAGAAAAATCATTTTAATTGCTTTAGAAACTCATACAAAATGTTCCACAATAAACCAAGACGATTTCAAACACTTATTTTGACCTCATTACTATTATTATCTAAAAGACTATCGAATTTGAGCCTGAAAGTGAAGGAAACGATGATTTTTTCAAAAAGCTTGCTGTCTATTTGCTTGAATCTTTCTTTAAAGCTCCTAATTAGTATAGAGGTACCATCCTTCCCAACAAAACTTTGAATGGATTACTTTCAAACTTGCTTATTATCCTGCAAAAGAAGCCCAAAATTGGTTAATTTTTGTCTCCATACAGGTAAGAATTGATAAAAACTGGGTTATTTGCCTATTAAATCAAATAAAAAGTTTAAAAGCTTGAAGTGAATTAGCAACTTCTTTTATCTTATTTACAGCCTCAACACTTCGAAACTTATGTTAAATGTAAGTCATAGTAAAACAGAAAAATTCTCATGGAAATCATATATTACCTATATAAATACAGTAAAGAAGATCATAGTTTATTTTTCGACAAATTCATCTTGCCAGTAATGAATGAACTAGTTGATACTTCTAAGAAAAACAGTCTGAGAACGATGCATGTTGGGTTAACCAATTTCGGAAGTACATGCTATCTAAACTCGATGATGCAGGTTCTTAACTCTACAGATATCTTTAGAAACGCCATCATGAAAGTCTAAGTTTAATCTCCTCTCATCCAATAGCTTAAATCTCTCTTTTCTTTCCTTTTTTTCTCAGAAAGAGTTGACTATGCGCCTAGAAATTTACTAAATGCATTCATCCCCCAAATAAATCCAGGACTTCAGCAAGATACAACCGAGTTTTTGAACTTCTTATTTGACCAGTTAGAAGAAAGTCTAAAGAAAACTCCATATAAGAACATCTTATATGAACTTTTCCAAGGAAATCAGGTAGGACAAATGATTTGCCATAGTTGTGGAGCAAAAAGATAAAGAATCGAACACTTTTTCACCTACAGTGTGTAAATATAGGGCAAGTATGATCTCCATTCTGCACTTTAAGGAATGCACGCAGGTGAGCTTATAAGCGATTGTCTTTGTGAGAGTTGCGGTAAAAGATCAGACACCACAAAAAGAAACGTTCTCAGCGTAGTTCCTAACATATTCTTTGTTCATTTGAAGAGAATTGTCTTTGACTACAACATGTTTACGAATACCAAAATACATACAAGACTTTACTTCCCCGATTAACTAAACTTCTAACCCTTCACCAAATAAGGCCTTTAATTGAGATAACAATTAGGAGTTTAGTACCTAAAAACACTTAAAGACAACTAATAATAAATGAAAAAATTTTAGTAACTTGCACTTCA
>Ga0316217_10002780_pt1 | contig 20750 bp, 12 predicted proteins | sample 1anoAmetaG_FD_203633 | JGI IMG/M metagenome (GOLD analysis project Ga0316217, IMG submission 203633) | Freshwater microbial communities from Trout Bog Lake, Wisconsin, USA - 1anoA | ecosystem: Environmental > Aquatic > Freshwater > Lake > Hypolimnion/Profundal zone | place: USA: Wisconsin...
TGCTGTATCGCGGGTTTCTAAACCCGCGTGCCGTCCGCCAATCCAACGCCCTCAACCCTCCGACGCCCTGCCGATTTGGAAATCGGCGATACGGCAGGTTTGGAAACCTGCGCTACGCGGATTTGCCTGCCTCCAGCAGTTTAGCCCAGATTCTTGCTGCGGCTAATTATGCAAGAATTCACTGACTCAGGAGACTAGTGCCCCCCGGGCGGGGACCAGATGCGGAACTCGCCGCTGCAATGCAGCAGCGCCATCATGTAGAGCAAGCCCTCGTAATAGCGTTCCAAGCCCTCGGGCGGCGGAGTGTTCCAGAGTTCCGCCACAAAATCCCGCGCCCGCCGGTCCGTGGCCGCCAGGCTGGCGACGGCATTGACCGCCACGAGCCCTTGCGCGTGGCGCGCTTCCTGCATCTGGCCGTCCAAGGTGAACTGACATCCGTAATTGGTTCCTTGGGACGCGAAAAAGCCTTGCAGCCGGTCGCTCAGCTTCTGTTCCCGCGGGTCCTTACGCCACCAGGACCAGTCCACCGACCAGTTCCCGGCCGTGCGGAACGCATCGTACCCAAAATTCGCGCTGGGAAAGAATGAGTTGGTGAGGACGGACCCGTCAAAATTGGCGTAATTGGGCGTCAAGCCCGTGACCGCGTTCGCCACGCGGCTAAAGTAATCGCGGCTGGCCGCCGCCGTTTCGCGCCAGAAATCCGCATCCTCAGGCGGTCCCCACCGTGACCACAATTCGTAAAACGCCGGCAAGTGATACGAGGGATCCGTGAACGGGTGGCGCTCGGAGCTGGGCGAAAACAAAACCGCATGGTGCGCGGCGTCAAACAGCGGCCCGGCCGTTACGACCCGGTTGGTGTTCCGCCAAGGCACCGGCCCGGAAATCAACTCCCGATGCCGCATGCGCTTTAATAACTGCGCCGCTTCCCCCGCGTAGTCGTAAATGCCCGCGCCCTGGCCCCAGCGGTGCGCCGCGAAAAACAGGGCGGTGACATAGTACTCTTCTCCATCCGGCGCCACGAACTGGCTCAGGCGCACGCCATTGGTCCGCGCCTGCCAGGCGAAAAAACCGTAGGAGGGATGATTGGTTTCCGCGACGTACAGGTACGTTTTCGACCAATTCCACAGGGCGTCAAACTCGGCCCTTTTGTCCAATTCCACCGCGATCATCATGCCGTAGGACAACCCTTCGGTGCGCACGTCGTGGTGCTTGATATCGGTGATGTAGGCCAGGGGACCATTGGCATTGGTTCCGGCCGGGAAATAGATCGCCTGGGTGTCGGGCGCGCCGTGAAACAATTGCCCGAATGCGGCCTTGATTTTTTGCTGGATTTCCGCTGTTGAATGGCCGGCTTCGGCAAATAGATTCCGGTAATGACCGGTCTGATACGCACCGCCGCCCCCCGCGCTGCCGGCTTCGCCCGCACCACGCACCGCCAGGCAAACCGCCGCAAACATAATGCACCCGAACAACATTCGCGGAGGTCTGGTCATGGTGCGGGAACCATGCCATATCCCGGCCTCTTTTCCAAGTCCAGACGGACCGCGTAAGACCGCCAGCTTGACTCGAGGGGGTCATCTGCCATCCTTACGGCTTGCTAGAGTGAAACGATTTGCGCACAGGACTGTCCAGACGGCTCTTTGGGGAGCCGGGCTGATGTTATTGGTGGCGGGCTGTCATCAGGATCCGCCGGTGGCCCCGTCATCGCCGCCGGAGGTGCAAGTCATCACCGTGACGGCGACCAATGTCCCCATATTCGAGGAGTGGATTGGCACGCTCGACGGATTTGTGAACGCGCAAATCCACGCCCAAGTCACCGGTTATTTGCTCACGCAAAATTATGCCGAAGGCAGCGTGGTGAAAAAGGGGAACTTGCTGTTTCAAATTGATCCGCGCCCCTTCCAGGCCGCCTTGGATCAGGCGCAAGCCAAACTGGAGCAGGACCAGGCCCAATTGGGGAAAACGGAATTGGACGTCAAGCGCTACACCCCGCTCGCGAAGGTGCAAGCCATCAGCCAGGAGGAACTGGACAATGCCGTCCAAGCGAATTTGGCGGCCAAGGCCCAACTCAAAGCGGACGCGGCGGCCCTGGAAAGCGCGCAGTTGAATCTGGGTTTCACCCGGATCACCTCCCCGATTGACGGGGTGGCGGGAACCGCGCTGGCGCAGGTGGGCGATTTGGTGGGCCAGTCGGGCAGCGTGCTGACCACCGTCTCCACGCTCGATCCCATCAAGGTGTATTTTCAGATCAGCGAACAATCGTATCTTGATTTTTGGCGGTACCACGCGGCCGGCAGCGGCGCCGAAACCAATGTCGAATTGCAACTGATCTTCGCCGACGGCTCGGTTTACCCGCAAACCGGCCGGTTTTTCTTTGCCGATCGGGAAATCAATCCCAGCACCGGCACGCTCCAAATCGCCGGCCTCTTCCCCAACCCGAATTTTATTTTGCGCCCCGGCCAGTACGGGCGCGTGCGCGCGCAAACGCACAGCCTGACCAATGTGTTGCTCGTGCCGCAACGCGCGGTGACCGAACTGCAGGGCGCCTATCAGGTGGCCGTCGTGGGCGAGACTAATGCCGTGCGTTTGCAATACGTCAAAGTCGGCCCGCAAATCGGCGCGGATTGGATCATTGAAAAGGGGCTCCAACCGGGCGACCGCGTCGTGGTGGAAGGCACCCAAAAGGCGAAGGCGGGGGTGGTGGTCAATCCGCAGCCGTTCACCGACAACCCCGTCAGCGTGCCGTCGAAATGAGCACCCAGCCACCGTCCAGACAGACCCACGCGGAGCCGCGGAAACACGGTTCATGTCGGAATGAGCGTCAATCCACCGACCAGACACGCCGGCATAAACCGTGTACGCTTCCGCGAAGCGGCGGGACCGCGCGGTTGCTCAGGAGTCCGCGGCTTGGAGTGCAAACCGTGAAAACGAATTGGCCACCAAGAAGCTCAACAGCCGCAAAAACAGCGATTTTTTTGCGCCTCTCGTGCCTTTTTGCGGCGGCCCATTTGTATTCCCTCCTGCCGTCTTATCAGTAATCTCTCATGTATCGCTTCTTCATCAACCGGCCGATCGTCGCGATGGTGATTGCCATCTTGATGGTGCTGCTGGGAGCGGTTTCGATGGTGAGCCTGCCCGTCGCGCAATTCCCCAGCATTGTCCCGCCGGAAATTCGCATCCAGACCACGTTCCTCGGCGGGGACGCCCAAACCCTCGCCAATTCCGTTGCCACGCCGATCGAGGAGCAAATGAGCGGCGTGGACAACATGAATTACATGTACTCCGTCAGCGCCAATAACGGCGTCATGCGGATGGGCGTGAACTTCGACGTCAAGACCGACCCGAATATTGATCAAGTCCTGGCGCAACTGCGTGAGAATCAGGCCGTGTCCCAATTGCCGGCGGCGGTGCAGAATTATGGCGTCACCCTGTTGAAATCGCCGTCGAGTCCCATGATGTTGGTCGCCCTCTCCTCGCCCAAGGGCACGCACGACGCGACCTTTCTGGCCAATTACGCCTACATCAATCTGGTGGACCAAATCACCCAGGTGAAGGGCATTTCCAACGTCAATGTTTTCGGCGCCGGCCAATATGCGATGCGGTTTTGGGTGAAGCCCGATCAGCTGGCCAAGCTGAACCTCACCGTCAATGACCTTCTGGCCGCCATCAACGCGCAGAACACCGTCAATCCCTCCGGTCAGGTGGGCGGCCCGCCCACGCCCTCGGGCCAGGAATTCACCTACGCCATCACCGCCCAGGGCCGGCTCGTCACGGAAAAGGATTTTGGCGATATCATCGTCCGCGAAAATCAGGACGGCTCGGTGGTGCGCTTGAAGGACGTCGCGCGGGTGGAACTGGGCGCGCAACTTTATACCATCGTTGGAAAGTTGAATGGCCAGCCGGCCGCCGTCATGGCGATTTATCAATTGCCCGACTCCAACGCGCTGGATGACGAAAAAGCGGTGCTCAAGCTGATGGCCCGGCTCAAGCACAGTTTTCCGGACGATCTGGATTACACCGTTTCCCTCGATACCACGCTGGCCATCTCGCAGGGCATGCACGAAATCATGCTGACGCTGGGCATGGCGCTGCTCCTGGTCATCATCGTGGTCTTTATCTTCCTGCAGGGCTGGCGCGCCTCGCTGATCCCCTTGCTGGCCGTGCCGGTCTCTCTCATCGGCACCTTCGCGTTTTTTCCGCTCTTTGGCTTTTCGCTCAATACCCTGTCGCTCTTTGGTCTGGTGCTGGCCATCGGCTTGGTGGTGGATGACGCCATCGTGGTGGTCGAAGCCACCGAACGCCACATCGAAGAGGGGATGGCGCCCAAGGACGCCGCGCTCAAGGCCATGCATGAAGTGGCTGGCCCGGTCGTGTCGCTTGCGCTGATTCTGGCCGCCGTGTTCATCCCCACCATTTTCATTGCGGGCATAAAGGGGCGGCTGTACCAGCAATTCGCGCTGACGATTGTCATTTCTGTCGCGCTCTCCGTGTTTAACGCGTTGTCGTTGAGCCCCGCGCTCGCGGCCATGTTGCTGCGACCCAGGGAAAAAAACCAATCGCGCAGCCCGCTGGGCCGGTTTTACGACGGGTTCAATCGCGTGTTTGACCATGCCCGGAACGGCTACATGAAAGTGGCCGGCGCGCTGATCCGCAAAGGCGTGTTGACCCTGGTGCTGCTCGTGACCATCGGCACGATTGCCATCCTGCTCGGCGCCCGCCTGCCAACCGCCTTCTTGCCGGAAGAGGACCAGGGCTATGTTTTCGTTGTCGCACAATTGCCTTATGCCGCCTCGCTCGAGCGCACCGACGCCGTGTGCAAGAAGATCGAGGCGATCATGAAGAACACCCCGGGGGTGAAGTATTGCACGACGGTCGAAGGCTTCAGTCTGCTGAGCCAGGTGCAGGCCACCTATAATGCCTTCTTTTTTGTGACCCTCAAGCCGTGGGACGAGCGCACCCGGCCGGAGGAGCAGATCACGGCCATTCGCGCGCATCTCAACCGCGAACTGGCCAAGCTGCCCGAAGCCTCCGCCTCGGCCTTCCCGCCGCCGGCCATTCCTGGCGTCGGCACCTCCGGCGGCTTTACCTTTATGCTCGAGGACCGCTCCGGCCGGCAGGATGTGTCCTTTCTCTCGCATAATCTGGACACCTTTTTGGCGGCCGCCCGCAAACGTCCCGAGCTGTCGGGGCTGCTCACGACCTATTTGCCGAGCGTGCCGCAGGTGTTTGTCAAAGTGGACCGGGACAAGGTGCTCAAACTCGGGGTTCCGCTCAACGACGTTTACACCACGCTGCAAACTTTCATGGGCGGCTATTTTGTGAATTACTTCAACCGCTTCGGCCGGCAGTGGCAGGTGTATCTGGAAGCCGAAGCCCCGTATCGCGCCCGGGCTGAAAATCTCCTCCAGTTTTACGTGCGCAATAAACAGGGCCAGCCGGTCCCCCTGTCCGCCTTCACCGAAATCCAATATCGCACCGGCCCGGAATTCGTCATGCACTTCAACGAATATCCCTGTGCCCAGATCAACGGGGCGGCGGCGCCGGGCTACAGCTCCGGCCAGGCGACCAAGGCGCTCGAGGAGGTCTTTGCCCAGACCATGCCGGCGGGGATGGGCCACGATTATTTCGGCATGTCGTTTCAGGAGCAGCAGGCCGCGGCCGGCGTGTCGCCCGTGCTGGTGTTTTCGCTTTCGGTCCTGTGCGTGTTTCTGATTCTGGCCGCGCAATTTGAAAGCTGGTCCTTGCCGATGAGCGTGTTGCTCGGCACGCCCACCGCGATTTTGGGTGCCTTCCTGGCCTTGACCCTGCGCGGCTTTCAAAACAATGTCTATGTCCAGATCGGCCTGATCATGCTGATCGGCCTCGCCGCCAAAAATGCCATCCTCATCATCGCCTTCGCCAAGACGGAATACGAGCATGGCCGGCCGATTTCCGCCGCCGCCCTGAAGGGCGCCCACACCCGGCTGCGGCCCATTTTGATGACCTCCTTTGCCTTCATTCTCGGCTGCCTCCCGCTCTGGTTCGCCTCCGGTTCGGGCGGGGCCTCGCGCCAAACGCTCGGCACGGTGGTCATCGGCGGCATGCTGGGCGCGACCTTTGTGGACATTTTCATCGTGCCTGTCACGTTCTCAATTGTCGAAAAGACCATCGCGCGTTTCAGCAAAAAAGTCCGGGAAGCCCATGCGGCCCCGCCACCGGAGCCGAACGGATGAACCCCTCTTCGCGCCCAGGCCTGAAGTTGTCTGCCCGCATTTGCCTCCGGGGATTTGCGCTTTTGTGGGTGGGTTTGTGCCTGGCCGGCTGCGCCGTCGGTCCCGATTACCAGCGCCCCGCCACCAGTGTCCCCGCCGCGTTTCGGGGGGAAACGACGATTTCCACGAATTCACTCGCCAACCTGCCGTGGTGGCAGGTGTTTCCCGACGACACGCTGCAAGCCCTGATTCGCACGGCACTCACCAACAACTACGATCTGCGGGTGGCGGTGACGCGCGTTGAGCAGGCCCGCGCCCTCGCCGCCCAAGCCCGCTCACAGTTTCTGCCGCAACTGAATTACGCGGCCTACGCCGGCGCCGCCCAAAACGTGTCGGATAACCAGCCGGCGCCCACCGGCACCCGCGGCGCCGCCTTTGGCGGCGACCTGAATGCCTCGTGGGAGCTGGATTTATGGGGGCGGCTGCGCCGGCTGGATGAGTCCGCCCGCGCGCAGTTTATGGCCAGCCAGGAAACCCGGCGCGACGTCACCATCTCGCTCATCGCGCAAGTCGCCCAGGGTTATTTTCAACTGCTCGCCTTGGACCGGGAACTGGAAATCGCGCGCCAAAGCACCAATTCCTTTGGCGCCAGCCTGCGCATCTTCAATCAGCGGCTGCAGGGCGGCGTCGCCTCGAAATTGGAGACGGCCTCCGCCGCGGCGCTGCTGGCCTCCGCCGCCGCGACGATCCCCGAACTCGAACAGCAAATCGCGATGCAGGAAAATCAAATGAGCCTGTTGCTGGGGCAGAATCCCGGTGCCATTCTGCGGGGCCACCTGGCGCTCCCGCAGCAAGCGCTGCCGGAGATTCCGTCCGGGCTGCCGTCCGCGTTGCTGGAGCGGCGGCCGGATGTGCGGGCCGCCGAACAACAATTGCGGGCCGCCAACGCGCAAGTCGGCGTGGCGGTCGCGAACTTTTTCCCGCAAATTGATCTCACCGGCTTGTTCGGTGCGGCCAGCTCGGATCTGGCCGCGATCACCGCTGGGGGCAACGTCGCCTGGGGCGTGGCCGCCGGGTTGACCGGGCCGCTGTTTCACGCCGGCCAGCTTCGCGCCCAGCATGCGCAAGCCCGCGCCGCGCGCGATCAGGCGGCGTTGCAATACCAGGCGGCCGTGCTGAACGCGTTGCACGAAATCTCCGATGCCTTGATCACTCGCGAAAAATCAGCCGGCGCCGGCGTCCAGCAGACCCGCGCCGTCGGCGCCTACCAAGAGGCCGTCACCATTGCCATGGAACGTTATCGTGTGGGCAACGCCGACTACTATGAAGTCCTGCAGGAGCAACAACTGCTCTTCCCGGCGGAAAACGCCTTGGTGCAGACGCAGCTCAGCCAACTGCTGGCAGTCGTCCAGCTTTACCGCGCGCTGGGCGGTGGCTGGGAGGCGGGGACGCCCCCCGCAAAATAAATTCCACCCGGCTCCAAGCTCCATGCTCCCTGCTCCCTGCTCCCAGTTCCCTGCTCCCAGTTCCCTGCTCCCTGACCCGCCCAATGCCGACCGCTTGGTCCCAGCATCGGGCCTCCCGGCGCCGGACCGGGGAAATTATCGCGGCCGCCTGGCGCCTTCGCCCACGGGATATTTGCATCTGGGCCATGCCCGCACGTTTTGGACGGCGCAGGAACGGGCCCGGGCCGCCGGCGGGGTCCTGATTTTGCGCAATGAGGATATGGATGCCGCGCGGTTCCGGGGCGAATTCGTCACCGCCATGTACGAAGACCTCCGCTGGTTTGGTTTTGACTGGAGCGAGGGGCCTGACATTGGCGGGCCCTTTGGCCCCTACAATCAAAGCGAACGGGTGCCATGCTATCGCGCCGCCTTCGAGCAACTGCGCGCGGACAATTTGTTGTATCCCTGCACCTGTTCGCGCAAGGATATTCAATCGGCCATCGCCGCGCCGCACGCCGCCGACGAGGAACCGGTGTACCCCGGCACCTGCCGGCCAAAGGCGGCTGACCTGCAGCCCGCGGCCAGTGCCCTGAAATCGCCGCCGGCGAACATGGTTGCGCCGGCCTCACCCCGCGCCCGTCCCGCGCCGCGTGCCCCGAGCTGGCGGTTTCGCGTTCACGACGGCGAGACGGTGGCGTTCAACGACGGCCATTTCGGGCCGCAGGTATTTGTCGCGGGGCGGGACTTTGGCGATTTCGTGGTCTGGCGCGGCGACGGCGTGCCGGCGTATCAACTGGCCTGCGTGGTGGATGACGCGGCCATGCGCATCACCGAGGTGGTGCGCGGCGCGGATTTGCTGCTCAGCACCGCGCGGCAACTCTTGCTGTACCGCGCGCTGGGCTTCACGCCCCCCGCCTTTTATCACTGCGAATTGATGCGGGACGACGCCGGTCAGCGCCTGGCGAAGCGGCATGATGCCCTGAGCCTGCGCCAAATGCGGGCGCAAGGATTGACCCCGGCGGCCTTGCGCGCCGGTTGGACGGCGTGAAAGAGTCCGGGCGAAGAATCCTCCGAACCCTTCGCGCATGAACCCGTGAACCATTCGGCGCACGATCTTGCCAAGACGCTGGGTGCGTTTCTCCCTCTCCGCGTCGGCGAAATCTGCGGAGCCGATGGGGAGAGGGCCGGGGTGAGGTGTGCGTTCCACCATTTTGGGGTTCATGGGAAGGCTGGGTGTGAAACCGTTATGCCTGCAAAGCTCGAACGCGCGTCCCCTCCGACGGAGCGCGACTGTGTCGGAGACCAGTCGCAGACGCGTGGCCAGCGAGACGAGCTACCGAGCGGATCAAGCCCTTTGCATGGCGAACATTCCTGCGACTGGCTTTCAGCACAGTCGCGCTCCGGCCGCGAGCAAAGAAACGTCACCACAGAACATTCAAACCCCTGAACGCGCGTCCCCTCCGACGGAGCGCGACTGTGTCGGAGACCAGTCGCAGATGCGTTGCCAGCGAGGAGAGCTACCGAGCGGATCAAGCCCTTTGGATGAGGAAGTTGGTGTCGAAATGAATCATGCGGCAGCCTGGCGGCGTCAACGCCTGGCAGCGCGTACGGACGCCATCCATTCGCCCGCCTTGGCTGCATCCAGTTGAAGATGTTGTTGCAGGGATTCCAAAGCCTGAAGTGGGGAGATCGCGGCGGGGTGGTCGGCATCCGCTTGGAAGAGGGTGAGCAGCCCGGAACCTTTATCGGGCAGGCTCTGCGAGCCTTTGGCCAGAACGTGTCCGTGATCCAGTTCGACTTCAACGGTCAGGTAACTCATGGTGTGAAATTACGCCGGCCCCGGCCTGCCCGCAAGCCGCGATTTTTTGGGCGGCCTCGAACGACAATTATAATTCACCACCGTGAAGAATTAGTTGCCGTTGACAGCCCTCAGGGCGAAGCCCGGTGGTTCACGTGGTCCGCCGATTTTGAATCTGTGTTCATCTGTGTAAATCTGTGGTTAAAGAAGTCACCGGATTTTATCCGCAGATTGGCGCAGATTTTCACAGATTTTTTTCACTTCACTATCTTGAGGTTCATGGAGAGGTGTCCGTTCCACCCTTCGCGCATTGGGCTGCGCCGCTTTGCCGGCCCCATCAGCGCAGATCAGCGCAAATCAGCGGTTCATTTTTTGCGTTTTCTGTGCCCTTTTGCGGCAAATGCGGGTTCAGCCTTTGAATCGGCCTCCGCCTGCCGGGCATGGCTTCGGAGCGAAGCCCGGTGGTTCACCTGGTCCGCCGATTTTGAATCTGTGTTCATCTGTGTAAATCTGTGGCTAAAGCAGTTACCGGATTTGATCCGCAGATGAGCGGTTCATTTTTGCGCCTTTTGAGCTTCTTTGCGGCCAATCGGTTTTTTGTTTGACAGGTCCCTCCACTTGAAGTAATGTGAAAGTACATAACGCGCCATGACGCGCCAAAACTAAATGAGACCGCGGGCCAGCCGCGGCGGGCGCAAAGCCCGGCCGACCCTCAAAAACCCGCCTGATGCGGACTGCTAAAGCCAACCACCCCACCACCATGCCCTCCTCCACTCGGATCACAACGCGCCGCAATTCGGGCGCGGCGACCGACCGCCCCGGCCATTACAGCAAAAATATCCGCGGGAGGTATCGGTGAGCGCATCCAATTCCAATTTCGCCGAGGCGCAAACCATGCTGGCCGAAATGGCGGCCGGGATGAAGCATTTGGCGCTCGCCGCCAATGCCTCCATCTCCGATGTCGCCGCCAGCTGGCTCACCGTTCTCCATTCTCCATTCTCCATTCTCAGTTTTCAATTATCCGACCATATCAAACCATATAAAGGTCAATCCGCCTAAATAATAAAATTATGAACGAAGCACCCAGAGGCAAAATTGGCCGTCTCCCCACGGCCCTCCAACGGGGGAAAACAGCGCCGGTGGGGACCGAAAGCGGGTGGCACGGTGGTGCCGGAGCGCGGCTGTGCTGAAAGCCAGCCCCAGCAACGTTCTACAATCAATGGGCTTGAACCGCTCGAACCACCCCGGTCTAGAGTCCTTGAACTTTCAAGCTCGTTGTCAACACACTTTCAATTTTCAATTTGTCCCTTCCGGGTTCATCCGTGCCCATCCGTGGTTGAATTATTTTTGGTCTGAGGCTCCGCCTCACTAGGATTCTTGGCAATTAAAACGAAGATCTTTTCATCGTAACCAATTCCCGTAATCATCCGTCCACCGTAATAAGTCACATGAAAACACTAAAAAGCTTGGTTTTGTTCTCGGTCCTGGCCGTGGTCTTCCTCGGAGTCTGTGGCCCGGCCGCGGCGGCGCCCCGGAAGATCCTGTTTTTCACCAAATCCAGCGGGTTTGAGCATTCGGTCATCTCTTGGAAGAACGGCCAGCCCAGTTTCGCCGAGAAGATCCTGCTCGAGCTGGGCGCCAAAAATGGCTGGGAATTCACCTTTTCCAAGGACGGCTCGAAGTTCAGCCCGGAGTATCTGGCGCAGTTCGATGCCGTGTTCTTTTACACCACCGGCGATTTGTGCAGCCGGGGCACCGACGGCCAGCCGCCGATGACGCCCGCCGGCAAACAGGCGCTGTTTGATTACGTGCGCGGCGGCAAAGGCTTCATTGGCACGCATGCCGCCACGGACACCTTCCACACCGGGAACGAATCGCAGAAGGGGCCGGACCGCTACCTGAACCACGGCCCCAACGCCGACCCTTACGCCCGCTTCATCGGGGGCGAATTCATCATTCACGGTGCGCAGCAGGTGGCGACCAACCGGGTCATTGATCCGAAATTTCCCGGGTTTGAAAACGTCGGCGACCGCTTCGCGTTCCAGGAAGAGTGGTATTCCCTCAAGGATTTTGCGCCCAACGACCATGTGTTGACGGTCATTGACGCGCCGCACATGAAGGGCTCGATGTATCAGCGTCCGCCGTATCCCAACACCTGGGCGCGGATGGAAGGCAAGGGGCGGGTCTGGTATACCGCGTTGGGGCATCGTGAGGATGTTTGGACCAATCCGATGTTCCAACAAATCCTCGTGGGCGGCATTAAATGGGCGCTCGGTGATGCGCCAGCCGACGTGACCCCGAACCTCCAGACCGCTGCGCCCGGCGCCTACACGAATCCGCATTACGTGGCCCCCAAAGCGGCGCCCGCCCAGAATAGTGCGACTGCTGCGCCGCATTGAGGGTGTGAGCCAAAAATCTTCTGCCCGGGCCAAAGCTGGATGAGCGCCCCCTCTGGCGTTTCCAAACCTGCCGTATCGCCGATTTTCACATCGGCAGGGCGTCGTAAGGTTGAGCGCGTTGGATGGGCGGACGGCACGCGGGTTTGGAAACCCGCGACACGGCAGACTCGGAGGTCTGCGCTACGCTTGGCGGCCTGACTGCGGTTCTTCAGGACCCCTTCACGGTCCAAAGCTTGAATGGCGAATGTTGCTGCGGCTGGCTTTCAGCCGCGCTCCGGCACCACCCTACACCCGCTTTCAGTCGGCACCTGCGATTTATAGATACGCATATTGCCGTTTTATGGGCTTTCCCAGTTTCTGTCAGATTCTTGTCTCTCACCGCTGCGGTTTGAGCGTGATCAACACGGCCTCGTTTTCACGGAGGTCCCACTGCTGCTCGAACTGCCCATCGCGGCCAATCCTCACGGTCCTGGTCGCCAACGGCGCGCCGTTATTCTTGGATTTGATCTCAGCGACTTGGGACCTGGTGAGTTGCGCGGGTGAACCTAAATCGCGATAGGTCGCGTAGGCGTCATTGACCCGGTAGCCGACTTTGTAAGTCTCGACGGTGTATTTGCCTTTCGGAAGGTGCGACAGAGCCAGCGTGACGACGTTTTTAGGCTGCGCGGGCAAATCGCGTTTGTAAAACTCCTGATTATGCACTTTCGGGCCGGGATGGGTGTTGGTGAAGTCCCAAACCAGCGCCTGCACGCCGCCGGAGTTGTCGGTGCAGATCCACGATGACGGATCGCTGTTCTTCAATTCCGTCGCCCCGAGCCGGTTCAAAAATTGATAGGCATAAAACGCCGGCTTGTTGATGTCCTCGTAATTGATCAGGCCAAAACCGCCGTGAAAGGCCTCCCAGCGCGGCCCGGCCTCCTCGAAAATGTCCGTGAACGTCCAGTAGGACATGGATTGCGCCGCATCGCCGCATTTTTTAAGCTTGTCCAGGATGTAAGCTGCGCTGTGGTAGCTGTCGTGAACCGGATCAGACGGCGTGTAGGACGTGCTCCATTCGGTGAAGTGCAGCTCCAGGTTGGGCATCGCCGATGTGGCAATCTGGTGACGCACCCGTTTGACGTCGCCAATAATGGAGTTGGGATTTTTGGAAAGCACTGTGCCGGTGTCGCCATGTTCGTCCAGGTAACCGCTTTCCACGCCATAGGTGTGCGTGGAAATGAAATCCACGGGCGCGTGGTTGGTGTCACAGAAATGAATAAACTCCGGCACCCAGGCAGCCCCCGCCGTGGCCGGACCCCCCACTTTGTAATCGGCGGAAACGCTTTTGATGGCGCGCGCCGTCGCGGCGTAGAGGTCAAAATACTGTGGTTGCGTGCCGTCCCAAAACCCATTCAAGTTGGGTTCGTTCCAAACTTCAAAATACCACGTCCGCACCTCGGCTTCGCCGTAACGCGCTTGCAAATGCAGCACGAAAGCGCGGATAAAATCGCCCCATTTGTTCAGGTCTTTGGGCGGAGTCACATTGCCGCGATACCAGAAAATGGTTTTGGAACCGCTGGCCAGCGCGTTGGGCATGAAGCCCAATTCCACAAACGGCTTCATGCCGATGCGGTGGAGAAAGTCGTAAAGCTCGTCAAGGTATTGCCAGTTGTATTCGGGTTTGCCGTGCCGGTCCTCCCGGTAAACGCCCATGTCGTCGTCAAACAATCCGTGCATGCGAATGTATGCGAAGCCGCACTCCTGATGGGCGTAAGTCAATTGCCGCTGCCAGTCGGCGCGCAGTCCTTCGTTCGCACGACCCGCGCCAACGCAGAATTTGAACATGGTGTTGAGCGGGCCATCCGTCTGCTGGAGGTCGGCGGAGATAACCCTGACCGCTGCGTTGGTGGCGGCACCGGACAAATCCACCGCGGTAAGCAGGATTAACAGACCGAGGGAGAGGCAACTGATTTTTTGTTTCATGACAGTCAATGTGATGGCGGATTCTTGTACATTTAAGCTTTATTTTCAATTGATTTCGCCGACACGAGGATGACGGCCGGGATGTTGCCGGTTGTCATTATTAGGATGCGTTTGGCGGCGATGATGGTGATCAGTGTGGCCGAGGCGCGCCTTGTTGTCTTGTCGGTAAAAAGCATGAGCCGCCAAGGGCCGAATTGGCTTGCGACTTTTGGGGCGCGGTGGACAAAATGTTCCTATGTTCCCTCGCGCCGTTGTCAAGAAGAGGCTCTGCCGGTTCGCGTTGGTCTTGGCGGCAATCGCCTCCTTCCTTACCCCTGTCGCGGCCGCACCGACCTATTTTGCACGCACCTGGCAGGTCGAGGACGGGTTGCCGCAAAACAAGGTCACGGCTGTGGTGCAGACGCACGACGGTTACTTGTGGGTGGGTACCTACAACGGACTGGCGCGGTTCGATGGCGTGAGGTTCACCGTCTTTGACAGCGACAATACGCCGGATCTGCACAGCAGCCGCGTGACCAGCCTGTTTGAAGCGGAGGATGGCGTTCTGTGGATTGGCACCGAAAGTGGCGATGTCACGCGATTCGAGGATGGTCACCGCCGTGTATGCCGCAAATCCAATTGCCGGTGGCGCCAACACGCTGACGTTCACGGTCTCCAACACCGTAACCGCCGGCACGTCGAATGTGACCATCACCGCCACCTGCGGATTGATTAGCCACACAACGACTATCGCCCTGACTGTCCTCGCCAGCACGCCGCCCGTCATTGTGGCCATCAGCAATCGCACGGTTAACGTCGGTCAGACCGTGGCCTTTGCCGCCAGTGTCACGGACAGCAACCAGCCTCCAAAAATGTTGACGTACTCGCTGCTGGCCGGCGCGACGAACGCGACGCTCAGCCAAGTCAACAACACCAATGCCAATTTCGTGTTCCGCCCGCTCGTCACCCAGGCGAACTCCACAAACAACTTCACCTTGGAAGTTTCTGACAACAGCTCACCCAGCCTGAGCGCCACACAGAGCTTCGCGGTGGTTGTCAATCCGCTTTCAGCCCCGGACATCAACAACATTTCCTTTTACGGCGGCCAATTCGGTTTCAGCGTCAGCGGCCAGAGCGGTCCGGATTTCGAGATTCAAATGTCAACCAACCTCCAGCAGCAGTGGAGCAATGTATTCATCACCAACTCGCCCGGGTTGCCGTTTAACTGGACGGACACTGCTTTCATCGCGCCGCAGCGTTTCTACTGCGTCAAGCTCGGCCCGCCACTCCCGTGAGGGGTTGCAATCAGGCTGCCGTAATCTAGAATTGTTCAATGAATCATCGCGCCAGACCATTTGCCGCCGGGAGTAATCTGCTGGCCGGGTTTGCCTGTATTCTGTTATTGTCCTGCGGCCATTCATTCGCGGGCGATCCTTCCGCCGCACCGATTCCTTATGCCACGGAGCAGGTGATCGCGGAAGGCGATTCCGACGCCGTCATCATCGAGAAAGCGGCGAAGGTGTTGCCGCGCCAAAATCAATCAGCGTGGATGCGGTTGGAACGGACGTTCTTCCTCCACTTCGGCGTGAACACCTTCAACGAGGTCGAATGGGGCAGCGGACATGAAGACCCTTCCATTTTCAATCCCACGGAACTGGACGCCAACCAATGGTGCGACGCAATGCAGAGCTTTGGCGGAAAAATGATCGTCCTGGTCTGCAAGCACCACGATGGATTTTGCATGTGGCCGAGCCGCTATAACCCGCACTCGGTCGCTGCCAGTCCGTGGCGCAGCGGCAAGGGTGACGAGGTGGGGGAAGTGGCCAATGCCGCGCGTGCGCACGGCCTCAAACTGGGCGTTTATCTTTCGCCGGCGGACCTGTATCAACTCCGAACGAATCCGAAAAATCCGTCGGGGTATTACGGCGATGGCAGCGCCAACACTCTCTCGGTCATCCCCACTGACCCGGCCAGCTTCAAGGCGAATCCGTCCGCCGGCCGTCCCCCGGCGCCGGGGTTCACGAATTACACTTACGTGGTGGACGACTACAACCGCTATTTTCTGAACCAGCTTTACGAGTTGCTGACCGAATACGGTCCGATTGCGGAAGTCTGGTTCGACGGCGCGAATCCCGATCCGAGCGTCCACGAAACCTATGACTATGCCGCCTGGTTTGATTTGATTCGGAAGCTCCAGCCCGGGGCGATCATTTTCGGCAAAGGACCCGACGGGCGCTGGGTGGGCAATGAAGGTGGCGTGGGCCGCACCACGGAATGGAGCGTCATTCCGTTGCCGATGTCGCCCGACCAGTTCCAATGGCCGGACCTGACGGCGGGCGATCTTGGCAGTCGCTCAAGACTCATACCCGGTTCGCATCTCTGGTGGTATCCGGCGGAAGTGGACACCACCATTCTCCAGAACAGCCGATGGTTTTGGGCGCGCAACAAACCTCCGCGCACCGTTACCCAGTTGGTGGACATCTTTTACACGTCCGTCGGGCGCAACGGAAATTTGATCCTGAACCTGTCGCCGGATAAACGCGGTCTGATTCCCGATAACCAGCTTGAGGCGCTGCGCCGGACGGCGGACATCATCAACGAAACGTTCGCCACCGACCTGGCCGCCGGCGGCAAGGTTGCCGCCGACACGTCGAACGCCACGAACGGTCCGGCACTCGCGCTCGACGGCAACCTCGACACCTGGTGGGAAGCCGCGCCGGGCAGAACCAACGGCACGGTGACGCTCACCCTGCCAAAGCCGGTCACCTTCGACGTCGTTTCCTTGCAGGAGGCGGTGGATCAACGCGGCCAGCGAATCGAGTCCTTTGTCATCGAAACGTGGAATGGCACGAACTGGATGGCGGCGGAACTCATCGCGTCCGACGTTCTTACCACCGTCGGTCATCGGCGGTTGATCCGATTGAAAACGCCCGTTACGACCGATCTGGTGCGCCTCCACATCACCGGTTCGCGACTCGAACCGACGCTCGCCGAACTGGGCCTCTTCAAGCAATCCGTCGGGACCTTGCCGCCGACGATTTCCGATCGCAGCCCCAACGGCACAGTGAGCCTCGGCAATCTCGCCCACCACCAGATGGTTTACACCGTGGACGGCAGCGAGCCGACGGCGAAGTCGGCAATTTACACTTTGCCCATTGCTTTGCCATTGGACCGCAGTGTCACGGTGCGCACCGCGAGTGTGTTGCCCAACGGTCAGCTTGGAATCGAAGGATCACGAACCTTCGCCGGCCTCATGCCCATCGGCTGGAAAGTCGTCAGCGTGGACAGCGAGGAAACCGCCGGGGCGGATAATTCCGCCGCCCGAGCCATTGACGGCGATTCCTCCACCTTCTGGCACACGCGCTGGAATGCCGATCAAAAGCAGCCGCACAGGATCACGGTGGACATGGGAGCGGCGCATCGGATCGCTGGATTCACCTATCTGCCGCGTCAGGATGGATTGCTCAACGGCGTGGTCGAAAAATACCGCTTTGAAACGAGCGCCGATGGCGCGACGTGGACCGCGAACATCGCCGAAGGCGCATTCGCCAACATCCAGAACAACCGGAGTCTTCAAGAAGTTGCCTTTGCTCCCGTCAACGCCCGTTATTTCCGCTTCACCTCCCTGCAAGCTGTCTGGGGAAGCGGTTGGACCAGCGCGGCGGAAATCTCCGTCGTGCCCGCCGGCGGAAAAGGGGACTGACGACGGACTCTTGCATAAATCCCACACCTGACAACCATATGAGAAAATTCAACTTAAGTATTATTCACCCCATCATCACCGCGGCCGCGTTGGTGTTGGCGGGGTGTGCCTCCAGCCCGAAAATCCACCCGGGGCTGACCACCACAACGCCGGTGACCCAAAACCGGGATCACGCCATTTATGATTGGCCCACCCGCCATGCCGCCGTGATCGAGTTCAATCGCACGCACAAGCCTGAAATCGTTTTCATCGGGGATTCCATCATCCATTATTGGGGCGGCGAGCCGGTGGCGCCGAAGGCGTGGGCCGCCGACGTTTGGAATCGTACTTTTGCCGGCAGGTCCGTGGAGAACCTCGGGTTCGGCTGGGATCGCACTGAAAATGTGCTGTGGCGGATCAATCATGGTGAATTGGACGGCATAGCTCCCAAACTCATCATTATTAAAATCGGCACGAACAATACCGGGATCAATAGTGCCGATGACATCGCCGATGGCATCGAAGCCGTCTGCGTGCGGGTGCATGCAGTGCAGCCCGGCGCAAAAATACTGCTTCTGGGAATCCTGCCGCGACGCGATGAAGTGCCGCCTCGTCCCGTCATCACTGACCGGGTCAATCAACTTCTCCAAGCCAAACTTGGCCACATCTCGTGGATTAGCTACCGGGACTTCGGCCCGGCATTTCGCAACCCGGACGGCAGTGTGAACGCAGCCCTCTTCGCCGATGGCGTGCATCCCAATCACACCGGCTATGCGATTCTCGGCAATCTCCTCCATGAGCAGATCGCTCGGATTTTGAATTGATTTTACATTGGCTCAGTTAGCGCAACCTGCAATCATCGGGGCAAAATGAAAGTAAAACTGTTCGCTCGATTTGCAGGTTTAGCGTTGGCTCGAACCTCGGTCCTGGCAACGTCGCTCTGGTTGTCCGCAGCCGGCTTGTGGCTTTCGGGTCCCGCCGCCATTGCGGCTGACGAAACCTGTCCCAGTTGCGGGCAGGAAGTAAGCCTTAGCGGCGAGTTTTCCCATTACAAGGTGGATCCGTCGGTTGGGATTCAAGGCGCCGACAACAACGCGGCGGCGTTCCGCGAGGAGATTTTCGGAGGCAATTTCACCATCAGGATCGCGCATTTGCCCGCCGGCAAATACACGATCACCATTGGTGAAGCCGAAATTTGGGCGAACGCCCCGGGGATGCGAGTCTTTAGCGTGACCTCCGGTGACACCACCTTGGCGAAGGATTTCGACATCGTCGCCGCCGCCGGCGGCGCGCGGAAAGTTTGTTACATTACCGGGGTGGTTCAGCACGAGGACGATTCGCTTAAAGGGCCGCTGACCGTTTCCTTTACAAGCAGCACGGACAACGCGAAGTTTAACACCTTTGAAGTGAAAAACGCCGCGGGCGCGCCGGTGGTCGCGTTCCGCGCCTCGGAAATGGCGGACGCCTATTCCGCCGCCGCCATGCGCATCCCGGAGATCACCGAGCCGCCGATCTGGCGTGATCCGTCGCGGCCTTTGCCGGCGCGCGAGCAGGATCTAATCCGCCGCCTGTCACTGGCCGAGAAAGTCGCGCAGTTGCAGAACGGGGCGCCGGGCATTTCGCGCCTGGGACTGCCGGCCTACGACTATTGGAGCGAAGCGTTGCACGGCGTCGCGAACAACGGCGTGGCCACGGTGTTTCCGCAAGCCATTGGCGCGGCGGCCACTTGGGATCCGGCGTTGCTCCAGCAGGAATCAACGGTCATCGGCGTCGAAGGCCGCGCGAAGTTCAACGATTATGCCGCCAAACACCACGGCGACGCCAAATGGTTCGGGGGTCTGACGTTTTGGTCGCCGAACATTAACATTTTCCGCGACCCGCGCTGGGGCCGCGGCCAGGAAACCTATGGTGAAGATCCGTTCCTGAGCGGCACGCTGGGCGTGGCCTTCATCAAAGGATTGCAGGGCAACGACCCGAATTGCATGCTGGCCATGGGGTGTGCCAAACATTTCGCGGTGCATAGCGGCCCGGAGCCGGACCGGCATCGTTTTAATGCCGCGCCGCCCGAGCGCGATCTGTATGAGACGTACCTGCCGCAGTTCGAGATGGCGGTTCGTGAAGGACACGTCGGCGGAGTGATGGGCGCGTACAATTCAGTCTTCGGCGTGCCTTGCTGCGCCAGTTCGTTCCTGCTCACCGACATTTTGCGCAAGCAATGGGGCTTCGACGGCTACATCGTTTCGGATTGCGCCGCGATTCACAACATCTGGGGCCGGGAGGAACATCATTATGTGGGCACAGCGGAAGAAGCCGCCGCCGCCGCGGTGAAAGCCGGCTGCAATCTGTGTTGCGGCGGCGATTACAACCCGTTGGTGCGCGCCGTGCAAAAAGGACTGATCACGGAACCGGAAATTGACCGGGCCCTGTACTACACGTTGGGGACCCGTTTCCGGCTCGGTCTGTTTGATCCGCCGGAGCAATGTCCGTATTCCAAGATTGGCCTTGACCAGAACGACACGCCGGAACACGAGGCGCTGGCGCTGAAAGTCGCCGAAGAATCCGTCGTCCTGTTGAAGAACGACGGCGTGTTGCCGCTGAACCGTTCCAAACTCAAACGGATCGCCGTGATTGGCCCGAATGCCGATGTGCCGTGGATGCTTGAAGGCAACTACAACGGCCACGCCGCGCGCCCGGTGACGATTTTGAGCGGCATCAAAAAACTGGCCGGACCGGACATCGAAGTGACCTTTTCCCTGGGTTGTCCTTGGGCCTTGAGCCGGGACGGATCGAACCAGCCCAGTCAGGAAGCCATGGACGACGCCGTCGCCAAGGCCAAAGCCGCCGACGTGGTGGTGTTCGTGAGCGGCATCACGGCGCGGCTCGAAGGCGAGGAAATGAGTCGCGATCACGCTTTTGACGGCTTTGAAGGCGGCGACCGGATGAAGATCGAGCTGCCGTCAGTGCAGACCGAGTTGATCCAAGCCGTGGCGGCCACGCACCGGCCGGTCATTTTGGTGAATTGCAGCGGCAGTCCGATGGCGATGCCGTGGGAAGTCGAACATTTGCCCGCGATGCTTCAGGCTTGGTATCCGGGCGAACAGGGCGGACGCGCCGTTGGCGAAATTCTGTTTGGCGATGTCAACCCCAGCGGACGTTTGCCGCTCACTTTTTATGCCTCGACGGCGGACTTGCCGGGTTTCACCGATTATTCGATGAGCAACCGCACTTATCGCTACTTCAACGGCCAGCCCGAATTCGCGTTTGGTCACGGCTTGAGTTATTCGCAATTCAAAT
>Ga0316217_10002781_pt1 | contig 20745 bp, 14 predicted proteins | sample 1anoAmetaG_FD_203633 | JGI IMG/M metagenome (GOLD analysis project Ga0316217, IMG submission 203633) | Freshwater microbial communities from Trout Bog Lake, Wisconsin, USA - 1anoA | ecosystem: Environmental > Aquatic > Freshwater > Lake > Hypolimnion/Profundal zone | place: USA: Wisconsin...
AGCGCCTGGCCATTGAAGGCATTGGGCCGCGACGGGCGGAGATTGTCGTGGCCGGCACCCAGGTTATTGCCGAGTTGCTGGAGACCTTCAAACTGGAAGGGTTCCGTTACTCTCCGCTGGGGTTGCGCGACGGAATTCTGGCGCAGATGCTGGCCGAGCAGGATGCGCGCGCCACCGCTCACCGTGAATTCGAGCAGCAGCGCTGGGAGAGCGTGCTCGCCACCGCGCGCCGCTACGGGGTTGACCTGCGCCATGCCGAGCCGGTGCGCGCACATGCCATGCAGCTTTATCGCGCGCTGCACACGCTGCACCAGTTGCCGCCGGAATACGAAAACTGGCTGGCTGCCGCCGCAATACTTTGCAACACGGGCAAGTTTATCAACTACCAGGGACATCATCGCCACACGCAATACGTAATCTCCAGCTCGGAGATTTATGGCTACACGCCGGTGCAGCGCACGCTGGTTTCAGCCATCGCGCGCTACCTGGGCAAAAGCCGCCCGCAGCCGGGCGACCGCGCGCTGCGCAATATTCCCGCCAGCGAGCATCCGCATGTGCAGCGGGCCGTGCTGCTGCTGCGGCTGGCGGTGGCGCTCAATCAGGATCGCGCCAGCGACGTGCTGCGCGTCGCGGTCAAGGTTTATCCCAAGCGGGTTTATCTGGAACTGGAGCCGGGACGGACAGGCGCGGAACTGGAACTATGGTCGCTGCGCAAAGAGACGAACTATTTTCTCGAGGTCTTCGGCCGCGAGCTCTTCTGCACGCTGGCATAAATGGCGCGCGCCGAGCGCGGATCGATGAGCCATTGCAACAACGCCGGATGGCGATTCATATCCACGCGGGCCACCGAGGCTTTTCTCATGCGGATTGCCGCGCCGCCATTGGCGGTGATGAGGCGTCCCAGAAAATGGAAGAGATTGGGATTGTGCCCTACGGCCAGAACGCCGTCGTATTCGGCATAGTGGGCCAGCATCTCCTGAAAGTCGCCGTAGTCGGCATCCACGCCCAGCGCCGGCGAAATCTCCACGCGGCCATCGTAGCCCAGCTCTGTTCCCACCAGTTGCGCGGTTTGCAGAGCGCGCTTCAGCGGGCTGGAGACGATTACGTCCACTTGCACTTTGAGCGCGCTCAGCGTGCGCGCCATCAGCATGCACTGCTCCTTGCCCTCTTTGACAAGCGCCCGCTTGTCGTCGAGAAGCGGATTCTCGCGAGCTAACCCGGCATTTGCGTGGCGCATGAGGTAAAGGTGCATATAGACATATGAGCCGACAGGTTATGGGGCTCGTCAGCTCTCAGGTTTTCTATGGTAACACGATCGTTATAAGACTTGGGAGATATGACTGGCGAGGGTCAGGCAACGCGCAGCGCTTTCCGAACGGCCTCGGGCTCGCGATCTATCACCAGCAGATAAGTGTGTCGGTCATTCGGGAACGCGCCTGCCCTGCTCCCAGTGGCGCAGCGTATTGATGTTGAATCCAAAGCGAGTGGCAAACTGCTTTTGAACCTGGGATCAAAGCAAACGCGCCGTAGGCGCAATGGTTATTAGCCCCGCGCTTCAGCGTGGGGATGATGCGCCACCAAACCAGCCGGAGTCCCATAGGGACGGCGCATTTCCCAATCATCCAAACACATACCGTTCATCGTATACGATCCCGCAATTGTGCAATAGAGCGACAAATTCCTGTTCAAAATCGCGCTTTTGGTGATGCACTTCCTGATTTTCAATATATTTCTTCACAACCTCAATCTGCGAGGGACTGACGCTGAAAGCTCCGTATCCCTCCTGCCAGGAAAATCCATCTCCCAACCACCTGGAAGAGCTTCCTTTGAGCTTTTGCACGGCGTGGGCCAGAGTGCATGAGGCTGGCAAGACAAAGAGTAGATGAATGTGATTGGCCGTTCCGCCCGCAGCGATGAGAGAGAAGCCCTCACCTCGCGCGATTCCGCCTAGATAGGCATAGAGTTCTGCGGCGCGGGCGGCAGGGATGAGCAAGCGGCGCTCTTTGGTGCTGAAGACGCAATGAATGAAATTGCTCGCGTACGTGTGGGCCATGAGCACCGTCCCTACAGGACTCCCAGTTTATAACAATGGCTCGTACCACCGCGCCGTAGGCGCAGTGGTTACTAGCCCCGCGCTTCAGCGTGGGGTTGTCTGGCCCCACCAGCCGTCGGAGTCCCGTAGGGGACGGCGCAATTACCGATCAAATTCTAGCGCCGTCCCTACGGGACTCCGGGTGAATGATTGGCTGATCCATCCCCACCGTTGAAACGGTGGGCTAATCACCGTTGCGCCTACGGCGCGGGCGATAGACTGACCCTTGGCAAGCGGGCGGATAGAGGGCAAGGTTGTCCGTTTCATGTGCGGCGGGTTGGCGATTGCTGGTGGAAGTGTAAAGAGAAACAAGCGTGGACCGGGAGGTCCACGCTACAGCCGGCCAGGAGGCCAGCGCTACGATTTGTTGTTCTGCGGGTCGGCGAAAGCCGGTGGACGGCTGAACCAAAACAGCTGATTCGGGTTCATGGTTCCCACCCATCCGCAAAGAGCGCGGATGAATGGCGCACACGGCAATATCATTTCTTTAACAAAAATAAAAGGTGTTCTTTCGCTGTTAAATCTCCTTGCTCTGCAGCCTTGCGAACCCAAAACACGGCCAGTGCGTCATCCTGGGGCACCCCCCATCCGACTTCATACAGCATGGAGAGCAATGCCTGCCCATGCGCGTTACCCTGTTCAGCAGATCTTTGTAACCAGAATGCCGCCTCTGCAAAGTCAGTTGGCACACCATCCCCGTTTATGTACGCAAGCCCAAGGCTGGATTGTGCATTTGCATTCCCTTGGTCCGCCGCCTTGCGCCACCAGACAGCCGCTAGATTGTTATTCTGCGGGACACCGTGTCCCGCGCTGTAAAGATACCCTAATTTGTATTGCGCTTCTGCATTACCGCTTTCCGCTGCCTTGCGAATCCAAAATGCTGCCTGAGTATAGCTCTGCTTTTTTTCGTATGCACGTCCAACGAGCAACTGGGATTCAGCATCGCCCGTTTTGGCCTTTGCAAGCTGAGTCGGGTCGATACCCTTGCTTTGGGCCGATAACGCAACGGCTATGTGCAGGGTCAGCAGCACGACAACGAGCCCTCCGGAGTGACGGTGGAATTTCAGCATAAAGCGCCTCTTGGGATTTAGGGGCCATTTTTCGCGGATCACTGCATATATTTTAAGAACAGGAAGCACGTCCTTACTATAGGCAGGATCAGCTACTCAGCATAATCCGAACATGATGGGGAAGGCAAGTGAAGTGTGCGCTGCCATTGTGCAGAGAATGCTGCTAAGGCCCGTGGTTTTATGGTGTTTTTCGGCACGCCCGAAAGTCTGGCCTGAGATTGTCGAGGGGTCGTGCCCTGATACAAGGCGGCTGATTGAGGTTCGTGGTCTCCACCCTTCCCCATAGAGCGCGGAAGGATGGGTCACCCGGCACCACATTAGTTTCTAAACCCCATTTCGACTATGCTCCGATTCCATTCGGTCCAGATTCATCTTCACTCTTTGCATTTGAATCGAGTGCGGACTCGCTTTCCCAAAATGCCTCGTCAAAGAATAGGTCGAGTTCAGAGGCGAATTGTTTGGGAAGCGGCGATGCAACCGTTTTTTCATAGAGGTAGAGAAATGGATTATATCTAGATTCTCGGAAGTCTTGGTTTAGCTGTTTCTTCCAAAGCCCTCCAATAGCCTGAATGTTTGCTCCAAAAGCCAACTCAACATCCTCGAAATCAAGTCGTCCAGCTTCAACCAGATGCCCGACCTCACTGAGAAAACTGATAATCTGCCAACCTTGCTGCGGAACAGAACCATCTCTGATTTCGTCTGCGCCATTACCACGCTTTCTACCCAAATGTGTCTTTGCGAAAACTGCGCGTGCATAGCGGAGATTCGGCGCGCTGAATCGCTCATACATTAGCTCAAGAAGGGCAGTTCGCTTCGCCTCCTCCGCAGTTCGTTTCGCGTCCTCCATTGTTTCTTTCGTTAGCAACAACCCACGGAGTAGAAAGATTGTAGCGATTGCCATGGTTACAGCGGATACGGCAGAAATCCAGGCCGCAAGTGCGGCCGATTCTGTTTCGTGCATATGGTTCCAAAAAAACAAGCTTGCCGGGGTGGGCCAAGCACAGAATACGGCGAAGGCAGAAATCACGAGAATACCAATCATGCCATACCGTGCGATGCCGAAGCCTGCTTTTACATTTTGCATACTTTACGTCCTGTCAGTGTTGAAGTACTGTAAGGTTTCCCGTCACAGCCAATAACTAATACTGCAATTATTGCGAAGTGAAGGTCTTTATTTCATAACTCTGTCCGATTGCGTGTCAAATGCTTTGGGGTGGACAACTTATCGTAATCCACCCCGATATTATTCCGCCGGAACGGCTGGACTGCCGCACGGCATGTGCCTACTTTTTTTCGTCCACGTCCACGTACTCCGCGTCGATTACTTCGCCTTCTTTTTTGGTTTCGGCGTGGGGTTCTCCGGCAGGGTCAGCGCCGGCAGCGGCTCCAGATGCAGCAGCAGCGGCGTTGGCTTTGTAGAGAATCTCGGCGAGCTTGTGGCTGGCGTGGGTGAGCTTCTCGTGCTGGGCCTTTAGCTCGGATGAACTCGGCGTGCCTTCCAGCAGCTTCTTCGATTCGGCGAGAACCGTTTCGACGTCAGCCTTCACCGGAGCGGCGTCCGCGCCCTGCATCTTGTCGCCGGAGTCCTTGATCATCTTTTCGATGTTGTAGACCAGCCCGTCGAGCGCGTTGCGCGCATCAACCTCTTCGCGCTTTTCCTTGTCTTCACTGGCGTGTGCCTCGGCATCCTTGGCCATTCTTTCCACTTCTTCCTTGGAAAGACCAGAACTCGATGTAATCGTGATGCGCGTGTCCTTGCCGGTGGCCATATCCTTGGCGGTGACGTTGAGAATGCCGTTGGCGTCGATGTCAAAGGTGACCTCGATCTGCGGCACGCCGCGCGGTGCCGGAGGAATGCCGGCCAGCTTGAACTTGCCCAGGGTGCGATTCTGCCCCGCCATGGGCCGCTCGCCCTGCAAGACGTGAACCTCAACCTCAGTCTGCGAATCGGCAGCCGTGGAGAAGGTCTCGGTCTTCTTGGTGGGAATCGTCGTGTTGCGCGGAATCATCTGCGTAGCCACGCCGCCCAGGGTTTCAATGGCCAGGGTCAGAGGCGTCACGTCGAGCAGCAACAGGTCCTTGACCTCGCCGGCCAGCACGCCAGCCTGCACGGCCGCGCCCACGGCCACCACTTCATCGGGATTGACGCCGCGATGCGGCTCGCGCCCGAAGAGCTTTTTGACCATCTCCTGAATTTTGGGCATGCGCGTCTGGCCGCCCACGAGCACCACTTCATTGATTTTGTCCACGGTGATGCCGGCATCGGCGATGGCCTTCTTGCACGGCTCAAGCGAGCGCTCAAGCAGGTCTTCGACCAACTGCTCCAGCTTGGCGCGGGTCAGCTTGCGAACCAGGTGCTTGGGTCCGGTGGCGTCGGCGGTGACAAAGGGCAGGTTGATCTCGGTCTCGATGGTTGTCGAGAGCTCGATCTTTGCCTTTTCCGCGGCGTCGCGGAGACGCTGTAGCGCCATTTCGTTGCCCTTGGAAGAAAGGTCCAGCCCCTGCTCCTGCTTGAACTCGGCAATGAGCCAATCGACAATGCGCTGGTCGAGGTTGTCGCCGCCCAGGTGGGTGTCGCCGTTGGTGGATTTGACCTCAATGACGCCTTCGCCGACTTCAAGGATGGAGATATCAAAGGTTCCGCCGCCAAAGTCATAGACGGCGATCGTTTCGTCTTTCTTTTTGTCGAGGCCATAGGCAAGCGCGGCAGCCGTTGGCTCGTTGACAATGCGCTTGACGTCGAGGCCGGCGATCTTTCCGGCATCCTTAGTGGCCTGGCGCTGGGCATCGTTGAAGTATGCGGGAACGGTGATCACGGCCTCGGAGACCGTTTCGCCGAGGTAGGCCTCGGCAGATTTCTTGAGCTTTTGCAGGATCATGGCCGAGATTTCCGGCGGGGTGTACTCCTTGCCCTGGGCTACGACGCCCACGTGGTCGCCCTGCGCAATCACCTTGAAGGGCACCATCTTCATCTCGTCGCTCACTTCGTTGTAGCGGCGTCCCATAAAACGCTTGATGGAGAAGATGGTGTTTTCAGGATTGGTGATGGCCTGGCGCTTGGCCACCTGGCCCACCAGCCGCTCGCCGCTCTTGCTGAAGCCGACAACGGAGGGCGTAGTGCGCGCACCCTCTTCATTTGCAATCACTTTTGGCTCGCCGCCCTCAAGGACCGCGACGCACGAGTTGGTGGTTCCCAGATCGATTCCGATAATCTTTGCCATGGTTTACCCTGCCTGTACGAGAGAATATTCGACTCTGTTAGATTGCCACATTGAGTGAGTTGTTGTCAACTTTATTTGATGGTCAAGCTATAAACAATGTAAAAAGAGTCCGGCCCCGGCGCATATAGGTACATTCGTAAATAGACAAAGAGGCAGATGAACGCAGCCTAAAACCGGTAGCGCGCGGCAAGTTGCATCAGGCGCGGGGGCATGGCGTTGACGGCTGTGCCAAAGCTGCCGCTGGAGATGTTGCCCTCGACGCTTGCTGGGCCGAAGAACTGCGTGTGGTTGAAGAGGTTGAAGGCTTCTCCGCGCAGTTCGAGCGTCTGCCCCCTTTTCAGGGCAATGATTCGGCTGAGCGTTGCATCCAGATTCTCCATTCCGGGCCCGGAGAAGAAGCGGCGGCGTGCGTTTCCGATGGTTCCCAGGGTGGGCAGAGTGAACTGAGAGGCATCGAAGACTGGCTTGCCGTCTCGGGGGTTGAGGTTGAGGCCGAGGGGTTGGCCGCTCCAGTTGGGGGTGTCCACGCCGTTGTTGTTGATGCCATTGGGGATGGTGCCCAGCAGGGAGGTGTCGTTGTTGTTGAGCAGGGTGATGGGCAAGCCGGAGGTCAGGCGCACGATTCCGGCCACGGCCCAGCCTTCGGCGGCAAGATGCAGCGGCCTGGGAGCCTTGGGCGCGGGCAACTGGTACTGAAAGCTGACGACGAAGTTGTGGCGCAGGTCGAAGGCTGAAAGTCCCCGGCTGAGGGAGGGATTGACGGGGTTGACCGGCTCAGGCAGTCCAGCGGACTGATCGATGGATTTGGAGTAGGTATAGCTGGCCAGCAGGCTCAGGTTGTGCGCGTGGTGTTTCAGGGTCGCTTCGAGTGCGTTGTAGCCGGAGTTGGCGATGGTGCGCTGCAACTCGACACTGCCGAAGGCGGGGCCGAACTGGGTGCGGGCGGCCTGCTCGTTGAAAGGGCCGCAGAGCGCAGCGCCGAGGCTGAGGCACAGAGCAGGATTGGCGGGGTTGGCCTCTTCCAGCACCAGCAGATGATGCGCCGCCGCACCAATGTAAGCGACGGAGGCAAGCGTGTTTGCGCCCAACTGGCGCTCGATGCTGAGCATCCAGTGCTCGGCGTAGGGCGTTACGTCGCTCGGGTCCACGGCGGGAATGCCAACCAGCGGCTCGAACTGGCTCCAGTTGACGCTGGTGTTGGGATTGGAGCGGCTTGCGCCGAAAGCCACGTTTTGCAGCGGAAAGCGCTGGCCGGCATTTGCGCCGGTGGCGGCGACGGTGAAGGGCGAGACAAACAGCGGCGGCGCCGCGGAGGTGTATGTGTATCCGTAAGGCGGATTGGCGCTCATGATGCCTGCCGACAGCCCTTCGTAGGCGGTATAGAAGATTCCAAAGCCGGTGCGGATGCTGGTTTGGCCTGTTGGACCGGTGAGTTTGCGCAGCCAGGGCACGGCGAGATCGGGCGTCCAGGCAATGCCGATACGCGGGGAAAGGTTATTGCGCGCCGCGGCAAGCGAGCGAGGAACGCCGGCATCGCCGGGGAAGACCAGGCCCTCGGGAGCTCCGGGGAAGACCGCTGATTGCTCGCCCTTTACGAGTGTTTGCAACTGATTGAACTTCTCGTCCCAGGGCCGGATGCGGTCCCAGCGCACGCCGTAGTTCACGGTGAGCTGGCTGATGGGCTTCCAACTGTCTTGCGCAAAGGCAGCTATATAAAAGTTGCGGTTGTAAAAGCTGCGCGCCTGCCCCTGCGTGTAACTGGACGCCACACCCAGCAGAAAGTCGGCGAAGTCCACGCCCGTCTCCGAGCCGTTGAAGGCGAAGCTGCCGTTGAAGATTACGTCAGGATGGGTGTCAATCTGGTTCCAGTGAATTTCGCCGCCGGCCTTGAGCCCGTGCTTGCCCCAGATGCGGCTGAAAGCTTCGCTCACTTCGTAGATGTTCTCGGTCTGCACCAGGGCGGTGGTGTCCACGCCCAGGGTGAAGTCGTTGAAGGCAATGTTCTCAATGCCCTCCGTGGAAGGCTTGAGCGCAACGATGCCGCTAAATCCTTGTGTGGCGAGCGAAGGGCCCACGCCGCCCCTTGGCTGGCCCACCGAGTTGGCATTGCGCATATAGCTCAGATGAAACTCGTTCAGCGCCGATGTGCCGAAGGTGATAGTGTGGCTCAGGATGGCTAACTGTGCCAGGCCGTTGGAGGTCGCGTCGAAGCCTGGGACGCTGGCGCCGCCTGTACCTGTTGGGTAAGGATTGTCGAGCGAGTAACCATCGGCAAAGTAGTAGCCAGTCAGCGTTCCCTTGCCGTGGGTCCAATCCATACGCAGCGCGCCCTTGTTGTCCTGGAGGGTTTCGGCTTCGGCCGCAGTGGCAAACAGGGCCGTTCCCGTGTTGGGCGAGGGAATCGAGGCGAGCAGATACTCGGCCGGAGCGGACCATATGGCAGGCGAGATTTTTCCAGTGGGAAAGACCGTGGAATAGGGCTCACCGGCGGTGACAGTCTGGCCAAGCAGTGTTGAGAGCTGTGCTGCCCAGAAATTTCCGTTTACGCTGCCGGCAAGCGGGTTCTGGCTGAAGTCTCCGCCGCGTTCGGCTGTGGAAGGAACCGCTATATTGCCGGTATCAATGCCCTCGGTCAGCCTTGTGCCCTGGTAGTCGGCAAAAAGAGCGACATTCCTGTGCAAGGGAGTGCCACCAACAGTGCCGCCAAACTGGTTCTGGCGATAGGCCGCGCGGTCCTGAGAGAAATAATTGCGCGCATCCAGCGAAGTGTTGCGCAGGAAATCGAAGGCCGAGCCGTGCCATTGCGCCGAGCCCGATTTTGTGGTCACCAGCACCTGGCCGCCGGAGGAGTTGCCGTACTCAGCGTCGAAGTTCGAGGTCAGCACGCGAAAGCTGTCAATTGAATCCAGGTTGGGCACAATCGAAGCGCCCATGTTCACGTCTTCCTCGGCATCGCTGCCGTTTACGCGGAATCCATTGGATGCTTCGCGCTGGCCGCTGATGGAGAGAGTGCCGGGGTTGGCGTTGCCCGAGGGCGGCGTCGAGGCCACGCCGGTCATGATCACAGCTCCCGGCTGCGCCGTGCTTGTGGGGACAATGCCCGGCTGTACGGCCATCAGGTCTGTGAAGCTGCGGCCGTTCAACGGCACGCTCTCGATTTTTTTATTGTCCAGCGATTCGCCAAGCTGCGTGCTGGTAGTCTCCGCGGCCAAAGTGTCCGCTGTAACTTCCACTGTTTCAGAAGCTTTGGCGATCTGGAGCGTCAGGTCGAGGGCGATGGGAGAAGCGGCGCCGGAGTCAGATTCGCGCAGTTCGGCATTGACGGCAAGGGGAGCGAATCCCTCGGCGATTATCTCGACCCGGTAGCTGCCTGGTCCCGGCACCTGAACCGAAAACTCGCCCAAGTCGTTGGTGACGGTCTCAATCAGAGCCGGAGAATCATCGCGGCGGACTGCCACATATGCATGAGGAATTCGGCTTCCGCTTGCATCATGGGCGACACCGGCGATGGTGAAGGCCGGAGCGGCGAAAACAGGAGGAACAAACCCGGTAAAGCTTAAAAGAAAGAAAAGGAAAAGTGCGCAGCGTCGCAAAAAAATACCTCGAAAATCTGTGAAATCGGCGAATGAGCCAGACAATGAGATATCTCTGCATAGAGCTGGAGCGTTGCAGGATGCAATATCCGACAAAATCAGTCCTCATTAAATATACGACTAAATTAGTCTGGAATCAAGGAAGGGAAGGAACCAGGCAAAAGAGCGTGCACGAGCATCGGCGCAACCTTGTCTTACAAAATGTCTTACGCGATGTCTTACGCGCGCTTGTTCGTCTAACAGGTAAGACAGCCTGTCGTACAGCCGGGTTTCGCTCCATGCTGCAAATCCGTCCCCTCATCATTTAATCTCAGAACGTCCTATCTCCATGACGAACGCTGCCGCCCAAGCTCGCTACCCGTTGACCCAGGGCGTGAACCCGTGGCTGGTGACGCTGTCTGTCATGCTGCCGACATTCATGGAGGTGCTGGACACCGCCATTGCCTCGGTTGCGCTGCCATATATTGCCGGGTCGCTTTCTGCATCGAACTCCGAGGCCACCTGGGTTCTGACCAGCTATCTGGTTGCCAATGCGGTGATTTTGCCCGCCTCCAACTGGTTTGCGCGGCGCTGGGGGCGCAAGCGGTTTCTGCTGATTTGCGTCGGCATCTTCACAGTTGCCTCGTTTTTCTGCGGCGCCGCGCCCTCGCTGGGAGTGATTCTGCTGGCGCGCGTTTTGCAGGGCGCTGGCGGAGGAGCGTTGCAGCCGCTCTCGCAATCAATTCTGCTGGAGAGTTTTCCGGTTCGACAGCGTTCCATGTCTATGGCCGCGTACGGGTTGGGAATCGTGATGGCTCCGGTGATTGGGCCGACGCTCGGCGGCTGGCTCACGGACACATTCAGTTGGCGTTACGCCTTTTACATCAATATTCCCGTCGGAATTCTTGCCTTCGTCCTCATCTCCCGCTTTGTGCACGATCCGCCGTATATCAAAAACGCTAAAGTGGGTCCATTCGACAACCTTGGATTCGGCCTGCTGGTGGTGTGGACCGGCTGTTTGCAAATTGTGCTCGACAAGGGCCAGGAGGATGACTGGTTTGGCGCGACATGGGTCCGCTGGGCGGTGGCCGCGCTGGTGGTTTCGCTGCTGCTCTGGATCTGGCATTCCTGGACCCATCCCCACGCACTGGTAGACCTGCACGTCCTCAAGGACAGCAACTTCCGCACCGGCTGTTTCCTGGTGGCTCTGCTGGGAATGTGCATCTACATCACCATCGCCATTTTGCCGCTTTACTACCAGGAGGTGCTGGGCTATACCGCCTTCACTGCCGGACTGGTGGTCTTTCCGCGCGGCATTGGGTCGACAATCGGCTTGCCGGCGATCGGCATCATCGGCTCGCGCATCGATAACCGCAAATTGTTGTGCGTGGGGTTTCTGGGCTTTGCTGGATGCGCGATGCTGTTTGGCATGGTCAACCTGGATATTGGCCCGTACACGCTGCTGATTCCGATCATGCTGACCGGTTTTGCGCTGAGTTTTGTTTTTGTTCCCATGTCCACCATGATGATGGCCACCATCTCCAACAAGGATATGGGCGCGGCGACGGGCCTTGGGAATATGCTGCGCAACATCGGCGGGTCAATTGGGATATCGATGGCCACAACAACGCTGATTCGCCGCGCGGCGTTGCATCAGACAGAGATCGGCGCGCATCTTGGCGCGTCCAACTTTGTCTTACAGCAGAAGGCGTATGCCATCACCGGCTATCTTGGCCAGCATCTCGGCCCCGCGCAGGCGCGCCCCGGTTCCATGGGATTGGTCTACGGACTGATGCAGCAGCAGTCAGCGCTCATGGCGTATATCGATGTCTTCCGCTGGACGGCGGTGCTGGCGCTTATCTGCGCAGCCGCGGCGTGGCTGTTCAGAAAGCCGGAAAAGCATGGGCCGCCGCCACCGGGGATGCAATGAGAAACGGCAGGAATGACTTTTATTTAGCGATACCTTCCTAATCGGTGCTCCAAGACATTCAATCTGATCATTAGATGCCCGTCTGAAATCGTGTCCTTTCAGAACGCCGCAAACATTGCTTCAAACAGCTTCCGGTGCAGCGGGCTTGATGTCAATCTCGACCCGTTGGACGCCGAGGTTGGGGTGATGGGCGGTCAGGCGCACTTTGCCGGGTTGCTCGCCGGCGCGAATCCAAATGGCGCCTGTGCCGCCAATCAATGAGAAGGGGTTGTCGCCGATGAGTTCGGCGGGGCCGGTGAGTTCGAAGTAAATGGCATCGGCGGCGAAGGGACGGATGGCGTCGAATTCATCGGTAACGCGCAGGACGACGCGCGTCGTGTCGGCTCCGTCGGCGATGAGCGCAGTGTCATCGGGCAGCAGAGCGAATTTTTGATCGATGCCTTTGCCGGAGAAGCTGCGCGAGATAACCTGCTTGCCCTGAATGTATCCGTCGATGCGCAAATCGCCCCAGGTTTGGAAGCTGTTGCTCAGGTCGGCAGTGAATGGCGCGTATTTGAGATGCGAAAATTGCTTGCGGTCGGGATCGGCCTCGGCCACCAGTTTGCCCGCGATGTAGAACTTGAGGTGATCGCAGTTGGAAGAGACCAGCGCATTGGTGAAGCCGACGCTCTCATCGCCGCGCGCCCAATGGAAAGCGGGAACCAGAACGATCTCCTCCTCGGGGTCGCACTGCGAGCGATAGAAACCTGCGGCAGGCTTGGGCTCGCGGAAGATATCAGTGACGCCGTGGTAGCAGATGCGGTCGCCGGAGCCGAAGTTGGCGTGAGTGTTGTAGTCGAATGCGCACCAGCCGATGCCGCCGGCATATTGGGGATTGGAGGCCAACTGGTCGTGAACGCGCGCGTGGCGAATGGTGTGCTCGCGCAGCCGCTCGATGTTGTCGATGGTCTTGGTGGGATAAGTGTGGCCGACGAATTCGGTGTTGAGATAGAGAGGATGATTGGGCGGCATGAGAGGAAAGCCGAAATCGTTCATTGTAAAAACGTCTTCAAGAAATTCGGATTCCTGAAAGTTGCGGATGCCGCCGGTCTGGCGCGTGGGGTCGAGCTGATGGGCGAGAGCGTTGGTGCGCGTATAAAGATCGTGGTTGTCGCGCGACTCGTTGATGCGCACGCCCCAGAGAATGATGGATGGATGATTCCAGTCGCGTTGGATCATGCGGCTTACGTTATCCACGGCGAGGTCTTGCCAGGCTTGATCGCCGATGTGCTGCCAGCCGGGAATCTCTTCGAGAACCAGGAGGCCGATTTCATCGCAGGCGTCGAGAAAGTGGCGTGATTGCGGATAGTGCGAGGTGCGAACGATGTTGCACTTCAAATTCTTTTTGAGGATGAGTGCGTCTCGCCGCTGTACGCGGGCAGGCATGGCCTGGCCCACCCAGGGAAAGATCTGATGGCGGTCGAGTCCGCGCAGCTTGACGATTTTGCCGTTGAGCGAGAAACCCTGCGGAGTGAACTTCGCCTCGCGGAAACCGAAGCGCTGCGAAAGATTGTCGATTAACTCGTCTCCATCGAGGAGCTTTACTTCGACACGGTAGAGCTTGGGCGACTTCAAATCCCAGAGCTGGACGGGGCCGAGATTGTCGAGATGAAGCGTGCGCGGGTTATATCCGCTCCCGCCTTCGCGCAACTCCATGGTTGCGTTGGCCAGCGGCTTGTCGCCATCGTAAAGCGTCGCCTCCAGCCTGGTCCCGGGGCCGATGATTTTGCTGGCGCTCAACACGTAGCACTGCACATCGAGCGACGGGTGGCTCGTTAATACGTCCTTCGGCTGAGCAAAAATCTCTCCAAGGTAAACATAAGGATGAATGCGCAGCGAGACTTCGCGATAGATGCCGCCGAAGGTGAGGTAATCGACCTCGTTGCCAAAAGGGGGAATGTCGGGGCGCTCGGTGGAGTCCACTTCAACCGCGAGCACGTTTTCATTTTCCCAGTCGAGGAATGAAGTCAGATCGAACGAAAAGGGCGTGTAGCCGCCTTTGTATTCTCCAACCCGCACGCCATTGAGCCAGACTGTGGAGGCGGTCATCACGCCTTCAAAGTCTACAAATACGGCCAGACCGGGGCCTCGGGCCCAGGCAGGCAGACGGAAGTGGCGGCGATAGACAGAGACAAACTCGTAGGATTTTTCGTCGAAGCTGTGCCATGGCACGCGGAAATTGGTGTGGGGCACAGTGACGCGAGTAAAGTGGGAGTCGTCAAAGTCGCGGGCGCGAGCCTCTGGCGTGGCAACGGGGCTGAAGCGCCAGTTGCGGTTGATGGGCAGCACCGTGCGGCCTGCTGTGGCGGGCGGCTGTGCCTGGCCATACATCGGCAGCTTCGATGCGACCGTTGCTCCGGCGAGCGCGGTTCCACTCATCCTGAGAAAATCGCGGCGATCCATAGGACTCCTCTGCCCGCGAAAAGCGATGAGACGTGTTCGCGCTTCGAAATAGAGAACGGGCGTAACGGAACTCGAAAACCGAGAATCATTCTATACGTTTGGAGGCTTTGGGACGGAATTGCCAATTCGTCCGTTATCAAAGGACGAATGTCTGAAGTTACCGCAACTTTTCGCTCACATTAACCCAGTCAACCCCACAAATCGTTTCTGCTTATCATCGTAATGCTCAATGCGGCCGCTGAGAATGTCGTAGTACCAGCCGTGAATTTGCAGGCGGCCGGCGGCGAGTGCGCGCTGGATGAAAGGGTGGGTGCGCAAGTTGTCCAACTGGACCAGGACGTTGGCGTGGGTGAGGGCGGTGTGGCGGGTGAGTTCGTCGGCGTGGCGCTCCACCTCGTCCACATATTGCCAGGCAGGCTCCACGTGTTGCATCCAATCCTGCACGCTGGCGAGTCCATCCAGCGCGTGGGGGTTCATCAGCGCCCGGATGACGCCGCAATCCGAATGGCCGCAGACGATCAGATGGCGCACTTGAAGCACTTCCACGGCATACTCAACGGTGGCCGAAACGCCGCCGGCCGGTTCGCCTGCGCGCGGAATCACATTGCCCGCATTGCGGCAGAGGAACAGGTCTCCCGGCTGAGTTTGAAGAATCAGGTCCGGCACGATGCGCGAGTCAGCACAGGTAACAAAGAGCGTTTCTGGCTGCTGGCCCTCGTTCAGCAAGTGGAAATGGGACCTCCGAGCTGGAAAGATTTCCGTTAAAAAACGCCGGTGTCCCGCGATCAGCTTATCCATACCCGCCTCCGTGTAGTTCCGCACGCGTGGGAAACGCGCCGCCGATACCGCCCTTGCCAGCCTATTGTACCGGCGCGGGCGCTGCTATATATGATTGCAGTGAGGAATTTGAGAAGCAGGAGAGAGTCGATGATGAAGCATTTTCATTTTGGTTGGTTCGGCGCGGCTTTAGTTGTTCTGGTCTTCGCGGCAGGGTCTCAGGCGCAAACGATCAATGCGCTCGATCCGGCCATTCAAAGCAGAGTCGATCGCATCGCGACGCAGGTGCTGGAGCAGACCGGCGTGCCTTCGGCATCGGTGGCCGTGGTGAAGGGCGGCAAGCTGGTGTACACCCACGCCTACGGCAAAGCGCGCCTGGCCTCCGGAAACGAACCCTCGGTTGCCGCGACGCCGGAGATGCGCTACTCCATCGGCTCAATCTCCAAGCAGTTCACCGCGACCGCGATTCTTCTTCTGCAAGAAGAGGGTAAGCTCTCGCTGGACGACGCGGTGGGCAAGTACATCCCCGGCCTCACGCGCGGCAACGAGGTAACCATCCGGCAGATTCTCTCGCACACCTCCGGCTACCAGGACTACTGGCCCGAAGATTACGTGATGACCACCATGAACCACCCCGAAACCGCGCAGCAGATTATGGACACGTGGGCCAAGAAGCCGCTGGATTTTGAGCCGGGGACGCAGTGGCAATATTCCAACACCAACTTTGTCATTGCCGGCGCCATCGTGGAAAAGGTTACAGGCAAGCCGTACATGGAGTTTTTGACAAAGCACATCTTTCGCCCGCTGGGTATGCAGTCGGTGTGGAACTCGGACGAGGTAAAGCTGACCGAGGCGGATGCGACGCCGTATTATCGCCATGCGCTGGGGCCGCTGCGCGTTGCGCCCAAGGAAGGCCGCGGCTGGATGTTTGCGGCGGGCGAGCTGGCTATGACCGCGCACGACCTGGCGCTGTGGGACGAGAGCCTGATTGCGCAATCCATCCTCAAGCCGGAAAGTTACAAGCAGATGTTCACCGAGGTGATGCTCAAAGACGGCAAGGGAACGCACTACGGGCTGGGCGTGGATGTGCTGAACCGCAATGGACACCGCTCGATTGAGCATGGCGGCGAGGTTTCCGGTTTTGTCTCTGACAACGAAGTGCTGGTGGATGATGGCGTGGCCGTGGCCGTGCTGACCAATCAGGACGCGGTGGGCGCGGCATCAACGATTGCGCGGCTGGCCGCCCCTGTGGTGGCGGAGTTTCCGCCGAGTGACTCGGAAAAACAGGCGATTGCGATCTATCATGATCTGCAAAAGGGGCACATTGACCGCAGCCTGCTGGCGCCGAATTTGAGCGACTACTTTACCGCCGAGGCGCTGGACGATTTCCGCGAGAGCCTGGCGCCGCTGGGCGAGCCGCTCACTTTTAGCCAGACCAACGACAGCCTGCGCGGCGGCATGACCTTCCGCAGTTTTTCGATTGTTTATCCCGGCAAGCGGCTGCGGCTGACAACGTATACCTATCCCGACGGCAAGCTGGAGCAGTATCTGGTTGAGCCGGCGGAGTGATGCTTGCAGACAGCGGGTGCCCTGCGGGCCGTGGATTTATTCCAAGAAGCTGTTTCACAACCGTTTTCAGCCCGTTGAAACCTCTCCCTCAGGGGCTAAAGCCCGCGATTTTATTGGTGCTGTCACGGCACGGCTGAAGCCGTGCCCTTTCAAAGCCGGGTTATGAAACAGCTTCTAAAATGGTTGCCTTAAGAATGGATTTTGAGGCATGGGGTTCCACGTACTCCGCCCAGCCGCTTCAAGGTAAACTTGAAGCAGACCTATGTTTGAGACCCTAACCGACAAATTGCAGCGCGCCTTCAAGGTCCTTCGCGGCCAGGGCACGCTTTCCGAAGAGAACATCAGCGAAGCGCTGAGCCTGATTCGCGTGGCGCTGCTCGAAGCCGACGTCAACCTGAATGTGGTCACTGATCTGATCGAGCAGATCCGCGTCAAAGCCATCGGCACAGAAGTGCTTACTGCGCTCTCGCCCTCCGAGCAGGTGATCAAGATCGTCCGCGACGAGTTGATTGCGCTGCTGGGCAAAGACACGGCGCGCTTCAAGTTTGCATCGCAGCCGCCGAGCGTGATTTTGATGGCTGGGCTGCAAGGCTCCGGCAAAACCACCACCGCGGGCAAGTTGGCCGCATGGCTCAAGAAGGGCGGCCACCGGCCCATGCTGGTTTCGGTGGACGTGTATCGCCCTGCTGCGCGCGAGCAACTCAAGGTAGTTGCGAAATCCGTCGAGGTCCGCCTTTACGAGGGCGATCAGAAGGGCGAAGCGGCAGGATCGGCGCTCGTGGAGCGGTTGGCTGGCGAGGCGCGCCGCGAGGCTCGCAATATGGGCTGCGACACGCTGATTGTGGACACCGCCGGCCGCCTGCACATCGACGAAGAGCTGATGACGGAGATGGAGCGGCTGAAAAAGCTGCTCAACCCCAGCGAGATTTTGTTTATCGCCGACGCCATGACGGGGCAGGACGCGGTCAACTCCGCCGCCGATTTTCACAAGCGCCTCGGCCTCACCGGCGTGGTGCTCACCAAGATGGATGGCGATGCCAGGGGCGGCGCGGCGCTGTCGATTCGTCATGTAACCGGCCAGCCGATCAAGTTCATCGGCGTGGGCGAAAAGCCGGACGCCTTTGAGCCGTTTCATCCGGACAGAATTGTGGGCCGCATTCTCGGCATGGGCGACATGATGTCGCTGATCGAAAAGGCCGAATCGACGCTGGACCGAAAAAAATCTGAAGACTTCGCCAAGAAGGCGCTGCTCGGCGACGGCTTCTCGCTCGATGATTTCCGCGAGCAGTTACGGCAGATCAAAAAGATGGGCTCGATGGAGAGCATTTTGAAGATGATGCCCTCGGTGGGGCCATTTGCCGGTTTGCAGCAGGCATCGAAGAACGTGGACGAAAAGCAGTTTGTGCGGCTGGAGGCGATCATCAACTCGATGACGCCACGGGAGCGGCGCAATCATGAGATCATCAGCGGCACGCGGCGCAAGCGCATCGCGGCGGGCTCGGGGACGACCGTACAGGACGTGAACCACCTGCTGCGCCAGTACGCGCAGATGGCCAAGATGTTCAAGCAGATGGGCAAAGGCGGCCTGGCCGGCAAAATGATGCGCGGCGGCTTGGGCGCAATGGGAATGGGCGCAAAGCAGCGGTTTGGGAGATAATGTTTCCAGTTGAAGGAGGACGCGATGCGCAAGCTGACAGTCACGAACTTCTCGGTCATCAAGGACGCTGAGACAACTCCGCTTGAGTTCGGCAGGATTACGGTATTAATTGGCCCTCAATCGAGTGGGAAAAGCGTCCTTAGCCGACTGGCGTTCTTTGCGGTTGAGACAATCAATATAGCGTCCAAGTCGCTGTTAAATCTGGCAACCTACAGTCAATTTCAGGCAACAATTAAGGAGGATTTTCAATCGTATTTCCCAATCTCAACATGGGGAGAGAAACCGTTTGAAATAGTGTACAGGCAAGGTGAATATCAGATTTCGATTAGTCGTCGTTTGTCGCAGAAACAACCCAGCGCGAAGGTCAATTTAAACTTTTCAAAGGTATTCAAGGATGCGTACGAGCAAGCTCTCTCGACATTGAAGCCGACCAACGATGATTCCTCAACACCTAGACTTCCCCCTTTGTTAACCTCTGATCGGATCCGTAGGACAATCGAAACCACTCTCGGAGCTGATTCGTCGGCAACTCAAACCTTTATACCAGCAGGAAGGTCTTTCTTCACGAGTGTGGGCAAGGCAATTGTTGCCTTCGAGGAAAGTAGTGCCCTTGATCCGCTAACAATACGGTTCGGCAGGCAAATGCAGTGGGGAAATCCGATAACTTCCCTTCGAATGGGGTTGCTTCGTGCTCGCAAAATACAAGATATACCTCCAGTACTGGAGCGAGAGAGTTCAAACATGCTGGACGGATCGATAAAGTTCGAACGCGATAAGCCATATTTTGCTGCTAAGGATGGCAGAAGGTTGCCTCTTTCATGGCTTTCGTCCGGGCAACAAGAGCTTCTTCCTCTTCTCACTACGCTTCGCCAACGCTGCCTCTCTAATGAGCCCCAAACTTTGTATATAGAAGAACCTGAAGCGCACATCTTTCCAGAGGCTCAAAAACAACTCGTCTCACTATTGACTTGGATTTCATATCATCCCAACATGAGGACGTCAATGGTGCTTACGACACACAGCCCGTACATACTCTCATCATTCAACAATTTGATTGAGGCGGGTCAGGTCGCCAACACAAAGCCCGAACTAAGAAGTGATGTCGCAAAAATAGTTCCCGAACAGTTCTGGATTAAAGATGGAAATTTTAGAGCGTATTGCATCCACGATGGCACACTTAAATCAATTCTTTCTGATAGCGGACTGATTGATGGCGAATATCTGGACAGCGTCTCAGAGAAGATTGGCAATGAATTTGACTCATTGCTGAGGCTTGAGTATGACCATACCAAAGCCTCCTAGTCAGCCAGGATGTATTTGGGCCGATGAATGCATCGAGATTTGCAATGGCCCCTCTGTATTTGTCGAAGAGAACGGTATAAGGGCCAGCTTCGCGAATCCACGCAGAATGCAAATCCGTAAAATTCATTACGACGGATGCTACAACAAGAATCCAAATGACTTGAAAGCAGACTACATTGTTGGATCGCCGAACGCCCTCGATGTAATCGTGGAACTTAAGGGTTCAGACCTAAAACATGCACGGAACCAAGTGGAAGTTACCCTTGATCGCTGGAAGGTGAGCCCGATCCGTTTCCAACGAATCGTGTGCCTAATCGTGTTTGGACGCCTCGAAGGTAATCAAAGGAAGGCGGGTAGAATCCCTCGCATCAACTCTAGGCTACAGTCTTTGGAGGCAGAATTCCTACGTACTCAACATACTCTTCTCGTAATATGTGAGAGTAACGGAAATCAATTCAGGTTCGATGATTTTCTCCCGAAGAACTATGCCCACTAGCCTCCAGGACCAACTCGACGAGATCACGGCGCGCACGCGGCAACTGGTGCAGGCTGAGCGGCTGGCTGTGGGAGAGCGGGCAATTGAGGAGTTGTTTGCCTCAGGTATCGAGGAACGGATTTTGCCGGTGGGCGCATTGGCGCCGGAGTTTGCGTTGAAGGATTCGCGTGGGCGGCTGGTGAGTTCTCAGGACATGCTGGCGCTGGGGCCGCTGGTGGTCAAGTTTTTTCGCGGGCGGTGGTGCCCGTATTGCGTGACGGAGCTGGAGACCTGGCGCGAACTCTACGGGCAACTCCGCGAACACGAAGCGCTGATGGTGGCCATCGGGCCGCAGACCGAGCGGCAAAATGATTTCATGGTCGCGCAGCACAAGCTTCCCTTCGCCGTGCTTTCAGATCCCGGCTGTGCGCTGGCTGAAAAATTTGGCGTAGCGTATACGGTGCCCGAGTACCTGAGAGAGTACTACCTTTCCATTTTGATCAACGTGCCGTTTGTGAATGGCGAGGCGAGCTGGCGGCTGCCGCTGCCTGCGACCTTTGTGATCGGGCGGGATGGGCGGGTATCGTTCAGTGAGGCCCACGCGGACTTTCGCGTCAGGCCGGAGCCGGAAGAAGTGC
>Ga0316217_10002784_pt1 | contig 20739 bp, 26 predicted proteins | sample 1anoAmetaG_FD_203633 | JGI IMG/M metagenome (GOLD analysis project Ga0316217, IMG submission 203633) | Freshwater microbial communities from Trout Bog Lake, Wisconsin, USA - 1anoA | ecosystem: Environmental > Aquatic > Freshwater > Lake > Hypolimnion/Profundal zone | place: USA: Wisconsin...
GCTGGCTCGCGCCAGTCACCTCGCGTAGTGGGCAGAAGTGTGGTATATTGGATCCGGAGAGAGCGCGGAAAGAGCTCTCAGCGCTGCCCACTGCGAAGGGCCCTATACACCTACTTATTTTGCTACCCCCCGGCCTGCCGGCCTTATGGGGGTGCAAAATAAGTAGGTGTCCAGGGTCCCAACAGGGGTGCACGCACCCCCGTTACCCCCCGAGGAGGGCTAGCGCCCCCCTCGACCCCTGGCTCGTTCCGAGGAGGCGTCCGTGTCTAGTACATTCGTCCATGCCAAAGTGCACGCTCGCGGCAAGGGTGCGTCCGCCATCGCTACTGCGGCGTATCGCTCTGGCACGGAAATCGCGGATGCCGCATATGGCGTCATCCGCGACTATTCCAAAAAGGAGCGCGTCGTTGCTCAGGGTATAGCTCACCCGGCAGGAGCACCGAAGTGGGCTCGAGAGCGCAAATCCCTCTGGGATGCCGTAGAACGCGGCGAGAAATCAAAAAAGGCTCGCCTCTCCCGCGAGCTCATTATCGCCCTACCCCACGAACTCTCGGACGAGGCACGGATACGGATAGCAAAAAGAATCGCCAACCAGTTCGCAAAGATGGGTATGGTAGTTGACTGGGCCGTCCATGGACCAGGGAAGAACAATGGCCTCAACGACCACCTGCACCTAAACATGACAACCCGGCCGCTATTCAAGGATCCGAAAACCCATGAGTGGCGATGGGGAGCAAAGCATCATGTGCAGAAGGAAAAGCCGAAGGAGCGGCGTCGAAACAAGGACGGGTCACTACGAAAGGAACGGCCGAAGCGCGAGTATGCAACCGAAGACCTGCTCTACCACGAGTGGAATAAATCGAGCTGGCTTGAGAAAACCGCAAAGCGCGAGATTATTCAGGCACAGATCAACAGGGAGATATTCACCGAGCGTGGGTTGGGGCGGGCCAAGGGAGCCGAGTACATCAATTTCGACGAAGCCAAAACCAAGGCGGCGGCCCGCGGCGGTCCGCGGGTGCGCCTGAACATGCCGCAATACCGACGGCAAAAGAAGCGCAAGATCCATGCGGAACGGAAAAAGGAGTACAAGGCTGCCGTAGCGGAACAGGACTTGGCCAAAGCCGAGCTCGTGGTCGCGGAGCGAGAATTTGAGCTGGCATCGTGGGGGGACGAATGGTACCGATGGTTCCACGACCACCTGGCCGCCCTCAAACAGCAGCCGACTACCGACAGATTCGTGGAACTGGCAAATGCGTATGGCGAAGTCTCCCGCCAAGCCGAAGAGCAGATGAAGGGCGAAAACTCTGGACGCACGCCGGAACACTTGGAGATCCGTAAATACCTCGACGACTGGGTGCCCGAACTGGACAACACGCGGCGGGATCTAGCCCGTATCGCACCCAAGTTCGGCTTTGTCGCCGAGGCGGGCGGCTTCCGCCCCGAGACCGAAGAAGAACGCAAGGACCGGGAGGCGGCCCTTGCGGCGGCCCGAATTGAGCGGGGCGCTCGTCGAGGTTCGCGCGGCCAGGGGCACGGAAGCTCCGGCATTGAGCGCTAGTCATCGTTAGCCCTTGATAATCCCGCTTGGCGCAGGATAAAGGATTCGATAGGGAGGATTGCTTTTCCTTGCGAAATAACGTCATACTTGTGTGACAAGGAGGCGGCTGGATGCTTTCAATTCGGCTCCCCGACGAGCTCGAGGCCCGGCTTGAGAAGCTGGCGACCTCGACCCACCGAACCAAGTCCTTCTATGCCCGACAGGCGATAGAGCTCCACATCGAGGACCTCGAGGATCTGTTCCTCGCTGAAAAGGTCTATGGCGACTACAAAGCCGGCAAGGTTTCCGGCAGGCCAATTGAAGACGTAGCCCAGGACTATGGGCTATAGGGTCACGATCCTTGCGCCCGCAGAAAAGGCAATCGCGAAGCTCGACAAGCCGCAACGGGAGCGGGCGATCCATTTCCTCAGGGACGAACTACCCGGCCTCGCGGATCCAAGGAGCATTGGGGGCGCCCTTACGGGGAACCTTGGGGAGTTCTGGAAGTACCGGCGGGGGGCATTGCGGTTCATCTGCCGCATCGAGGACGATGAGCTCATGATCCTGGTAGTGAAGATTGGCAATCGCAAGGATGTCTATAAATCAAAGTAATGGCCGGAGGATTTGGTGTTTACTCCGAATGAACTAAAAAGACGAGCCCTTGATTTTTCTAGAGATCATGAAAGCGATGCTGATGAGAAGTCGCAAGCGCAGACTTTCTGGCGCGACTTCTTCGCGATATTTGGCCTAACGCCCCAGCGTATAGGTGTTTTCGAGGCCAGGGCGAAGACTCTTCGGGATACTGTCGGGTTCATCGACTTCTTCTGGCCCGGAACTCTCCTGATCGAGCATAAAAGCCGGGGAAAAGATCTCGAGGCGGCCCTTCAGCAGGCCCTCGATTATTGCCGCCCTGAAAGTCTCAAGGAGATAGAGCTCCCCCGATTCATCATTGTCTGCGACTTCGCGCGGTTTTCCATAGTCGAACTCGCAACGGGAGATCGTTCTGACTTCCTTCTTGAGGATCTTCACGCCAATCTCCATCTATTCAATTTTGTCCTGGGCTACGAGCAGCGCAAGTATAAAGACGAGGATCCGGTCAACATTGCTGCGGCGGAGCTCATGGGGGCCCTCCATGATGAGCTTCGTCGCGTTGGCTACGAGGGGCACCCCCTCGAACTCTTTCTGGTCCGTCTCATGTTCTGCTTTTTTGCTGATGATACGGGTATTTTTCAAAAAGACCAATTCAGTGACTATATCGAGGCTCGAACCCGAGAAGATGGGAGCGATCTGGGACCCTGCATTGCCCAGGTCTTCCGGATCCTGGATACCGAACCCGAGAAACGGCTCAAGAATATCTCCGAGGACCTCTCGGCTTTCCCTCACGTCAACGGCGAGCTATTCAAGGAGGCCGAAGACGCCGCCTCATTCGATTCAGCGTCCCGGGATATTCTTCTCCATTGCGCGCGCTTCAACTGGGGATCGGTGAGCCCGGCCATATTTGGCAGCCTATTCCAGAGTGTAATGGAATCCGGTGAGCGGAGAGCTCTTGGCGCGCATTATACGAGCGAGAAAAACATTCTCAAGACCATCCACGGCCTTTTTCTCGATGAATTCATGGCCGAGTTTGATGCTGCCAAAGCGAAAAGAAGCGAGCGGGCCCTGCGGGCCCTCCTCGACCGAATAGCCGGAATACGTCTTCTCGACCCCGCCTGTGGCTGTGGTAACTTCCTTATCCTTGCCTATCGCGAGCTTCGGCGTCTCGAGATACAGATTCATGCGGAGATTCGGGCTCTTTCCGGCGATGAAACCCTAAAGCTTGACGTGGACCTCGCGCGCGGCATCACTATTGACCATATCTCTGGCATCGAGATATCCGAATTTCCGGCACAGATTGCCCGCGTTGCTCTCTGGATCATGGACCATCTCATGAATGTTGAGCTCGCTGCTGCTTTAGGCGTCTATCGACCCTCTATTCCCCTGGTCGTAAGCCCTAAGATCGTCCAGGGGAATGCCTTGCGTATGGACTGGAAGGAGGTCGTAGGATCCGAAAAATTGGCGTATATACTCGGGAATCCCCCGTTTGTTGGGAAAAAGGAACAGACAGAGTTACAGAAAGCAGATATGGCCGCTGTGTATGAAGGATATCTTGATGGCTTCGGTGTGCTGGATTACGTCACCGCGTGGTACATAAAAGCAGCCAATCTCATACAATCAACAGAAATCAAGGTGAGCTTTGTATCGACGAACTCAATTACACAAGGCGAGCAAGTCGGGCTTTTGTGGAATTATCTCTTCAGCCGTGGAATAAAGATCCACTTTGCTCATCGAACATTCAAATGGAGTAATGAAGCCAAAGGCAATGCTGCAGTCCATGTTGTTATTATTGGATTCGGCGCGTTTGATGTGGCGGAGAAGAGCATATACGAATATGAGACTGTAGTCTCTGACAATCCTCAGTGTATCCATGTCAAGAATATCAATCCCTACCTGGTCGGTGGATCAGATATGGCCGTTACGACGCGCAGTTCACCTATATGCGAAGCGCCGAACATTTCTTATGGATCTATGGCTAATGATGGCGGATTTTTTATCCTCGAGACTGACGAGCGAGATGCACTGATAGCCGACGAGCCAGGCGCAGAAGAGTACATCCGTCAATTTACTGGCGGGGACGAGTTTATTAATGGGACCAAACGTTGGTGCATTTGGATGGTTGATGCCGATCCCACGAAATTGCGGAAACTGCCTCTTTTACAGAAACGCATTGCGGCTGTTCGCGAGTACCGCTTAAAATCGAAACGCGAAGCAACACGGCGTCTTGCTAACACACCGGCTCTTTTTGGTGAAATCCGTCAACCTGGGGCTACATACATCCTTATTCCGAAAGTTTCATCAGAGAATCGGCGATATATACCGATTGGCTTTTATCCTTCCGAGATCATTGCAAGCGGCAGTTGCTTAGTCATTTCTACCGCTAGCATGTTTCACTTTGGAATCTTGGAATCAGATATGCATATGTCCTGGATGCGGCAAGTTTGTGGGCGCATGAAAAGTGATTATCAGTACTCGAATGGGATCGTCTATAATAACTATCCGTGGCCTGTCTCGCCCGAAGAGGAGCGAATAGCCGCTGTCGCATCCGCGGCCCAAGCAGTTCTAGACGCTCGCGCCCAGTTTTCTGGCTCTTCCCTCGCCGACCTCTACGCACTTTCGATGCCGTCAGCCCTGGCGAAGGCGCATAAGGCCCTCGATTCCGCAGTGGATAAGTGCTACCGGAAGGCTCCCTTCAGGAGCGAGCTCGAACGCGTCGAATATCTTTTCAGTCTCTACGAGCACTATTGCTCTGGACTCACCGCAGGAACAGCAGCTGCGCCGACCAGGGGAAGGCGGCGGGGATAAACATGTCGGAATCATCTGAGGAACGCTACCACAAAATTCGGGATCGCTATATTGGCATCCAGCTAAACCAGGTTGAACAATTCGATAAGAACATGCTGCTGCTATCATCGGGGACCTTTGGTATTTCCTTTGCGTTCATCAATCAGGTCGTAAAAAACCCTTCTGCCGCGAATACAGCATGGATGATAATTGTAGCGTGGAGTTCGATGGCGCTCTGTATTTTGAATACGCTGGTGTCATTTCTTGTCAGCAATTATGTAAACGATCGCGAGGTTCTGATAATCGACATCGAGGAAGAAAATAAAATGACAGACTGCGCCCTGAAGCGTGTTGTTCCCAAGAATAGGCTGAAAAGGGCTCCAAACATCATGAATATCGGTACCCTTGTTATGTTCGCGTGCGGAATGGTCTTCATGATAATCTATGTCGCGAATAACGTGAAATAAGGAGGTCAATATTGAAATTCGAGCCAGATCCCCCGGATCCATCGGGTAAACCGCTTTCCGGTGATCCAGTTCCACGGCGGCCGTTCAATTATGTACCTGACGGTATCCCGGTACCAGCGCGTCCGGCCTCTCCCCCAAAGCCTTCCCCGAAAAACAAGAAATAAATACTTGCTGAAGGAGAAATCATGGCAGACAAACAATCAGGCGAAAAAGGAAACCCGGTCCCTCCCAAAACAGAAAAAAGGGGAGCTCCGCTAGTCAGGAGGCCGGTGTCACCTTCACCAGCCACGCCGAGCAAGCCTGCGACGACGGTGCCGAAGAAGTAGGTACTCAGCCGCTCCACAATTGCATATCCGCCTTTTCCCCATTCCAGGGCCATCCCAACTGTTCATAGAACCTTATGCTATGTTGATTCGGTCCCGCCTCGGCGGGGCAGAACGTCGCGAGACGTCCATTTTTTTTAAGCGCACGTCGTGAGACGTTCGCGAGGAGAGCAACATGGAACGAGAAAAGGAGCGCTGCAGGAAGTGCAAACAGGCAATGCGGAGGCGAGCAAGCAAAGCGGGTTGCGCGTGGACCCGGATCATAGCTCTAGCCCCGCCATTCGTGGAGGCACTTAAACTCATCGTTTCCTTGCTTCGTCCTAGCTGAGCACCGCAGCCCGCCTACTATGGGCGGGCTGCATCGTCTCCGACTGTTGCCCCATTTACCTCTGGCAATTCCCGGCAACCCCTCCAGGATCGCGTATTCGAGTCTCTGGCCCGTGCGTAGGCCCGGATTCTGCATCCCAGGACCACCAACATAGCTTTCCGTATCCAGAAAGCACCGCGAGCGCTGCCCTTCCGGCCATAGGCACATAACTCTACTTATGTGTATACTATAGGGTGACACCACCATACTGGGGGATTTTCGATGGAACCGAATAGGACACAGGTCGGCCTCGACTTTATCGCGCACGATGTCTCCATGCCGGTGAAGAACCTGCTGGACTCGTATCGGGCGTTCTGCCAGGAGAAGGGCGTGGCCTGGGGCGTAGGCCTCAGCGTGTGGATAGCTGACCTGCTGGAGGCCGGTGAAACGGCCTCCTCGATACGGCAGTGCTTGCCCGCCGTGCAACGCTTTCTGGTGCGAGCGGCGCACCTCGACACGGCTGCCGCGGCGGCCGTGGTGCGGGACGCGACGCACTATCTTGACGAACACAAGGCGCAGCATGGATCGACCTAAGCCCGAGAGCCAGGCTCTCCAGCGTCGCGCGGCGCTCGCCCCCGAGGAAGCGGCGGTGCTGGACGCGGCTCAGAGCTTTGGCCCGTACGATACCGTACAGGCCTATACGGCCGACACGCGGCAGTATGTGGAGTTCTGCAAACGGGGTGACTTGTCCCTGGCCGAAGGCCTCACGGCATGGGTCGCTTCCCAACTCGAGGCGGGGCTCTTGCCGAGCTCCATAAACCGAAAGCTCTCCGCGGTGAAAAGCTGCATCCGGCGCGCGACCAGCATGCAGGATTTCGCGATGCAGGCCCAGATCGAAGCGGCCCTGCGGCTGGCGCGGCCGGTAAAGCAGGCGCGGGCAGGCGGGATTCGGCCGGATAAGATGCTCACGCCTGAAGAGGTAGGCCGGCTGATCGCGCACATGTCGGAGCGAGGCCAGGGCTTCGTGCGCTTCCTCTTCGCGACCGGCTGCCGGGTGAGCGAGATGACCGGCGTGCGGCTGGCGGACTGCGTGGCCGACGGCGGGCGCGTGGCGATCGCAATAACCGGGAAGGGCGACGCGCACCGCATCGTGCGGATCTCGGGGAGGCTGTTTGATGAGCTCAGCGGCGTATATAGCGGAAAACAATTCCTATTTGAGACAGGGAACGGGACGGCATATAGGCGGGAGTATGTCTCGCACATGATCGAGCGGGTGAGTATACGGGTCCTGGGGAGGAGATTGAGCGCGCATGCGCTCAGGCACGCTGCGGCGACAGAACTCCTGGAGAAAACAGGGAAGCTCCAGGCGGTGTCGGAGTACCTGGGGCACGCGGATCCGTCGACGACCTTGAGGTTCTATGCACACCAGGCGTTGAGCGATCTGGAGCTCGGGGTACTCGAAAGTCATTAGATTTCGTATGCAGGAGCTAGGGCCTATGCAATCTGGGCGCCCATCTTTCTGTTCTTCTTGTTCTATAACCCACCAAAAATGGAAACTCCAATCAGGAATAGCCCTACAAACATGGCGAGGACACAAAGCACCTCAATATAGGCAAATAGCTTTGTAAACAGCGGGCCTAACCCGGGATTCCCCTCCATCCAATAATAAAAACCCGATTTTAGTAGTTCACAAATGAAAAAAACCATGACGCTTGCTGTTAGTACAAAAATCCCCATGAAAGTCAGGTTTTTATATAGGTCGATAACTTTCCCTATATGAAGAGCTATCAAGACAAGTGTTGGCAAACCTGCAGTAGTTAAAATAATAAGAGTTCTACGCTTTGTTCGAGCATTGAGCTTTGTATAAGTAACAGTAACTCGCGTGAACATTTGTATTGCCCTCCTGTCCACGAGACAGTAGCAGACTATAGAGCACAAGAATACAGCAACTGAACCGCTCCTCGGTGAGTTTGCCGGCAAGGACGCCGCAGGCCACGGCCACGGCGGAGAGTTTGCGCGGCGGGAGCTCGGGGGCGAGCGGCGGCGATCCTGAGGCGAGCGCCTCGCCGCGCTTCCATGGCCCCGAGCACACCGCCACGCCCGACTCTCGTAATACGAGATTATACGGAACAGTGCCACAGGCTAAGAATCGCCCTCCCCGCCACGCGCTTGACAGGCTGGTTTATTGTAGCTACAATTAGGTAGTGAAAATATCTTTTGACCCACTCAAAAATGCCCGGAACATTGAGCTTCGCGGGCTGTCCTTCGAGCGGGCAGAGGAGTTCAAATTTGCGACGGCATGGATCATCGTGGACGACCGGAAGGACTACGGTGAGACCCGCTACCGAGCTATTGGATTTCTGGCAGAACGGCTGCACGCCTTGGTGTTCACGGAAACCCAGAGCGGCATACGGGTGATCAGTTTCCGCAAAGCGAACCAGAGAGAGGAGAAACTATATGAGCGCGCGAACGCCAAACCCGGAAATGACTGACCGAGATAACCCCGAATGGTCGGCGAAAGACTTCAGGAAGGCCCGCCCTGCCCGTGACGTGCTGCCGGCGTCGCTGTTGCGCAAAGTGGGCGTTCGCGGCCCGCAAAAGACGCCGACAAAGGAGTTGGTCTCTCTTCGCCTTTCTCGCAATGTGGTGGAGTCCTTCCGTGCCTCTGGCGCTGGCTGGCAGACCCGGATCGATCACGCCCTAAAGGAGTGGCTCAAGAACCACCAACCCGCCTGATCCCAGGCTAGCTTGGACCGGAGCTCGAGCGCGCTGTCCCTGAGTAGCGAATATTATCGGACTACAGCAAGGGAAAAGGTTGACGCATCCGGCCCACTTCGAGCCTTCCTTTTTTGAACGTATTGAAGTTCACGGCGATTCATAGTCTACTAACTGTCTAACACGAGAAGCTTAGAATAATTACAATTGTAGAAATTAGCGATGAAACTTTCTATATCCTCAATCCAGATCAAGTGAGGCCTGAAATATCATCGGCAGACCATCTTAGTCAGTAAAGCCCATGCGCACGAATACCCTCTTTTCTTTCTCTAGGATCATAGGACCTCCTTCTGAGATCATGATCCTGGAAGCTCCCTAGCTCGTCAAAATGGTGAGAATTAAACGCTTACGATCCTCTCTATGCCGGCCTCTCCCGCATCGTCAAGGCGAACAACATGCTGTGGTGCAAAGAGGCCGAGGACTACTTGTTGGCCCAGGCGCCGGAGATTTGAGCCTCGCCCGCCATAATTGGTATCAGCTTTGGGCGAACTCGATTACACAACTTGTCCCTTCCGTGTTGCTCTCCATGATGAATCTTCCTTTGATCTGATCGGTAAGTGCCTTGACTAAGCTGAAGCCGATACTGTCGCCCTTGGAGATATCAATACTATCTGGCAATCCGATCCCATTGTCCTTGACTTCAAGAAACACGCTTTCTCCGGACTTTCCCAACGATATCGTAATTATTCCATCTCGATCATTGGGGAATGCATATTTAATCGCGTTCGTAATCAATTCTGTTAGAATGAGTCCGATAGGACCCGCTTTATCAACAAGCACCAAGAAATGCTCTAGATTAGTAACGAGACTCACGTTTTTTGATAGTCCAGTCAGTGCCTCGGCGATACGGATGCAATAATCGTCAAGCCAAAGATCAGTAAATATTCCATTTGAATAGAGCATGGAGTAAAGCTCTGATACGGCATTTATCCGCGAAGCTAAATCGCCAAAACTGATCTTGTTTTCGGTCGATGTGTTTGATTTTTCCGCCGCTATTTCAATCATGCTAGAAATCAATGTGAAGCTATTTTTTACTCGGTGCTGTAGTTCACTGAGCAAACGGTTCTTTTCTTCCCGAGTTTTTTCCAGTTCGTAATCCGCAGCCTTACGATCGGTAATATCTCGTATATTGCATTGGATTACTTTGCGATCATTCACTAAATACACATTGCTGACAAACTCGACATTCAGAATTGCCCCGTTTGTTGTTTCCAGCGGCATGTTTTCATATCGAACATATCCCTTTTCTTGCAGTTTCTGAAAGGTATCCTTATTTGACGCGACGTCTTTCAAGAATCCGATTTCCCAAATTGCTTTTTCAATAAAAAGTTCCTTCGAATAGCCTAACATCTCGACTAAAAACGGGTTCACATCGACAATCATCCCCGTTTCGGCATCGAGAATGAGTATTCCATCTCGTGCTGCTTCAAAGAGACGACGATAGCGAGTTTCTGATTCCAACAATTCATTTTCAGCATGTTTTCGTGCGGTGATATCGCTTAATGTCCCTACCATCCTAATTGCATTCTCCACAGTGTCCTTTTCTATTGTATTGCCACGGGTCGAAACCCAGATCCACTCGTTGTTTTTTCTCCGCATCCTAAGATCAATGCTGAAGCTCCCTCCATTGTTGATACTGTTTTGAAGATCACGTTCGACTCTAGTGATATCATCCGGATGAACGAGGAGACGCCAAGAAGCATAGGAGGCTGGGAAATCTCCCGATTTATATCCTAATAGCGAATAGTAAAGCGGGCTAAAATAAGCGTTCCCGCTCGTGACGTTCCAATCCCAAATTCCATCATTTACTGCCGCAATAGACTGTGTATATCGTTTCTCGCTTTCGCGAAGAGCAACAAGGGTTCTCGCTGTATCGTCTTGTGCCTTGAAAAGCTTGAATGCCATTTTTATCGATGCGTCCAAAGCCGTGATGCCTGAGTTCTTTACGACATAGCCGTAGGAGGTTATCCCCTCGGTTTTCTTGACAATTTCTGGTTCCAAATGGCTAGAGAGAAAGACTAAAGGAATGGCGTGATTTTCCAAGATAATCGATGCTGTTTCTGTTCCATCCATGCCTTTCCCCAAATCAATATCCATGAGAATCAGGTCAAGGGTATTGGTTTTATTTACGATATCGATGGCTTCCTCGCCACTGGTTGCAAGTACCGTTTTGTATCCATACTTTTCGAGAGATATTTTCTCCGATGTAGCAATAATGAATTCATCTTCGACAAGAAGAAGGGCTTTGGGGTTATCCATGTATATTTGCCTTTGCGGACTCTGTTGCTGTTTATGATGTATTTACGGCTTTGTCCTTGGCGTACTCCTTTAGTAGGATGGCTCGTAAAAAGTGGAGCTGTGATTCAGTAACGATAATTCAAAACAACCATAACTGCAATAAAAGGGAATAGTATTCGATCAATTCTCAATATCTAGAATTATCGATAATGCTAAGAATATTCTCTATAACATCCAGATCCATAGGCTGAAAACTTGCCCAATTACCCGATTAGAACAAGGTTATCGGGGAAACGCGTCGTAGGCCATCATCGTATCATCACGCGTTTTCTATATTGAAGAATGAGGAGGAATTGCATTATCCGAGATTTCCCGGATGACCGGCGATTCTTGCCAGCCTTGGGAATCTCCTCATCTCCAGACCCATTTTCGGTGTGTATGCGCCTCGCGTCAAGCCAGTTTGGAAGCAACACCATCGCCAATACCTCCTGCAAAGCCATTTTTTCCGCAATCTTCGCGTCAATTCTCCCAGTATCTCATCAAAGTCCGACAGCTCTCCCTTGTCAGCAATCCCCGCATTTCCCTTTTGTTACCCTGATGCTTCGACAAGAAACCTGAGCTTCCCAATCCTCCTGAGAATCGCAGCAAATAGCTCTTGCGACACGGCGACCTCAGCCATCTGGAAGATGATGTATCGTGCATGATAGACAACCTTGGCACCGATCTTGATCACCTTCTCCCGCAGCGTCGTCATCGTCCATTGTCGCACGCTCTTCGGCAGAGCCACTTGCCGGAAGAAGTTGCCCATGTTGTAGGCGAGGGCGAAGAGCTGCAAGCGGACTTGGTTGTCGATGAAGTCGTGGCATGACAGGCGCGTCCACTTCACCGCGTTCTTCCCCTCCTTGATCATCTGTTCCGCCGTCCCCCGATGATTGTAGAAACGGACAACACTCTTCATTGTTCGGCTGAGATTGGTTACGATGAACCCGACGCGGGGGAAGAGTTCCCCTTGGTGCCATTCCACCTTCGCGATGACGCGCCGCTTTCGGCTCCATGTCGCAGCTTGGTATTCGAACTCGTGGTATAGGACGATCGGAATCTTTGGAGGGCGCCCCACCGGCCTCGTCATAAGGTGAGCGATTTTATGTGCCAGATTCTCATTGGAAGGCAGTCGGATAGCGTATCGGAATCCCTCCGACTCCAGATACTCGTAGATCGCTGGATTGGCGAACGCCGCGTCACCCCGGAAGTAACGCCGAAGTTCACGATCGCGATATCGGGTGACGATGGGCTCCAGCACGACTTTCCAGTCCTTGGCGCTATGCACGTTCCCCTCTCTGAGCATGCAGCCCTCGAGGTCACCATAGTGATTGAAGCAGAAAAGGGGATGATAGCAGGTGCATCCGAAATGCCCGTTGTATGCCGTGCCTTCTTGCCGACCATAGGTTTCACTGACCGAGCTATCCATATCAAGGATGATCCTCTTCATAGGCATTCGTTGCCGAAGGCGATCTATCCATGCCCCTGAGAGATTCATCAGAGCGGTTCTATTTTCAGGGAGCGTGAGTATCTCGGTTTCGAAACGTCCCACCTGGCTTGTCGATGCGGCTGCGTTGTCAATTGCTCGACCGCCGACTACCTGTCGTATTGCAGGATCAACGGAAAGACGGTCGGCGTCATTCGTGTCTTCGTAACCGGCTAGGCGACTGAAAACCGACTGTCGTAGCTGCGCTCCCAAAGTATGCTGCGTGTTCTTACCATATCGCACATCGTGGAGGCAGGATTCAGCAATTTCGGTTAATCCCAATGCGCTATCGAGTTCACGATAGGCGAGCAATCCGGCATCGGAGGTAATCGTGGCGCCGTGAAACTCAAGCCGTAATTTGCCATCAAAATCCACACGCAAACCACGTTTTTGGCCTTCACCCATTGAATCCTCCGCTTTTTATCGCTTCAGAATCACGTTATCCATTTACTGAAAACAAATTATATCATGAAATATCTAGCATCTCGACAATTCATTTGGGAAATCCAGGCTAACTAGACCCACAGGGAGAAACGTATGTGTTACGGGTACCCTGTCAAAAGCTATTATGGTGGCTCCACCAGATTGATCTGTGGAAGGACTATCGACCAGCTACGAAAAGCACGCGCGGTGTTTGACAAACAGTTCGCGGAAAAATTCGAAAAAGCTGGCTTTACAAGACCGTCCCCTTTTTAGAGAGGGTGCTTTCAGGGTCTGATCTCCACCTACTCTGTTGCTAGAGCGAGCTGAGAAAAGTCAACACCACCTCAATAGCCGAGCAGGATCCGGCGAATCTCGTCCCAGCTCTGCACGGTGAGCTCATCAAAGCGGGGATCCTCAGCAGCAGGCCATTCATACCGGCCGACGAGAGCCGCCCAAGTGTCGCGGTATAGGTGAGTCATTGCCTAGGATTCTATCCTTCCATCGTTGCTCTTGTTATCCATCGGGGGGAGGAATAGCATAGGGGTATACTCTAATCGGGGTGGTTATATGAAAAACCTCATCGTATTTATTGCCTTATGCTTTGTCGCCACGACCCTATTTTCACAAGAAGAATCCCTTGATTGTAAGCTATGGAAACTAAAAACAGATAGCCAAAAAAAGGAAATCGTTTTTTCGTATTTTTCTGGAATAGACGCTTCGGCTGAGTTTTTAACAAAGGTAATTAAGGATATGAGCAAGGAGAAACTTGCGTCTTCTGATTATGGAACACTAAGTAAATATATTGACGACTCACGAAAATTATTAATGATGCATACAACCACAGAATCGATCGAGATTTTTATCGCCATGATGGATTCATGTTTCATGAATAGCCCAGGAGATACATTTGAAGATGCTTTAACCACATCTTTGCTGAAGATGATGAAATACAATAAGTCTCAGTCAGAATAAATCTGGGAAAGGCCCGTGCCGGAGAGGAGCTGCGCTAAGAAAAGGACTTCGCTGTCGGGCCTAGGACGCGCCCGATTGACCTTGGACGCACTTGGATACCCCCGCTGGAAATGAGGCGGGCAAAATACGCGTGTGTGAGGCGCTTACGATTGAGTAATTGGCCCTGAAAAGGGGAATCAGGGCCAGTCAGCGGATGCGGGCGAAATCCATGTAGAGCCCATGGTAGAGGAACCCCGTGATGCTTCCGCGGAACACGGCCTCCGTGTGGAAGTGCCCGAAGAACCACTCCTTGAGCGTCCCGAGGTCGATGTGGCCCCTGAGCTCCATGAGGAGGGCCACCGTGGGATCGTCGAACTGCGCCTCGTCCCGCTCCCAGCCGGCGTCCCCCAGGATGAGCGGTCTTCCGATGACCGTGTCGACCGCCTCGCGCGGCGCGGTGTGCGTGATGACATAGTCCACCCTCCCGCCGACGGCCGCGAGGGAGCGCACGCCGCGGTCGACGTCGGCCCTGGTCGGGACCTCCTCCTCCCACCAGGAGATGCGGTCCTGCCGGGAGGCCCTGTCGATCGATGCCGCCCCGCCGAACGCGAAGAACGTCTTCCCCTCGATGGTGTAGACGTTCCCGTGCTGCATGAGCCAGACCTTCTCGGACACCCGGTACATCGGCGCGCCCAGGTGCTCCGCTAGAGGCAGTGCGTAGGCGCGCTCGTAGTTCTCGTGGTTCCCGAGGAGGGCGACCGTCTCCCAGGGCTTGGCGTCGAGCCAGTCCACCAGCTCCCGCTCCAGCCTGTCATCCGGGTTGGTTGAATAGACCAAGCCAAAGTCCCCGGCAATGAGGACATGGCTCGGGTACTCGCCATCGCATTGGCGCCTCATGTTCTGGTTGTTGAAGCGGCGCATGTCGCCGTGCGTGTCGCCCGTGACAAGGATGCTCACCGGCGCCTCCCTTGACCGCCCCGGCCTTTCCACGGCCGGAACCACGGGAAGCTCCCAAGGTCATTGGTCATGATCCCTCCGGGTGATTCGGGTTCTCGGCGAGCGCGAGGGCGAGGATGCCGAGGGCCGATCGCCGGTCGAAGCCCTCATGCTGCAGGAAGTAGGCCAGCGCCTGGAGGTCCTGTTCCTCGAGGATCATCTCGACGCCGTCCTTGTGGTACAGGCCGCCGGATTGGGTACGGACCCACGCACTGGTCTCCTCCACGATTGGCGATGAGATCCGCCAGCCCCCACCCCGCTTCCGCCCAAACATCCGTCGCTGGAGCCCAAGGCCATGGGGGACCTCGACGATGCACCAGCGGGCCAGATGCGTCTCCCGGGGCGCGTCGCCAGTCATGCGCCCGCCTCGAGGCCGGCGACGACGGCCTCTATCTCCGCCGGATCGACGCGCCAGATCGAGAGGAACCAGGTGAAATCCTCAAGCTCCTGAGGCCGCCACCCGCGGCCAGGAGGCCCCAGCTTGTAGTAGCGGCGCGACCGCGTGCGGATCCACTCCGGCGCCTCCTCGAGGATCTCCGAGGAGATCTGGTACAAGTCCGTGTCGGGGCAGAAGCCGAAAATGTGGCGCTCCACTCCGTCAGCGCCGTCAAGGCGGCTGAGGGCGAAGATCTTCCATCCTGTGAGCCCGAGGTCGCCGACGCCCATGTCCCTGGTGCGGATGATCATGTCGACCTACGCCGCCGGGGGCAGCGTGTCCCCATCGGGCCCTGCCTGGCGAGGCCTGTAGAGCGGGTGGCACTGGACCTTGTACTCGGCATCGAGGAGCCGGAGCGACTCGACACGGGCTTTGCGCTTCAACGGCGAACCCACGGCGGTGAGCCGTTCGTAATCGGCCTCAGCCATCCCGGGGAAGGGGTACGCTTTTTGGATGTCCTCAAGGCTCTTGAATCCTCGCAACAGGATGGCGTGGTACGCGCGGCGGAAATCTGACTCGCCGTCCGCCTGGCGGTCGAACGAGCGGTAGAGGGCCTCGAAGGGGCGGAGCCTGGCAACTTCTGTCTTTTCGAGATCGCCGAGATCCTCCGGTACATACTTTGCCGCAGCCGATTTCCTGATGTCGCAGCGGATGACGCGGGCAGGCGGATCGAGGAGTTCCCGCACATGGGGATTCGCGAGTCGCGCGAGTGCCTCGAGTCCGGGCCCCGAGAAGAGCTCAGGGAAGTAGCGCGAGACGGTATAGACGCAGTCCTCCGGCGCATAGACGAGGGCCCAACCGGGGAAGCGGAGGATCCCATGCACAAGGCCAGAGCCGAGAACGAGCGCATCCCTGATCTCGTCATGGGCGGGGTTGTGGTACTGCCTGCCGTCGCACTCGATGCAGACACACCTGCGATCCGTCGTCAGGGCGAAATCGAGGCGGTACCGCGCATGGTACAGCGTGACCCACTGCTGGGCACGGGTCTGAACTGCCGGCGCGCAGTAGTGGCGGTAGACGTCGAAAAAATACCTCTCGATGGGACTCTCACAGAAATCGTAAATTCTGCTCATGGAACCTCCCAGGGAGGAGTCACCTCCCGCCTCAATTGTCTGACATTTAAGACAATTATGCAAGCCCCTATCCTCTTTCTTTTATAGATTTCTGCGCGTATGGTGTTCCTGATGACTGGGCTGACCTTAGCCGAGATCGCAAAACAGCTCGGGATTACCACCTATGCCGCCCAAAAGCGACTTCAGCGATCCGGGATACTACCGCAGGAATATGCGGGCCCGACCGCCATTTATGCCCCCGAGGCAGTGGACGCAATCCGCAATACCCCTCCGCCTGGACGCCCCAAAGGCGGGTGATGCTCTCTATTTCGCCTTGGTCGCGGCCCGCGCTGCGGCGAGTTGCGCCGCGAGTTCGGCGACCTGCTGCTCCGCCGTTATGGCCCGAATCTCCATCTGACCAACCTTGACCTCGATCGCTGCGGCCCGGCGTTCCGCCTCGACCATGCGATCCATGGCCGCCGCCACAGCGGCTGACTCCCTTTCCTTGTCCGCCGCCCTCTCCGCCGTGACCTTGGCCACCTCAGCTTTGGCTGCCGCGGCTTCTTCCCTGGCGGCCGCTGCCTCGGCCTGGATCTCGTCGTTGAGATTTGCGATGTCGTCGAGCGTCGCCTGTGCGGCTGCCTTGTCCTCCGCCTCCGCTCTCTCGTAGAGGGACCGGGCGAGCTTTGCAACCTCCGCAGCGGCGGCGGCGGCCCGCGACATCTTGGCGGTATCCGCCTTGGTCTGCTCCTCGGCCCGTACTTCGTTATAGAGCTTCAGGACCTCCGCCCCTCCGCCCCCCGTGATGGCCAGCACCTTCCTCTGCGTGGGTTCCTCGCCCCTCGCCCTTAGCTCTGCGAACGCCGCGGTGATTCGTTCCCTTGTGACCAATGCCTTCCGCCCCATCTATCCCCCCCCCATTAAATAACGTAGTATAACATATCATGTTATGTTATAAAAAGCAAGAGTAGATAGAGAAATATTCGCCTCGCCTGCGGCACTCTGTGTGTTAACATGATGTCATCATGCTGTTAACCTTGACAATTGTTAATGGCATGATATCATCATGCTAACTTTCAACAGGAGGTTCGATGAAGACGATTGCGTTCGGGATTCAAAAAGGTGGGGTCGGAAAGACGAGTATTTCCTGCACAACTGCATGTCATATTGCCACCAAGGGGAGAACGATCCTGCTCGACTTCGACCCGCAGGGAAACGCCTCTACTTGGCTCGCGCTCATGGGACCGCAGTACGAACTCGCAACTGTCCTAGGCGGCAAGGTCACAGTGGACAAAGCCATCACTCCCACGACAATCCCCAACCTCGACATCCTCGCAACCTTTGGACTTGACGGAGAACTCAAGCTCTACTCCGAGACCCAACTCCTCACCGAGCCGCTCATCGTCTTTGAGCTCATGAAGGAGATCGCCGCGCTCGGCTATGAGTACGCTGTCATGGACCTGTCTCCCGGCATGGGTGCGCTCGAGAAGGCGGCGCTCCGCGGCGCCGACGAGGTGGTCACCCCTATGACCCCTGAGGCCTTTGGCCTCGACGGTCTCCAGATCTTCAACAATGAGCTCGCGAAGGCCATCAAGCCCTTCAAATCCTTCATGGCCGGCCCGGTCTACCGCCGCATCGTCGTCAACGCCCACGACGATCGCATCAAGCAACACGGTGATATCTATGTCAAAATCAAGGAGTTGCCCTACGAGATCTACAAAGTTCCCGTCGATCCCGCCTTCCGCAAGGCGCAGATTGCCAACAAGGCCTTGATCCAGCTTGACCGCAAGGATGGCGCCAAGGTAGAGACCATGGCCGAAATCGCTCGCCTGGGAGACGCATTATGCCTCTAGCCGGTCGACACCCCGACACCGACAACCCTAAACCTCAGACCATGGCCGATGCGACTGCAGCCAAGGCGGATGCCACCCTTAAGGGGCTCAAAGACCGAGCCCAGGAAAACCAGCAAAACCGTTTTGCCGGGCTTCCCTCCACGACCAAAACGGTCGGATTCCGGATTCCCAGGTCCGAGGTTCCTCGCCTTCGCAGCATCTTTGCCCGGCAGGGGCTGAAGCTCTCAGAAGGTCTCAAAAAGGCTGTGTACGAATACCTCGAAATGAAGGGATGGAAGTGATGAGCTCCGCCTCTAGGGCTCGTCCTAGACCCCGCCCTGTGCGCCTGGGGAGGGTTTTCCATGATCGCACAGGGCCCCCTGCAAGGTCTGAAGCGCCGTGAGACTGTTTGACCTTTCTCTTTCATTTGGGTTTGGGGCGTGCCCCATCTTCTCTTGGCTCAGTTCTCTCCGATACCCCGCCGGAGGCCGTACAATACCTGCTCATCGTGAGACTGTTTGACCTTTCTCTTTCCCTGGGGTTTGGGGCGTGCCCCATCTTCTCTTGGCTCAGTTCTCTCCGATACCCCGCCGGAGGCCAGGCCCCCCTGTGGGGGGGGTGGGTTTGCCCCTGCGGAACCAGGTTGCACGCGAGATTCCAAAAGCTTCCCATGGCTTGGTCCGAGCCCATCCTGGTTGTTGCTTGGTGCCAGCTGCCCAGCGCTTCTCCCGCCGGCGCCTGACCTTTTCGTCTGTGTCGATGATCGTGAGCAGATGCTTCTGCTCTTCGCCCGAGATTTCGAAGATATTGATGAGGGTGTCATTTCGGGGCGTGTATAGTGCCGGATACTGTTTCCCGTTGTACTCGACGTCTTTCCCAGCGCGGTACTCTTGGGCTTTGCGGTATATCGTCGTGAGGTCGCTTTCCTTGTACCAGGTGCCGGGGTAGATCTCGGCGGCGAGCGCTGCGGCCTCGCGGTAGAACTCGCTGACGCTGACTGGTGAGGCCCGTACTAGCCAATTCACCATCCAAAAAAGGGTCTCTTCGCGGAAGCCTTCACGACAACCCCCGCGCATGGCCCAGAGCCGTCGGATGTCCTCTAAGCGTGCCCAATCGAGTTCTGCGAGGCTCCGGCCTTCGATTATTCGGCGCGATCGCACGCTATAGAGGGCACAGGTATTGTTGCGGGTCGCGTCGTGCCGAGCAACAAGTCCCTCAAAATCGTCCAGGCAGTATCGGGCGGGGGACTCCATCGTGCCGGTTATATGGACGACTCGAGTGATCTCCATCGATTTGAGGTTGACGGTGCGTTCGAGGCGCAACACCCGAGACACGTCCCGCGCTTTGGAATCCGCAGCGAATCCCTTGAGGGCATCGATCAGCGCATTCTCGACTACGGCCCAGCGCAGGACGGATGATCGTGGCATTGCGGCATCAAGGAGCCACTTGGCCTGTAGCCCGCGGCCTGAGTACATGACGATAGAGGGGGCTGGGATGCCCTCCTGAGCGCAGTAGCTGAGGAGGAGGGCAACCTGGGCCTCGGGACTTAACCCACGAAGAGCAGACAGGTTGTAGGTGTCCAGGTCTGCAAAAAAGAGACCGATGTCCCGCAGGTACACCGCGCGGCGGGAGGGGAGATCGAAGATCGCCTGCGAAATCCAGGTGTCGTAGTTGCGGTTGATGGTCTGCACGACCGGGGCGAGAGCCGCGATCGGGTAGGTTACCTGCTTTACGGAGATGCCAATGCCGCTGCGGTAGAGGATTGAAAACCATCCGGGCCTCGCATCGTCTTGGAGGTATGTGCCCGGTTCAAACAGTTCACCTTGATTGTTGCGGAAAGCATCCCAATTGGGGTATAATGAACTCGTGGCAGCTTCCACCTGCCGCTCCTTTCGGCCTCTCACCAAGGCCGGCACGCCTCTTCGCAAGCCCCGGGCACCACCCCGGGGCTTCGCCTTATCTGGCGGTCCTTATCTTTATACCATGAGATGCCGCAAAAAGCAAAACCGGCCTCCGTACCGGGGTTTGAGTCGTTTTCCGCAGCATAGACGAGTTAAGGCGCCTTTTTTGACAGAACCCGTTGGCTGATCATGCCGCCCATTGTCGGGGTATCCCAGGCCTCGAGCAGATCGTCATAGTCCAGAGCCTGGTCCTGGCGGTCTGAGGCCTTCGCGGCTTCGATGGCGACACGAAGTTCTTTTTTGAATTCGGCGTGCGTTGCCGCATAGTTCATGGTTGCGGAGGCGATGAGGAAACGCAGATGGTTGCGGTGCTGGCGGTCCTCATCTGGCGAGAACGAAGCCTTTCGCAGCTTGCGCTCGGCCTCCGCGCTCGCGGCATTCGCCTTATCTGCTCTCTGCCTTTTGGCCTCTAATTCCGCTTTAAGAGTCTCGAGTGATTTCTTCGGCATCGTCTTTTTCCCCCCCTTCTAGAGCATAGCGCGACCACGGATCGCGCACCAGCGCGGCCCCTCCTCGGGGCCGCGCTGCCAACCCAGAC
>Ga0316217_10002785_pt1 | contig 20736 bp, 22 predicted proteins | sample 1anoAmetaG_FD_203633 | JGI IMG/M metagenome (GOLD analysis project Ga0316217, IMG submission 203633) | Freshwater microbial communities from Trout Bog Lake, Wisconsin, USA - 1anoA | ecosystem: Environmental > Aquatic > Freshwater > Lake > Hypolimnion/Profundal zone | place: USA: Wisconsin...
CTCTATTTTTCTACATAAAATGGTTGCTTGTAGTATTGCTAGCCTGGTATTTGGCTCGGACATTCCTCTTCAAAAACTTACACTAAAAAACAAGCAGAAAGCTGGAACATAGCTCGATTTACACGTAAAAACGTTATTGGAACATTACACCAACCAGAGGAAGCTCTACAATTTGACCTCTAGCCTCCATCTTAGTGATTTTTAAGAGTGGATTTGAATGGCTTCGTAGTTGGCAGATGTTGGTTGATGATGGCAGTTATTCGATGATGCCATTTATCAATATCCTTAGGCAAGTTGGCCTTTTAGTTAATAATGGGTTTGAGATGATATATATTAATTTTGGTAAAATCATGGACTCAGGTGCGAGTCAAGAGAAAGTGGCAGTGATTTAGTGCTACGCTCTGCCCCTCCCAGGCCATTGCTTTCCCCTCCTAAAAGTCCTAGAGATTCTGGCATAAAGACGGCCTCATTTCAAAATAACATTCTATATCTCTGCCTTCATGCTGTAAAAATTGAAGACAAGGTCCTCCATTAAAATCGAACCCATCAATCCTGAGCTGACAGAGGAAATACTAAGATAAATGGGTAATTTGCCCAAAAAGTTTAGTATTCGTCTTGACCAGATTCTTAGGATAAACCATTAATACCTACAAACAAAAGTAAGCAAACCTGACCTACTGATTTGCGATTTTATGGACTGGGCTTCCATAAACTACGCCCGCATTAACAAAATCAAGTGCTTGGCTATCAGCATGATTCCTTACGGCTAGCTTAAAAATGCTTATGGGCTGCCTTGCTTGGAAAGCAGCTTTAGTTTTGCTGGTCTCACCGTTTTGTACCCTAAACCTCTCAGCGTTCATGAATTAAAGGGGTTCTTCACTCTGCCTGCAGCTGGCAAATGCAATACTAGACTGCTTACCATTTCAGCTTTAGGCTTAGAAGATGGTACATCTATGCCAGCGAACCACTCTTTTATTGGGTTACTTCCCAACGCAGTGAAAGTCAAGGAATCCATTGATGAATAACTGGCCAGCTGGATTTAGAGTTGGAAGGCAAAAGGAAAAAAGAAGTTTATTTACATTTCGTTTGGAACAATTACGATCCTGGCAGAATAATTTGCTTTTAAGTTACTCAAAATCATTTAGTAGGTCTAATACCCTGCAATTTGGAGTCTCAAGGCAGATTTCGCCAGCAAGATGTCCTCCAAATACATCTTTCATCGTTTATGGCAGCCTCAGTAGGCAATCCTAGCTTTACCTTAGGTGAAGTGCTATGTGTCGCACTGCGGATGGGGATCAGTCAGCGAAGCTGTCGCCAATTAAACGCCCTTGATCTGCATTCCTGGGTTCGGAGACCAGCTCTACAATGCTGAATTGGTTCATAGGAGAAAGATAGGTATACAGATCTATAAACCTTGGCTTCCTGTGCCCAAAAAGGCATTCCATCCGTGGATTTCTGATCAGAGCGTCTCTTAAGCCATAAAAAATATTATGACTGACGAAACCTATGAGCGTAATATAAAGAAAGTAAATTCAATTTGCAAGACTTTCAAAACGGAATAAATTCTGCCAAAGATTGTTGATGAGACTCTGGAAATAGGATACGACCATTTGATTGACCACAGGTTCTAGGAAAATACGGGAAAGTCTTTATTTTTCTACATAAAATGGTTGATTGTAGTATTGCTTGTCTGGTATTTGGCTCAGACATTCTTCTTCAAAAACGTACACTAAATGTGATCTAAATAATCAAATATGCTATATTTATAGTGTTTTTGTTGTAAAATGTACATCAATAATTCTAGAAAACCTTAATATACTTTATTGAACCTGGATTTATCAATTTTTCTCAGGAAAGGAAGCTTAGAATTACGGACAAACATAAATATGGATCTTTATAGATTTTGTGAGACATTAAGATTCAAGATTTACGCACACGAAAAGCATGATTCCTATATCAAGCATAATGTCTTGAGCCTCGAAACTAAACATTTTTATAGAGATAGGTAACCAAATAAGTCTTGAGATCATCTCTTGATTAGCTTTTTCACCACCTCATTCGGATAGATCCTTTTTTATGATTTGGGTTCAAATTGTTTGATGAATTCGTCAGCCTGCTCTTCTCCCCACTTGTAGCCCATCGTCATCAGAAACTACTTCAGGAAATCACTCTCCAAATACCCGCTTTACTTGTCTTTTTCCTTGTACCCTGCAACGATGCGAAAGGCCTCATTCAATTGCTACTCGATATCGTTTTACCTCATTCTCTTTAGAACGATTAGGATCGCATCTGAATTGTTAATGATGTACCATTAAGCGAGACACCCTATTCGATTTGTCCTTAGCCGTTATCTTTCTGCCTTGCTAGCTCTTTGTAGAAATCTTTCAGGTCTTCTTCTGAAATCATCTGTCCGATTGAAATGAGGAACTCACGCAACTCATCAAGGTCGAGGATCCCGTCGTTGTTTCTATCGAAAAGCAGGAAGTTTTTCTCATACTTTTCTTGCTTTTCCATGGGAATATATTTTTCGATCTTCTCCTTGGACTCATTCTAGTTCTCATAAATGGAACGCAAGAGTTCGATTTCTTCCTTGGCAGGCACCTTGGGTAGGTTATCCATTAAGGTCACCTTCTCTCGCAAAGACTCAGCCATAAGTTACAATAACTTATAATTCTAATTAGCCTTTATAAGTACAAACATAAAAGTCCTTCACCGGTCTGAGTTGTATTTGAGTTGATTATTAATCTTGTTTCGGAATGTAAAATTTGAATAAATTTTAAATTATGTCAATCTTTGAGTACAATGGAGGTACGATTGTGGGGATGGTGGGCAAGGACTGCGTGGGGATTGCCGCAGATCGAAGGTTCGGTAAGCAGATGCTCACCCTGGCCAATGATTTCCAGAGAGTCTTCAAAATCCAAGACAACATAATAATGGGTCTGTCAGGATTGGGCACTGACGTTCAGACTTTTTCGGCACTCATGGAACAACAGATCAATTTATACACACTCAAGTAGAACAAGAGCATGAAACCTACCACCTTCTGCAATTTGGTTGCTTACTCCCTCTTTGAGAAAAGGTACAAATCTATTCATTAAGATTCGGGGGCTGGATCGTCCAACCCATCGTAGCTGGACTCTAAAACGGAGTGCCGGTGTTGGCTTCATACGACTCGATCGGAGCTCAGTGCATGATCGAAAGATTCGAGTGCGCCGGCACAGGAAGCGAATAGCTCTTCGCCATTTGCTAGGCCTATTACAGAGAAGGGATGGACAAGTAGGAATTGGGGTTCAAACTACACCAGATAATAACTGCGGCTTGCGATAGAGATATGTATTCTGGGTGGGGGGCTGTCGTGTATATTGTTTCGAAGGAGGGCATTTCAACCACTTTCCACCAAACCAAACAGTCTTGATTTGTATGGCTTTAACTGTATATTCTGCAAACTAGAGAACTGGATTTGTTGATACCTTTCTTACTTGTTTAAGAAAGTATGAAGTTCATTATAAATCAGCCAACTGCTCACGAAAGAATGGGAAAGACTTTGATCTTATTTCTGCACTTGTCGGTGATCCATCTGCCTAGTCTTAGTTCATCGCACTCTGTTATTGCCAACATTTGTGGTGTGATCTTGAGGTCAGTCACGATTCCATCGACTCCTACTTCTTGTAGGCATTTCAGGCCGGCATTGTCCCCTTAGATTGCCCATATTTTGACAACTCTATCAACTCCACCACTCGCCAGTATATTCGACTGTTTGATGGTATCAAATGCGCTGATCCAGCCCTTGAGATGGGCTTTGGGAAGTTTGAAAACGGGTTTACTCTTTTTGGCGTGCCAGAGATAAATGGAGCCATCTTGGCAAGCAGTTGCAAATCTTTAGAGGTTAATGGATCTAACTCTATCGATTGCGTAGTCATGACCCTTGAAGATTATTTTTGTTTATTTTTCTGTTTTCCAGCTGATCACTTGTCGATCGAAGCCTGAAGTTATGAAATCATTTCCATTGAAGCAGTCGATATCTAAGACCTCTGCGTTATGCTCATAGAATGTTTAGATCAGACCTCTCTGCGAAAAGTCCCATTGTTTAAAGGTCAAGTCAGCACTGACGCTGCAAAGATTGTTGGACTAATGCCCAAACTTGACTCCATTGATGGTATTCTTGTGTCCTCGGAGTGTGTCAATTAAACCGCAAGTACGCGTGTCCCACAGCTTTATCTGGCAATCATCGCCAGCAGTCGCAAGTACATTTTGATTAGAATGAAGCGATAAACTTAGTATATCGCTTCTGTGGTGATTCACATCTTTGCCCAAACTGATGAACTGTTTTTGCTTGGTTTCTCTGTCCCATTTGATGATGCTTCTGTCTTTGGAGCATGAGTAGATGTGCTGCTGGTTGATTTCAAAGGCAGTGATACAAAGCGTATGACCTTTGTATTCTATGGGTTGGCCCAATCCACCTTTGCAGAAGGAAGGCTAAATGTCTTCGTAGAGTTTGTTCTGTTTTCGCAGCTAAATATAAAAAGGTTTACGTGCTATCTTCTTAATTGTTCTGTTATGATTTCATTCTACTATTGAACATTTTTTCCCTACTACTTTTAGACCAAGAAGAAATCATCATTCTCTGCAACATTTTTCTTATTATCGATCTTGCCCAAGGCCTATCTGGCCAATCTCTTTCTGACTTACTATGCACTCTCGAAAACATTTTCTCTTACAGATGACACCTTTTGGTTAGCTTCCTTCAAGGAGTTACGATTTTGAGGCTGTCCATTGCTTTGCTTAACTATTTTTTTGCCTTTGTGGATTCCATTAGTTTGAGATTTGGACATTGTTGATAGTTGATAGAATATAATGATGCTTATAATTATAAAAAGATGACTATTATTACAAGATATTAAAAACTTGGGTAAGCCTTAGTGAGAAGATGAAAATTAAGTGAAAACATAGCCATATCAAAAGGTCACATTTTCCATGAGCTGAGCTACTGTTTGGGCTGATAGGGTACATACTCTTTTAGCCATGTTGTTCCTTCTTCCCTCTTTTACAATTTTGTAGATACATTCAGGTTAAATAGCTTGTTTTGGGCTTCACTTCCGTTTTTGCTATATTTGTCAATTTTGCTGTGCCCATCGTTGAAAACTTTGCTTATCTTGCGCACTTGCTAACGCATAATCTTGCTTTTTTTGTTCTCTGAGACCTCCTTGTTCAGATTGAAGTCCACCTTGAAATCGGAACTTACTCCTGATGAAAGAGTGGGAATATTTAATATGCTCTCAGTTCCCAAGTGACTAGAAGAGATGATTGGCGTGGTCATAAGGTTGTCATCAATGATGTGTTTGTTGTTGTACTCATAGGGGTCATAAGGTCGAGGCTGGTCTTAGTAGGGAAGCCCTGTATGAACCTTGCGCATACCCAACTTATTTTTGAAGCCGACATTGTCGTCAATCTGCTTCTCTGAGTTTTTGTCAAAAGTATGGGTGTTGTCAGTGTAAATAGTTTTGGGGTGCTCAGCTTGGGAGGGGATAGCATATTGGTAGGAGTAGTTGTTGGGAGGTATTGACGAGTTGAGGTTGTTAAGAGCGGCAGGCGAGGTACTAAGACTAGAGTTAGTGTGAGAAGAGTAGTTATCTGCAGGACTGTTCAAAGTTTCCTAAAGGTATCTATGCACTTCATAGGCAGTTTTTTGTTTCATTAATTGGGTTACCTAGTTCACCTGCTTGGCAAGGTTCGGCAGGATAAATCTATCAAAGAATTGGAAGTAGAGTTTGTTAAGTGACTCCATGGAGAGAGTCATTGCTCGGTGACTTGACATTTAAATTATTATAAATAGGGACTCTAAGATTTATCATGAACACAAATGTGTACATCCCAAAACTATGCTCTCTATTCTTTGCAAATAAGCTCTAGAGAACTTCATACTGATCGTCTTAACAAATTTTTGTTATCTATACTGCGAATTGACCCAAAATTACCTAATTGCTTAAAATGAGACTAAGTTGAGAAATATTTTGAGTAGTGATCTTGGACGAACTCTCTCCTTTTTTGATAAAATTCTTTCAAAATTGATTTTAATAATCTTTTGAGCATAATGATACAAATAACCAAAGAACAGGAGCCTCTATATCAGTAGGTAAATCTGTCTTCATCCAGCTCAAATAAATCGAAAAGGAAATGAGGCAAGCTGCTGAGCAGGCCCGCATTTACGATAACTCACTCAATTTGCTTTCACGAACAATCAAGAAGAATGAACTTACCATCAAGCAGCTTGAAAAAATGACAGGGAACCGATCGATCTATGTTCCTCTCGGCAGGGCGTAGCCACATTAATGATTTAGATTCTTAAAGAAGGACAAAGACTCAACGGTAAAGGAGTTCATTGAGGCAAACAACAAGTTGACGGAAAGTGCAAAAGACATGGAAGCGAAAATAAAAGTGTATTCTGATAAGGCCAATTAGAAATACAAAGTTCTTAGAGAAGGAACTGAGAGGCTTACCAAAAAAGACAAGTGATAGTTGTTCAGAAACTCAATTTAATCTAATTGGCAGCCAGTTTATAACTTATTGAACTATAGCAAGGTTTATGGAGTTAGTTCTTATCTGTTTTAGTTATATTTAGCTTCACAATCAAACTTGTATTCCTATATATCATCATTTGAGATCAAATATTTTTGAAGTTAGGTTTTCTTTTTTAGACGAAAGCTGCTAGTCCTTCTTTCGGGCCTTTTTTGTTGAAAAGTGCTTGGAATATAGTTGCTTCATGCTAAAATCCTTGCTCCAAAGTTGTTTCTTGCGATAATCTTATAGCTTTTTTGGCAGCCTGCAAAGAATCAAGAGCCTTGTTTTAGAGAACATCTAAAAACTTCTTTACTTTCTAGTCGAAGTTTTAACCTTGAATCAAATGTGCAATATTCAGCCTTTGAGCTTCTTCTGCCTTTACGATCTCTCCTGTAAGAATCAACCTTGAGGCCACTTTAGTTCCCACTAGCCTGGGAAGTAGTTGGGTACCTCCTAGACCAGGCAAAATACCCAAAGTGATTTCAGGCAACCCAAAACTTGCTTTGTCATTGCAGATTATGATATCGCAGGCTAATGCGAGTTCGAAACCTCCACCAAGAGCAGCACCTTAGACAATAGCAACCATTGGCTTTCTGACAGCTCTAAAGACTCTTGCAGTATGTATACATCTAACCTCATTATATGGGTCATCTGGATACGATAGTAAAAAGTCCTTGACATCAGCTCCAACGCAAAAGAATTTTTTATGCTTACTCCTCAATACAATTATCTTGACTGAATCATCTTTATCGAGAATGGGGAGCAAAAACTTGAACTATTCAGACATTTGTATTGAGATGGCATTGAGCGTATTGGGAGCATTGAACCAAATGGTGGCTGTTTTGCCTTCTCTGGTTAATTGTAGGTCTTTGAGGTTATCAAATGTTATTTGGCTGGATATCGCCTACTTGATGAGTGCGAGTCTATTCATTGGCAGATATATCTTGGAATTGACTAATTAAAATGTCGATCAGCTTAACTCTTATAATTGTAGTTTAATCAAACTTGCATTTTATAATACTTACGAACTCATAGAAGGTACTGGTCGTTTCATGGATTATGAGATATATGAGAGAGAAAATAGATTTCAACGCTTTAAAAGTATCAACTATTTCCTTTTTAGACTTAATATAAGAAATTGAAGTAGTTGAGTATTACATGTCTAAAAATTGCTCTAACTCCCTAGGTTCTCATAAAGACCTTTTCCCCATTTTTTAAGCATATTAGCGCTACTTTTATTTTAAAAACAAGATGGACAAAAAGTCCAAAGGAAGTTAATTCAAATTTGCTATCAATTTTTAAAATTGTTAGGAGAGATCTACCAAACCAAAACATCTTCAAAAGGCAAGACAATATTCGAGTAATAGGATACGAGGTGAGTATTTGGGCTAGAAATAGGAAAGCCAGTGTTAGGACTAATAATCAATTCAATAAATAAGGTTATAATGGAGCCCCAAAAATAAGTCGCTTTGGCCGAGTCTACCAGATTCTATAAAGATCTCACAATCATAAACTAAGCTACCAAGTGCTCGATTCTAGATTTTGCGCCCACCACCATTTAGCATGAGTTGGAGTCTTCTGAGACCCCTTCGGCCGATCTAAGTTTCTAGATTTACATGCACAGAGAAAATGTAGAGGCCGTAAAAGATGCTGCTGCCAAATATCTTGAACATTGCTTGTTGGGAGGATTTTCTCAGGACCTTGGCTTCAAAGATGAAAACCTTTATTTGTAGAAATAACGCTCTACTGACTAAAAAGAAGGCACTGTGTTGGACTCTCTAATTACCCAAAATAGACTGTTTTCGGATGATATGAGGAGAGAAATCTACCTAATACTGAAATAGTAAGACAGCCTCACTATTTTTTTGAAATAAGTCCCCGAAATTTTCGGAACTGCGGTTGCCCGGGAAATGACTTTTATCATCTACCTGCTTTTGAAAGAAAAATACCAAAAATACAAGTAGGCTCTCACAGCTCGTCCTTCCCTATTCCCAAAACTCAATTGCTACTAGTATCTGGATGATGGCTATAGGTAGCTATTCATCCAAACTCCTGTCTTTGATTAGATAAGTCTAGAAGATGTGGTCGCCTTTGCTGAGAAAGATCTGGAGAAAATTGCTAAAAATCTTCACTCTAATGATGCGCAAATAAAGATTCTCAATCTGAAACAAGTCACAGCTGAGATCAACCCCAAGGCGAATCACCTCACCCAATTTACATCTTTAGTGAAGCAAATCTCAAAATCAGTGTTTCTGACTTTGGCAGGAGGAATCTAGCCCTTTCATTCCAACAACTCAGTCTTCGACACATTACGGGAGATTAGTTTGAGTGACTTTTCGGAGGGAACGAGCAACAACAGATCACAAAGCAGAGTGCATTCATGGATAAACGAGGAGGAGAGATATGACTTTGTCTCTAAGAAGGTAAAGCTGGAATGATGTTTCCTATTTATTGCATTATCTCTAATAAGCCTATAAGTATAACCAATCAAAGAGATCGTATTGTGAGTGTATCTTTTATAACTTATTAATATAATCAGTGGAAGAGATGTTCGTTGAAGGAGAGATCCTAGTATATCTGCCGATATTGACTAAAACTTCCTAGCCGAGTGGACAAGACCTTGATATCTTTGAGAGCTATCCAGTGCTGGTAGAGCTACTCGTTCATTCTGTACATATCGGTGATGATACAATCAGCCTAGCTAGATATAGAGGTACTTGGGTTTTGAGATGTAGGTTTTCTTGCTTGATGAGGTTGGCCTCTTCAATTATTTTTGTTTAGATCTGCTTGTTGCAACTGCTTTAGAACTTTCTCTGGTTTTGCTACTCTTCCTTCCTCTCGATTCTGGAGAGCAGTTCAGCTTACTTTATTTTGTGAAGCTCGTTTATCCGGGATAAATCAGTGTTGAATTCTGCTTTCAAGACCATGATTTAGTTTAAAAGATAGGCGTCTTTGGCTTAAGTGATTTGTTGTATTTCTTCTCTCAACTTGCTTTCTATGCTCTATCTTAGCATCTTTTCACTTTTGTGCTCCTTCTCCAAATATTTGAGCTGCTAAGCGTTATTTTTAAGTTTGGCCAGCAACTCTTCATTTTTGGATGCAAGTTGCTGAATGTTCGCTTCGTAATTATTTTTGATCCTCTAGATCTGCTCAACATAGTTTATCTAACGCTAGCTGACTGCTTATTGGATTTAGCCTTTGCTGCTTTCTATCTTCTAGATTTTTCTTGAGAGAAGGTCATTTTCCTTGAGAACCTTCTTCAATTAAGTTTGTAGTTTTTAGACCAGTACCTACGTAACTTAGTTGTTACCTGTTTTTCATTCTTTAGTCCCGAAACTTCTTAGTATTTAGATCTTTGTGCCTACTTACGGATTTCTTCCTCTTGTGTCTGCAGATGCTACTCTAAGTTGCGATGGAAAATCTAAAGCTCATTGTCGCAACTCTAGATTGATACTCCTTAAATCAAGGCCTCGAAACTTTTTAGCTTGTTCTTGAGCTCACCGACTTGACTATGTTATAATTATCTTACCGTGACACCGGCTGACTGCCTTCAGCCAGATAGTTGAAGATAGGATTGAAAAGCACAGCCAGTCCGTGAGATTTGTCTTTGATGGTGTTTAAATTCTGCGAGAGCTGGTTGATGGTCTCTTTTAAGGTATTTATGCTTTTGGTAAGATTTCGCCTCACAAAATTATCACTTTTGCTGCCTTTGACTACTGGCTTGTTCTAGTATTTGTAGTGGTTCTCCTTTGACTATTGCCGCTCCTACAAAGCTGAGGAAGGTCTGTTTTTAACTGGAGATATCATTGCCAAAAAGCTCTTCCCTTTCCGATTCTATTGCTCGCCTGCTTTGGCATAGACTGTCTTTGGCTATACATATTCAGCTACTTTTTAACGATCCTCAAATAAAATTTTTCGAGGAGTGATCGATTGTGGTTTGGCTGTTCTACCGTACTTACTGGACATGTCGTGAGTGTAATGTTTGGGGAGATCCCTCGTGTGCTGCAAATCATCTTCGATGTCCATTTCATTCTTATGTTTGGTGTGGGAGTGCAGGTGGAGTGACTTGTTGACACTATGCTCGAGGTTGACCTGTTTTTTGCGTTTGAGGAAATCGAAGATGGTCTAATGGTCTCCGACTGTGTCTTTGTTGAGCCTGTGTTTCCTGTCTGAATCTGCCATATAACGATATAATAGCTTTATTTTAATGCTAAAATTATACTATTAGTCAGTGTTTCTGAGGACGTCGGTTACACTCGATTATGTTTCTGGTAGAAATTACTTCAGTTAATATAATAATAATGCAGAAGCATCAGAAATACAGGGTGGCCAAAAAGTCTTCGGAATCGGTGGCAGCGCTACAGCATAATCTCTTTCAACAGCTAGAGAGTATAAACAACAAAACCGAGTACTCCCCCAATCCTGACTCTCTGTTTGCGGAGTTTGAGGAATATGGGGATTCTGGCAGTAAAAAGTATGCTCCTAGGGTGAGTTTGCTCTCCAAGGCCAAACAGATCGTATCTCTTGCTCCATTAAGACCTACTCCAACAAGGGCAAAATCTAAAAGATGAGGAGAGAAATCAAGCGGTTAGAGGAAGGATAAGGAGCAGAGTTCATGACGGGTGTTGGCTTGTTCGAATCAAAAGAACCAGTCTAGCAAAATTTCGACAATTTCGACGAAGGCTCAATGCTGTAAAGTTTGAGGCAAAGGAACAAGGGCGATGACTTATAGGAACTGAGAAGAATGATAAAAAAGACTGAAAACAATCTGAAGATGTACAGCCACAGCGTAATGGTCACATAACCTAGATCTACAACACTCAGAAGTAGGTGGTGAGTGCCGCTGAAAGATGCGGCAAGGATTTGGATGTCGGTCTGGCCATAAAGATCAGCCGTTGCAATCTTGACATGTAATATTCGCAGGCTAGCAGCAAAAACATGGAGCAGATTCGCAGGAGGACTTTTAGTTCTCAGAATCATCGCAAAAACTATAAACCGTGATACATTTTTTATTTGATTGGCATGAAGATTAAGGCGAATCACTCATATTTTCTTGAAGTTGGGAGACTTTCGCTCTTGCATAGATGGTTCCTCAATCTCCTCCTAAGCTTCGAGATTCCTAAACGCCCTTTTTTCCTCTTGCCCTTCATAACTTATTCCTCGAGGTAGGATCTGATGAATGTTTTTTACGGTCATTGCGCTATTCATTTGCCTAGTTGGTGGATTATGTCTTTCTTCTATTTGCTAGTTTGCTCCCTCTTCTTGTTCATCCACTTCCTCGTCCCACATCGTTTTCAGGAAATTTTCAAATTGCTCAAACATTCTATCTATTTTCTGTTGCGAGTATCTCGTAACCTGCGAGAGCTAGTCCAGCTGTTCTTCGGTTCGATGCCTAAAGAAGGCTAGCTTTTGACGATAATGGTCAAGGCTCTACCTACACTCCGCAGTATTTCCCGATAGTTTGATGCCTTCGAGAACCTCCTCTATGTGATTTTCGACATCGTTTTTAATCACATTTACTTCGATAATGTTTTCCCTGAGACTGTCGTTCTCAATATCCGCGATTTGCGTATACTTATCTCTCTATTGAATAAGATCGTTGATGTGATCTTGCTTCATTTCTTCGATTATTTCGACCAAACGGTCATAGAAAGCTGTGGTCAAGCCTATTTGTTGGTTGTATTCTTCTTAAAGATTGCCAAACTTCTCAATGTTTACATTGTGTTCTTATATCACAATGTTGCACTCTTTGAGCATTGATACGATTTCCTCATATATTGGCTATCCTTAGTAGTGTGGCAAAGAGGGTAGCTCGTTTCTTTTGCTTGTTTTCATGCTGGCCCCACTATTCGTCATCCTTTCCACTTCATAGCCTTGGGTGGCTAGCTGGGCTGCACATCTTCCGCAAAAGTATTAGATGCCGTCATTTGATTCAACTTTGAATTCTGCGGTTTTGTTGGGATGGCTGCAACAATTTATGCGCTCTCTCTAGCTTGCAAAGTTTTGCCCATTTTTTTGAGGCCTCAAGTTTTGGGAGTGGCGGTATTAAGTGGATTTCGGGAATGTCCGGTCTGAAAAAAGCTGCTGATTTTGCTGTTTTTTAGGGCTGATTAGTGGACGAGCTGAGTTTTGGTTAAAGGTTGGGCTGTATGACAAACCATTTACTTGATGCTGAGAATATTTTCCTTGTGGTGCTGGAAGAAGTTGGGTTAGTTGTTCTTTTTGTTGAGCTGCAGATACTGCGTTTGAGGCTGCCCGTAGCCAAGGTTGGCTCTGTTCTTGTTTATCATAACCGATTTGAATTATTGGTAAATTTTAACGTTTGAAACGATTTATAATAGACCCGGATAAAATATATCTTTGAGTGTTGGCTCATTAGGGCTTTGATTATTTTGTATTGTAATTATTTTGAACACTGACATTTATACTGCTGAGAAATGCAATCCTTGGCCGCAAATCTGACGCAAAGTCAATAAATAACTTAGCATCTGCACTAATAACACCGTTCCTATTGTGCTCCCCAACAAAACACCAAATCATACCAATTTTTTCACTGGTCACCTTCACCATTTTCTGAGCAAACCTCGCACACAAGTCGCAATTTCTATGACCGATCAGTATTTCACTCGAACATCAGTTCTCAAAGCAGGCAGACTATGCAATCCCTTTGCAGTTCGGTCTCAGATGGATTATAGTCTCGATTTGTGGCCTACAACCACGATGAAAAGGTATCCTGCTTATTGGATGTAATTAGAATATACAGGAAGCTGGTTTCCGACCATGGACTGTTCCTATTGACTAAGGACCATCTAAAAATAGATTGCATCGGGCGGGCAATGGTGTTCATCAGTCCTGAGACTGGCGCAAAGCAGCCGAGTCTTCCCCTCAACCCCAACAAATATCATTAGTTGAAAGTTGTACAATAATTTATTGATTTATTTAGAAAGCATTTCAGCCATTTATTTTTCAAATACGCCAAAATCAGGAACCTCGAAGATTTGGAGAACTTCTTCATTTTGGTCAGGAAGCGCAACTAAATCCACAAAAGATGCAAACACATCGTTAGAATGATGCGTGAGAGCAATGTCAAAACTTGTGTGAGTTCCAATTACTTTCCTTGTGATATCTCTGCTTCAAAAAGATTCGACCTGCAGCATGCACCTTGCACCTCATTTGCTCATTTCCACTCCAAACCTAATATCTCCAGCTTGGCGTCGTCTAAACATTTCCCCTCAGCTGCTGGGAGGAGAGACTCGAGAAAGTAGAGCTTTTGTGAGTAGAGAAAATCAGAGTTGGACACCACCTCCATCTCCAATAGTATTCTGCGGCAACCTAAAAGTTACCAATAAGAACAGAGCATTGGACGCACTGATGCGAAAAGGAAATCTTGCGTCGTGAAAACCACGCATGAAGAAAATATAATGCTTAACTTTGCGAAGAACTCATCTGTGGTGGCTAAGAAGGAGGAATATAGAGACGAGTTTGCCAGATTCATGTCGAGGGAGCACAAAAGGGATGAGAAATCTTCTCAAATGAAGCCAAAGTGGGAGATTGAGGGGAAAATTCAGAGCTCACTGTAGCTCGGACTCAAAGACTTGTTTCTAAGTGAGATAGTATAAGGTTCGGAAAATGAAATTCTGTGCTCAGGCGGGAACCATGGAAACCTGAACCAATTTTTCGAAGACTTCGAGAATGTCTTTTATTGATTTATTGTATCTTGAGGTAACATATCAGTTTCCGTGAGGATATTTGATTTTCAAATAATAAACTAAGTGATTAGAAATTTACATTTTGCATTACATAACTATTCGTTGAAAGATACATTTGTTTCCAGGGTTGAAGGAAGACGCACATCTAATCACAATCCTTTTAATTTGAACTTTTACTGCTTGAGCTGCGATTGTCGTGGGCATTTTGCTAAATCATATAAATGATCCGATACACTAGAAAGCATTGCTAAGTATTAAAAAACTTCAAAGAAATCCTCAGGCTTTCGGTTTGGGGTCATTCTGATAAATTATGATCCGAATTAATTGCGAACCCTGAGTCTGGCTGATTACATATAGGAATTAAGACCTTTTACATATCATTTGATAGTAGTTCGGGTCAGTATAACTCTCTAGGGTATCATCTCTTTTTCACAGGCAGATAGCCTATGCCCCACATATCCATCTGGTCCAGAAGCCTCCTCAAGAGGGTGTCGCTTACTCCTTCCATACTAATGTCTACCTTCCCGCCTTCTTCGAAGTCCAAGGCATCTGGGGAGTGCTTTCTCAGCAGGAGGAAGATCACTCCCACTTGCTCAGGGGTGCAGAGAGTCACGTACATCAAAAACTACTTTCTCATTCTGCTGTACTAGGATTAGACCTCAACTGCCTACTGCTTCTCGACTTGCTCTTTCTTTTAGAGGTAGTCTTTAGGCTAGGGCTGTGGTACTTTCAAGTTGGGCTTTTTGCCGGGCACTTGAACCTCCTTTTTGTGAGGGCCACGGCGTCGATCAACTGGGTTTTCGATTTTGACGAAAGGGACGTAGTTTCTGATCATCTTCTTTGTCATTTTATCCAGCTTATCAGCCTGCTTATAGATCCACCTAGTTATAGCTTTCGTACATTCTCGGCGGTGTTGTAGAGTCTGCAGTTATCCCATATGAGCTGGATATCTTCAAGACAGCTCTCGACGGTCTAGTAGGAGTTGTTGGACATGTGCTTCTTCACAGTGCCTAGATCCATTGGTTTTTTAACGATTAGAGGGTAGTCCAGCAATCCAAAAGTGAGGTAGTCGACTGGGGATCTAAAGTCGAACGAATCTGGGGAGTCGATGAGACTTTGGATGAGCTGATGAAGTTTTTTCAGCTCCTCTTTGCCCATCAGCGTGCAGCTGGAGAAAAAGGTTTTTGGCTCCATGATTTCGTTTCAATTAAAAGATTTATTAAACTATTATATCTGCATCCAACTTATATTACCATCGCACAGTGCTGAATAAATTCACTCAAAACCTCTCAAGACAACATCCCAGCTCAGTCCGACACCCCAAACCCCGAAGACTTTGATGGTTACAGTAGATGAGGCTAGAGTGTTGTGAACTGGATAAAATATGAAGTAATCAGACTTTGGTGAGAGCCGAGCCGATGTGGGTGGTGCTGAACACAATCTCCTTCTTGATGGGCACTATGTTCTAGAGCTCTCCCTTCTCGTACTTCTCATCGCACTCATTGCACAACAGCTCGATGTTAATGACCTGCAATTTGTTGAGCCCGCACAATTTGCACATCCCGTCCTGTGGGATCTAGAAATCCTGCTGGGTCTAGACCTACTCACTCATCTTGCTGCGTACAACCTCAGGGGTCTGCGGCTATTGCTCCTTCCTGAATCTTTTCCGCAGGTACCACACTACCAATATTATCACTAGGATGAAGAAGATTACGAAAAATGTGACCGCTACTGCGAACCAGGGGCTCGCGCTCGTGCTTTGGGCGGCAGTCACAGTGCAGTTGCTGGGACCATTGCAGACCAGGCAGTTGGAACTGACAGTGCTGCAGTTGGAGCATTGGAAGCTGCTATTGATGTAAAAACCAGGGGAGCACATTTGGCACTTAGTCGACTCATTGCAGTATCTACAGTTGGCAGGGCAGGGTGAGCAACTGGTTGCGTTGACGAGGTAGTAGCCGAAGAAGCATTCCTCGCATGTGATTGAATCCTAGCAGGTCAAGCATTTGCTGATGCAGGGTTGGCAGAGGGTGGAGTTGAGGAAAAATCCAGGGCTGCAGGATGTACAAAGGGGGATGTTGGTGCAGGTGGAGCAGTTGGGTAGATTGCTCGAACAACTTATGCACTGTCCTGTGGTGGAGATGTAGTACCCTTGAGAGCAGCTGCCACAGATGGTGGATTGGTTGACCCCGGCGCAGGTAATGCAGTTGGGGATAGTGGGCACACAAGCGATGCAGGTCCCATTGTAAGTGATATAGTTGTTGGTGCAGGTGGTACAGTAGGTGTCGCTGTTGCAGATGAGACAATTGGCGATGTAGATAGCGCACATTGAGCACTTGCCAGCCGAGTTCAAGAAATAGGAGGATGAGCAGACTGAACAGGCGGTGGTATTGAGGCAGGTATCGCAGTTGGCGATGTATCCCTGGCAGATGGAGCAGTTGTTAGTGATGTTGTTTTTGAAGGCAGTGCTATCTGTTGAAACGTTGAGTAGATAGTAGCCTACTGCGCAGGCCAGGCAGGTGGTCGCGTTGGTGCATTGGTAGCAGTTGGGGATGAGTTGGGAGCAGGCCACGCAGGTGAGAGTGGCTGAAAGGTAGTAGCCTGTGAGGCAAAGGTTGCAGGTGGTGTTGGGGTTGCAGTACAGACAGTTGGCCAGAGAAGGGTCACATTTTGCGCAGCCACTTGCATTGGTAAGCACATAATAGCCGATCAAGCAAGTAGTGCAGTTGCTGGCGGTGCTGCAGGTGATGCAGTTGGGCATAGTGGCGAAACATTCCAAACACTGTCCTGAGGCGACGTAGAATCTAGTGACGCAACTTGTGCAACTTGTGCTGTTGGAGCAGAATATGCAGTTTGTTAGGACGCTGCAGCTGAGGCACGTGAAGCTGGGGCTGAGGTAGTATTTACTCTGGCATAGGGTGCAGGCTGTGGAGTTGCTGCAGGTCACGCAGTTGGGGATCTGGCAGAGAGAGCAGGCAGATTGGAAGAGGAAGTAGCCTGGTGCGCAAAGGGTGCAGGCCGAGCTAGTCGAGCACCTCTGGCAGTTACCTATCGATGAGAGACAGCTGACGCATTGGTTGTTGCCGCTGGCGTAGGATTAGAGGGAGCAGAGAGTGCAGGTGAGGGTGGGGTTGTAGTAGATGCAGCTGACACAGTTGTTGATGGTAGCCGAGCAGTCAGTGCAGGTGGTACCGTTGAGGTATGTTCCTGATTCGCAGGCTAGGCAAGTTTGGCTGTTGGAGCAGACGATACAATTTTTGATCACAGCTCCGCAGTTGACACACTTCCCTACGTTGAGGAAGTATCCTGGGTTGCATTGCTTGCAGCTCGAAGAATTGTAGCAACGGTAGCAATTGGCCATACTGTTGTTGCATACTATGCAAAGGTTATTGTAAGTGAAGTACAGATCGAGGGTTGAGCTATTGCCGCAAGTCACACATACCCCGCCTGAAATGACGAATCCATCTGCACACTGATAGCATTGGGTGGAGGAGTAGCAAGCAGTGCAGTTTTTGAGGGTGGTGTTGCAGGCAGGGCAGAAAGCATTGGTTGGATCCAGGAAGAAGCCGGTGAGGCATTGGCTGCAGTTGGTCACGGTTGCACAGCTGTAGCAATTAGAGATGACGGTTGAGCATGGGACGCAGGTATTGTTAGTGGTGGAGCCGAGAGGAAAGAAGAAGTTGGTGGCACAGGCTGCGCAGTTGGTGAAACTGTTGCACTTCTGGCAGTTGGGGATGGATTGATTGCAGCAGAACAAGATGTTGGGCGTACAAGCCGCACAGTAGAAGTTGGGGATGTAGTAGCCAGTAACGCAGGAAGTGCAGGCGGAGAGTCCATTGCAGGTGTAGCAGTAGTTGATGGCTGAGCAGCTGGTGCAGCCGGTTTGGCCGTTGGAGAAGGTGAAGCCGTCCTTGCAGATGTTGCATTGGTTGCTTGTGCTGCATTTGATGCAGTTGGGCATAGTGTTGCCGCATGGGGTACACCCTGTGCCGTTCGTGAAGTAACCAACAACACAAGTTACACAACTTGTGGCGCTGCAAGTCAGGCAGTTGGTAGCACAGGGCTGGCATTGGACTGCCGTAGAATTGAAGTAGTACCCTGAAATGCAGGCATCACAAGTTACGGTATTGGAGCAGTTGGCGCAGTTGACGATGCAAGCCTGGCACCTCAGCAAACTGTTGAGAAAGTATCCAGTCGCGCACTGATAGCAAGAGGTGGAGGTTGTGCAGACTACGCAATTGGTGAGTGTGCAAGCGTTTTGGCAGTCGTTTATCATGACGTAGTACTGTTGGTAGAGGTACTGGCATTGCAGATCTACGAAGCAAAACGAGGAGTATGAGAGAGTGTAGGGTGAGGAGACGTCGGAGGAGGAGTTGACGTTTGGGGTGTTGGTGAAATCAAACCAGACTGCGTGACTGGTACCAATATTTTGGATGCTGTAGCCTGCCAAGCCGATAACGCACTTGTAGTCGTAGACTGGTCCATAGACTGAGTAGATTCCGAAGTTGGCCTTGATGGCTGCTGCTAGGTTGTAAGTGCCAGTCGAATTGATGAGTTTGATGTCGACATATGAGGCGTTTCTTAGTGTATAGTTTTGGAGATTGGTGAAATGGCAGGTCAGAACCGAAAGGCAGAAGCTTTGGACGAGGGAGTAGGTGACATTGAGGGTGAAGTAGAAGGTGGAGGTGCTTAGCTGGTACTGGGAAATGTTGAAGTAGCTGTAGCCTTGGAAAATGACATTTGATATGGACATGAGGAACGGCATCACTTGGATATTGTTTGTTGCTGTTTTATTGAAGGGTATAACAAGGCTGAACTGCTGGGTATATTGGCGATATCCTTGACTGACGTTGGCGAATTGCGGAGTGAAGCCTGGCTTATTATCAAATTACATGGATTTTGGAGATCGAAGATGTCGTTGTTTGCACTGTTGAACACCATAATGGTGTAAGTAAGCAGATTGAGAGGATTGGAAGAGCTGTCTACGATGGCGGTTATCATGAAGGTGTTATTAGTGAAGGAGTAGCTGGGCTGGACGGTGAAATTGATATTGTTGATGAGGGAGATGTCAAAGCCATTGAGCGCCATGCCGATGATGTTCATGCTCTGGTAGTTATAAAGGTTGGGGAAGGCGAATCTTTTGTTGGCGGATGCTGAGAGGGTGCTATTGGCATTGTATAGCTTCACCTGAACTACATCTTTGCATTGGTACAGGCGCCGAAGATGCTGGAACGTTGGAACAGCACCAGAGCCAAGCATTGAGGCACCAGCAAGAGCAGGACGAACAAGAAGCTAGCCTTCATTCTAGATTGTTTTGGAGTGGCTATTGAAATGAAATTTATTAGAAAATCAGTGCATTATCGGTCATTGGAGTCGGCAGCTTTTGACGTAAGGTCTGGAACTTTACTTTTCGGTCATTGCTGTCTGCACTTTGGATAGCTAGCGTGACTTAGATGAGTTTATTTTCTTCTAGGAGCTTAAATTGCGCTTGCCCATCATTTGGCTTGACGACGATTTCTGCCGCTGAGTGGCAGTCTGCGGCCTGATATCGGATATCACATTATTTTGGAGCTACTGCCTCCTCAAATTGAGAACTCTGGTCTTGCTGGCATATTTGTGTTATTTGGCTGTCTCTTTATAAAGCTGGGCATGCAGAGTCTACCTCTCTTGCGAGATTTGTTTGCTCCTGCGAAACTAGTGCAGAATGCGTTCCTTGATGATTTTGATGGACTGCTAGGTACTGTCCCTGTGGCGCTCGAAGTAGTCAAGTTCTTTCTGGAGATAGACGCAATGCGGATCCGAATTGATTTCCTTATCGATCGTCTCTGTAGCTTTGGTGGCCTCCACGAGCTCAGTGGATAGCCGGTCCATGATGGAGATGAAGGTTTTGACGAACTTCTTCTCCTGAATGTGGAAAAACTATTATTTCATTTCGCCCAACTTTACGAATTTGGCGCCGATGTCCGCATGCAGAGATTTCAGGTTGGAGATTGCTTGTTCGTACTGGGTGTTGTATTTGTTGAGGGGGACGGGCGATGTGAGATCGTCCTAGGCTATTTATTCGTTCATTGGTATTGAATTGGACGCAATAAAAGATTAATATTATTGATTGACTGAATGGAATTATCAGATTAAGTTGGTGTCATGTTATTGGAAGGTTGGTACTATCATTTATTTAGATTATAGCTTTAGATGAGTATTTTATTGCTTTATGAGGAACTTTGCTGACTACCCATAAGCAAGTATAAGTTGAATCAAATACTTTCCATCATTTATATCAGAGTTCATCCTGATATATTCAGCACCAAAGCCCAATCCCAAATATTTTAAATGAATACAGCCATAACTCATACACCATTCATTCCAGCCTCTCAAGAGACCTTATATACCTTAATAAGCAAAGATAGCTAGCGAATACAGAAAGAAATGCGATTAGCAAGATTTAGCTTAGAGATATTGATTAAATTGTTTT
>Ga0316217_10002787_pt1 | contig 20733 bp, 21 predicted proteins | sample 1anoAmetaG_FD_203633 | JGI IMG/M metagenome (GOLD analysis project Ga0316217, IMG submission 203633) | Freshwater microbial communities from Trout Bog Lake, Wisconsin, USA - 1anoA | ecosystem: Environmental > Aquatic > Freshwater > Lake > Hypolimnion/Profundal zone | place: USA: Wisconsin...
ATGATGCATAATGTTGAATAAGGCAATCATATGGATGCCAATGGAGATAAATTGATATGATGAGTGAATGGATTTCAAAATGTACAGATCAAGCTGAGACAAGGGCTGAGGCTGTTTTGGCGTTGCTGCATAGATACAAAAGTACTATTTCCATTTGTTGGGGAGTCTTTGGGTTCTCCTGTAATATCGGGCCAATCTGTGGATTCTCGACTCAATTAAGATCAGTCTGTATTTAGCGTCTTTGTCCTTTCTGCTTTTCTACAAATGCCTGCGAATGTTGACTGCTTTCTTTATCAAACTGTAGATGTCCTCGGGGATTTCGGGAGCACATCCTAAGTCGTCATATAGGTACCATTCTTTTTCAAAAGACGGACGATCTTCTGACCAGTGAGCAACTTAATGCTGGGAACTGCCTCTTTGTCTCTGATTGCCACACCGATTTGTGAAGGTGACATTCCCTTTTTGGCCATCGTGACGATAAGATCGGAGATAGTTCTAGGGGTGTGAGCGACCCAACGAGCTGACCTTCTTTTGAAAGGAGTAACAGCAGAGCTGATACCCTTTCCTTTTCCCTTTGATTGCATCCTGCCCATCCTTCAGAATATTATCTAATATTTTATTAAATATTGAATTTAAATAATAATTCCCTATTAGTGGATTTTACCACTAAAAAACTTTGTCTCTGGGCAAACCCATGGAAGAAAGTGAACCCCAGTGGATCCTTCTTGTGTGAGGTGATAGTAAGCCCGGAGTTTGGAGATGGAGAACAAAAGTGAAACAAGCTGAGTCACCATGTTTGATCTTGGCATGGATACACATCTTGCTACTTAAGCAGATGAAAAAAGAAACCAAAAAGGATAGTGAACAACTCACGCACAACGCACAGCGTGAGTTTGTTCACTATCTGTTTACTGGATTCTAACACAATCCAAACAGCAACTTTCATCAAGTTGCTAGCACCTTATGAAAACCTAAAAAAGAAGTTTAGGTATTCTGCAAAGTGATTCTGAAAAATTTATCCTCTTCTACTTTATTATTAATTGTATGGGGTTAGGGTTAATTTAGGGGATGGTGTTGGGAGTGTGAGTTATTTCTTTTATTTTATCATTGGGGAAGTATTCAGTGTTAGTTGTTTTTGATTGAGACAGCTAGTTCCTTAAACTGGTCTTGAACTTAAAGCAAGCTGAAGATCGAAGGCACGGTTCTCTCCTTTACTATGGTGTCTAAATAACAAAGAAAGTACTGACAATTCGCAAGGCTTCTTGACCGTTTGCCACGCCCAAGTCTTCAACCCACAGTCTCAAGGTGTCGATCATTCCTCTCTTAGCTGCGTTTTCTTCCATATTTTCAAATCTCTGTCTGTCGCGAATTAAAGTGTTCACTCTCATTTTGACGTTAGCTGGGCCTAAATTTGGGATGCCCATTCCGCCCATTGGAGGCTTGAAGTGAGGAGGAATATCGGTGGGAGGTCTAACGTACATAGCCATTCCAGGAGGAGGGCCCATTAATTTGTCACCTATTGGTGCAATTCCACCAATAGCACCCATTCCCATTGCTGGAAGCATCATTGGATTTTGAGCTAATTGAGGGGGAAGCATGGGATTCATTCCTCCGACCATCAAGTTGGCAGGAAGTGCGAATTGGTTGGGTGGCCTCCTGTTATCTTTGCGGGAATTCTCAGACTGCTTCTTGATTTTATCTTCAGTCTATCTGGCTTTTTTTTCAGCTTGTTTAAGCTTCTTCAAAGTTTTGCTATCAATGCTAATGTTGAAGGTAATAATGTTTTCTTTGTAGTGTTGGTAGATTTTGCTTCTATGGGTGGAGTAGTCAACCAAAAAGTTTTTTCCTTCCTCTTCGTTTTTCAGATAAACTCTTCCGATGTAGGTATTGTTGTAAGTGACTGGATAAATATTAACTTGCAAAACGTTAGGATTGATTTGTCTGTAACTCTTAATTAGTTCCTCTTAGAACTGCTTATCGGTTTTTTCTTCACTCTTGTAAAGGCCTTGAGTAATCAGAGAAAGATAAGAGTTGTTTTCTTCGTTATGGAAGAAGAGTTTCACCTTGTTATTAGGTTGAGATAAGATTCCAATTCTAACTTATTCGTAATATTTATAAGTATCTTCGGGCTTTTCGAATTCAAACAAAGCACTAGAAAGGACTTTTTGCCCTTTTCGCTATTGTGTTTTGGGGTCAAAAATTTCTTTCTTTCTGACCAGAACAGAAAGATGGGAAATGTTCACTTTGCCAGTAAAGCTCTCTAATATTTCCTTAGCTCTGGCTTCAGCGAGTTCATGCAAAGTGTTTTAGTCTTTTTAGTAGAGTTCATCTGAGATGTAGTTGATTAAATTGAGGCTTACTTTAGTACCTTTTTCTTGGACATAGCTGCTAATTTTGATACCAATCTTGCTCAAGTTTTCAGTCAGATCGTCGAATGCTTGTTTGGGAATTTCTTAATTTCTAATGAAACTGAGGAGGCCAGTCGATTTTAGTTTGGCTCTTGATCCAGCTCCGTAGCTTGTATAGAGTTTGCACACTCCGATTTTCCTGGCTTCATCAAAGAGCTTTCTTTGGTTTTCTTCAGTGATTCCTTCAAGATAGTACTTCTTCATCTCTCCTTCGGAAAGGGTGAGATTAAAGTAAATATTGAAAGGCCTGAGCAATATTTTGTCGATGAAATTGGCCTAAACATAGAAGTTAAAAGCCTTTTCATGATCAAAAAACTCCATCTTAATAATTCCATCTTTCCCATTAACAGAGTACTGTTTAACCTCTCCTTCTTTCTTGCGGTCCTTGAGGAACATATAGATCATTTTGTGTTGAATAGTTTTCTCAATGTTTTGGATGATGAGCTCTCTGCACTCCTTTATCTTTTACTCAACTTTCTTGGTCGCCATACTTGTTGAAATAAATAATACCGCACAACTTAAAAAATCAAATTAAACAGCAAATTTATACTTCAACATTCTTAGCCAAAAAACCGGCAACTCCCGCCTTGCAAAATAAGGAAAACAGCAAGTTCAGTCGCGCCACAATGTAGGACTGCTTTATTTAACGCCATTCAAGATGAAACAAAAGCATGGTTTTCATAGCCCCGTAAATACCTGTGAATCTTAGTCTTGGGCTGATCAAAGTCTTCTGCTTCAAAAAAGTGGTTTAACAAACGTGCAAAGGCTTCGAGGGCTTGATTTTGTGTGTTTTAAACCCAAATAAATGATTTTTTGAAAGCTAGTGATAATAAGTATGAAAAAATTGAAATCAGTTTTATTATTCCTGGCTTCCGTAGACCTCATAAAGCTTGATCTACAGCTACTAATAGTCTTACAAAGATACGTATAGAGTGTACTAAAGCTTTTCGAATATTTATAACTCCAGATGATGCAAATGTACGGCATTAACTCCTCCGGCAAACTAGAAAGCTTTGTTGTCATAGTAGAAGTCGTCTTGGAATTTGGCTGCAAGGAGAACAGCTGTTAAGAGTGTTTTGTGTACGTTCAGGTTATTGAGACTGAAGTTGTCCATGGCCATGTTGTAACGGTCAATGAAAATGACTGCAATCACAAGACATTCCGCTGAAAAGTGAGTGTACCTGTGAAGTCTTCTGAGAAACTCAGGCAGCGTGATTGTAGGTACAGAAGTAGAATTGAAGATGGAGTCGCAAGGCATTCCTTCCTGGTCGATCAGGTCGTTGAGAAGTTCCGCAGTGAGGATGATCAGCTCCTCCAGCTTGACCTCCACCGATAATTACTATTCGAGCTTGAGATGATTATCCATAAATTATTTTGACCATGATTTCATAAATTATCAACTTTCAACTCACAAAAATCCAATATTTCCCAATACTATCTCGCTCTAATCTATTTTGACCTCAAATACTGTACTCTGCTTGATTTATGTGTGATTGACGCTCTCAATAATCTCTTATTTTACAGCTATTTCAATTTTTTACTTAACTTAAACCTCTTCTGGAGTCACTTTTGCTATAATTTCTTCTTTTTCCACTTTCTAGCTTTTACCTGTGTCTTCCATTTCTGCTGAGTTATTGCCTTTTTTTATATCTTCTTGCTGTTGCTAGATTTAAGCTGTTCCCATATCTTCTATTATTTTGGCATTGTCATTGTGGTAGAGCTCAAGATATTTATAAATGAACTTCAGCTCCCTTTATCTAGATTTATCTCTTTTTTCAATCAAATATTCCTTAAATTTGCCAATCTGCTCTTTCGTCTGCTTCTGAGGTTCCACTAGAACCTACTGCAACCCTTTCAAACGTATGTGTATCACTTCCTTCTCCACTGTAAAACCCTCAATGCTTTTGTACCTTATGTTGAGTATGATTCTATTGAGTTAGCCATCATTGTGTGCAAAAAGCAAGCACTACTCATCCTAGACCACAGATCTAGATATAATAGAGGTTACATCGGTATTTTAAGTCCTTTACTGAGATGGTTGAGTTGGAAGAGTTACTTGTAGCTGCCTTCTTCGAGTTATTTACCTTATTGAGCCAATTTTTACCCGGCTATAAACTCCACCCAGCACTGATGAAGTTACTATGATAGTTCTTCTCTAGTTTTATGTCCTTGATGTTCACCTCAGTTCGCTAGACTATCATGAACCTAAGTTTAGACTATGTTACCTAAAGTTTCTGACGCATTAGTTTGTGTAAATCCAGTTCACCAGGTTCTAGAGCTCAGTTGGGATTTTGACTTTTGAGCTATCGTGAAATTGACAAAAACCATACTCCTGTGGGTGATTTTAATCAACTGAGATCAAATTAGAGCTAACTGATTTCAGTAGACCCTCGTAATGGAGAGTCAGATAATCCCAATTCAAGGAGTTTTTCAGATGCTTTTTGAACATGTCTATTGAGAACTGATGAATCTTAAGTACACTGTACTAATGCAAGGCATGCTAGTCAACAGTAAGCTGCATGAGAGAAAGGAGGCAAAGCTTTATCGATTTGTGGCACAGTTGGTCGTGCAGTGGATATGCCTACTCTGAAAGTAGCGTCTAAATTACATCTATCAGAATATTAATTATGACAGCTTTGAGTTCTTTCTCTTTTGATGAGGCATTATTTCTGCGAGTTAGATATTGGCCTGAAGATAGAATAGAAGCCAAGATTTACATGTTTGAGCAAAGCACATTTATGATCACTCCTTTTTTCGGAAAAAGGGAATACTTTTAAGACTACTGCTAACTCTACAACTTCTTTTGCTATTGGAGAAGATAGATCTCCTTGACCATTTGGGAAAAGACTGATGAAAATTTGTTGAGAATTGGCAACAAAGTGTCCTAAAAGAGAGAAAGTAGCTATGAGGTTGAGAAGTATATTTTAAGGAGTTTGAGTAAAAGTTTGAGAAGTTCGATATTCTTGACGTAGTTAAGCTCATTGGGATTGTTCGATATGAGATGATTCATTACGATTTATTTGAAGAAAACCCTCAAATCAGCCAACTATTTCGATGTCTGCTTGATTATTTGTGACTTGTATTCCTAGACACTTATCGATTGTACCAGATCAATCAGAAACATTATCCTGTCCTTTAGGAGCTCAAAGCGATGTTCGTCCAGCTGAGCTTTCTCAAGCAGTTGCGAAATGGATTAGTGAATTCGATGTACGATCAGGACAAACAAGTAGCCTACTCCCTTTTAGCCCTAGTTATAGCAGATATTAGTGGAATAGCCTTGGTGCTCGGCTAAAAAGCGGATAATGATGAGGATGCAGTTGCTAATACAGGTGGATTCAACCCCAAACTACTCGTCTTCCTCAATCTTCATGTACTGCTCGTAAAGATGTATGCAGTTCTAGAATATCTTCATGCGGTCATTGAGAATCATGTACTTTATAGTCTCTTCATTGATTCGCGAAACATAAGCTTTTATTAAGGCTATTTTGTAGGAGTTAATCTCCTCGACGTCTACTCCATTTCTCGGCTGGTTTTTGATTAGCACATCCAAGTACACCTCTGTCAGCTAAAGCACGAAACTGTCTGAAACTATTTTGCATAGGACCAGTTCATTGTTGCAATTCAGAAGCAAAAAAGTATAGAAATGCAGAATACTGGCGAGTTGCTCAGTTTAAGCCACTTCGCTGTGGTAGATCTGCCGTAGTAGCTCGTTCAGCGTCATTTAAGGAGTTTGTAGATGATGGTAAGCTTTGAATTGGTTCTCCACTGGATTACGGAAGATATAGTCTAGCAAGAATTTGAGCTTTCCTTACAAAGCCGGATCGCTGGGTACTTGTGGTCTTTGGCTCTGTAGCGAAGTGACTGCGTTTGATATGAAGTTTTTAAATTGGGAAAGTTTGCCCAACATTATTACTACTATAACTCACAATATGCACACACCTCAATCGACCCATAACATCCTTTTAGCTCAATTGCTTCCAATTAATACAAACGGCAAACTTAGGCCTAGCTGGTAAATAACTGAAGCTGTCTTCTATAGGCAGTGAATTGAATACTAGCAAGCTAATGAAAGCTCCAATTCCTGTCTCTGCTAATCATCGGATGATTTTCGGATCCTGGCGGACCTAATATTTTTGGGTAAAGGATATGAGAAAATAAGATTAAACTCAAGCAATCAATTTGAAGACTTTCAGTTTATGCCTGATAGCATCTAAATGCTATTCCGTGATGTTTTTGGCAGGTTTCCCTTCAACTATGGCTTAAATCTTGGACTTCTTATGAAAGTACTAGATGTCGTTGTTTTAATTGATTACAAGAAGTTGCTTGGTGGTGATCAGATAGTCCAGAAGAATTATTTCCTACTAATGACCCTGCAAATCTCTTAAATTCTTGATGATTTCATAGAGAGAGATTATTTATGAAGCAAGCTGGGCTTAAACTGCTTCCATCGCTTATTTATACTCCTGCTAATCCTTGAACCTTGACAGTTTATCGTATTTCAAGGTGTATTGGTCAACCAATTACTCTATTTTTTGGAATTACTTGCTCCTCCTGAAAATTACTGCGTATTTGGTATTTATCAAGTTGAGCTCTTTGATTTCTTAGAGTTTGCCTAGAATAACCACACTTATCAGCATCTTTAGTTTCTATGAGCCAACTCCCAGTTTTTACATTCTTTAGATCAGCTTATAAAGGAATCTGCAAAAATGAATCTGGCTTAGCAGGTGAGTTGAAGTTTTTTTGTGGTCTGGGATCCATTAGTTTGTCATTCCTGCTGTGGTTTTGGCTAAGTTGGCCAACATCTTTTGTTCGCCAATCCTATCAAAGCCAACATTAGTGTCTCCTATCTTCTCCATAGGCAGCACACCTTCAGAAATCTTCTATAGCACATTGTATTCTCCGAATATATTCATTTTTCTGTAGGTCTTCGGCGCAGTTACTGTATTTTTGGAAATATGAGAATTAGTAGAGGCCAACCTTTCTTCTTTTTATTGGCTGACAGCCCTCGTTCTAAACAGAGAATTTGTCCTAAGATTCGAAGAGGCCAATAATTGGTCGTTTTGAATATTCCCATCAAAGAAATTTATCATCTATTCTGGAGACATTCTCAGTGAAACATTTAGCTGCAATGCTTTAGTCAGAAAATCTTGTGAACTTCGGGATATGTTGTTCGGAAGTAAACTTTTGATGGAGACAGCCTTTATTTGTCTTTTGAGATCTGGCTCTGTCCTAGCTTTCCATGGAGTGTGCCCTGTAATCATTTCGTAAAAAATGACACCAATGGCCCATATGTCGCTTTTGGAACTGTAGCTGTTATCGTTCAAGGCCTAGATTGGCATGTAAACCGGAGATCCCACATTATAATTGCATGACTTTTTGATGTCAGCATTCCTGATCGCGAACCCGAAATCAGCAATCTTCACTTTGCCCTCATTGAAGAAGATATTGGCAGGTTTCAGATCTCTATGGACTATTCCGAATCTGTTGATTCCTCGATACCCATTGATGATCTATTTTAGGATTTCCAGAGCCTCTCTTTCCGGAATGCATCTGCGAGACTTGATCATCTTGCTGAGATCTCCTCCATCGCAGAATTCAGTTACTATGCAGGTGTGGGTTTTAGTTGAGAGGATCTCGTGAACCTTTATCACGTTTTGGAGGTTACTGAGAAGACGCAAAATTTATATTTCGTTGTTGAGAAGAGTTTTGTGAACTTCCCCTTTAATATTTTTCATGTCAATAAGTTTTAGGGCAAGGGTCTATCCTGGGTGAACTAAAGGGTACCGTTGGAGTCGTTTTGCGCTCGATAAACTACGCTCGAATACCCTTTCCCGACCACATCTTTAGGGAGATAGCTGTACTGCCCTATTTTTTTGGGAAAATCCAATGAGTTTTCAATGCCCTTCATGACTAATTTTATTGGTATTAGACAAATATAATGTAATGGACAAAATAAATGAAATCATCATCAGCTTTGAGCCACAACTCAACAAACAATACACTCAGGAAATACCAAGTATTTTTGTATGAAGAATGGAATGTCATTCCAGTCAAATTAATCAATCATACTGTTAAGGCGCGATTTCTATGAAAATGGTTCTATTGAATAGTATTAGACTGCTTTTATATTTTGGAGATTTTATTCTAAAGCCTGTGAGAATTCAATAATCTACTATATTCTAAAAATATCTTTTCTTTTCCCTCAAATGGACAAATTTAAATCTTTTATCGGAACATTCACAAAGTCTTAGACTATTGCCATTTCTGAACCATGTATCTTTGTGCATGCTTTTATTTCCATTATGGTTTCTTGATTCTTCATTCTACCTGCAAACAAAAATATTTCAGTCTCTTAATTGAAACTGGAGAAGGTTAAAAAATATTTAAGAACACATAATATATAATATGAATAATTTTACTTCTGCTCATAAGAAACGTCAATATCGCAAAAAGCCTATTTTTATCCCCATTTCAAATTTACCTCAATAGCCCAGGGATAAAAGGTAGAGCCAATCTAAATAATCATCTGAAACCAGTCAAAGCTGGTAAAGGATATCGCCCCTCCGACGATGGTTGAATGACTTACCCACTCTTTTCACTGCCAGGAAACGGTAACAGTACGCTGGATATAAACAGCTGAGCTTCAACAAGAGCAAACTCGTCAAATTTAATTCAACCAATAGCAAACAGCTCTTCAATGATGCCGAACAAAAATGCTAAGCCAATCTCAAAGACATCATCAAACTCAAAAAGAGGTACAGTTTGTAACCCAGCTACTTCCGAACTCGCTATAGGTAAGAGAGTAGGATGGATTTGGGTAAAAAGCCGAAGATGAAGCACTAGAGTAGCATAAATTCGATTGAGGATAGTCAATAGCATAAACTTAGATAAATAATGAAGAATATTTTATTCAAAAATAAAAGAGGTTAACGACTTGCTACTTCTTTTTCTAAACAATCTAGGGGATTCGCCTCACAAAGATGTACAGAGGTAGAGCAGAATACTGATTTTTAGCGATACAAATCGTAACTTTGCACAGAAAGATCCGAACGACCCTTTCAGACTAACTATCCACTGCCCAAACACTTGAAGTTCTGCAGTTAAAACAATGCAGGCAGTTCAAAGCATGAATCGAAGAAACGGGATAACGTCCGCAGGACCTTCATTAAAACTTAATCCCACCATTCTGACATTAAAAACAATTAAACAGAACGATAGTTGAGTGGATGGGAAAACAAAACGATGTATGGGATAGCATACAACAATACTCTGCGTAATATGATCTCAAGGCGCAGAACCAAAGATAAATAGTGAGGCAAATATGATCTATTCTTAAACTCTACACTCTTAGATATCCATAGCTTACAACCCTCAACAGAATCAGCTCAACCAGCGAGAGAGTGCCCTTTCTCAGACGGTCTTTGAGATCTTCCAGCCTCATTTAATAATTCGAGTGAGTGAAGCAGGCTGATTTGATTGAAGATCTCTGCAAGTAGTTTGGGCCTAAGCTACAGAGACAATTATTTGAACGTTTAAATATTTTATTATCTAAAGCGTTGGTATTTCTTTTGTATTGTATTTAACTTATGGGAATATTATGTCCTTCTTCACTCTAAGCCAAAGCTATTGCCCATAAAAACGTAAAATTTTGAATACCAAGCAATAACTGATCGTCATCGTCAGAAATTCACTTGATGGGCTCGAAAAATATGGATTTGCCAAGGTTGCTCTCAAGGCCGTGAAGGAAATGCAAATGAGATATATGTATACTCCAGGGATACTCGAAGATATTCAAAGGATTCACAGTTTTGGAGATATCTCTAGATCACGGCAAACTGAGAATTCTATTAGTGAGACTGTTGAAGAATAGCTCCAAAACTCTTGCGTAATCATGTAAAACGAAGCCGATGAAAAGTAGCAAGAGGGGAAGCCCTTGAAGGGCGTTTAGAACTATAATTCTTTCTAAAATAACCTAAACAACAATAAATCATTGGTAGGCATCATCAATATCCTGTACCGAAGGGAGATACGAATGTAGGAGTATTCAAAATCTTTACGTTTCTTTCTAAAATGGGCTAATGTCTTCCAGTAGCACTCCTTTGCCGGATTCCTCAGAAATATCTACAAATCCTTTTACAAACACCTCAAAAAATTCCCTAAAGAATAATTCCTATCAATCGTCGACTAGGTTTGTGTGTTCGTGCAATTTATGGTCTCAGTCATCACAGAAATCTACGGACTGAGAAAGTTAGCCTAGCTATAGATCGGGAAATTAATAAAAAATGAGAATGTGTACAATTTGATTATGAGCATCCTCTTCAAAAAGTTCAAAATAAAAAGGTTTTTGATCGACTGCATTCGCCACAACGAAAGAGATAAGATTGATAGATTTGAGCAACAGTTGATGCTTTTGGAGAGGAAGCCTACTTTATACTTCGGGATTGGCAAAAAGTTCACTCTCTATGAAACAGATCTCACTTAAAGCGAGATACTCAATACCATAGGAGTCAGTTAGCATGTTCCCTACGAACAAAGCCTCAAGTTAGTAGAACAGTTGGTCAACCCTGGCAGCCCTGTGACCAAACTCAAAATCATCATAGCCATTTCCAAGCAGATCATGAACGACATCAAGTAGTACTATTCGTCGAAGGGCAAAGAGGCCCCAGAACTTGACCCAGACAATCTGTCATCAATTGTGATGTATTTGCTGGCCAAAGCAGGCAAGAAGAACATCTACGAGTAGCTCAAGCTAGTCTAGCACTTCACAACTACCAACTGCCTCAACTGTATTTCAGGATACTATCTGAACGTATTCGTAGCCTCCATTGATTCTCTGCTTGAACTACTATGAACACCCCAGCAGCTGATCTAATTTATTATCTAGCCATACCACTTGTGACACCATCTATAAAGCAACAGCAAATGCAAGTCAAGTTGTTAAATTTATCTTGGTGGTCCAACAACGAATAGATGAGTCTAAATGACGAATAGATGTTGATAAATAGAGCTAATCAAAAAGCTTTTTTGGACATGATGTTGTAAAAGTCTTCGCGTGAGATTTCTCGTCCGTTAGATGCGGCTCTTTGCAACATCTCCTCCAACTCCTGCACGTTCATCGTCTCTCCCAACTCCTTGGAAACACGTCGAATGTTATTTGAGTTGATATAGCCAGTATGGTCATCATCAAAGAGGTCGAAGATTTTATTGATCCCATTCTTTGTCACAAAAAAAGTACTCGAGATTATTTGTCACCCAGTTTAGATGTGATGCCGTCCAGGAACTCTTCGAAATCTACTTCTCGGCCAAGACTCTCGAGGTCAGCAATCATGTTGAAGATGGTTGGGTTTTTGCTCTAGAAGCCAAGACTTTGCATGGCCGATTTAAGCTATCTGGGATCTATTTTTCCAGTCGCCTCAGTGTCAAACAGGTTAAAGGCTTCTTTAAGTTATTCTATTTCGTCTTCTGTGAGACCAGGGCGTTAGATTTTCTTCTTGGCTGGGGGCTTGACTCCGGGTTTGGGTCTTGTGGCCATTGCAACAAATCTTAATAAAATATAAGATTAAATGAGACCACTGCGAAAATAAAATTCATACAATCATTCAATTTTCACTTCAAGTTTAATAACTCAGCGGATAATTGTGTTGGCCTTACTAGCCATATAAAAGTTATTTAGATTATAGTTATGAATTTCGATAACGACGAAGCCGTAGATGCTCAAATCGGGAGACTTATCGCCTTCATCATCATGTTTTAGAAGAAGGTACCCCCTGAATCATTTAGATCGAGAATATTAAATGCAAAATAGCAGGCAACCAACGCTTCCATACGCGATTGGCCTTCCAAGGTTTAGATCTCTCCAAGAAAAATTGTATTGATTTGGAGAATCTGTACGCAGCTTTGAGGAACACTAATTTCTAGGAAAGGTAAGCTAATTGCAGCCTCTTTCTTAGAAAGTACTCCAAAAATAGCGCCATTACTTATGATGAGTAAGACAAAATCGATTTAGATTTCTGAAGCTGTTAACTCCCAAAGGCAACAAAGTTTTGAGTCAAGGCATGCTGATTCGTCTCAATCAAAAAGGAGTACTATAGCCTAGTCTGTGGGACTGGGTCCTATAACTACTACAACTCTATATCAAAATGTGCGCAGTAACTGAATCAATACGCGTGGCAATCCAACGCAACGAAGACCTAAGCTATCTCGAACTGATATAATTCTTCATTTCGACCATAAGAAGTGGATCCAGCCTCATAAATTTCATGCACAGATGTTCCACTTAATACGAGGAGTATGATATCTAGGCTGAGGATGCAGTTTATCTCAGCTATCACCTCAAGTCTGGTCACTAGTTGTCTGAATTCACTGATATTGATATCAAAGAACTGCTTTTGCCTCTGAATCATAGCTTTCAAAAAAACAATAGTCAGCCCAATTTCTACAAACAAACTTTATACGCTAAGCCAATCTAGCAAAACTAAACCAAGCAAATAAATTTTCTTGGTAAGACCTATCAAAAAATGTACCATAAGAAAGAAACAGAGAAGGGAAGTGTTACCAAAAAGGAAAACTTTGATAATTCAGCCAATAGGTCAGAAGGTCATACAGTTGTGAACACTAATAGGGTAGCTTCTGTCTTTGATCAAAGCTCAAGAATTGACAAAAGCTATGGAGCCCTCTATATTGATAACTTTGCAAGGTCAAGCCTCAACCCTGTTCTGTAGTTGAACCAATATGTTCCACATAATAGGGAAATCAGAAAAGATGTAGAGTTTTTCCATGATGATCTCAACAGCAATTACTCAAGCTTGAGCAGACAATCTAAAGAAAGCGCTTTTGATAGAAGTTGAGCTTCCTTGCTGAAATGATATTCATTTTCATTATAAGTTATAGCTCACTCAAACTAACAAAAATATCAGCCCTTTAGGAGGTGAAACGTGATCATTTTTGTTAGGAGACCTTGCGAAAAGATTTTGAATACTTCCTTCTTAAAGAAAGTTTTTGAATTTAAGTCTGTAAATTTATGGTTTTGGAATATATACCAATTTCTTATCACTATTCCAATCAATTGCCAATCACAGAGAAACTGATAAACCAAAACAAAGATATCAGAGAAAGTTTAAGCACAAATTAAGAAGCTGAGATCATGAGATCGATTTAAATAAAAAACAATTTTTAAAGACTGATTGATTTGATTTTATGCTATGTTAGCTTTATAAAATTATCATAATGGAGTAAAAGCCTGCAACCACGCAAGCCGACATGTAAAAGGTCACCTTTCGAAGGTCACGCAAGGACTAAGAGGGCAGGGACTTTCTATGTGGGTGCGGCAAAAGATACCTTTCATACCCTGCCCTCTACACTCACATCAAAACTAAGCATGAAGGCAAGCAGCCGGAAGGCACCCTCAAAACAGGCGCGAATGTAAGCACAAAAAGAGCCAAAGTTAAAATTGAAGAAGAAGTTCTCAGGCAAATTTATGCGCTCTTTTAATAGTTTCCTCTTGAGATTCTGAACAAGCTGGACGAGAACTTCAGAGGAAGCATTCCTGTGACTTCCAGAATAAAGAAGGATGGAGTCCCAAAAGAGGTTTATGAGCAATATTTGAACATAACAAGACAGCAAGAGTTCAAACTTACATAACATTCTTCACTGGACTTAGCCCTTGCTCTATTCTTACTTAATATTGGTTAGCTTTTGAATTAAAAAGTTTACGACCAATTCTTGATATTCGTTAGACTTGCTCGTTCCTGCTTCTTTGAGCACGGGGAATAAATTCATAGAGCCATTTACTTAAAGAAAGATACGGGGCCATTCCAAATGAAAGATTTTAACATCCAGTTTGTCAAATATTTTCCACTGGTCAGCGACTTCTTTATTCGGTTTTATATACCTTACAGTGACAATAAAGACATAAAAGAGGCGAACTTGGCTATAATGGAGATCATTACTTACGATTTTTGCAACTGGCTCCATAAAAGTGGCTTAACCAATATCAAAATTGAGCTACTAAGAGACGTTGAAATAGATTTCAAACCTTCTATCCTCTTCAAAACGAAACAAAGTTCAGGCAAGGCTTAGAACCCCAAAGACTTGTATTTTTTGTTGTACTTAGCTACTCGAAAGAAATAAAAGAAGAAGAAAACGAGGATGAATCCTAATAGTTGAGTGAGAATGAAGAAATGGATGAAGAAATATATAACGAAGATAAGCATCCTTATGGAAGTAAAGAAAATGATCGAGCTTAGTGATTGATTTCAGATGACTTTTATAATAAAATCACAACAGCAATAAATAGTATCACTCTTTGTTGCCCTACCTACCATTGCATAACTCTGCTTTATATCTTGTGAATCATAAGTGGTTGAGACAAACTAATGGGGCAAAGAGAATGAAAAGATCAACTCAACTCTTCCATCAACATTAAACTTAAATGGGCAAACATTGTAATTTCAGAGCCGAAGAAACCTCATTGATGTCCTCAAAGTTACAACCTGCATAAAAATATAATCAGATCCTCTTTGGGTTGGGTTTATGATCTATAATTTGTATTATTTGAAAGATGAATCATTCGATAAGCAGTACAGTGACCAGCAAAACCAAAATAAAAATTGTGTTTCTCGGAGGCCAGTCAGTAGGCAAGTCCAGCATCATAGAAAAGTATATCCACAATCGTTTCAATGAAACTGCCAATGTAAGCTCTTTCTCATTTAGCCCACCGTTGGCATCGACTTCCTCGCTAAGAATATCACCCATAATGCCAAAAATTATCGTCTACAGCTGTGGGACACTGCGGGTCAGTAAAGATTTCGGTCACTCATTCCCAGCTATCTAAAAGATGCTCACTGCGCTTTAATAATTTTCGATGTTACTTCGAGAAATTCTTTAATCGAAACATAAATGTGGCTGAACCTGTTTAACGAGAACAAAGGAGGGTAAGGATTCTTATTTTTGGTGGGCAACAAAATAGACCTAGACTATCGATAAGTTACTGCCCAGTAAGGCCAATAAAAAGCATCGAAATTCGGACTTCCGTACTTTGAGATCTCTGCAAAGACTGGTCAGAATATATAGGACTTGTTTTACGCACTGATAGACAGCACAGTATAAAAAACAACCAACAACTATCTGCTGCATGGGGAGAAGAAGTCCATCATTAAGGAGTAAACTGGCAAAGAAGATGAGTAGGTCAATCAGCGAGCAGCATCAGCAGCAGACGAAACAGGCACCAAACTAACAGCCATCGGAAAGGAAGGAGTGCAGATAAGTGAGAACGTGGTGCTGAAGAATGAAAAGGTAGTAGGGAAGGGGAGCAAGGCGAAAGGCTGCTGCTGATTTTTGTATTTTAGAGTAGACTAGTCACCCATGCTATTCCATTTATAGAAGATAATACAAATATGCGACGCAACGACGGGACCTTCGAATAAGACATACAGTGCATAATCTAACCCCACTCCGGCAAAGGTGGAATCTTCATCAGCAACATCGAAGCTGCCTCCAACCCTGCCACCCTCGCCAGTATTACTCAGCACATTTAGAGCATCAAATTGGCGCAGTTATCTCGGCTGTAAAGGGCAAAAACTTAACCAATACGATGCCCAAACACATCGAGTATCTTTATATCCCCGCCGTGGACCACGAATCTTTTGACTTGTCTCAGTATTTTGACATAAGCAATCAGCTGCTGACCTAATAAACCAAGCGAACCAACGTGCTTGTTCACTGTATGGCTGGAGTATCGCGAAGTGCTACTCTTGTGATAGCCTATTTGATGCTAACTCGCAGACTGAGCATGAATGAGGCTTTTCAGTTAGTCAAGAGCAGAAGAAAAATAGTAATTCCTATGAAATTTAGATCAGCCCCAATAGCTCGTTTTTGAAGCAGTTGGAGCAGTTTTAGACCAGAATACAGCCAAAAAAATAAAAGAGAGATCTCCAGGCCTCAACTTCTTCAAGTTGGTTTTCGAAATAGAAGAGTAACCCCAAAATCAGTGAAGCCTAGTACGATAGACATCTGAAGGCCAAAATAAATGTTCTGATGAAGGGACAAAGAGGGGGAGCAGCAAAATGATCTTTTACTAAACACTATATTACACGTGCTCACCAATTATGCATGAATTAGAAGAGCTAACATCAAACAACGAATTCATCCTAAGTGTTGATTAGAGCTTCCAAATCCTATATAATCTCAACTTCTGGAAGCAAATGATATATTTACCTAGTTCTGTATATGAGTCGTCTATGAATTGATTAAAAAACCAGTAGTCTAGTTACTAGTTTCATCTATTATTTCAGCCTTTGATCAAGTCTAAAAATACATTTTTCTGATTCGAGGCAGATGAGCAAGTTCGAAGTTGTCAAAATGTTCAATAAAACTTGAATAGAAGTAATGAAGTTTCTAATGTAAATTTAAAGAATTTTTGAGCAGTCTATAATTAAACTTTATGCAAGCAGACAAAGATTTGACGATTAACCCATCTGAAGCTTTGTCTTCGGCTTAAAGCAACAGCCATTAGGCAGAAAAGCCTACCTAGCCCAAAGGTCCAGTGGCCTAATCCTCCTCTGACGTTCCTCCTCAGAGATTATTTGAAGATTTTTCATAAATCATCAATGTGACAGAAGAGAAAGGGTCGCCAAAACGTTCGCCTTCCAAAGTGCAAAGAAGACTCTAGTTCTAGGAAACCAAGAAAAGTGGCGAAATCAAGTGCCTGGAAGTGCCCACCAGCCCTGCTGAGAAAAAGGTTTAACTCGGAAAAAATCCGGAGGAAAGCTCAAAAAACAAAACTCTTCTCTTGGAGAGCCCCAGCGAGGACTCCGTAAGTGAGGATTTGAATTCGGAGAAAAACAGCAAGTGTTTTGAGACACCCGTCAAAAAACCTAAAGAATTCAGATAAGAGGCACAGTGGGCCACATCCAAGCAGCTTAAATACTGATTCATGTCTAGTGTTGATTGAAACTACTAAATGATTGTAGAATAGTGAACTGAGATCACTCCTGTATCTTATCCAGGACATGGAGAGGTGCAAGTATGAGAGTCTTGTTGGTCTAAACAATCTGTCCATTCATGATCATCTCGTCCAGAATGTAGTGTGCCTTTTCGATGTTGTACATTATATCAAGTTCGCACACATTTTCGAAGTATTTGTCCATGGTCTAGACCAAATTATGGATGAACTCAAGGTACGCCATTTCGTTCTATGTCCAGCATGCACTACCTATTCTTACAGGTCGAGGCCCATTATGAAGTAGAGACTCGCGTAACGCCGATATATCACCTTGTATCCTCTGTATTAGATGAATGAGCAGAGAGTCTCATTGCGGCTCAAACACTTTCGCACTAGTTCGCCCTAAAGGGTTGTCCGTTCTCTGACCGTCATCTGGTTGTAATATTTGGCCAAGCGGGTCTGCCCTTGCTTGTTTACCATCAGCAAAAACTTGATCATCTTTTAATACTTGTCTTTTAATCAAAATTGCACAACACCTACACAGAAGCAAAATTTTTGTAGCAAGGATAGCCTAAACAGCTTCGATTATTCGTCCTGTAGAACCTCTAGATTTGTAATTATCTTTACGAAAAAATGCATAGATTAAACATTAGAATATACTGAGCAATTATTGATGCTTGAAACAAACTGAAAAGTAGTGATATTGCCAAAATTCGAATTAAACATGTTATTAAGATCAGCATAGCTCCAACTTAAACATGTTCTTCTTACTTTTGGCTCTGACGTGCATAATTGACTTATGCTTCAAATCGTAAATACTCTTGTACAAGGGATCCTTCACGAATTCAGACTACTTCAGAGGAATGCTCTCGCATCTGCTCCGCTTTATCTTGCGGTAGCTGTTGTTCACGATGTCGATGTCACAGGAACTCATGTAGACAGTTTAGGGGTTTTAGATGATCCTGGACTATCTTCGCTGACTAAGCACTGAAAATCTTTCTTTCAATGGGTTGACTTTTGGCAGAACTGCCTTTCCGTATGTAGTCAGCAGCGGAGAATCAAGCGGGGGGAAGAAGAGTCTTATCTTCCTTAAAGGAGAAAGTCCACTTTCAGACATCTCTAATAAAATTAACAATTCGTATTTAAACGCAAGAAACACATTAAATACATATAATCTTATCTAAGAAATAGTCGCTGAATTCATGATTTTACCATGACAACTATTTTTGGTTTGTGGTCGAATCTTCAAAGAATAGGCTGAAATCAACTTGATTGAGTATTTAGAAAGTGTTATTGATAATCAGGTTATTGGTGACTTTTATCTTGCTGCGAACTCAGAGAAGTTATAGCTGAATAAAAGTTTGCTTACTATGTGCCAGGACCCGGTGTTTCACTTGGATCATTTATCGGCAATCTGGCTGTGCCATGAAAGCTTTTGACGAAGTTAGATGGGATCCTAGAGTTAAAATAAACTCCAGTCTTATTGATTGCCAAATTATTCGAATACTTTCCTGGACCTGGAGAAGAATGCATATCTTCCTAGAAGCGGGCGGATTTGCCCATTTTGGTACATAAAGAGCCTCTATGCTTTGAATTAAAGTAGTTGCCAGTGGTGTTGAGAGAAGGAGCATAGTCGTATTGTCCAGGACCCAAGAGCTGATTCAACAAAATCGTACATTTTTATGCTTTTCTAAGGGATCCTCGTACTTCGATCTAAACGAAAAAGATATTCTGCTATAATTGTTGTAGGCGCGCTCGTATTTTCCAGGTCCTGGAATCGACAGATCCATCTCTCTAGAGAAATTCTATCGTTTGTCAACTCCGAAGCTATAGCCTCTATTTTTGGGTCTGCTGACTGTGAACTCACCAGCACGGTCGTAAGTACCAGGAGGTGGCACTCCTTATCTGTTTATCAGGTCAGTTTTGTTGCCATAACCAAAAGTGGTTGTTCGATTCTCTATTGCCCCCTTTTTCACATTATAAAACGATCGTTGGCAGCTGACTAATCTATTTCTTACGGAGACTCTCTGGTTTTTTAGAATCTGTCTGATTTGGGGAATGAATAAAGGTTCTTAGAGATAGAAGTGTTTATCGGCGACCTTAAAACTTTGTCATAGGACTATGCCATTGGTAAAAACTCTATTAATTTTATTACAAACCCAAATCAAATTAGACAAAGAAGAAAAAGGTGCATTTTCCTAAAGAGCTCGAACCTATTTAACCAATTAGTGGAAACTGATTGGCTAAATCAATGGCTCATTAACATCGAAAGATATTCCTCTTGATGCCTGAAAAAAATACATGAAGCTAATTTTAATTTATTTGGGTGAATCCAAACGGATTCGCTTTCTTCAGTACATCCAACATAGATACAACCCTTAAACCCAATAATTTTTTTATAAAAGGTCAAGTTTATTTTTCAGGAATTAACCTCTCAAATCTAGAGTGTGAGGATGAAGAGCCTGTATATATTGAATACTTTTTGACGCACTCTCTGTGCCTTTACAGCCTTGCTTAATAATAGCCCATTTTAGAATATTATCGTATTACTATTCTACTACTCTTCTAATTATATGTAACATATTGAGCAAGAATCACAAGATATGTGCACTCACAGCATTCTACATCCTTATTAATACCTACCTCATAGATAGTTCCTCCTGAAAAACATCTAATCGCAAAATTAGCCTTTGACATCCTTTATATCCTTCCTAGCTAGGATCTCTTTGCGCCTTTTCTCAAAAAGATCAGTTTTGCGTTTGATCATAGTCCAGTCAACTTTCATCTTGTCTATCTTGTTCTGCTCACGCAGATAGTATTCGTTTTGCTTCATTAATCGGTTGTCCATTTGAGCAGACGACCACTTTGTCTGGCCATGGAAAAATTCGACTAGCCCTGGCTGTATTTTTTTTCGGGTCAATTCTTCACCGATTTGGATGCGGTCAAGATGCCTCTAGGGTTACACGATTTCCTCACCTCTTTATGACTTCTCTTTATCATTTTTTCTGAAATCTACCAAAGTCTTAAAAAGCGACGCATCAAACCGTAATTTCTCCTTAAGTTTGCCGATTTCCGGAGGTGGAATATTGGAAGTTTCTTCATTCGGTATTTCTTTGCTCTGGCATTTGACACACTACTTACTTACATTTTTCTAAGTATTGGGTTGGGCAGGTATAAGCAGTTTTTGGAAATCAACTGTATGGTTGTGTGGCAGACAATAGGGCTTGAAGTTGCAAAAACGTCTTTAGTTTCGATTGAACTCGACCTATTTGTCGTAGTATGTTCTGGAAAGCATTTTGCTCATCTCCAAAGTTTTCCCCTTTCGGCTTTATAAACAAACACATACTTATTAAAAGTGCAATTCGTTTAGGTCTCATCTATGTC
>Ga0316217_10002788_pt1 | contig 20732 bp, 18 predicted proteins | sample 1anoAmetaG_FD_203633 | JGI IMG/M metagenome (GOLD analysis project Ga0316217, IMG submission 203633) | Freshwater microbial communities from Trout Bog Lake, Wisconsin, USA - 1anoA | ecosystem: Environmental > Aquatic > Freshwater > Lake > Hypolimnion/Profundal zone | place: USA: Wisconsin...
ATGGCGCCAGCCTGCCGGTTGATGACCGCCTGGTCCGGCTGGAAGCTGGCCAGGATGGCGCCGGCGGTGGCGCGCTCCTGGTCGGCCAGGGCCCGGGGCACCATGGCCATGGAGAACATCACCATGTAGTTGCCGAAGGAGGACGGGGGCGTGGTGGTCAGCACCGCGTTCATCTCCATCGGCTCGCTGGGCACCAGGTTCACCTGGCCGGTCACGTGCACCCCGCGCTGGATGGGCAGGCCGGCCAGCGGTTCGGCCAGCTCCACCTTCAGGCCGGTGGGGTTGGCGCCGGTCAGGTGCCAGAACTGCATGAAGAGGTCGGGAAAGGCGCTGGCCAGGTTGGCGTTGGCGGGGTAGGCCAGCTTGCCGGGGCCCGGGCGCTGCTTGCGCGGATCCACCGCCAGCCGGGTCATGTTGAGGCCGACCGATTCCCCGCGGGGGCCCGATACCAGCATGGTGCCGCCCTGGCCCTGGACCTTCCAGCCGTCGGGAACGCCCACGCTGGCGGAGCCGTCGGGCGCCATCGCCCGGCGCAGCGGGGCCGCGCCCCCGCCGGACGGCGCCGGACGGGCCGGCTGGGCCCCCGGGTGCCAGACGCCGAACAGCTGCTGGAGCATGGGGTTCAGGCTGGCACCGAAACGCTCCGCGGCGTCGGAAAGCAGGGCCGCCTCGATCCCGCCGGAAGTGCGCGCGGCCAGGACCATGCCCGCCACCGCCCGGTTGCCTCCGGGATGGTTGACCACGTTGAAGAAGACCGCCACCGAGTCGGTGCCGCGCACCCGGAACACCCGGCCCACCGCCGGCTTCTCGCCGCACTGGCGGTGGACGTCGCGGAGCATGGCGCTCATGGCCGCCGGCTGGCTCTGGGCCCCGTCCACCAGTCCGTAGACGATCATCCCGCCGCCGGGGGCGGCGAGGCTGGTCAGGTGCGTCGGCGCCGCCGCCCCGTGGAGCGCCGCGAGTCCCGCGAGCGCATACCTGAAAGCAGAAAGGCGATTGGCTTCGCGCATGGGGCCTCCCCCTCTTCCTGGACTGCCGGAGCTGATGGTTTGGAACAGAAGCTACCAGCATGCGCCCCGGCGGGCCAGCAAAAGCGGGACTACAGGTAGTCGCCGCTGCCGAGATACTTCTGCAGTCCCTTGGCCGAGGATTCACGATCGGCGACGGCCTCCCTCACCACGTCGCGGATGGAAACGACCCCCACCACCTGCAGGCGCTTGCGGTCCATGACCGGAACGTGGCGGATGTCGTGCTCGGCCATGATCCCCAGGCAATCGTCGACCGTCGTCTCCAGTCCGACCGAGATGACCGGAGTGGTCATCACCTGGTGGATGGGCTGGTCCAGCTTGACGTTTTCAGGATCATTCAATAATCGAATGATGTCCCGCTCCGAGAAGACCCCCACCATCCGCTCCCCGTCCAGCACCACGATGAACCCGATCTTCTTCTCCCCCATCATCCGGAGCGCTTCAGCCGCCCTGGCGTCGCGCTGGATGGAAAAGAGCGTGTATCCCTTCACGTCCAGAATGCGTTTCATGCTGGTCATTTCATTGCCTCCGCTGGGATCTAGCCAATGTAGGGTCTTGTTGGAATAAGTCAAACCGTACCGCGCGGGGCGGCTTCGACACCGGCGGGATCGTCACCACCGCCACCGGGACCAAGGTGGACGTGGCCAACGCCGCGGCCATCCAGGCCGACGGGAAGATCATCCTGGCCGCCACCTCCCAGACCGGCTCAGCTGCCTCCAATTCCCAGTTCGCCCTGCTCCGGTACAACGCCGACGGCACCCCGGACACGGCCTTCAGTGCCAGCGGGATCGAAACCTCCCGGATCGGCTCTGGCGACAATGCCACCGCCCCGGCCCGTTCCCATGCGGCCTGACGGTTTTTTTCGGCCTCCCTGGTTATTTCAATATGCCGCCATATATTGTTGATAAATTCGAAATGATCCATGTTAGGCTCATTTGCATTGTTTCTCTCCATTGCTCATGAATATTTTGAATTCATGGGCGTTCATTCATCTCGAGGGAATGTCAATGCGAAGGATCATCCATGTCCTGCTTGCCCAATGCCTCTCTCTGGCAGGCCTCGCAGCCCCTCCCAACTGGATCCGGGTGCTGCCTGCCCAGCCCGGCAAGGTCTACGCAGTCGGCGCGGCGCCCCTGACCGGCAACCAGGCCCAATCCCTGCGCCAGGCCGAACAGGCCGCCAGGGTCGAGGTGGTGACCCAGCTGCGTGCCACGGTCCACGGCGAGACCTCCATCCAGTCCACCTATTCGCAACAGAAGCAGACCACCGGCGGCGGTTCGGCGCAGGCCCGGCTCAACGTGGCGCAGGACTCGCGCATCACCAGCCAGGCACAGGACCTCCCGGGCCTGACCATCACCGAAACCTGGGTGGATGCCGATTCCCGGACCGTCTATGCGCTTGCGTGCATGGATCTGGCCAAGGCAGTCATGGACTTGCAGGCTCGTCTGGAACATGTGAGGAACGACACCGGCGATCCGGTGGACCCGGCCGCGTCGCCGGCGGAGCGCGCGCGGGCAATCCTCAGGCTGAAGCGGGGGCGGGACGAACTGGTCCGGCTGGACGCTCTGCTCGAACCCCTGATGAGCAGCCCGGCCGCGCCGCTCATCAGGTCCGATCTCCGCGGGATCCAGAAGGAACTGGAACGGAAGGGCGGCGAATTGCGGGCATCCATGATGCTCGGGTTGCGGGACGAGCAGCGGCGGATTCCGGACGACCTGGCCGCGGTCCTGCGCAATGCCGCCCTCCAGCAGGGCCTGGGCTGGGGGGATGCGAAGGCCGACTTCTTGGTGGAGATCCGCTTCCCGGCCGGTGACCCGACGGGCCGCACATGGTGGAAGTCGACGGGCGGCCCGGACTTCCTGGAGGCCAGATCCAGCCTCCAGGTGGTCATCACCGACCGGCACGGCCGCATCTACGAATCCACCCCTCTGGAGCCCTACGGGGTCGGCACCACCGAGGTCACGGCGAACCAGGGAATCCTCAAGGACTGTCAGAAAAAGATCGCGACCTGTTTCGACCAGTGGCTGGGCGACCTGGCCCTCTAGCCCCGGCCATGCCCGTTATCCAGCCTGCTTTGCAAGGAGGACCTTCCGTGCGTACCCCAACCGCCTTCCGCGCCCTGCTATGCGCCTTGCCGCTCGTGGCCGGCCTCATGGCCGCAGAAATCAAACCCTTCGCCGGAGCCGGCCACGCGGCCGCGGAGAAGGCCTTCTTCGGCCAGGAGAAGGAGAACCAGAAAGCCCTGGACCGGGCCCAGTCCGCGGCGGTCTCGGACGCCCTGCGCGAGGCCCTGGCCGAGACCGTCGGCGGCCTGGACCCCGAGCGGCTGGCGGCCCTGCGGAAGGACTTGTCGGAACACGATGCGGCCTTCGTCCGCGACACCATCGTCACCGATTCCGGCATGGACGGTCTGAACGCCACGGTCAAGGTGAAGGTCAAAGTGGACCTCGGGGAATTGAAGGCCTACCTGAAGCGCCAGGGGATCAGCCTCACCAGCGGCCTGGCTGCAAAGTTCAAGTTCTTCGTGCTTTCCTACACCGTCGAAGGCATGGACGCGAAGCTGAACGCCCCCATCGTCCTGCACGAGGAAGTGCGGGCTGAATCCCAGAGCAGCACCACGGCCGGCTTCTCCAGTTCCAGCAGCGCATCCAGCTCAGTCCAGGGCTACCATGCCGACCAGGCTGTCGTGGTCTCGCCTTACGGCGGCGGCGGCGCGGCGGCATCGGCGACCGGGGTCCGCGCCAACAGCGCCAATGCCACGCAGGCTTCCGGCGACTATGCCCATTCCGGATCGGCCTCCTTCCTGCGGGTGGTGGACTATGCCGATCCGACCAGGAAGGGACTGTCCAGCAGCAATGAAGTCCGGGCCCTGCTGGAAGGCATGCTGCACCGGGCTGACCTCAAGGTTGGCACGGTCGAGAGCCCCCTGGTGGGCCAGGAGTTCAAGTCGGAGGACGAGTTCGTCAACTTCGTGCTGCGCGCTGTGCGCAAACATGGCGAGGTGGACGACAACGACTGCGTGGTAATCGCCCTCAACAGCCTGACCCCCATCGATGCCGGTTCCCGCTTCCGGTTCACCTCCAAGGTGACGCTGCGCGCGGTCAAGGTCCAGGACGGGGCCAATCTGCTTGATTCGGAATCCTTCTCCAAGACCAGCGGCGAACAGCTGAGCGCCGACGCCGCCCGCACCCAGTCCACCAAGCTATGCCTAGCGGCTATCCAGGACACCCTGCCGGAACAGGTGCGCAACCTCATGAAGGATCTCCAGTCCGTGGACGCCCAGGCGGCGCCTGCCCCGGCCGGGCTCTTCACCATCCAGGTGGGCAACCTGCAGGACCGCCGGGTGCTCGTCCCGTTCAAGCAGTGGCTCCGGCAGCAGGGTTTCAGCCAGTTCAGGAGCGACACCAGGGCCGGCGGCTCCGTGGAGATCGTCACCATCTCGCTGGGCGACAAGAGCCCCGAGGAGGTAAAGGACATCCTGGACGCCCTGCCCCCCGGTTTCCAAATGCTCGCCAAGTCCGACGCCGGCGCCAAGCTGCAGGTGCGCTGATGGGCTGGCCCGGAAGGCTTGGGCTCATCCTCCTGCTGGGGCTGGGCGTCCCCGCCGCCGCCGAGGCGGCCCGCTACGTGCTGGCGCCAACCATCCTGCAGAGCGATCCCGAGCCGGACCGGTTCCGCCTGGTTCCCGGAGCCGCAGGCGGGGCGCCCGTCCCGGATGCCGACCTCGCCAACCTGAACAAGCTGTTCACCGCCCGGTTCGAGGCGGCCTTCCCCGGGCTGAACAGGCCCCTGGGCGAGAACGCCAGGCTGGATCCGGGCACGCCGACCCTGGTGGTGGTGCCGCGCCTGTCCATGGTCCGGCTGACCCGGGACACCATCGCCGGGTCCCTGGACCGTTTCGAGGCCGTCATCGTCGGCGACATGACCTTGCTGGATCCCTGGACCATGGCCAAGCTCTTCGCGGCGACCCGGATGGCCACCCGTGCAGTGGAGGTGAGCAAGGACCGGAGCGAGGCCGAACGGCAGCGCGCCATCGACCACGCGTTCGACGAGGCGGCCCGGGCCTGGGTCGGCGACTGCCTCCAGGAGATGACCCGCGGAGCCCACCCCTTCACCCTCAAGGCCAATATTCTTCCCACCCAGGACGCCCGCCTGCGCAGCGGCGGCTTCTGGCCATTCGGCGCCCTCGACGGGGTGCAGGGCAGGATGACCCTGCGGGGCCGCGACGGCAGGACGGTCCGGGTGCGCGAATTGTTCGACCGGTTCTGCGTGCTCGAGAATCCGGCCAATCCCAAGGCGTCCCTGGGCAGCGGCGAGGAATACCAGGCCACCCTGGTGTCCGCCGCATCTCCCGCGGAGCGCAGGGAGCCCCGGGTCGCGCTCCGCTGGATCGGTCTGCCGCCGGCGCCGCCCATGCCGGAGATCAGGAAGGTCCCGACCGGCGCCGGCTGGTCGATCCTCCTGGCCAACTACCTCAGCAAGCAGGGCGGCCTGGCGCTTCTGCCCATCGAGGACAGCAGCAGCCAGGGCGCCTGGCTGGGCCTGAGTGATTACCTCAAGGACTTTTCCCAGGCCACCGACGGCATCCTGGATCAGGACGTCATCGCCATGCGGGCCAAGGAGAACCCCGATCTCCTCGTCGAGATCGGCATCGCCGACGCCTACCACGGCACCTTCCCCGGCGAACAGGGCGCCACCGACCACCGATTCCTGGTGACCTGGGGCGTGCGCTGGTTCGAGCGCGGGGAGGACAAGGACGATCCCCTGATCTTCCGCGGTGTGCACTACCTCACGGAGGAAAAGCGCGTGCGGACCCTGGAGGGCGTACGGGACCTGGACCTTTCCTCCATCTGGTTCAACCTGTGCCGCAACGGGATCATCAAGCTGGCCAAGGAGATCGAGGGGGGAATCCACCGGGCCAGGAGCACCGGGCGCGGCGTCGCCCAGGGCGGGGGCAAAGTGGCCTGGGCAGGCGCGGCCCCCGGGCCCGGCAGACGGCTGGAACGGCTTCGGGCCCAGGGCGAGGTGCGCAGCCAGGCCGGCAAGAGTCTGGGCACCTATTTCGCCAGACCGGAACGCCTGTCCGCCCAGGACCTCGGGCGATGTGACCGGGGCGACGAGATCCGCTTCGATCCGGGCGACAAGCCGCGAGTGCAGTTCCTCCTGCCGGATCTCGGCCCCCGCGTCGATCTGGCGCCCCAATGGTTCCAGGCCGGCCTGGCGGCACGGGTGGAGAAGCTCAGCCCCATGGACCTCGTCCTGCTCGAGGGGACCGCCCCCTCCGGCACGGACCTGCCGGATACGCCCTACCTAAGGTTGCGGGTGGAGGCCCCCGTCGCCGAGTCCCAGGGGGCCGGCGTGAAGGCCGGCCACACCTACCGGCTTCGGCTGTACCCCAGACCCTTCGATGCGGAAACGGAACCAGCCTTCAAACTCGGCCTGGCCCATAGCGGGGTGTATCCCTCGAGCGCCCCCTACCGGCCGGAAGACACCCGGTCCGCCGCTCTCGCCGAGGCCCATGCGGCCCTCGACGAGCTCGTCAAACGTGCTGCAACCTCGGGCCTGACCCAGGCCCTCCCCAAGGAGTAATACATGAGAAAATTGAGCCTCGCGGCCGCGCTCCTGTGCTCGCTGCTGGCAGTACCAGCCCACGCCCAGTTCGGCGGCCTGGGCAAACTGGTCGGAGGGGGCGCCGGCGACGTGGACGGCGTGGTGAAGTCAGGCGTGGGCATCATGGTCTGCGCGACCATGGCGTCCGACTTGACGGTGGCGGCCGCCAACCAGATGCTGGACGCCTTTCCCGACGAGGCGGTGGCCGGCATCCGCGACACCTTTTCCAAGTACAACGAGCTGAAGGCAAAGCGGGGCGCTGATGAACCGCTGGATGGAGATTCAGCCACCCTGGTCTCCGATGGCCTGCACGCCATGGAGTCGTTGGATGTGACGAGCTACCGAAAGGCCAAGGCGGCCGTCGTCCGTCCCGCCTACATGAAGATGGGACTGGCGCTGGGCATCGACGGCCTGGCCGTGCTCCAGTTGCCGGGCTTCCTCAAGTCGGCCTCCAACACCGCCTCCAGCCTGAAGAGCAACCCGATGCAGGCCGCCAAGGCCCTCAAGCTGCTGGCGTTCGTCAAGACCGGCGCCGTCCTGGTCACCACCGTGCCCAGGCAGGTGACCTCCATCGGGATCATCCGCGGCATCGCCAAGAAGATTGCCGATGCTGAGAATATCAAGCTGGGTGAACCCGCCTCGCTGACCTCCCTGGACCCGAACGCCGTCCAGCTGGCGGAGAAGCAGGAGGAGAGCCAGGAGGCCGCGGGCTGATCGCACCATCCAGCCGAGTTTGCCGGACCTTGGCGGTGGCGTTGGGCGGCATGCCACCCAGTTCCACCGCCGGGACCGGGGAATTTGAAAAAATATTTTATTAAATCAATTCATCCGCGAATGTTCCCGAGACCGTGGTTTGATGTTTTATCAATCTGAGGTCGTCATGCGGTTCGGTGCCTGGCTCATACCATCACTCATCCTCTGCCTGGCCGGGCAGGCCCCGGCCCAGGAACCGGGAAAGCGGCTGAGACTCAGCGGCTTCGGCACCCTGGGCCTGGCCTGGAACAGCACCGACCAGGCGGCCTTCACCCGCGACGCCTCCCAGCCCAGCGGCGCCACCCGCACTCCGGACGGCCGGGTCGATAGCCGGGTGGGACTGCAGGTGGACGGCACCCTGGACAGTTCCTTCCAGGCGACCCTGCAGGTTGTGAGCAAATACAACTATGATGCTACTTATAGACCAGAGGTGACCTGGGCCTTCCTGGGCTGGAACCCGTTGCCGGAGATCCAGGCCCGGGCTGGCCGGATTGGCATTGAATGTTTCATGAACGCCGATTCCCGGGATGTGGGCTATTCCTACCTCTGGGTCCGCCCGCCGGTGGAGTGCTTCGGGCTGATCCCCATCACCCGGATGGACGGTGTGGACCTGACCGGGACGGCCCAGCTTGGCGGCAGCACCACCCTCCGGCTCAAGGGCTTCTACGGCGCCATCGTCTCGGAGCAGATTCCGGTGCACGGCTACCCCAACCTCGACCTGAGCGGGGACCGGGTCGGCGGGGCGATCGCCGAGCTGCAGGGCGGCCCCTGGCGGGCACGCATGGCCTACGCCCGGTTCGAAGTGCGCCGGGGCTTCCCCCCGCCCATCTCGGACCTTTCCGGCTACCTGGACTCCTTCGCCACCCTGCTGCGCGACCCCGGGCTCGACCGGACCGCCGCCGGGGTTTCCCTCGCGGGCGGCATCCTCCAGTGGTATTCGGCCGGGCTCACCTACGGGGAAGGCCCGCTGGAAGGCCAGGCCGTGCTCAACCACCTGGGTTCGGACCGGGTCTCCGTCCCGGCCAGCTGGGCGGGCTTCCTCAGCCTGGGCTACCGGCTTCGGCAGGTGACGCCCTACGGCCTCTGGTCACGCATCGCCTCCCGGCAGCAGGGGATCCCGTACCTCGGGAGCCTGCCCTCCCTGCCCAGCCCGCTGGCCCAGGAAGTGGTGAATTCCGTCGCCATCGTGGCCACCGCCAACGAGGATACCCAGTCCACCCTGGCGGCAGGCCTGCGCTGGGACTGCCTCACCAACCTCGACTGCAAATTCCAGCTGGACCGGATCCACGCCCAGAGCCCCGGAAGCTTGTGGAACGTCGCCCGGCCCGGGTGGAGCGGGAACGCCACGGTGGCGACCGCTGTCGTCGACTTCGTGTTCTGAGGGAGGGGACGTGGCCAGCAGTCCCTCCATCGCCCTCGCCGCCCTCCTGCTGGCGGCCCCGGCCCGGCTCCCGGGAGCCGGGCCGCACCTGGTGATCGTCGTCAACGCCGACAGCGGGGTGTTCCAGGTCACCCGTGAGGAGGTCCGCAACATCTTCCTGGGGCGGCAGAAGCGGCTTTCCTCCGGGCTGCCCGCGGTGCCGGTGGAGCAGCAGTATCCCGCCAGCGTCCGCGAGCGTTTCTACCGTCTCCTGGTCGACAAGGACCTGGCCGAAATCAGCGCCTACTGGGCCCGCCTGTTCTTCACCGGCCAGGCCCGCCCGCCCATGGAGGAGCCCAGCGCCGAGGACGTGCTCAAGGTCATCACCAGGAACCGCGGCGCGATCGGCCTGATGGAAGCGGGCAGGACCAGCAGCCGGGTGCGGGTGGTCCTGGACGTGGAGGGCGCCGAGGCGGAATGATGCCCTCGCTTTATGAACCTGGGAATCCGGAACAGGCCGACCGGTGTATAGTGGATCGCTCGGCGCGCGCAGGCAGCTTATGCTCACGAAACCAGGGATGGCGTTGGTTCTGATGCCCGGGGCGGTCATTGCGGCCTCGCTTGCCTTCTGCCAACCCGCGGCGCTCGTTGCCCAGACGGCCCGGGAGTCCCCCGCGGGGGATCAGGAGACCCCCGGCGGCGCCTATGTCACGATTGCGGGGCGCCAGGTGGCGATGTGGAAACCCGCGGGTCCGGCGCCGGCGGCAGGGTATCCCCTCATCGTGTTCTCGCATGGCTTCGATCTTTGCGAAACCCACTCGAAGTTCCTGACTGACGGTCTGGCGCAGGCGGGCTATTTCGTTCTGGCTCCCCACCATCAGGATGGAGCCTGCAGAGGGCTGATCGAAAAGCTCTCCAAGCGTCCGGAGGAGCCGTTCCGCAACCCGGAAGCCTGGAGCGACGCGACCCATCGCGACCGGCGCGACGATGTGGAAGACATCCTGGATGCGGTTCTCAAAGGCAAATCCTTCGAGGGGGTTCCGATCGACCGCGGCCGCATCGGCTTGGCCGGTCACTCGCTGGGCGGGTACACGGCCCTCGGGCTGGCAGGGGCTTGGCCCTCCTGGAAAGACCCTCGCATCAAGGCCGTGCTCGCCATGGCTCCGTATTGCATCCCGTTCTTCAAAACGGGCGATCTGGCCCACCTCAACGTGCCGGTCATGTACCAGACCGCCTCGGGTGACAACGCGATCACTCCGACGGTGGACCGGGAGGGGGGCGGCTACGATCTCACCTCGGCGCCGAAGGCCCTGGTGGAGTTCTCCATGGCGGGGCACCTCGCGTGGACCAGTGCGAATCCTTTGCGCCATTCAGTCATGGCGCGATACGCCCTCGCCTTTTTCGATCGTTACCTGAAGGGAATGGCCAGTCCCGACCCCTTGGCCGAACTGCTCAAGGCTCCCCGGCCCTCATCCGTGAAGCGAGTGGAGTGCTCCCTCTGAGCGGCGTTCCAGGCCAGCCCCGAGTCCAGCCGATCGGTCCCGGCGCCGGTCCGGAGTCAGCGATCGGCGGCTGCTTTCAGTCGGTTACAATATGCCATGACCCGCTTGTCCGGCGACCCCGAGTCCAGGATCCGCCATTATCTCCGCCCTCGGCAGCCTGAGCCCTACGGGCTGGAAATCCCCGCGTCCCATGCCTGCAACCTCCACTGTGAAAGCTGCAGCCACTTTTCCAACCATTCCATCGGCGGCAACGTCCCGTTGCGCGAGGCCGAGGCGTGGACCCCCTACCTGGCCTACGCGCCCGCAGCCCAGACGAGCCCGCTGTGACTGGAACCATCCATCTGGTCAACCCCATGTGGAACCTCGCCGGGACGGAGTGCCGCACGCTCGAGCTGTACCGGATCCTGAGCCGCCAGGCGGAAGTGGTGATCTGGTCCGAGCATGAAATCGATCCCCGGCTCCGGCAGCTGGTTCCCATCCGTCCGATCAGGCCCTGGCGTCTGGATTTCCCCCGGCAAGGCACGCTGGTGTTCATGGGCGTGTACTTCGACTGCGGTCCCTGGATCCACTGGGCCCGGCCGGAACGCGTCATCATCGTCTACAACACGGATGCGCCCGGGCAGCTGAAGCATTTGTCCCGGCGCCTGACGGCCTGGCGGCAGCGCGCCATCGACCATGTCTTTGCTTCCGAATGGCTGAGGGATTCCGTTGCCGGGCAAGGCCCCGTCCAGGACTCTCCGGTTGATCTCACGCGGTTCCGGCCCCGGGACCTGCGGGCGCCTTCCAGGACCTTCACCGTCGGCCGCCTGAGCCGGGATGTCCCGTGCAAGCATCACGACCGGGATCCGGCTTTCTACCGGCTGCTCTCGGAGCATGGAATGAAGGTCCGGGTATTGGGCGGCGCCTGCATGCTGCCTGAGGTCGGCTGGGATTGCGACGTGGAACTGCTGGCCGAAGGAGCCGAAGAGGCCAGCGCATTTCTGCGCGGCCTCGACTGTTTTTTCTACCGGACCCAGGAAGGCTTCCGGGAACCCCATGGCCGGGTGGTCAGCGAAGCCATGGCCTGTGGTCTGCCGGTGGTCTGCTCCATCTACGGCGGATATACGGAATTCATTGAACATGGCCGGACCGGCTTCCTGTTCCGGGATGAAGCGGAAGCCATCGCGATCCTGAGGAACCTCCAGGCCGACCCGGCCCTGCGCGCCCGGGTCGGCGCCGCCGCGCGGGCGGAGGCCGAGCGGATGTTCTCCCTGGAGGCCATTCAGCGGATCGCCAGGTTCTATCTGAAGGGCCCGGTGGTGGGCCCATGACCAAGGTGGACTTGGTGCCAGATGGCCATGATATGACTGAGTCCGTGCCCAGTCGCCGGTGACAAGGAAAGGCAGCCCCATGCAACTCATCGAAGATCTTAAAGCCGACCACAAACTCATCGAGCAGCTGCTGGGGTCCCTCCGGGCCTTCGTGACGGCCCGGCTGGCAGGCCAGGGCGACCCGGCCGATGGGCCCGTCTTCCTGGCGTTCTTCCGCCGCTTCGCCGGCGAGTACCACCACGCCCGCGAGGAGGAAGTCCTGTTCCGGGCCTTGTGCGAACAGGCCGAACTGCCCGCCGGGCGAGGCCCCATCGCGGCCCTCACCGGTGAGCACCGGCGCATGGGCGAGGTGCTGGAGGCCATGGCCGTCCTCCTGGAGGATCCACTGGCGGCGCCGGAGTCCCGGACCCGGCTGCAGGCGCTGGCCGTGGACTACAGCCGCTCCCTGTGGCACCACATCGACGCCGAGAATTCCGTCATGTTCCCGGAAAGCGAGGAGCACCTGCGCCAGTTCAACATCCGGGAACTGGCCGCCCGCCCCATGACCCCGGCCGAAGCGGCCGCCCGGGAGGCGGGCGCGGCCCTGGTGGCCGCCTATCCGCCCCAGGAGGACCTGGACTTCCAGCGCGGCGACGGTTGCATCCACTGCCCTTCCTACACCACCACCTGCGACGGACTGGAGCGGGAGTGGTGGACCGAGCATGCGTGGGAGGATTTCCACGAACGCATGAGCGGCGATTGAGCAGGTTCCATTTGGCCAGGTGGTGGACTTGTAACCAGGGTTGACTTGGTGCCAGATGGCACTTATTTTTAGCCATGTGGCATTACGGAGGTCATATGGCAGGTTCTACCTTCGACTGGCTTTCCGAGGTTCGCAATGAGGACCTCTCTAGCCAACTACGCCTGATTGAATGGCTGCGGTCGGGCATCCCCTTCGGGGACCTGTCCAGGTTCATTACCCTGATCGGCATGACCCGGGAGGAAGCCTCTCTTGCCTTCGGTATTTCCCTTCGCACCTTGGCCCGCCGGAAGGAAACGTCCAGCCTATTGGCACAAGGGGAAGGAGAGCGGATGGTCCGCTTTGCCAGGGTGCTGACGAAAGCCCAGGATGTCCTTGGCTCCCTCGAAAAGGCCAAGTCCTGGATGAAACTGGAGAACCGGGCACTGGGAGGGGCCACTCCCATGAGCCTGCTGGATACGGATATCGGGGCTCAAGCGGTTCAGGACGTTCTCGGGAGAATTGAATACGGTGTCTTCTCTTGATCCGGATCTGGCGGATCTGCCCAGCCGTGCACGCGGCGACTCCACTGTCCGGCGAGGGTGCCCGGATGTACGGCGGGCGCTGGAACACCAAAGGGACCCGGATGGTTTATTGCGCTTCACACCTTTCCCTGGGCTGCCTTGAAATCCTGGTCCATGCCGACCTTCGGCACCTCCCAAACAACCTCCTTGCCTTCGCCATCGATATCCCCGACGGCACTCCGTTGAAGGTTCTGAACGCGGCGACCCTCCCGGCGGGTTGGGACCAGGTTCCGGGGCCTGAAAGGCTGAAGGAGATCGGGGCGGCCTGGGCTGCTGGCAAGACGGAGGCCATCCTGGTGGTACCTTCTGCAATCATCCCCGAGGAACAGAACTACCTGATCAACCCGGACCACCCTGACGCGGCCCGACTCGTGGTGAATCCTGGGAGGCCGTTCCATTTCGATAGTCGCCTGAGCTGAGTCCGGGCCCAGTCGCCGGTGACTTCCAGCGCGGCGACGGCTGCATCCACTGCCCTTCCTACACCACCACCTGCGAAGGTCTGGAACGGGAGTGGTGGACCGAGCATGCGTGGGAGGATTTCCACAAACGCATGAGCGGCGATTGAGCGTCCGCCATGGGCTGGTCCCGGCCGGAGCTCCAGCCAGGGTCGCCTCCACAGCAATTGCGATGACGCAACGAAGGGGATTCCGTCATCCATGCGGCAAAAGTCCTTGGTTCCTGGTCTTTCTGCTTGAAATATCCGTTTCCCCAGCGGACCATTGGTCAACCCATCAAACAAAGCATGATTGATTCGATTCGCCCGTTCGATAGCCCCATCTCTGATTGAGTCCGCGGCCTGGCGCCAGGAGGCTCAAAATGAAAATACTTGGTCTTCCGGCTGCAGGTTTGGCGATCACACTGGGCCTGGCCGTGATCGGTTGCGGAGGCAGCGGCGGTTCAGCTGACACCTCCGCGCCGACGCTTGACCTGACAGCCGATCAAACGGCCATGACGGCGGTGGAAACCACCTTGACCACCGCCCAGAACCAGGGGCTGTCGCTGGCCGATCAGGCGGCGGCGGTGCTCGCCTCGATGCAGAAGCCCAGTTCCGGATTCACGGCTTGCGGCATCGCCAGCGACAACTCGGTATGGGGGCAGTGCAACGATGGCCTCATCTACATTGTCTGCACCAATGACGCGGATCTGGATGGGATCAGCCTGGCCAGTCCGGCGGCCCGTTCTGCCCGGACCATCCCTCCCGCCAGGCCCGCGGTTCTGGTCCCGGCCCCCGGATCGCTTCCCGGGTCGGCCGAAGCCTACGTCTTCAACGCCATGGAGGCGAACCGCCTGGTCCCGGACGCGGACCTGACCGCCCAGCTGATTTCCGCCGGCTACAACGTCGTCCACGCAACCGGCAGCCTCGCCGACTGGAAGGGGGTGACCGGCGCGGGACTCCTCGTCTGTGCCGCGCATGGGGCTCCCGTGCCGCTTGCTGCGGGCACCACCTACTACCTTGAGACGAGCGACGTCTTCAGCGGCAACAACGATGCGGCGAAAAAGGTCTTCCAGGATTCGCATGGAAAGGTAGCCATCATGACCGTCGAGGTTCTGGACGATGTCCTGAATCCGTCCGGGGAGAACACCATCCACCATGAACGGCACTACGCCTTCTCATCCGGCTTTCTCACGGCTTCGGCCGGCCCCGCCATGTTCACCGGCAACAGCCTGATGTTCATGCACGCGTGCTCGAGCATGTCGCCCTGCGGATCCGCCTTCGCCACGGCCCTCGGCGAGGGCTGCGGCCTGTCCCTGTACGCCGGCTGGTCCCTGCCCGCGGCGACGGCGGACGACAACGAAACCGCCTCATTCTTTTTCGACCGAGCACTGGGCCTGAACCAGTTCGCGCCCATCGACCCTACCAGCCCGCCTCCCGGCGATTGGGCGGCCATCCTGGCGACGATGGGATCGACCTCCCGTGCGAGCGGGAGGCCCTACTCCCTGGCCAAAAGCCTTTTCCAGGGCCAAACCTCCACCTTCAGCTTCCAGCCGAACAACCCTGCGAATCTGTCCCTCACGACCCTCATCCCCTCCATCTCAGGCAGCTCCTACGATGCGGTCACCGACCTCGTCACCCTCACCGGCAGCTTCGGGCCGGACCAAGGGATCGTGACCCTGAGCGGCAGTTATCTGACGGTCGAATCCTGGGACAAGGGCACCATCACCGTGGACCGGCCCGATCAGCAGTCGGGCGGCATTCTGGTCACCAGTCCCCTGGGCCTGAAGAGCAACCTGCTGGCATACAACGGCCCCGCGCCGGACGCCGTATGGAAAGGCACATCCTACGCGGTGACCAACGCGAGCAGTTTCCCGATCTATGATACGTCCCAGATAGTGCTCAACGAGTTCCAGGTGGATGCCACCCACGTCTACTACCGGGGCACGTCAAGCGACAGCCATGGTGCCAGCTATGTCTTGACCTGCGGTTCGGCCTCGGCGCCGGCGACGGTCACAAGCAACGGTGACGGCACGGATTCCATCGCGCTGCCTGCGACCGCGATGGTCTGCACCACGTCCCCGTTCTGTTCAACCACCATCCCGGCCATGACGGTGATCAGAACGCCCACGCAGATGAGATATCCAGGCGCGACCTACACCTGGAGTTCTGCCTGCAATGACGCCACGACCCAGGCCTCTGCGTTCACGCTTACCCGGCAGTGAGCGGGGTCAGCAATGGCCATCGGCAGCATGATTGCCAAGGAGGCCCATAGGGGTGAAGTCGCCAGATCGATCCCTCATCAGGATGCCGGATCCTGCTGGGAACCTGGATCTGCCGATGGTGCCTTGCCCACGACTGTTTTCAAGTGCGGGTGCAGTTTCCGGAAAGCTTCCAGGCTTTCCGGGGTTGAGTCCTTTTCCGTCACTTCCAGATACCACCGATCTGGATTCTCAATGCTGTAACCCGGCTGATCAGATTTTCGCCGCCCTCGGGGATTTTCTGAAGCCATGGATTACTCCCTGTTCATATGGTTGCCATAGGTTCAGCGAATCTGCTGCGGGGCCTTGGGCTTGTGCTTCCCCGGTTGCGGAATTCTGGGATGGTCCGTCCTGGGTGGAACTTCATAGTTCTCCGGGATTTCCTCGATCCATTTCCCCATGTCCTTGAAGCGATTCGGGCTTGGTCCCATCTTCAGGGGCGGCTTTGGCCATTGCCCAACCCGGCATGATCCATGGCGGATGTAAACAATAACACCCTTGATTGCTCAAGGGTGTTTGCTGGTAGGGCCAACGGGATTCGAACCCGTGTTATCGCCGTGAAAGGGCGACGTCCTAACCCCTAGACGATGGCCCCATGGGTGATGGGTTTGCGGGGTACTGCGGTGCTGCGGTCGGACGGTGGTGCAGGGTTTGAGTGGTGAGCCCAGCCGGACTCGAACCGGCGACAATCTCCTTAAAAGGGAGGTGCTCTAACCAGCTGAGCTATGGGCCCAAGCCGTTTCCGGCTGAACGAACAGTTTGCCGCGCTTTGGCGGGCGGGTCAAGGGCTGGTTGCGGCGGAGGGCCGGACGGGGGTCAGATCTTGACGCCGAGCTTGCGCAGCGCGCTCTCCACCCGGGTGTCGCCGGTGTCGAAGCCGACGATGGTCGCGGCCACCTGGCCCTTGGCGTCGATGATGTAGGTGGTGGGGATGCCGCTCACGTTGAACTTGGCGCCCAGGCCGTCGGGGCTCTTGCCGGCGGGGTCATAGCCGAACTTGAAGCTGAATGCGCTGCGCTTGGCGTTCATCCAGGCGTCGAACCTGGCGCGCTCGTCCCACACGCAGAGGCCGAGGATCACCACGTCCTGGCCGGCCACGGCCTTGGCCACGGTCTCCAGGTGGGGCATGGACTTCTGGCAGGGGGGGCACCAGGTGGCCCAGAAATCCAGGACGACCACTTTGCCCCGGTAGGCGGAGAGCTTCAGGTTGCCGCCACCATCGGCGGGGATGCTGAAGTCGGGGGCCGGGGTGCCGGCCTTCAGCAGCTCCGGGCGGCCCTGGGCCCGCAGCCCCGGACCGGAGGCGCAGGCCAGCGCCAGCAGTGCCGCGGCCAGGTACCATTTCATGCCGGATGTTCCGAGTGCCATGCCGCGCCTCCCAGGCTAGGGGCTGACTATAGCAGATATGCCGGAATCCGGGTCCGGTCCCGCCCCGGGCATGGGGACGGGAGCGCACGCACGCGTAAGGTCTCCATCCCCAGGTCAGCGGGCCAGGATCTCGCGGACCAGGCCGGGGGCGTCGTAGACCTTGTCCAGGGCCGCCAGGATGGCGCGGGCGTCCACCGCGACGCTCCGGTTGCTCCTGGGGTCGTAGTAGAAGCGGCCGGCGATGGTGGCGAGGTTGCCGTCGAACACCAGGCCCACCAGCTCGCCCGCGGCGTCCACCACCGGCGAGCCGGAGTTGCCGCCGATGATGTCGTTGCTGGAGATGAAGTTGAGCGGGGTGGCCGGGTCCAGGGCGGCCCGCCGCTCCCGCCAGCGGGGCGGCAGCTGCCAGGAATGGTCCTCGGCCTCCGGCCCCCAGCCGTCGGCGCGGTCGAACAGTCCGCCGAAGGTGGTGAAGGGCTGGGCCAGGGTGCCGTTGGCCGGGCAGGTCGCCACGGCGCCGTAGCTGATCCTCAGGGTGAAGCTGGCGTCCGGGTAGTCCTTCTTGCCGTACAGGGCGAACCGGGCCTGGTTGATCCGGGCGCCCTGCTCGCGGATCACCGCCTCCAGCGCCTCGTTCTGGCGGTTGACGGGCCGGGACAGCAGCTCCAGCTTGCGGGCCAGGACCACCACCGGGTCGGCGCTGGCGCGGAAGGCGCCGGGGCTCGCCTGGATCAGGGCGGCGCGGACGGCGGGATCCAGCAGCCGGGTGGCGGCCACCAGCGCCCCGGCCCGCTCCCCGGGGGTCCCGCCCTCCAGCAGGGCGGCCGTGACCGGATGGGCCGGGCCCAGCTCGTCGAGGGCTTCCTGCAGGCCTTCGGCCAGGCTGGCCTGCTCCACCCCGGGGTCCAGGAGGTCGGAGAAGGTGAGGGCGGCCCGGACGGTCTCCAGCTCCCGCTCGGTGCGGTAGCCGATCGCCCGCTGCGGCCTGGGCCTGGCGGCCTCGGCCTTCCAGCGCGCCAGCCCCAGGGCGAAGCCCAGGGCCCGGCTGCCGCGGCCGTCGAGCATGGCGGTCTCCCTGGCGATGGCGCAGCGGGCCTGGACGGCCTGCCGGATCAGGCCCCAGCTCTGGCCGGCGGCGGCCTGCAGCCTGGGATCCCGGGCCACTCCGGCCTTCAGCTGGCGTTCGGCCTCGGCCATCCCGGCCATGGCTTCCGGGTCCTTCAGGCCGGCGATCTCGTTCAGGGTGATCTTGTAGGAATTCTCCAAGGTCAGCAGCCGGGCCGACACCAGCCTGGCCTGCTCCGCCCCCCGGGCGGCGAAGGCGTGCAGGGCCTTGCGGTTGCGGTCGAGGCCGCGCAGGCGGAGCGGGTCGAGCACATCCCGGACGGCTTCCACCTGGGCCAGGGTGTCGGCCCGGGAGGTGCGGCCGGGGTGGCCCACCACGAAGGTCAGCTCGCCGTTCCGCAGGCCGGCGCGGGACCAGCGGAGGAACTGGGGGGGATGGTACGGCTGGCCCTGCTCGTAGACCCGGAACAGGCAGAAGTCCAGGTCGTGCCGGGGGAAGGTGAAGTTGTCCCAGTCCCGGCCGAAGGCGGCGATGCCGAACTCGGGGGCCATGACCAGGCGCACGTCGCTGTGCACCTGGTAGCTGTAGATCCAGGTCTCGCCGCCGTGGTAGAGGGTGACCGGCTCGCTGGCGAGCCCGGTGCGGCGTTCCGCCGCCCGGATCAGGCCGGCCAGGGCTTCCTTGCGGTCGAGGGCGGCCTGGGCGTCGCTGGCGCCAGCGGGCACCGCCCGGTCCAGGGCGGCGGTGACGTCCTCCACCGCCATGAGGGTGCGCACCTCCAGCCCCGGCACCGGCAGTTCCTTCGACCGTTCCCGGGCGGTGAAGCCGTCCTTCACGTAGTCGTGGTCCGCATCCGCGATCTTCTCGATCCAGCTGTGGGCGACGTGGTGGTTGGTGAGCACCAGGCCGTCCGGGCTGATGAAGGCGCCGCTGCCGCCGGGCAGGCGCAGGGCGGACAGCCGCAGGTGGTCCAGCCAGGCCTGGTCCGGGGTGAATCCGTACTTGGCCTGGATCCGCGCGGCCGGCACGTTGTCGAAGGTCCACATGCCTTCGTCCCCGCGCAGGCAGGGCCCCAGCAGGGCGGCCAGGGCCATTCCGATCGCACGGTACTTGATCTCCATCGCCAGCGCTCCACCCTGGAGTCTAGCGCAGGCCCTACACGGGACACAGTCCGGCCTGGAGCGCCAGCATCCGGGCCAGGGACAGGCAGGCCGTCAGCCCGGGCGATTCGATGCCCAGGAGGTTCCACAGGCCCTTGACCCCGTGCCCGGCTTCGCCCTGGATCAGGAAGTCCCGGTTGGCGTCTCCGGGCCCCTGCAGCTTGGGCCGGATGCCGGCGTAGGCCGGCTGCAGGGCGTCGTCGCGCAGTCCGGGCCAGTAGCGGCGGATGGCGGCGTAGAAGCCGTCGGCGCGGGCCGGGTCCACGTCGTAGTTGATGGCGTCCACCCATTCCACGTCGGGGCCGAAGCGGGCCTGCCCGCCCAGGTCCAGGGTCAGGTGCACGCCCAGCCCGGCCGCTTCGGGGACCGGATAGACCAGCCTGGAGAACGGCGCTGCGCCGGCCAGGGAGTAGTAGTTGCCCTTGGCCAGGTGGACCGCCGGAACGCAGTGGCCGGGGACGCCGCGGATCGCCCGGGCCACCGCCGCGGCCTGCAGGCCCGCGCAGTTGAACACCTGCCCGGCCAGGATCCGCATGGGCTCGGCGCCGCCGATCTCCAGCTGCAGCCCGCCGGCCGCGGGCTCGCCGCCGGTGACCGGGCTGCGGAACACCGCCGCGGCGCCGTGCGCCTCGGCGTCCCGCAGCAGGGCCTGCATCAGCCCGTGGCTGTCGACGATCCCGGTGGAGGGGGAGAACAGGGCCGCCTCGCACTCCAGCAGCGGTTCCATGGCCAGGGCCCGGTCCCGTTCCAGCCACTGCAGGTCCTGGACCCCGTTGGCCAGGCCCCGGGCCTGGATCCCCCGCAGGGCCTCCAGCTGGCCGGGGCCGGAGGCGACGATCAGCTTGCCGCAGCGCCGGTGGCCGATCTCCCGGGCCTGGCAATACGCGTAGAGGCTCCGGTTGCCTTCCAGGCAGAGCCGGGCCTTGATCGAACCGGCGGGGTAGTACATGCCGGCGTGGATCACTTCGCTGTTGCGGGAGCTGGTGCCGGTGCCGAACCGGTCCTCGGCCTCCAGGATGGCCACTTCCCGGCCGGCCATGGCCAGTTCCCGGGCCAGGGCCAGACCCACCACGCCGGCCCCTATCACCACACACTCGATCCGTTCCATGACCGTTCCCCCCGTTCAGGTGATGGGCACCGAAAGGGTCACCGTGGTGCCTTTGCCCTCTCCCTCACTGCGGAGCCGGACCGTGCCGTTCATCATTTCCATCAAGTGCTTGCAGATGACCAGGCCGAGCCCGGTGCCGCCGAACTCCCGGGCATGGCCGCCGTCGGCCTGGACGAACTTCTGGAACAGGTGCGACTGGGTCTCCCTGCTCACGCCGATGCCAGTGTCCACCACCAGGATGGAGACCTCGCCGATGCCCCGCTCCACCACCACCCGCACGCTGCCCACCTTGGTGAACTTGAGGGCGTTGGAGACCAGGTTGAGCAGCACCTGCTTGAGCCGGCCCTCGTCCACCAGCACTTCCGGGACGGCGCCCAGGTCCTCGGGCCAGATCAGCTCGACCCCGGGCTTGCGCGGGTAGGCCGCGACGATGCTCTTCACCTCGTCCAGCAGGACGGCCAGGTTGCGCGG
>Ga0316217_10002789_pt1 | contig 20720 bp, 12 predicted proteins | sample 1anoAmetaG_FD_203633 | JGI IMG/M metagenome (GOLD analysis project Ga0316217, IMG submission 203633) | Freshwater microbial communities from Trout Bog Lake, Wisconsin, USA - 1anoA | ecosystem: Environmental > Aquatic > Freshwater > Lake > Hypolimnion/Profundal zone | place: USA: Wisconsin...
GCGTTCAAAATCGTATTCCGGCTGGCGCGCCGGACGCCCGCGCAACGCGTTCGCCGCCGCATCGCCGGCGAACATTTCCGTGGCCGTGTCCCAGGCCAGCTTGCGCTTCAGTTTCATGCTGATCCACGCGGCGGCGCAGGCTTCGAGGCTGCGCGCGGATTGCTCAATGGGCGCGATAGGCTGACGGTTGGCGATGATGCTTTCAAGCCAGTTGCCGTGATGCGATTTGCTCGGCATCCAGCGGATGGCGTCACCTTTGAGCGGAGCAAGCAGGGCTTTGTCGCTGGCGCGCAGCGGCGGCCGCGCGTCTTCGTTGTCCTCGCCGCGGGTGCAAAAAATCCAGCCTTCATCCCCCTCAAATTGAATGCCCGTGGAAAACTTGTTGTCCAGTATCACCTGCACGCCTGCCGGATAAAGCATTTCAACGTGATAAGTGGTGTGCACCGTCCACACATCGTTTTTCATGAATTGGGCGTGCGCCTCAACCGTCAGCGGCCCGCCCAGTTCCTGTCCCATCGCCCAATGCGCGATGTCAACATGATGCGCGCCCCAGTTGGTGATCATCCCCAGTCCAAAATCCTCCGTGGTGATCCACCCGGGACGCCCCGTGGGTTCGTTTTGCGGATGCACCCGGCCCTCCATGTAAGGCTGCTCCGGGGCGGAACCGAGCCAGCGTTCGTAGTCCAGATTTTCCGGCACGGGCATCGGCGCGGGCTGGTGGCCGCTGGGCTTGTCCAGGCCGATACCAATTTTGACCTGTTTCAACCGGCCAATACGTCCGTTGCGGACGGCTTCGCTCGCGATGCGAAAACTATGCCACGGATGCTCCGAGCGCTGCTGCGATCCGGTCTGTAAAATGATTTTCTTCGCCTCAACCGCCCGCCGCAGCCCAATGGCCTCAGCAATGGAGTAAGTCACCGGCTTCTGGACATAAATATGCTTGCCCGCGATGGCCGCCGCGATGGCCACCAGCGCATGCCAGTGATCCGGCACCGTAATCACCACCGCATCAATTTCCGGTGAAGCAAGAACGTCCTGATAATCGTGGAATGTCTTCACCTTCACGCCGGCCTCGCCGCGCGCCGAATAATAATCCTCCACCAGATTTTTGCCGGCGGCCAGCCGCTTGAAATCCAGGTCGCAAACCGCGACCACGCGGGCGAGCGGCTCGTTCATGACGCTCAACAGGTCGCTGTGCCCCATGCGGCCGCAGCCAATCTGCGCGATTTGAATTTTTTTACAGGGCGAGTCCGCGCCCAGCAGCCGCGCGGGCAGGGTGTCCGGCAGCAGCACCAAGCCGGCGGCCCCCAGCGAAACTTTGAGAAAAGACCGGCGCGTTTGATTTTTCGCCTGCTGAAAAACCATCTTCATGCCAATGCCGGGCTGAATGATTAAAACCTGCCAGCTTTACAGCTTGTAGAACTGCTCCCAGCCCTTGCGCGGCGGCACGCCGGCGAGCAGCTCGTTCGCGAGCTTATGATTGGTGATCTGCTTCGTCGCCGGATTGAATTCCAGCTTGGCATTCACCCGTTGCGCAATGACGCCGAGCGCCATTGTCTGGCACAACGGCCCGGCCACGGCGAAGTTGGAGTGGCATTTTTCCTCGCCCTTGCAGGCGCGGAGAAAATTGACGTAGTGGTTACCGGGGCTCTTCGGCACCGGCGGCAGCTTCGATTCCATTTCCTTGGCCTTTGCCTCGGGAATGATTTTCAGCGTCGTGGCATGCGAGCCGCCCTTGAAGGTCAGGCCTTCGCCGTAAATCACCTTGCCCGGCGGACGTTTCTTGGTGTCAATCGCGCCTTTCGACGGCGGCGGAATGTTGCCGTCCACCACGGAGTCGCCCATGTCGTCCGGCAGCGGCGGCAAATTGTTCTGCCCGTCATACCAGGTGAGTTCCAACGGCGGCTGGGTGCCGCGCGCGGGAAAACGGAACGCCAGCGTCGAAGCCTGCGGGAAAATCAACGGGCTGTAGCCATCGAGCTTCACCGCCTCGACTTCCGTCGGCAGGCCGAGCTGCAAAAATTCATGCGCGGTGTCGAAGATGTGCGCGCCCCAGTCGCCCAGCGCACCGTTGCCGAAATCAAACCAGGAGCGCCATTCGCCGTTGACATAGCCGTGGTTATAGGCGTGCTGCTGCGCGGTCGTCAGCCAGCAATCCCAGTCCAGACTCGTCGGCACCGGTTCTTCGGGGAGGTAATCAGTGAGTTTGCTGAAGGCGAATTTCGGCGTGTCGTGCCAGCGCCGGACGCTGTTCATGAAGGCGGTGATCTTAGTGACGTTCTTGATGATGCCCGCCTCGGTCCACGCCTTGAACTGGTAATAATTCGCCTCGGAATGTCCCTGATTGCCCATCTGCGCGGCCACCTTGTATTTTTTCTCCGCCGCCATCATCAGCTCAATCTGACGGAAACTGTGGCCCATCGGCTTCTCGCAATAGACGTGCTTGCCCAGCGACATCGCCAGCATCGCCATCGAAAAATGCGAAAAGTCCGGCGTGCCGATGCACACGGCGTCGATGTCCTTGCCCATTTTGTCGAACATCTTCCGGAAATCCTGGAAGCGCGGCGCGTCCGGGATCAGCTTCAAGGTCTTTTGCGTGTGCGGCGCGCCCATGTCCGTGTCGCACAGCGCGACGAAATTCACCATGCCGGTCTTGTGAAACATCGCGATGTCCTCCCCGCCGCGATTGCCGATGCCGATGCAGGCGAGGTTCACCTTGTCCGTCGTCGGCGCGCCGAACATCAGGCGCGGGGCGAACATCGAGGCGGCACCCGTGGCCAGCACGCCCTTGAGAAACGCGCGGCGGCGCATCTGCGCCACGGCCAGTTCTTGAATATGGTTTGATTTCATATCGCTTAGTTTGGTTAAGGTTTAGTTCGCCGGCAGTTCGCGGAGCTTGATGTTGCGGAAGAAAACTTCATTGCCATGGTCCTGCAGCAAAATATGGCCGTCCGCCCATTCGCCAAAATCGGGAATGTTCTTGAACTTGCTCGCCGCCACCGCCGCGCGGAATTCCGCCGAGCCGCGTTCCGTTTCCACCGTCTTCGCGCCGTTCAGCCAGAACGTGACGTGCTTGCCCTGCGACAAAATCCGCGCGTGGTTCCATTCGCCGATGGGCAGGACCTTTTTGTCCTTCGGCGCGGGGATCAAATCATACAGCGAGCCGATGGTGCGGTCGCCGGCAATGCCCAGCTTGGCGTCGGGATGATTCACGTCATCGAGAATCTGGAATTCCATGCCGATGGCCGAACCCTTGCCCGCCGGCTTGCCGGTCTTCTTGTCGATCGGGGAAAGGTTGGGCTGCACGAAGATCTTGATGCCGCTGTTCGCGCCGCGCGTGATCTTGAAATCCGCCGTCAGCTCGAAATTCGCGTAGCGCTTGCGCGTGATGATGTCGCCCGCGGCGGCGGCTTCCTCGCCGCCGTTCTCGTGGACGGCCAGCACGCCGTCGCGCATCGACCAGCCGGACTTGGGAAACTCCTCCGACTTGGCGCTGCGCCAGCCTTCGGAAGTCTTGCCGTCCCAGAGCAACTGCCAGCCGTCGGCTTTTTCCTTGGCCGTCAAAGTGTTCAGCGCGGCCGTCGCGGCCTTGGGTTCCACATAGCGCGGATTCGTGTAGGCGCCGGGGGCGGCGGTCTGGAGGTTCGGCGTCACGTCCGCCGAAACTTCGCCGAGCGCCCATTTGACGCCGCCGACGAGGATTTGCTGGAAGGTCGGATTGGTCCACACATCTTCGCGATGGCCCATCGAGGTATACCAGACGCGGCCTTTGCCTTCCATGCGCGCCCAGGTGTTCGGATACGGCGGGCGCTCATACATCGTGCCCTTCATGTGCGGCGCGTCGATCACCGTCAGGCAATGGTCGTCCGGCGCAAAATCTTTGAGCGAATACCACTCTTCCATGAATGCAAAACTGTCGCCCGCGGTCTCAAAACCGGGAAACTTCGGGTCAATCACCTTGTTCGTCGCCACCTGCTGCGCGCCGTGGATGATGAACTCGCCGCCGATGAAACACACATACGGATCGGCGTCCTTGCCGTGGTTCACATAACGGTCCGGGCCTTTCGTGGACTCGTTGCCCGTGTGGAAAGTATCGTCCGCGGCGTGCGTGCCGACGAAGCCTTTGCCCGCGCGCACATAATCAAAGAGCGCCTGCTTGCCGGCCGGCGACATCGGCGGCTGCTTGTCCGTGCCTTCCGTGCACAGGTCGCCGGTGGTGTAGAAGAACACCGCGTCAAACTGCGCCAGATACTCCGGGCTGAACTTCGAGCCGTCCTTGGAGAAGGTGAACTCCCAGCCGTTCTTCGCCCCGAGGTCCAGCAGGATTTTCTCGGCGAAACTGGGCTGGCCGTTCTTCCAAGAGATGACGGCGTGCTCATAGCCGCTGGATTTGGTGAAGAACAGGATTTTCTTGGGCGCCGCCGAGGCCGTGAACGCCGCCACCAGGAGCAGCAGGGTGAGAGTGGATGCGAGTGAAAACAGTTTAGTTGATTTCATTTGAATGAGGATTTGACGCAGTATGCCCCAGCCCGGTTACAAAACAACGCAAAAACGAGGCGCAAGCCAAAGACAATTGGCTCTGATCCAACCAGCGCAGGTTCCTGTGAATATTTATGCGTCATTTGTATTGTCTTTCCATAATTTACAGGCGCGCAAAATTGAGCGCAGAATTGGCATAATAAACACATATAAACCAAAAAGGACTTGCAAAGCCCAACTCGGCTGCCACCTGCTTATGGCGACGGCACCGGGCCGACGGAAACGACATTGCTGAACGGTGTGAGACAAGATTTCAAATTCAAAAAATATCTTGTCATTTATTTTAACTTATTTGCCATCTTTCCATTTTTTCTTTCAATTCCCCGAAGAGAACTTCGAATTTCCGGTCTCAATCTTCAAATTGTTGAAACGAAAATTCGAGTTTTCATGATCAAAACTTGAATAGTTGAAACAGAAATTCGAATTGTTGCGTCAGAAATTCGAGTTTTCGTTATGAAAATTCAAATAGTTGAAACAGAAATTCGAGTTTTTAGATTGGAAATTCGATTTTTCGTTACGAAAATTCGAATTTCTGAAACAAAAATTAAAAGTTTTGTTCTAAAAAATTAAGATTTTACCCCTAAACCGGGCAGTTTAGCGGGACAAGTTGACACTTTCATAATGAAAAATCATTGGGCAGTAGCCATTTATCCATTTTACGCCCAATTTTTAGGCAAAATCCACCCCTCGCCCAACTGATTCCATGAGGGGATGTTCAATGACCCAGGCGCAATGGAACGACCAGCACCAACTTGCGGCTGGTTCACTTGGGGGTCACTTCAAAAATCGCCGCCATGTAGGGGCGCGGGAATCGAATATCCACGGTCTTGGACGAAGATTTCAATTTGATCCCCAGGTCTGTGGGATAAAGCAGGGACACATGGCCGCCAAACGTGTTGGACAGCGAGACTTTTTCCCCGCCGGCCAGCCGCCAGACCGCCACAAAGGCGTGCCCGCCATCCCGCAGGCCGACGCACACGGGCGATTGGGTGTCCGCCATCGAAGGCGGCATGCCCAGCGGATAGAACGGCGTCATGTGCGGGATATATTGGCGGAGGTGTTCCTTGTAGAGGCGCAGGCCGGCGTAAACCTGTTTCCGGCTTTCCTCTTTCAGGCTGGCGATCTCGCCGCTCTGGTGGATGCGGGCGAGCATGGCGTTGACCAGGTTGAAGCTCGCGGCGTCGGCGCCGTCCTCCGCCTTGGGATAACACCACACGGCGAATTGTTCCGGCAGCACCGCCGCCAGCCCGCCGGCCACGATGGAGGGATATTTCCGGTAATCCGTCTGGTCGCTGGAGGATTGGAGCTGGTGGTGCGAAAGCATCCCGTAATCCATGCGCCCGCCGCCGCTGCCGCAATTTTCGATGACCAGTTGCGGGAAGCGCTGATGCACCGCGTCAATCCACGCGAGATAGGCCCGCTGATGTTCGAGCATTCCCTGGCCGAAACTGTCGGCCCCGGTCTCGGTGCCCAGCAGGGCGTCCACGTTGTAATCCATCTTGATGTAGCCCACGCGATAATCGCGCACCAGCCGGTTGACCACCTCGTCGGCATGGGCGCGCACGTCGGGGTTGCGGTAATCCAGCAGGAAACGGCCGTTGTCAATGACGCGTTTGCCATGCCGCATGAAGAACCAGGAATCCGGCTTGTCCTTCAACGGCGAGTTGATGCCGGCGACTTCGATCTCCAGCCACAGGCCGGGAATCATGCCCTTGGCGCGGATGTAATCCAGCAGCCCCGTCAAGCCGTTGGTGCCAAAGCGCGTCTGGGAAGGCTGCCACAGGCCCACGGTCGCCCACCAGGTCTCCTTGAGTTCGGCATACCAGCCGGCGTCGATCACATAATATTCGCAGCCCGCCGCCGCCGCCGCGTCAATGACCGGCAATTCCTTCTCGGTGGTGGGATTGGCGTTGAGGCAATTCATGTAGTCGTTGAAGATCACGGAGCACTTCGCGTTGTCCGGATGCGGCATCAGGCAGGCCTTGCGCCGGTAAGCCGTCATGGCCGCCACCGCCTCGTTGAAGCCGCCTTTAACACAGCCCACGGCCACCGGCACGGTATCGTAGCTCTGGCCGGGCAGCAGATTTTTCCACGCGGAATTAAAAAGTTCATCCGGGCCGCCCAGATAGAGATAGCTCGTGCGGTTGCCGGTCTCGGAAATCTCCCAGTGCCACGAACCATTGTGCTCGATCTGCCAGCACCAGGTGACGCCCAGGTCGCGGTTCTCGGCCATGCCGATGGGCAAGTGCGACATCGCGGACCAACTGCCGATGTTGTTGAAGGCAATCTCGTTGATGCTGAAACTTCCATCATCCAAAAATCCCCAGCGCGACGGCGGCGCCGATTGCCATTGCGCTTCGCTCATCCAACTGTTGTTGGCATAGCTCACCCGCAGCTTCTGTTCGAGCGGGCTCGGCCCGAAGTTGGCAAAATTGTAAACCATCGCGGAGCTGACATGCTCGATGCCCACCGGCGACTGGCCCTCGTTCACCACCCGCGACCAGCGGCGCATGACGGGAATATCCTGGAAGAATTCGTAGTGCGATTCCACGCGCAGCCCCGGCGCCTGCTGCAACAGCACTTCATGCCGGCCCGACTTCGATTCCAATGTCTGCTGGCCGAGGTAAACCAGCTCCGCGCCGGGATTGCCGCCGGTGAGTTTTTGGGCATGGTGCGCCGCCCAATTCATGCCGGTGACCTGCAACTCCACTTCCACCCCGGAGGACGACTTGCCCTTGGGCAACTGATTCGTCATCCCCGCCGGCAGCAGCGAGACTTCGCGCAATTTCTTGCCTTCGAGTTTGTGGCGCACTTCCAAACCGCCGCCGCTCAACTGCGGCGCCGCCACCGGCTCACCGGCTTGCAGCGACGCCAGCGATGCCAGCATCAGGGTGGTGAGCGTAAAGGATGCAAACTTGTTCATATTCATAATATTCTTGGCAATGGAGTCACGGATGATACTTAAGCGGCGGCAACATGGGAAACTGAATTACTGCAGTCTTGGCCGATGGCTCATTTCTTCTTTAACTTGGCTTTCTTCAAGGCCGCGATGGGGTCGGCGTCCTTTGCCAGACCAATGACCGAGGCTTGCAACCAGAGCCGCTTCTTATCAAAGGCAAACGCATCGGCGGACAAATAGGAGCCGGTGCCGACGCAGCGGACCGTCACAACAATCTCCGGTTTTCCATCGCCATCAATATCCACCAGTTCCACCTTCTCAATGGAACCATCCCGTTCGCGGATGACACCGGCGACAAAGAATGTCGTGTCATCTCCCGGCTGGGCATTTTCGGAGGAATACAGTCTGACGGAGTAACTGCCGATGGAGCGCGCCTCAAAATCTCTCTCGGCAACCACGGCGGTCAAATCCGAAGAGAGCTTGATCTTCTGGAGAAATCGGTCAACTCCCGCCTCGGCATGGAGAACTCCCGAAACAAACACGGCTGCGAAAAGAGCAATGATGCTTTTCATGGGTTAGTTGTCATTGTTACTGTTTGATTTGGTAAAAGCCAGCCGGCTTGGTTGGACTAATTATATTGGTCACCCGCAAGCCGCCGACGGCATTAAAGGTGTTGGTGTAAACCGCCGTCCACTGCGCCACTGGCAAGGCCAGGTTGGTCGTGAACAGAATCCGATAAACCCCGTTGGCCGCCCCGTTGCTGGCGTTGAAAAACAAATTCGTCCCCGATTTCAAGGCCGAGGTGATGACCGGCGTCGGCGGATTCGTCACCGTCACCGTGATCAATGAACTGGCCGACCCGCCGTTGCCGTTGGTGATGGTATAGCCCACATAAACCTTGCCCGTCACGCCCGCCACCGGCGTCACCAGCACATTCGTCCCGCCGATGATGCCGGCGGCCCCATTGGTGGGGCTTACCGCCAGCACTGTCAGCGAATAACCGTTGGGCTCGCTGTCATTGCTCAACGCGGCCACTGATACCGGCACGTTCCAGGCCGTGCTGGCCGTGTCGGGATTGGCAACGGGCGGCACCGGGCCGCCGCTGATTTTGAGTATCTTCACTTCGCCCTGCAGGCTGACCGTCACGTTCGATACGCCCGTCCAAGTTTGCTGGACCGCGGCTGACATGGTTGGACTGTAGGCTTGAACATTATAAACACCGTGCGGCAGACTTACCGTCACATTGGTGGCAGCAAGAGCGATGTCGGTCCGCGTGGTGACATCCCAAACCGACACTTCCTGCCAAAGCGCCAGATAAAAACTGCCGTCACGCTTTTGAAACAGCACGCTCTTGACCGGGGCCCCGCTCAAACTGCAATTGAGATTGCTGATGACAAACCCGGTTCCGGGATCCTGCATGATGGCAATCAGGTTCGTCAACGCGGTGTAGGCCGGCTTTTCGCTCAAGTCATAACGGATCAGGCCAAAGTGGGCTTCCGCGTTGTTCATGGCTCCGCCGTCCGTTTGACTTTCGACAAACTCATACCAATAGGTGCGAACCATCCCACGGGAGTATGAATCGAAATACAGCCGGGGCAGATAGAGCGCCGTGGCGGTTTCCGAGGCGGGGTTATTACCGTCGTAAGGACCGTTGGTCGCGTTATGGTAGCCGGTTTCGGTGATGTAAATTGCCTTGGAACCAGTGTTGATGGCGCAGGCGGCGATTTCGTTCGTGGTCTGGGCGGCCGAAGGCAGATAGCCGCCGGGATAAGGATGGCAATTGCCAAAATCACTCCAGGCGCTGATGTCGCCGACGGCCGTGCGGTCAGCGGCATGATTGATGAGAAAGGATGGCGCCAGCACCGGATACGCTGACATCATGGAACTGCCTTTCACGGTGGCGTAAAGACTCGCCTGAAAATTCGTCAAATCCGCCACCCAGTTGGTGTCAGTGGCCGCGACGCTGTCATATTCGTTCGGCCCTTCAAAATAATCCACGGTTTTCAATAGATTATTGGTGAACAGAAAATTCGTATAGGCGGACATCGAAGGCGCCCAGCCCGGGGTGAAGATATATCCCGTCTTGATGCCGTTGGTGGCCAGGTCCAGCCACATCGGCGGGGCAGTCGGACGATCAATGGCCAGCATATCACGAACATGGCGGAGCCTGGATGCCACCAGCTTTGCCTTCACCGTGCTGTAACTGTTCAGATAGGGTGTGTTCTGAAACCACATATGGACATTCACACCGATGGAGTCAACCAACTGGTCGGCCGGAGCCACAATCGCCGGTGCCGTCACTGTGACCGTGATCAACGAACTGGCCGAGCCGCCGTTGCCATTCGTCATGGTGTAGCCGACGGTCACCGTCCCATTCGACCCCAACGTTGGAGTTATCACCACATTCGTCCCGTTGACGATGTTCGCCGTCCCGTTGGTGGGACTGACACTCACCACGGTCAGCGGCAGCCCGTTCGGTTCATAATCATTGGCCACCGGATTCACCGTCACCGACGCATTCCACGGGGTCGTCGCATAATCAGGATAGGCCGCGATGTTGGTGATTCCCGTTTGCGAGATTTGATCGGGCGTCAAGGACGCCTGATAAACCCGCACCTCGTCGAACGTCATCGCGGTTGCGCCGTTGTTGTATAAACGACCCAATGCCAGGCAGGCAAACGGCGATAGCGTTGCCGGCGCGCCCGCAGCCACCGAGACGCTGCGGGTCAAATTCGACCCGTTCAAATTCAACTGATAATTATAATGGGTGGCGTCAGTCTGTTGAAAGACGATCGCAAAATTGGCGTAAACACCGGGGGATGGTGTGGGCGGAAGCGCGGTGGCGGCTCCGAACGAGTTGGTGCCGGTTATATTCCCCACATTTCCGGCGGCAATTTCGCCGCCTCCGCTGGGAATTTGTTCCTCGGCAAACGATATTGAAGCCGCCGATGAAGTGTTCGTATACCCGGCCAACCCATACGTGAATTGGTAGGTCGCGGGAGGCGATTGATCATAACGCATCCTCGCCCAAATCGTCACATTAGTATTCAACTGTGGAAAAGCCGAGCTGTTGAGATTCGTGCAAAATAATAACATGCCCGAGCCCAGGCTGATTGAGCCGTCCGCATTGGTGGCAAGGGTGATATTGGATCCGGTTCCGCCTTTGGAGAAAGCATACTTCCCATCGTCGCTGACCAGCGGATTGTTCGTATTGTTGAACGACCACCGCGCCAGCAGACCGTTGGTATAATCAGCCTTGGCGGCCGGAAGCAGCAATGCCAGAAATGTTGCCATCAGAATCCCGACGGATGAACAAATGGGCGCAATCGACTTCATGGCTGGCACTCACCAGGAACTTCTTGGCATGGTTTTGCGAGGAAACATCATACGCCTAACGTGGCAAGCTGAACCGCGCCGCCGGGACTGTCAACCGCGAATGCACCAAACCGGGGCGTGATCGGCCGGGCTTCAAGACTCCCTGTTCATTCTTTTGCCCGCTCCGCCAGCCATTGGGCCACCTTGTCATAATACTTCTCGGGAAATGCATGGCCAACGCCCGGCATCTCATAATAGGTGACCTTGACCCCCGCCTCTCTGGCGGGTTTCGCAAAGACCTCGGACCAATCCTTATGGCGCTGGCCACCGAACAAAAGCAGCAGCTCCTTGCCTTTAATCAAATCAAACCTTGTCAGCTTGACCCCGCCTTCGACAAAAATAAACGCATAAAAATAATCGGCGGCCTCCTCCCCGATCTCATTGATCAATCCCGCCGGGACGTGCGCCCCGTTTGAAAATCCACCGATGATGCGGCGCGCCTTGTTGATGTTGGGAACCGTCTGCTCCAGCTTGGCCAGCATTTGTTGGTAGAGCGGCCACATGAACTTCACATCTTCTTTGTTTATGCCCAATTCGGGAGGCGTCAGTTCCTTGCGAAAATACGGCAGGTTGACGCAGATAAAATCCTTTTCGCCCGTGAGCTTTCTCGCCACGGCGGGATCCGCCGCCCATGACCCCCCGCCACCTCCGAGAAAAATCAGCACCGGAAAGGGCTTGTCCGGCGTATAATTGGTGGGCAGAAAAACACTCATGGTCGGCTGACTGGGTTTGTGGCTGATCTGCTGCCAAAGTGTCGGTGGCAGATCCGGGAAACGCAGGGCGAAGGATTGTCCGGGTTCCAGCTTAATCGGCTTGTCGGCTCCCCAACTGAGGGAAACCATGGCCAGCATAAATATTAGCCCGAAATATTTCAAAATGGATTTCATTTTGGGGAATGCGGTCATTTTAGATATTATCGATGACCTTTCAATATTTCTGACCATTGATTATTTTGGGGCAAGCGCTGTTAAGACCGCCGGCGGCATCCTTGGGAAATGCGGGTTCATCCATCATCGCCTGCACTTTGTCAAAGTAGTCTTTGCGAACGCTCCAAAAGATGTAGTTCAAGCACAACTTATTCCGTCCAAAATCGTAGATCTCCTTGACCGTAGCGGCACCGGGAGGACCTCTGAAGGCTGCTTTTTGACTGTAATCGTTCGGTTGCACGGCTGCCCCCAGCGGCACAATGCCGGACAATGATGCATATAAGTGGTAAACCCCTTTCTCGGGATGGTTCAGCACTGGATCGTAAGGATAGATATCCGGCCCGCCAAAGCCGATGCCATGTGCCCTTGCGTAGTCAGCCAGCGGTTGAACCGTTTCCGGTGGCATGTTGACATATTGGATGACGACCGTGTGCGGAAAGGCGTCTTTCATCGCCTGCATGCCAGCCTCAATACTACGGGTGTAAGCGGCCACGGTGTAGGGAACTTCACTTTGTTTGACCACCTCCCCGGTGATTGCCGTCTCGGGAATGACCACCGCCTCCAGATATGGCTCCAGATCAAACTCCTTGCCCAGTTTTTGGTAAAGGAGATTAAGCCGCTGATTCACCCGCTCATCCCAGATCATGGGATTATACGACCCCCATCTTGTCTGATAGACACCTTTGACATAGTCGGGACAGCATTTCTGGCCGGCTCCAAACGCCTTGGTTTGGACCTGAAGAACAAGTCGTTTTCCATGCTTGCCCAGAAAGGCCAGATCCGAACGGATGGTGGAAAAATCGTAGCGATCTTTCTCCGGCTCCAGTGTGCGCCAGCTGTAACATTTCTCGATGCCCTGAAAATGTTTGTAAAGCTGGCTTTCATCGAGCGCTCGGGATTGAACAAAGGCATAATGGCCCGGATGCCACTTCACTCCCTCCACCGCAGGGGTTCCGGCAAACCCGGAATGGATCGGCACCGCCGAGGTGGCGGCCAGCAGAACAGTCGCATAAATCCAAACGATTACCCCGCCCAAATCAATCTTCCGTTTGATAATCATTCCCATTATGGCCAACGTAGAATGCTGAACCTCGTCAAGTCCTGGCAGATGGTGTCAGCTTACTTGGTTTCCTCCCGGCTGGCGGCGGTTTTGCCGGCGACGGGGAGGTTCTCAAATTCAAGCTGCAACACCCAGCCGGCGGTGGAATGGTCATTGACCGGCGGCAGTTTCACGCGCAGACAGCGGTCCGGCGTCTGGCCATGCAGGCGCGGGAAATCTTCCACGTCGCAGGCCAGCGTCTGACCGGTGTTCAGCAGCGTGGCGTGGCGCGGCAGTTCCGTGAGCGGAGACAAAAAGACCGACGGCGCTTCCGGTTCCACAAGGAGATGCGCGTAGAGCGTGTTGCCGCGCCGGGTCAGGGCCACGTTCTTGTTGGTGGTGAGTTCGGCGGCGGATTCGACTTGCATCAAAGATTCTTTCACCGGCTTTAACCAACGGCCGATGCCGCGCAGGATCGCCGCCGATTCGGCGGGAATGACGCCATCCGGCTGCGGCCCGACGTTGAGCAGATAGTTGCCGCCCTTGGCCAGGACCTTCTGGACGCTGCGGATGAGATAGTCCGTGGTGTAATAATCCTCGTCCGCGCGATAGCCCCAGCTCTGGTAGCCGACCGACTGGCAGGCCTCGACTGGCGTCTGGAACCGGGCCTTGGTGTTGACGGAATTGTCATAGTCGCGCTCCGGCGTGCCAAAGTCGCCGGCGTCAAAGCCGCGGTTGTTGATCATCGCCTTGGGCTGGAGCTCACGGATCATCGCGTTGATGGACGGGACCTGATATTTCGGCACGTTCATGTCCCACCAGATGCCGTGGATCTCGCCGTAATTGGTGCACAGCTCGCGCACCTGCGCCTTGAGGAAGGCGAGATATTTGTCCCAGTCCGGCGCATCGCCGGGCTGCGGCGGCAGCTCGTGGCTCCGGCCCTGGTTGGGATAATTCGGCTGGTGCCAGTCCACGACGGAATAATACAGGCAGAGCGGGAACTTCCGGCGATGGCACGCGTCGGCCAGCAGCTTGAGCACGTCCTTGCCGTAAGGCGTGTTCATGGTGTTGTAATCCGTCTGCTTCGTGTCCCACAGGCAAAAGCCGTCGTGATGCTTGGTGGTGAAAGTCAGATACTTCATCCCGGCGGCCTCGGCGAGATCCAGCCAGTGGTCGGGATTGAAATTCACCGGATTCCACTGCGCCTGCAGCTTCACATATTCCGCGCGCGGCACGCGGCGCCGCCATTGCTCCTGCTCATGCCAGCCGTGGATGGCATACAGCCCCCAGTGGACAAACATCCCGAAGCGCGCTTCAAACCACCAGCGCCGCCCGTCACTGAAAGGCGAAGCCAGCGGGAGGACATTGGGCGCGCCGGCGGCCAGGCCCAACATCGGGGTGGCCATGGCGGCGGCCAGGCTAGTCTTCAGAAAGTTTCGACGGGTGATGCTCGGGTTCATAGGTTTGGAAAATGGGAATCAATTCGTAGAATTGTTAGTGAACCCAAGCACCCCGTCAAGTCTGACGGCCCAACTCACTGCTTAATTCACGCCATTAGTTGACCAGCAATGTCAGTCCGCATCAAGCTACGGTAAGAGCAGAGAGTAATTATCGTTGTGGTGGCCATTGGGCTCCTTTGCCAACAAGCGCCGGAGTTGTTACCATGAAGTTGTCCGGGACGTTGGCAAACTTCGGATCCATTTCGACTGACGACCCGGTGGAACCGGTTGTTGGCTGGGTTGGTCTTGGGCTGCGCCAATAAACATTGCCGTCCTCATCCCAGATGCTTTTGTCGTAGTCGTCTTTCCACGCGATGGCCCGGCCGGCCGTCTCACAAAACACATTATTCCGCCAGACGATCCGGCTGAACGTCCCACCGGAATTCTTATCCCAGATGATCCCAGCCCACCCGCTGCTCTTGTTGAAGGTGTTGTTGCGGAAGGTCAGATCGTGGGTTCCGCTTCTGAAATTCTTGATCAAGCCGAAGTATTTGACGTCATAAAAAACGTTGTCTTGGAACAGCACGTGGTCGCCCTGAAAAACAGCGAAGCCGAGATCCGAGTGCCTGACCACATTGTTGAGCCACTGATTACCGCCAAAGGCGCGATTGTAAAGCGCCCCCCAGCCGCCGGTGCAGTTCACAATGGTATTGCCGATGATCTTCGAGTTCTTGGTCTTGTTCTGGATGGCCGGCCCTTCCACCGTATCAATGTAATTGCCCCGAGCCAGGAAGGGATCAAAGGCCTGGATTGCCGAATTGCCCCCTTGCGGCTTCTGCGCGGTCGTCGGCCCGTGGAGAAAACGGTTGTTGACCACCTGCACACCGATCTCCTCCATGACGTGAGGGGCGTCCTGGGTGGTTCCAATGATGACACAGGCGCTCCCGGGTGCGCCGCCCCAATTGTCAAAGGTGTTGTTGGTGACGACGGTGATTTTCGCCGCACTAAGGCTTTCATCCCAAATCCAGACCGCCTTGCCATAGGAGGTCTTCGCAAACTCTGAAAAACTGCAGTTCTTGATGGTCGCGCCGGGAGCGCGGACCGCAATGGGGCCTCTCTCGCCACTCCGGGAAATACCGTCAATCGTTATCCCGCTGGCGTTGATCTCAATGCCATCCTTGATCTTCGCTTTGCCGGCATGCTCGGCACGGATGACAATTGCTGGTCTGGTCAGCTTCGGGAAAACATACCAACCGTCCTGCAAGACAAATTCATCGCAGGCTTCGTTGCTCACATAGCGGGAAAATTCTGTCGGCGATGACGGACTTCCTCCCGGCACGGTGCAGCTAAGCGCCCTGCCCGGCGGGCTTCATGGGCACGGTGCACCGGACTTCGCCCGCCAGGTCCGGCCGGAGGCGGCAGGGTTCGCCCGCCAGACTTTTCACGCGCACCCATTGGGTTTTGCCATCATGGCGCGCGGCGCTGACCAGAAACGCGCCCTGCGCCCGGAGGTCATGGAAACAAACCTCCCGACCAGCCGCCGACCGGCAATTTTGGCCTTGGGAAAAAGGAAAATCCCGCGCGCAAAAGAGTTTTCCCCGCTCGACAAAAACATTTTCCTGTGCGCGAAAGGCATTTTCCCGTGCGCAAAAGAGTTTTCCCCGTTCGACAAAAGCATTTTCCTGTGCGTGAAAAACATTTTCCCGTGCGCAAAAGAGTTTTCCTCGCTCGACAAAAACATTTTCCCGTGCGCAAAAATCATTTTCCCGCGTGCAAAAAACTTTTTTGCAAGCTCAAAACGGGGCGTTTTCAACGCAAAAAGCGCGATAAGCCGGCCAGAATCAACATTTTAGCTGAAAAATCCAAAAAATGGGCATTTTTAGCCAGCTCCCACGCCGGAGAATCCTGAAAGGATTCGAGCCTCCAGCCCAACAAGGGGGGAATTCAACGCCAAGGCGCAAAGGCGCAATGACGCAGGGCACAAGAATTCTCTGCGCCTTCGGGTCTTCGCGCCTTTGCTTTAAATTGGAAAGCCGACCCGGGTTCAGGGTTCATTTGCCGATAAAAGAAGGTTGGACATCCATTTGCGTCCAGAATAGTTTTCAACCATGAACCAGATAGGCCACAAACAAGTCAAACCAAGTTGGCCGACCTAGATGTTAGGCGGCATTACACGCTATGAAAATACAACACATCATTCCTCTTTTATTCTTCGCTGGTTGCTCCATTGTTGGCGCGCAGACGGACTCGACCACGAACGCCACGACAAATGCAGCGCGAACGAGCCTTGCCGAGGCGTTGTCCACAGCGACAGCAGAGCATAAGCATGTTCTTCTTATATTTGGTGCGAACTGCTGCGGATGGTGTCACCGGTTACACAGTTTTATTCAGACAGACACGAATGTTGCCACGGAATTACGCAGCAGCTTTGTGGTTGTCTTGATTGATACGAAGACCGATTGGCGCACACCCAACACAGGCAAAATAGAAAATTGGCACAATGGTTTATTGCTTACAAAATACAGCCCTGTCTATCAAGGCGAGCCTTTCCTTGTGGTTTTGGACGCCGAAGGTAAACAGTTGACCACTCAAGACGATGGAAATACTGGAAAGTTAGAAGAGGGCAAGAATTACAGCCATGATAAAGTTATGGCTTTTCTGACAAAATGGGCGCCAAAGTGACAAGAGCCGTGCCGCCTAACAAGTCGCCGGAGCCATCTGCTGTTGGCTTTTACACAGTTCTTCGGAAGAAGGTAGGCCACTGTAGGTTATGTTGATTTTGCCCTCACCGATTTCGACCTTTTCAAAGATGGATTCCACGATTGCCCGCTTTTTCTCCACCTCCATTTTCGGCCATTGCTCGTAAAGGTGCTGGGCTTCAAAGATCACTTTCTCGACGGAAACCTGGTCCACCTTTAACCGGGCAACGTCTGCTTCAAGTTTGGGCAGTTCGCCAAGCAATTGGTTCAACCGCTGCTCGGCGGGGTTGTATAGATTGGCAAATCCCTGGGGCGTGATGAGCTTGTCCAAGAACAACTGGTGGTTCTGCTTCATTTCGTCGCGCACTTTCTGGATTTGCCGTTGCAATGCCGTCAACGCCTGCTCGGTGTCCACCAGATTCTTTTTGGCGTCATTCAGGCGGATGGCAACCTGCTCTTTCGAGCCGTAGAACTGGTGCAATTCCTGGCGCATGAGTTCTTCAAAGGTTTCCACCGGGATTTTCCGATTACAGGCACGGCAATGGTATTTGGGCGAATCCGTCCGCGCATACATTTTACTGCCACACTGACACCAGATGCGATTGCCAAACGGATTCATCGGCACCTTACCCGGCTTCTTCCAATTCTTCAACGATTCCTCAATGATCCGATTCACGTTGTCCCATAAATCCACCGGCACAATCGCCTCGCATTCCGTCTTGCCCCATTCTTCCTCCGGCTTCTCCGTCCCTGCCCACGGCCCGGTTTTGCGGATGCGGTTGAAATAATACACGCCCTTGGCGCTGGGACAGGTCAACATTCTGGCAACCGTAATGTCATGAAAAAGACAACCCTCGCGGGTGCGATGTCCGGCGGCGTTCAACAATTTGGCCACCGTGCCTTTGCGCCGGTATTGCAAAAACAACTCATACATCTTTCGCCGAACAGGAACTTCATCAGGTTGAATGACGAGCTTCCGGTCTTTCCATTGATAGCCGAAGGGTGCCTGGCCGTTAATGGTTTTGCCGAGCTTGGCACGAATCAAGATGGAGGCTTTTTGCCGGTCGGCGATTTCCTCCCGTTCCCATTGGGCTTGGGCGGCCTGAAAGGTGTAGAACATCCGGCCTGACGGCGTGGATGTGTCAATCACATCTTGGAGCGATACCAGGTCGGCATTGTGGTCGCGGAAGTATTCCGAGAATTCTAACAACTCCTTGGTGTTGCGGGCGAACCGCGCCAATTTGGAAAAAATCAGGCCGGTGATATGGCCGCGCTTGATGTCGGCGAGCATTCGTTTGGTTTCGGGATGTTCTTTGACGGTTTTGCCGGAAGTGCCGGTATTGCCGGCAAGGTCATACACTTCTTTGATTGTCCAGCCGCGCGCGGCGGCGTAGGCTTTAGCGCGTTCAAGGTGATGGGTGGGGCTTTCACCTTTGGCCAGATCAACGCTGCTGACACGAATCCAGATGCCCATGTCCTTCGGTGAATTATTTTTGACAATATTTTCCTTCATAGCACTACTTCTCACAAAATTTCAAAACGATTTCAAGCATGAAATGATGTTTTTGGAAAATATAAAATGGGTGCCGTTGGCTTGAAAAAATCTGCTCGAAAAACTTACAATCTCCATTCTGTCCGTCAGTGGCAACAGCACCCCATCAACGACTCCGCACTCGTAAAATCAAGTCGAAGAACCGCAGGGAGGCCTTTGGAAACGGAGCCGCTTTTTTTCCACAAAAAAGTTATGGACAAATTTTCAGGCAAGGCGTATCAAGGCGGCAAGGTGGGAGATTCGAGCTTCAAAGAGCTATGTTGTTTCGGCTGCTTCCTTTGGGTTCCGAGGCTTCTTTTAAAGGTGCAAAATTGAAATGGGTGTGAACCGAAAAGATTTTATGCTGGCATGGACTTTATTAAGACCGGCAATGACAGCCGGCACTGGAGGCTGCTCGTGGCTTGGGGCGCGTCGCGGTCGATGCTGAATGCGACGAAGCCAACACACCAGACTATAGGACTTGGAGACGCTACCCGATGCCCGGAGACATTCAGGTTAAAATAATTGCATACGAAAAAGGAGAAAGAGCAAAAGCACTTTCTGCTGAAGATCAACCCATGACAATCAAAAACAAATCGCTCACGACCACCAAATAATTAAGGAATCCCATGCCCAACAAACTTGCCATCACCATTTCCGGCGCGGTCTCGCTCGGAAGCTACGAGGCCGGCGTGCTCTACGAAGTCATCACGGCCATTGGCCAGCATAATAATGACCCGGCCACCATAGCCAACGGCCAGCAGATTTACGTTGATGTCCTGACCGGTGCCTCGGCTGGCGGCATGACGGCGGCTATTGCCGCACAGAAGCTGTTATATGAAGCGGATGCCCTAGCTGACCCATATGACAATGCCTTTTATCGTCCGTGGGTGGCCGAAATCAGCATTCAGCGTCTACTACAAATGCACGGCGATGATAATCCGACCATGTCCATAATGTCTTCACAGACTGTTGTGGACATCTCAGAAAAGATGCTCACGGATCGCTACGCCAGTCACTTGACGCCGCCTGTGAATCCGCATCCGGCCGTGGATGGTAGCAATTTGAATCTTGGTCTGGCGCTCGCCAACCTCAACGGCGTGGACTACAAGCTCGACACCCAGCCCGTCGGCTCAGTCATTTACACCAGGCACAAGGACGAATTAATACGCCGTTTCCCCAACGCCGACCGCGCTACCGATGACGACGGCGACCTCTGGGAGGCATTACGGAAAGCGGCGGTTTCGTGCGGCGCGTTCCCCTTCGCCTTCCGCGTTGTGGAACTGGTGCGTCACGCTGTCGAATACAATCTGCCTGATTTGGCTAACCCCATCCTACAAACACAGAACTTTGCCTATACTGACGGTGGCACGTTTCAAAATGAACCTATTAGTCTCGCCAAACGACTGGTGGATGAAATCGATCAACATCTGGATTTGGAAAAGCGGTTTTTCTTATTTGTGGCACCGGATTTGAAAGGATCGGCCGCCAACTCCGATTTCAACGAGGACAACGCCCAATTTCTGCCCACGGCCAAAAGGTTGTTCGGGGCGATTTTCAACCAGTCCCGCTTTCCTGATTTGCTGCTCTGCGAAGAAAAAAATCGGGAAGTGGCGCTCTTCAACCAGCGGGCTATGGCTTTGAGTCTGCTACTCCAAAATGGCAACGCCAACGCGGTCGCGCTTGCGGGCAACCTTCAAGCCGCCGCCACACCTATGCTTGATGCACTATTTGGCGGAGACCAGGTGGCTGTCAACGCCGCCCGCGCACGATTGCAGCAACAATTTGCTAACACATATGCCGCCTTGGCCCCCTTGGGCCAGCCAGTTCAGAATGCGTGGATTGACAGCATCCTCACTTTGGAACGTGCCGCTGGGCTGGGCGAGACGGATGAAATGACGATTTATTCCATCACGGCATCGGATGACGAACTGGCCAGCGCAGACTTAATGGCCTTTGGTGGATTTTTTGATCGCAGTTACCGGGAACATGATTATGAAGTGGGTCGCGAAAAGGCACAGGCATTCTTAAGAACGCCGGGACTTTTCGGCCTGCCTGCCAACCTTTGTCTCCGTTACACCCCTGCACCCAACCAAGGTCGGGATCAATCCCTTGACGGACTAAAATTGAAACAAATGGACAGCGGTATTCGTGAGCAGGTGCGCGATCAGATTCTGGATCGCTTCAATCAGATGATGATGCAACTTGGAGTCGAAGGCTTCCTCTGGGGCCCGGCTGTGCGTGCCATTGTGGACTCCGTCATCAAACCAAAA
>Ga0316217_10002791_pt1 | contig 20717 bp, 16 predicted proteins | sample 1anoAmetaG_FD_203633 | JGI IMG/M metagenome (GOLD analysis project Ga0316217, IMG submission 203633) | Freshwater microbial communities from Trout Bog Lake, Wisconsin, USA - 1anoA | ecosystem: Environmental > Aquatic > Freshwater > Lake > Hypolimnion/Profundal zone | place: USA: Wisconsin...
GGCCGGCCCAGCGCCCCGCGGAATCCGGCCCCTGGCGCCTCCAGGTCCGCCGTGACGCCGCCGCCTTCCCAGCCGACCCCCGGCCGGCCCAGCGGCCCGGGGAACCCGGCCCCCGGCGCTCCCAGGTCCGCCGTGACGACGCCGCCGTCCCAGCCGACCCCCGGCCGGCCCAGCGGCCCGGGGAACATGGTCTCCAGCGCCCCCAGGTCCGCCGTGACGCCGCCGCCGTCCCAGCCGAACCCCGGCCGCCCCAGCGGCCCGGGGAACATGGTCTCCAGCGCCCCCAGGTCCGCCGTGACGCCGCCGCCGTCCCCGCTGACCCCCGGCAGGCCCAGCGCCCCGGGGAACCCGGCCCCCAGCCAGCCAGCAACTCCTCGACCTGACGCGGCGGATACCAAGCTCGGCAGCGCCACCCAGCCCTCCCCGCCGGCCCCCCGGCGCATTCAGGCCCATGAGACCTCGGCGTTTGGCGCAGCGAACGCCTCCACCTCGGCCCCCGCGCCCCCGCCGCCGGGCCCCGCCAGGCGCTCGCCGGTGGAGACCAGGGTGGCGGCCCCCGCTCCCGCCCCGACGCCGGTGTCGCAGACGACGGCGTCCCGGTCCTTCCCGCCCCGGCCGCTGGTGCCGATCCGCGCCTTCGAGTGCCAGGGCGGCCTGGACAGCCTGGCCAACGGCCAGGTGACCATCGCCCCCACCCGGCAGCCGGTCACCCTCGACTGGGCACTGGAGGGCGTGCCCGACCAGCTTCAGCTGGAGGACGCGGCCACCGGCATGACCTGGCCGCTTGATCTCAAGCAGCGTTCCAGCACGCCGTTCGGACCGGTGCGCCGGCGCCAGCGGCTGGTCCTCAAGGCGATCACCGGGAACCGGGAGGCCACCCGGACGGTCGAGCTGGCCGCCCGCGGGACCGACCTGCTGGCGGGGGACGCCGTGCATCCGCGCAATGCTTACGTCAACGGCCGGCTGACTGACGCCGCCGGCTGGCGGCACGTGACCGGGCTGGCGGCCCACGATGGCTGCCTGCTGTTCTCGGAAGGACCGGACCACACCATCCGCAGGGCCGGGCGGGACCACCTGGTGGGCCCGTTCGCCGGACGCCGGGGCTGCTTCGACCCCGGCGACCCCGGAACGCCCTCGGACAAGCTGAACCGGCCGGGGGCCATGGCGGTGCTAGGCGCCGACCTGTTCGTGGTGGACGAGGGCACCCAGTGCATCAAGTCCATGCCCCTGGACGGCCACGCCCCGCCCGTGGTGTTCGCCGGCCGGCCCCACCCCGGGTCCGTGGGGAGCCGCGACGGGGTGGGCGACCAGGCCACCTTCAGCCAGCCCTGCGATATCGCCGCCTGCGAGTCGGCCCGGATCCTGCTGGTGGTGGAGCGGGGCAGCAAGTCGATCCGGATGGTCGAACCGGACGGCAGGGTGACCACCCGGAAGTTCCAGGAGCTCCAGGACCCGGCGGCGATCGCCGTGGATCCCCGGGGCCGCGTCTACCTCGCGGACGCGGGCAAATCGTGCATCTTCCTGCTGGAGCCCGAAGGCGGCCCGCTCGCGCCCGGGGTGCCCCTCAAGCTCAAGGCCATCGCCGGGGTGGTGGACCGCGCCCGGCGCCAGGAACTGCACAACGGAGCCGGCCTGTTCGCCACCTTCAGCCGGCCCACCGGCCTCTGCCTGGACGCCAAGGCCGAGCGGCTGTTCGTGGCGGACACCGGCCACCACTGCATCCGCCAGATCGTCCTGAACGACGGGGGGACCTACATGGTCTCCACCCTGGCGGGCGACGGCAGGGCCGTGGCGGGGTTCCAGGACAGCGCCGCCGGGCCGGCGCGGTTCGACCGTCCCTCCCGGCTGGCCCTGCTGGGGCCGGATCTGTTCGTGGCGGACCAGGACGGCACCGCCCTGCGCCGGGTGGCGCTGGACGGCAGAGAGGTGGCGACCCCGGGCTGCAACCGGGCCACCCTTTCGGCCGGGGCCGAGAACGCCGCGGATCCCCGCAACGCCCGGTTCAGCCGGCCCATGGGCGTGGCCATGGACAGCAAAGGCTGCGCGTACGTGGCCGACCACCTGAACCATGCCATCCGCCGGATCCTCCCCGGGGGCGCGGTGGACACCTACGCCGGCAGGATGGGGGAGCCGGTGCGCCACCACATCCTGGAACACAAGTCGAACGCGCACGGGCCCAGCCAGGTGGTGCTGGGCGACCCGGACCAGCAGGACGGGCACCGGCGGGACCAGCTCCGCCTGCTGAACCCCACCGACCTCGGGATCGACGGCAAGGACCGGATCTTCGTGCTGGAGCCGAGGCTGGGCCGGGTCGGGATGCTGGAGAATGGTGCGGTGACCTGGACCGACCTGGGCTCCAGGGGGCAGGGGGCGGCCTGCATGGCGGTCAGCCCCGACGCCGCCGGCGACCCGGAATTCTTCCTCGCCGCCCGCCACCCCACCCGCTCCGGCAGCCCCCGGGTCCGCGATGCCCACGATATCTGGAAATACACCTGGGGCTGGCCCGAACCGGTGGCCATGGAACTGCCCGGGGTGGCGGCCATGGCCGCCCGGGGCGACAGCCAGCTGTTCATCGCGACCCGGGACGAGGAACGCCAGGTCTGCACCCTGCGCAAGTTCGCCCGCTCCGCGGCCGACCAGCCCTGGGCCGAGGAATGCCAGGTCTCCTTCGGTCCCGGGGCGCAGGAAGGCAACGACGTCGGCTTCCCGGAAGTCACCGGCATGGCCGTGGACCGGGCCGGCAACCTGTTCCTGGCCGATGCGGCCAACGGCATCGTCTGGGGCGCCGGCCCGGACCTGGCCTCAGTGACCCGGGTGGCGGGGCAGTTCCCCGCGTTCATGCCGGTGGCCGCGCCCCAGGGCCTGGACGATCCGCTCTACCGGCTGCACGGCATCACCGCCACCGCGCAGGGGGACCTGGTGCTGACCTCGGGCAACGCCGTGATCCAGATCACCGCCCCCGGGTTCCAGCCGGCCGCGCCCGCGGGCCCTCCGGAGGCTCCTCCCCTGGAAGCCCCCGCGGCCCCGCCCGCCCGGACCCCGGCGCCGCCGCCTGCCGCCAGGCGCCAGCCCAAGGTGGAGTCCAAGGCCATGGACATCCGGGGAATCATGACGAACCGGAGAAACCTGCTGGATGACTCCGACAGCGAAGCGGACGCTGACGAGGAGGATTGGACCTGAGTTGAATATTCATGGCAATTCAATGCTGGGAAAAAGCACCACCATGACTGAATCGTGCCCACACAAGCTTCATTCCCTTGGTTCTACCGCCACCGCCCCCGCACCCGCATCCACACGATCCCGATCAGCACCAGGATCAGCAGCAGCTTCTGCACCTCAGTTCTCCACCTTGAGGATGGCCAGGAATGCCTCCTGCGGAATTTCCACGTTGCCGATGGACTTCATCCGCTTCTTGCCTTCCTTCTGCTTGTTCAGCAGCTTCTTCTTGCGCGAGATGTCGCCGCCGTAGCACTTGGCCAGCACATCCTTGCGCCTGGCCTTGACGTTGGTGCGGGCGATCACCTTGCTGCCGATGGCCGCCTGGATGGCCACGTCGAACAGCTGCTGGGGGATGACCTCCTTCATGCGCACCGTCAGCGAATGGCCCAGGGTGGTGCTCTTGCTGCGGTGGACCAGGATCGACAGCGCGTCGATCGGCTCGCCGTTGACCAGGATGTCCATCTTCACCAGGTCCGACTCCCGGTAGTCCTTCATGTGGTAGTCGAAGCTGGCGTAGCCCTTGGAGATGGACTTGAGCTTGTCGTAGAAGTCCAGCACCACCTCGTTCAGCGGCAGGTCGTAGACCAGCATCACCCGGTCCTTGCCCACGTACTCCAGGCGCTGCTGCAGCCCGCGGCGCTCCTCGCACAGCTTGAGCAGGCCGCCGACGAAGTCCGGCCGGGTGAGGATGGTGGCCTCGATGAACGGTTCTTCGATCTTGGTGATCCGCTGCAGCGCCGGCAGCCGGGACGGGTTGTCCACCGCCTCCTGGGTGCCGTCGGTGAGGTGCACCTCGTAGCGCACCGACGGCGCGGTGGTGATCAGGTCCAGGTCGAACTCCCGCTCCAGCCGCTCCTGGACGATCTCCATGTGCAGCAGGCCCAGGAAGCCGCAGCGGAAGCCGAAGCCCAGCGCCTGGCTGGTCTCGGGCTCGTACTTGAACGAGCTGTCGTTGAGCCGCAGCTTGTCCATGGCGTCGCGCAGGTTCTCGTAGTCGTCGCTGTTGGTGGGGAAGATCCCGGCGAACACCACCGGCTGCAGTTCCTTGAAGCCGTGCAGCATGACCGTGGACGGTTTCGTATGGGTGGTCAGGGCGTGGGTCATGGTGTCGCCCACCTTCACGTCGCCCAGGGTCTTGATGCTGCCGGCGACGTAGCCCACCTCGCCCACGCTCAGTTCGTCGGCCCGGGTCATCTTGGGGCTGAACACCCCAACCTCCTCCACCCGGTGCTCGCTGCCGGTGACCATGAAGTGGATGGTCTCCCCGGCCTTGAGGGTCCCGTTCATGATCCGCACCAGGCAGACCACTCCGCGGTACTGGTCGTAGTGGCAGTCGAACACCAGCGCCTGGAGCGGGGCCAGGGGGTCGCCCTTGGGCGGCGGGACGCACTTGACGATCTGCTCCAGCACCGCCAGGCAGTTCTCCCCGGTCTTGGCCGAGACGTTGATGGCGTGGGCGGTGTCCACCAGGCCGATCACCGTGTTGATCTCCTCCAGCACCCGCTCTGGCTCGCTGGAGGGCAGGTCGGTCTTGTTGAGCACCGGGAACACTTCCAGATCGTTCTCCAGGGCCAGGTAGGTGTTGGCCAGGGTCTGGGCCTCCACCCCCTGGGTGGAGTCCACCACCAGGATCGCGCCTTCGCAGGCGGCCAGGCTGCGGCTCACCTCGTAGGTGAAGTCCACGTGGCCCGGAGTGTCGATCAGGTTCAGGGTGTAGATGTTGCCGTCCAGGGCCGGGTACTTCAGGGTGACCGCGTGGGCCTTGATGGTGATCCCCCGCTCCCGCTCCAGGTCCATGTCGTCCAGGATCTGCGCCTGCATGTCCCGGCGGGCGATGGTGTTGGTCAGCTCCAGCAGCCGGTCCGCCAGCGTGGACTTGCCGTGGTCGATATGGGCGATGATCGAGAAATTGCGAATGAGATTGGGGTCGGTCACACGTGGCCTCTGATGGGTGCTGCTGTGGGGCAAATCCGGCGATCGCCTAGAACCTTCCATTGTATCGTTGGAATCATGGTTCGTCTGCTGTTGACTTGGATGCTCGGTCTTTCCGCCCTGGCCGCCACGGTCGCCGGCCGGGTCACCGACGGGGTGCGGGGGCTCCAGGGGGTGACGGTGTACCCTGACCGGCTGGTGCGGGTGCGCTCCCGGGACCTGCCGCCGGTGGCTACCACCGACGGTGACGGGCGCTTCACCCTGGAACTGGACCCCGGCGACACCGTGCTGGCCCTGGAGAAGTCCGGCTGGCAGCGGGACCTGGCGCCCCTGGCAGACCTGTCCGCCCCCGTGGCCCTGCGCCCGGCCCCCGCCTTCAGCCGGGAGCGGGCGCTGGTCCTGCGGGTGGACCTCCCGGGGGTCACGCCCCTGCGCAGCGACGCGGAACTGCGGTCGATCCTGTTCAGCCGGCGGCCCGGGGAGGCCAGCGCCGCCAACTACTACTACGAGATCTCCAAGGGCAGCCTGGAGCTGGAGGAGGGCGCCATCCTGCACCTGGACCACACATCGGCCCCCATCCTGCCCAGCCCGTACCCGCCCCGCTACATGATTGACCAGCAGCGCCAGGACCTGACCGCCTGGGCCCTGGACCAGATCAAGGATCTGGACCTGACGCAGTACGACCAGGTGAACGACCGCACCGGGGCCCCGGGCGCGGACGGCAAGCCGGACCACCTCTTCATCGTCCCCCCAGGCCCGTCCCGGAACATCACCCTCGACCCCGCCCATTTCGCGGCCATCACCTTCATGATGCCCCTGCCCCGAAAGCCTGGCGTGTCCTGGCCGGTGGAGTTCTTTTCCGAGGAGACCCCCCTGGGCAACCTCGTCCACGAGGGCATCCACGCCATGGGCGAGTTCAGCGCCGGCGACTTCTACATGGACTGCGCCCACCCCCTGACCGCCGGCAAGTGGGACATCATGGACGCCGGCCAGTTCCAGGGCTGGGACCGGATGCATCCGGACCGGGGCCCCTGGCAGGAGGACACCGCCTACAGCCCGGCCCAGCCCATGGGCTGGACCCGGTCCAAGCTTTGGTACCGGGGCCGGTTCCGGGCCACCGTGAACACCCTGAAAGTGTCCGGCGCCTGGGAGGGCTGGATGGATCCCCTGGAGCGGGCGCCGCGGGACCTGCCCCAGAGCCTGGTGGTGCCCGATCCCCGGGGCCGGGGCAGGGGGGGCCGGTTCTGGGAGTTCGAGGTGCGCCGGCCCTGGGGCTACGACCGGGGCCGCACCGGCGATGCCTGGGGCCCCGGCCACGAGGGCCTGGTGGTGGCCCGGATCGACCCCGCGCTCAACCGGGCCGGAAAGTTTCTCGGCCCCGTGCGCGTCATCCAGGCCCACCCGGATTCGCCCGAGCCGCCCAAGCCGCGCCACCCCTGCGGCCGCTGGCAACTGGACAGCGCCGCCTTCAACCTGGGACCGGGCGAGCTGGCCGGGGGCGAGGACGGACCGCTGCGCTGGCAGGTCCTGGAAGTGGACGCCGCGGGGCGAATGCGGGTGCGGATGAGCCTGGACCGGGGCGGCGCCGGCGGCGGGGCCGCCAATGGCCGGCCGAAGAAGAAACCTGTGGTTCGCGAGGCTTCCTGACGGCTTACTTGGTCTTCGGCTGGGCCTTGACCACCTGGATCGCCCTGCCGAGCGCCAGCAGCGGGCTTGCGCACAGTCGGGTGCGCACCGGCCCGGCTAGTATAAAGATTCCAAAATAATATTGCATAAAGATCCCAGTGACCTACGCTTATAGGTAGGTCATCGGAGGTTCCATGGCACGCACACCCATAAGGGCCAAGCTGGTTCTCGATGCAGAAGCCAGGTCCAAACTTGAAGCCATTGCGAAATCCAGGACAGAAGGGCAGGCCTGCAGCGCGGAAACCCGCATTCTCATTGTGTTGTCCTTAGACTCCCTTGTCTGCGCAGCAGGCACGGGAGGACAACCATTCAGCGCACATCTCAAAGGAAACGCAGGCCTACCTCAAGACGCGGCCCAACCGCTTCGAGTTCGTGTTCACGCCCAAGCACGGGTCCTGGCTGAACCTGGTGGAAGTCTTTTTCGCCAAGATCCCTCTCATGTAATTGAGGCGTTGGGCGACATGCTCGTTATCAAGCGCATGGCCGGCCTTCACCTCTACGAGTACGCGACCGTCTACGAGGAGACCTGCTTCATCATTTCCGACATTGACCCCGTCATAGAAGACCTCGATGCCCTGCTGTTGAACCACTTAGACCTTGGCCTTACGCAGTTCATGGGCAAGTGCATTTTCGTACACCCTCTCCAGGAACCCTGGGCCCAGTTCGTTGGCCACCCGAAAACAGCAGCCAATGATGAGTCCGGTCAGTGGATCCTGGAGGGTCATAATTTCCTCCCCGATTCATACCTGCCGCAGAACCCGGGAAGGTTCAGCCGGGGATGAACGGGGATGAACGGGGATAAAAAAGGGATAACAACTGAAATGTCTCAGCCAAGCAGGTATGGCTCAGCTGATGGTTGGAACCCATAAGAAATGTTATTTCAGAATCGATCTACTAGTACGCGCTGGCGTCGGTGAGGGCCTTCAGCTGGGCGGCCGACAGTTGGAGCTCCGCGGCGGCGAGCAGGCTGTCCAGCTGCTTGACCGAAGTCGCGCTGGCGATGGGCGCCGCGATGTTCGGCTGCGCCAGCAGCCAGGCCAGGGCGATGGCGGCCTGGGCGGCGCCGGTCTCGGCGGCCACCGCGGCCAGGGCCTCGAGGATCCTCTCGCCGCGCCCATCGAAGCACTTGGCCACCGCACCTTCGCGGCTGGCCCCCCTGGCGTCCTCCCGGGTGCGGTACTTGCCGGTGAGGAAACCCGCCGCCAGCGAGAAGTAGGTGATCACGCCCAGCCCGTACTTCGCCGCCACGGGCGCCAGGTCCGTTTCGTAGTCCTGCCGGGCGTACAGGTTGTAGTGCGGCTGCAGCGTCGTGTAGCGGGCCATCCCGGGCTGCGCGCCCGCCTCCATGGCCTGGGCCAGGCGGCTCCCGGTGTAGTTCGAGGCGCCGATGAGCCCGACCTTCCCCGCCTGGATCAGGTCCGCGTAGGCCTTCAGGGTCTCGTCCAGGGGCGTGGCTTCATCATCCTGGTGGGACTGGTACAGGTCGATGTGGTCCGCGCGCAGCCGGCGCAGCGAGGCCTCCACCGCCTCCTTGATGTACGCGGCCCTGAGTCCCTTCCTGCCCTCGCCCAGGTCCATGCCGACCTTGGTCGCCAGCACCACCCGGTCGCGCCTGCCGCTCCGGGCCAGCCAGGCGCCGATGATCGTCTCGCTCTCGCCCCCGTGGTTCCCGGGCGCCCAGCGGGAATAGACGTCCGCCGTGTCGATGGCGTTGAAGCCGCGGTCCACGAAGGCGTCCAGGATCCCGAAGGATGTGGGCTGGTCGATGGTCCACCCGAAGACATTCCCGCCGAGCATGACCGGCGCGATCTGGACGCTGCTTCCGCCTAGCGATCTCTTTTGCATGTTGGGCCTCCCTGCCATGACCGTGGCTGCGGATCCCATTGTGCCACCTGGAGGCGCGGCCGTGGCTGGACTGGCGGGCCCGGAGCAAGGGCGCCCCGAATTCCGATAGAATGGCACCAGGGAGCGCGCCCGCCCCCCCGCAAAGAAAGCCGTCATGGATCAGCTTGGCAACCTTCTATACAAAGAGAACCTGGACCGGGACGACCTGGTGCGGCTCCTGGCCCTGCGCGGCCCGGCCGACGTGGCCAGGCTCCGGTCCCGGGCCCTGGAGGTGATGCGGGCCGAGGTCGGCGATTCGGTGTACTACCGCGGCCTGATCGAACTCTCCAACGTCTGCGCCTGCGACTGCAACTACTGCGGGATCCGGGCCAGCAACGGCAAGGTGGAGCGCTACACCCTCTCCGACCAGGTGGTCATGGACGCGGCCCGCTGGTGCGCCGAGGCCGGCTACGGCTCCCTGGTGCTCCAGGCCGGCGAGCGCAGCGACCCCGCCTTCCGGGACCGGGTCAGCCACCTGGTCCGGCGGATCCGGGCCGAATCGGCGCTGCCGGGCCTGCCCCAGGGCCTGGGCATCACCCTGTCCCTGGGCGAGCAGCCGCTGGAGACCTACCGCCAGTGGCACGAGGCCGGCGCCCACCGCTACCTGCTGCGCATCGAGACCACCGATCCCGGGCTGTTCGCCCGGATCCACCCCCCCGCCCAGACCCTGGAGGCCCGCAAGCAGGCCCTGGCCGACCTGGCCGCGGCCGGTTTCCTGGTGGGCACCGGGGTGATGATCGGCATCCCCGGCCAGACCCTCGAGATGCTGGCGGACGATATCCTGTTCTTCCGCAGCCACCCCATCGACATGATCGGCATGGGCCCCTGGCTGCCCCACGACGACACCCCCATGGGCGCCTGGCCCCAGCCGATGGCCCCCGAAGACCAGCTGCAGCTGAGCCTCAACATGATCTCGGCGGTGCGGCTGGCCTGCCCGGACGTGAACATCGCCGCCACCACCGCGCTGCAGGCCATGGTGCCCGACGGCCGCGAGCGCGGCCTCAGCCACGGCGCCAATGTCACCATGCCCAACCTCACCCCGGTGGACGCCCGCAGCAACTACAAGCTGTACGAGGGCAAGCCCTGCATGGACGAGGCCAAGGAGGAGTGCCGCGGCTGCCTCATGGGCCGGGTGGAGTCGGTGGGGCGCACCGTCGCGCTCAACCAGTGGGGCGATCCACCGGCCTTCGCCCGCCGTTCCGCCGAGGCCGGGGAGGCCTGGTAGGTATGTGGCGGCCATCCCCCTGCCTTTTTTTCGCCCGGCTGCGCCGCCCGGTCCGGACGGTGGTATTTTGAACCCCAGCTTGAAATTCCGGCAGAATCAGTGCGTTCCTGGGCGTACTGGGGAAAAAACCGAGTTGAATAATTCCATCTCCGCCCGTTCAATTATTTAAGATACCCTGATCTCTTAGACGAACTAAGACGGCGGCCCATGGATCCAGTTCTCTACACCTATCACATACCCAGGCATGACCCTGAGGTGGTCGCCCGCAACGTCGTGCGCCAGCACCTGGCCGACCATCTGCAGATGTGGCGGCGGATGTCGGATGCCTGCGAACTGGTGTTCATGGCCACCTGCCAGCGGGTGATCTGGATGTTCTGGGGCGGCGACGGCACGACCCTGGGATTCGGCCCCGAGATCGACTGCTTCCAGGGCGAAGCCGCCTGGCGCCACCTGCTGGAGGTGGCCACCGGGCTCAACAGCGCCAACCTGGGCGACCGGGAGGTCGTGGGCCAGATGCGCACGGCCCTGGCCACCGCCCGGGAGACCCACACCGCCGGCGCCGAAGCCCATTCCGCCATCGAGGACATCCTCCGGGAGGCCCAGCGCCTGCGCACCCGGATCGGGCTGGACGACGGCTCGGCCAGCGTGGCCACCGCCGCCCTGCGGCACCTGGAGACCACCCTGGAGCCCGGTGCCCGGGTCGCCCTGGTGGGGGTCGGCCCCATGAGCCGCTACCTGGCCCAGCGCCTGCCCGAGCGCGGCTTCGAGATCACCATGTCCAACCGGACCCTGGCCAAGGCCGAGGCGTTCGGCCTGCCCATGGTGCCCCTGGCCCAGCTGCAGATGGACCCCCGCGGGTTCGACGCCATCGTCTCCGCCACCGCCAGCAACACGCCGCTGTTCACCAAGGACCAGTGGGGAAGGCTGGACCGCCCGCCGGTCAAGTTCATCGACCTGGCCCTGCCCTACGATTCCGAACCCGAACTGGGCCACATCCCCTGGGTCACCCGGGTGGACCTCTCCTTCTTCCTGGCCGAGACCGAGAACACCAAGCTCAAGCGCCACGATGCCGCCGCGCAGGCCGAGCCGTTCATCGTCGGCGCGGTGGAACGGCTGCGCAAGCGGGCCGACACCCGGATCCAGAAGTTCGCCATGCGCACCGCCCAGGAACGGCTCACCGATGCCTGGGAGGCCATGGAGGCCGAGGCCATCGCCCCGGGCAGCGTGCTCGGCAGCCTGGACCCGGCCCAGCTGGAAGCCCTGGAATCCCTGCTCAAGCGGGGCCGCACCCTGGCCTTCCGGGCCCTGAACCTCCAGCGCGAACCCGCCCTGGAACCACGCTGAAAGTCATATCAATCATGAAGATCGTACTCGGTACCCGGGGATCCCAGCTCGCCGTGGAGCAGTCGGAGGCCCTGGTGGCCCACCTGCGGGCGGCCGGACATGTTGTCGAATGGAAGCGCTTCACCACCCACGGCGACAAGTGGCTGGCCGGGCCCCTCGGGAAGGAGACCGGCACCGGCTTCTTCACCCGGGAACTGGAGGAGTCCCTGCTGGCCCGGGAAGTGGACATGCTGATCCACTCGTTCAAGGACGTCTCCCTGGAGCGCCCCGAGGGCATCAGCACCGCCTGCGTGCCCGAGCGGGAGGATTCCGCGGACCTCCTCCTGATGCGCCCCGACGCTCCCGGGCATCCGGTGATCGGCACCAGTTCCGAGCGCCGGCTGCGCTTCCTCACCCGCGCCCTGCCCGATGCCAGCTTCACCTGGATCAGGGGCAACGTGCCCACCCGGGTCCAGCGGGTGCGCGAGGGCGTGCTGCGGGACGCCCCGCTGCACGGCACCGTGCTGGCCGCCGCCGGCCTGCGGCGCCTGGGCCTGGATCTTTCCGGTCTTGCGGTCCGCCCCTTCGCGCCCGAGGAACTGCTGCCCGCCCCGGCCCAGGGCGCCCTGCTGGTGGAAGCCCGCACCGGCGATCAGGCGGTGGTGGACGCCCTGGCCGGCATGCACCACCCCCTCACCCAGCGCCTGGTGACCCTGGAGCGGGCCGTGCTGGCCGGCATCGGTGGCGGCTGCCAGCAGCCCCTGGGCGCCCTGGCCGTGGCCGAAGGCGGCCAGATCCGGCTGCGGGCCGCCTACGCCCGGGAGGACGGGATCGTCTCCGCCGAAGGGCTGGGCGCGGACGACGCCGCCCTGGTGGCCCAGGTGCTCAGGGGTCTCGGGCTGTGAAGCGGCTGGGCCTGGCCCGCGCTTCGGACGATGCGCTCTGCGAGGCGGTCCGGGCCGCGGGATGGGAACCGGTCACGCTCTTCGCCACCGTCATGGAGGCCACCCAGGCGGCGCCGCCCGCGCCCGCGGACGCGGTGATCCTGCTGAGCCCCGCCGCGGCCCGTCTGGCGCTGCTGCCGCCGGGCGTGCCCTGCCTGGCCCAGGGCGATGCCACGGCCCGGGCCCTGGGCGGCCGGACGGCGCTGGTGAGCGCCACCCCCCAGGCCGAGGGCCTGTTCGACCTGCTCCGGGCCACCTTCCCCCGGGGCGGGACCTTCCTGCTGGCCCGGGGCGAGCGCAGCCGGGAGCACCTGGAGCAGGCCGCCGACGGCACCCCCTGGCGGCTGGTGCCCTGGATCACCCACCGGGAGATGCCGGTGTCGCCGCCGCCGTCCATGGACGGGCTGGAGGCGGTGCTGGCGCTGAGCCCGCTGCAGGCCGAGGTGCTGGCCCTGCGCGCCGCCCACCTGCTCCGGTTCGCCTGGGGCCAGAGGACTCGCCAGGCCTTCGCCAAGGCAGGGTATCCTGTGGACGGCTGGTGCGAGCCCGAAGCTTCCGCCCTGCACCGGCTGCTGTCGTCCTGGCCCCCATCGTGAGGAACCCATGCTGATCCGATCCCGCCGCCTCCGGGCCACCGCCGCCGTCCGCGACCTGGTGGCGGAAACCGAACTGCTGCCCCGGCACCTGATCCAGGGCCATTTCATCCAGCCCGGCGAAGGTTCGACGGAGATCAGCAGCCTGCCGGGCATCAGCCGCAACGGCATCCAGGCCACCCTCCGGCAGGTGGAAAGCGACCTGAAGCTGGGCATCCGCACCGCGCTGCTGTTCGGGGTGCCGGACCACGCCGACAAGTCCCCCGCCGCCGCCGCGGCCCACGACCACGACGGCCTGGTGCCGCGCACGGTCCGGGCGCTCAAGCAGGCCTTCGGCCAGGACCTGGTGGTGATGACCGACGTCTGCCTGTGCGCCTACACCGACACCGGCCATTGCGGGGTCAACCGCGGCAGCGAGATCGTCAACGACGAGAGCGCGGCCATCCTGGCCCGCATGGCGGTGGCCCACGCCGAGGCCGGCGCCGACCTCGTCGCCCCCTCCGACATGATGGACGGCCGGATCCGCGCCATGCGCGAGGCCCTGGAGGCCGCCGGGCACCCCAACGTGGGCATCCTCAGCTACGCCATCAAGCACGCCGGGGCCTACTACGGACCGTTCCGGGAGGCCGCCGACTCCTCGCCCAAGTTCGGCGACCGGCGCAGCTACCAGATGGACCCGCGCAATGCCCGGGAAGGCCTGCGGGACGCCCTGCTGGACCTGGAGGAGGGGGCCGACGCGCTCATGGTCAAGCCGGCGCTGCCCAACCTGGACCTGATCTGGCGTCTGCGGGAGCGGACCCTGTGCCCGATCGCCGCCTACCACACCTCCTCGGAGTACAGCACGGTCAAGGCCGCCGCCCGGCTGGGCTGGGTGGACGAGGCCAACCTGTTCCGCGAGCACCTCATCGCCATCCGCCGCGCCGGCGCGGACTGGATCGTCACCTACGCGGCCCGCGAAGCCCTCCAGAAGCATTGGATCTGATATGGAAAACGCAAACGACACCCTGTTCCAGGAAGCCCTCACCCATTTCCCCGGCGGGGTCTCCAGCCCGGTCCGGGCCTTCCGCGCCGTGGGCGGCACGCCGAAATTCTTCCGCAAGGCCTGGGGCGCCCGGTTCGAGGACGAGGAGGGCCGGCGCTACGTGGACCTCTGCATGTCCTGGGGCCCGCTGATCCTGGGCCACGCCGTGCCCGAGGTGCTGGCCGCCGCCCGGGAGGCCATGGAGGAGGGCCTCACCTTCGGCGCCCCCTCGCGCCGGGAGCTGATCCTGGCCCGCCGGATCAAGACCCTGGTGCCGTTCGTGGAGAAGATGCGCTTCGTCTCCTCGGGCACCGAGGCGGTGATGTCGGCGCTCCGGGCCGCCCGGGGCTTCACCCGGCGCGACCGCATCCTCAAGTTCGAGGGCTGCTACCACGGCCACAGCGACGGCATGCTGGTCAAGGCCGGCTCAGGCCTGGCGACCTTCGGCGAGCCCTCGAGCGCCGGGGTGCCCCGGGGCTTCGCCGACCTGACCACGGTGATCCCCCTGGACGACCTGGAGGCCCTGGAAGAAGTGTTCGCCCGCCAGGGCTCCGAACTGGCCGCGGCCATCATCGAGCCGATCCCGGCCAACAACGGCCTGCTGGTCCAGGACCAGGCCTTCCTGCAGCGGCTGCGGGACCTGTGCAGCGCCCACGGCACCGTGCTGATCTTCGACGAGGTCATCAGCGGGTTCCGGGTGGCCCCCGGCGGTGCCGCCGAACTGCTGGGCATCACCCCCGACCTGGTCACCTACGGCAAGATCATCGGCGGCGGCATGCCGGTGGGGCTGTACGGCGGGCGCAAGGACATCATGGCGGTGATCTCCCCGGACGGCCCGGTCTACCAGGCCGGCACCCTCAGCGGCAACCCCGTGGCCATGGCCGCGGGCCTGGCCACCCTGGAGCGGCTCACCCCCAACCTCTACCGCGACCTCGACCGCCAGGCCGCGCGCTGGTCGACGGCGTTCGAGAAGATCCCCGGGCTGCACGCGCCCCGGGTGGGCAGCCTGATCTGGCCGCTGTTCCAGCCCGGCGTCAAGCGGGCCGACCGGGTCGAGAGCGGCGCCATCGCGAAGTTCAACCGCATGCACGGGCTCATGCTGGCCCAGGGCATCTACCTGCCGCCCTCCGGCTTCGAGGTGGCCTTCCTGTCCGCCGCCCACGGCGACGAGGAACTGGCCCACTTCGAACGGGCGGTGGGCGTCGTCACCCAGGAACTGCGCGAGCAAGCTTGAACCCACTCACTGAAAGACCCGGTATGAACGCTCCCCTCGTACGCGCCCTCCGGGGCGAAGCCCTCGCCACGCCGCCGGTGTGGTTCATGCGCCAGGCCGGCCGGTTCCTGCCGGAATACCGGGCCATCCGGGAAAAGGCCACCTTCGAGCAGGTGCTCTACGATCCCGACCTGGCCGCCGAGGTGACCCTGCAGCCGGTGCGGCGCTTCCCCAAGCTGGACGGCGCCATCATCTTCTCGGACATCCTGGTGATCCTGGACGCCCTGGGCTGCGGCGTGGTCATCCCCGAAGGCGGCCCGCGCCTGACGAAAACCCTCGACCAGCTGGACCCCGACGGGCCCCTGGACGAGCGGGTGTTCGAGCCGGTGCAGGCGGCCCTGCGCAAGGTCCGGGCCGAGCTGCCGGAGCGCCAGGCCCTGCTGGGCTTCGCCGGCGCGCCCTGGACCCTGTTCGCCTACGGGCTGGAAGGCAAGGGCAGCAAGAACTGGGCCCGGGCCAAGGCCTTCCTGCACCGGGAGCCGGTGCTGGCCCGCAGGTGGCTGGACCGGCTGGCCGATGTCTCGGCCCTGCTGCTCAACCTGCACATCGGCGCCGGCGCCCAGGGCGTGCAGCTGTTCGACACTTGGGCCGGTGAGCTGGACCGGGAGGACTACGTCGCCTACGCCCTGCCCGCCGCCGCCCGCACCCTGTCCCAGGTGTCCGGCGCGCCCAGGCTCTACTTCCCCCGGGGCATCCTGCCCCGGTGCCTGGACCAGCTGCCCTGCGAAGGCCTGGCGGTGTCCTGGCAGGTGCCCATGGCCGAGGCCCGGGCCGCGTTTCCGGACAAGGTGCTGCAAGGCAACCTGGACCCCACCGCGCTGCTGGCCGGGCCCGAAGTGGCCTGCCGCAAGGCCCGGGCCATCGTCGAGACCATGAAGGGGCAGGCCCACGTGTTCAACCTGGGGCATGGATTGCTGCCGGAGACTGACCCGGCTGTGCTGGGCGCGGTCATCGACGCGGTCAAGGGCTAGACTGGACCTGGACTCATTTCATTGCGGCCCCGGCGGCCGTGTCCGATCATGAACACTGGAGGCATCCCCCGATGGCCTTGGCGCTGGAAGAACTGGTCAAGCACTACGATCGCCCCGGACCCCGCTACACCGGCTATCCAATGCCGCCGGTGTGGTCCGAGGGCTTCCCCGAAACCGAAGTGACCGCAGCCCTGGCCCGGGCCAACGAGGACCCCGGACCGTTCTCGATCTACGCCCACCTGCCGTTCTGCAAGCGCCGCTGCTCCTACTGCGGCTGCAACGTGGTGGTCAGCCCCAGCTACGGCCCGGTGGAGGGGTTCCTCCAGGCCCTGGAGGCCGAGGTGGACCTGTGGGCCGCCCAGCTCCCCGGCCGGCGCAGCGCCATCCAGCTGCACTGGGGCGGCGGGACGCCCACCTACCTGAAGGTTCCGGAACTGACCCGCACCTTCCGGCTCATCACCGACCGTTTCCCGCTGGCGCCCGGCGCCGAGGTCTCCATCGAGGTGGACCCCACCTTCCTGGAGCCCGACCAGCTGCCGGCCCTGCGCGACCTGGGCTTCAACCGGGTCTCGTTCGGGGTGCAGGACCTGGACGAAGGCGTGCAGGAGCTCATCACCCGCGGCCAGACCTGGGACCAGACCCTCACCACCGTCAGGCAAGCCCGCAGCCTGGGCTTCACCGGGGTGAACCTGGACCTGGTCTACGGCCTCCCCGGGCAGACCATGGCCACCTTCCGGCACACCCTGGAGAGCACCCTGGAGCTGTCCCCGGACCGCATGGCCATCTACGGCTTCGCCTACCTGCCCAGCATGCTGGCCCACCAGCGCACCATCCCGGTGGAGACTCTGCCGGCCCCGGAACTGCGCCTGGAGCTGCTGCTGCTGGCGGTGGAGATCCTGGAGAAGCACGGCTACGTCGCCATCGGCATGGACCACTTCGCCCGGCCGGACGACGAGATGGCCCGAGCCGTCAAAGAAGGCCGGCTGATCCGCAACTTCATGGGCTACGCCGTGGCGGCCGGCTCGGACCTGCTGGGCTTCGGCCCCAGCGCCATCTCCAACGTCGGCGGGGTGTATTCCCAGAACGAGAAGATCCTCAGCAAGTGGGAGCGGGAAGTGCACGGCGGCCATTTCGCCATCCACAAGGGCCACCGGCTCAACGACGACGATCTCATGCGGCGCTGGCTGATCCACGAGCTCATGGGCCGGTTCGAGCTGCGCTGGGACGACCTGGCCGCCCGCTACGGCACCGACGGCCCGGTCCTGTTCGCCGAGGCCCTGGAGGAGCTGCGGGCCGAAGAGCCGTTCGGCACCGTCCAGGTGCGGGACGAGGGCGTGTTCATCACCCCGCTGGGCCGGCGCTTCGTGCGCAACCTGGTCCAGCCGTTCGACGCCTACCTGAAGAAGCTGGCCGCCACCACCAAGTTCTCGAGAACCGTGTGAGCGCCCGGCCCGACACCGCGGTGGTGCTGCTGAACCTGGGCGGCCCGCTGCGCCAGGCCGACGTGCAGCCGTTCATGTACAAGCTGTTCGCCGATTCTGAGATCGTCCGCTTCCCCGGGCCGCTGTTCCTGCAGCCGCTGTACGCCACCCTGCTGTCCCGGGGCCGGGGCAGGGAGGTGCGCGGGCGCTACGCTGAGATCGGCGGCGGCAGCCCGATCCTCAAGGAGACCGCGGCCCAGGCCGCCGCCCTGCGCCGGGCCCTGCGCGCCGCCGGGCGGCAGGAGCCGGTGAAGGTGCTGTTCCGCTACGCCTCGCCCCGGGCGGCGGGCATGGTTCGGGCGCTCAAGGCCCAGGGCATCCGCAAGCTGCTGCCGGTCACCCTGTACCCCCACGACTGCCAGGGCACCACCGGCTCCAGCCTCTCGGAACTGGCCCGGGAGGCCCGCCAGGGCGGGCTGGAACTGCTGCCCGGCGTCCTGCACTACGCCACCGACCCCGACTACCTGGACAGCCTGGCCGGGCCGCTGCGCGCGGCGCTGCAGGAGGTGCCCGGGGCCACCGTGGTCTTCAGCGCCCACAGCCTGCCGGCCAAGGCCATCGAACAGGGCGACCCCTACCAGCGGGAGATCGTCGCCACCGTGGAGGCGCTGCAGCAGCGCCTGGGACCCATCCCCGGCGGCTACCGGCTGGCCTACCAGAGCAAGGTCGGCCCGATCCGCTGGCTGGAGCCCGAACTGGGCGGCGTGCTGAAGACCCTGGGCGGCAAGGACCTGATCATCCTGCCGGTGAGCTTCGTCAGCGAGCACATCGAGACCCTGCACGAACTCGACATCCTGTTCCGGGGCGTGGCCGCCGCGGCCGGGGTGCGCAGCTACCGCCGGCTGCCGGCGCCCGGGGTCGACCCCGCCTTCATCCGCTGCCTGGCCGGGCGCACCCTGGCGGCGTTGAATTGAAGCAGGCTCATCCGCCCCGCCTCCGGCATCTTATTGCGGAGGAGGCGGAACATGGCCGTCATCACCATTTCCAGGGAACTGGGGAGCGAGGGGAGCCTGGTGGCCAGGTTGGCCGCCGAGGCCCTGGGCTACCACTTCGCCGATGAATCCACCCTCGAGACCATGCTCAAAGGTTATGGCCTGGTGAAATTCGACGAGGACTACCAGCGGATCCCGGGCTTCTGGGACCGCTTCGACCTGGGCAGGAACGAGGAGCGGGAAACCTTCCTCATGATGCTCAACCACGCCGTGCTGGCCCTGGCCGGCCACGGCGATGTGGTGATCGTGGGCCGGGGCGGCTTCGCGGTCCTGGCCGGGCTGGCGGACGTGCTCAATGTGCGGATCCAGGCGCCGCTGGATCTTCGGATCGAGCGGGCCGAGGAGCTGCCGTTCCATCCGGAGCACCACCAGGCGGCGGTGCTGGTGAAGGGCAACGACAAGATCCAGCGGACCTTCATCGAATCGGTCTACCACGTGCACTGGGACGACGCCAGCGCCTTCGACCTGGTCGTGGATACCGGCAAGGTCGAACCCGGGCTCGCGGCCGAACTGATCGTCGAGGCGGTGCGGGCCATGCGGGTGCCGAGGATGCGCAGCGGCGCCCGCACCGCCGCGGACCTGCAGGTGGACAAGGTTCTGGCCATGACCGTGCACGAGGTGCTGCACTGCGTCGAGGCGCATGTGGGGTGATGCCTTCAGGGTGTAACGGTAAGGGTGACGCTGGCCGAGCCCTGGGTGGCGCTGGGGGAATCCGCAGTGAACTGGAGGGTGTAGTGCTGACCCGCCGGGGCGTTCGCCGAACTGCCTGAGCCGCCGCAGGCCGTGAGGCCCAGGAGGCCGAAGGCGGCCAGGACGGCCAGCATGCCGACCCGGCGCCGGCGTCTGGCCGCGGGGACGGCGAGGAGGCAGGAGCCCAGCACCAGCCAGGACCAGCCGCCCCCGGGCCGGATCGGTCCCAGGGCCGTCACGGCGGTGCTGGCGGGAGCCAGGGTCACGGTCACGGTGGCCGGGGCGCCGCCGGCGCTGATCGTCGCGGGGGAGAACGAGGCCACCAGACTGCTGGGCAGTCCGGTCAGGCCCAGGGCGACGGGGCCAGCCAGAGTCCCCACCGAGTCCACCGTCAGGTGCAGGGTACCGCCCTGGCCGGCCTTCAGGGTGATCTGTCCGGCATCGGGCACGATGGTAAGCCGGATGGTCACCGCCTGGGTGAACGCGGGCGAAGTGCTGGCAGCGAAATCGAGGCTGCCGGTGTAGCGGGCGGTGATGGTGTGGCTGCCCGGGAGCAGCCCGGTGGCGGTATAGACGGCGCTGCTGCCGGACAGCGCGGCGGCGCCCAGCTGGGTGGCGCCGTCGAAGAAGGTGACGGTTCCGGCTGGGGCGCCGTAGGCGCAGGCGAGCTGGGCGGTGAGGACGGCGGCGGCGCCGTTGGGGCAGGGGCCCGGGGAACTGACCGCCAGGGTGGTGGCTTCCGGCCCGACGAGGACGGCGGACGGGGCCGAACTGCTGGGGCCGAAGCCACCGGTCCCGGAGAAGGACGCGATGATCGCGTGGATCCCGGCGTCCAGACCTGGAGCCGGCAGCACCGCGGCGCCGCCGCTCACGGCGGCGCTGCCCAGGGGGATGGCTCCGTCGTAGAAGGCCACGGTGCCCGTGGGGATGCCGGCCGCGGCGCTGACCTGGGCGGAGAGCAGGGTGGAGCCGTAGCTGCCGGTCCCGGCCTGCGCCGAGGTGAGGGTGGTGATGGCGTTGACGGTGACGCTGGCCGTGGCCTGGCCCATGGCGCCCTTGGGATCGGTGGCCGTCAGGATCACCGGGGTGGCGCCCAGGTGGTAGGGGCCCGGCGGGGTCTGGGCGAGGGTGACGGGATCGCCGTCGGGATCGCTGGAGCCGTTGTCCACGCTGCCGCTGGCGGTCCCGGACGGACTGGCCACCAGGGCGATGTCCCTGGCCAGCGCCACCGGGGGGTGGTTGGAGTTGGCGGGCGCGATGCGCAGCAGGCTGGCGGGAAGGGTCAGGGTGTAGCCAGTGCCGACGCTGACGCCGGCCTCGGTCTGGTTCACCACCACGGTATAGGTCTGGCCGGCAGTGAAATCCACCTGGAAACGCTCGGTGGTTCCGGAAAGCCCGGCATCGCCCAGGTAGCCGGCGGCGAGATTGCCGGGGCTGAAGCCCGGGGTGTAGATGGAGACGAACAGGTTGTTGCTGGCGTTGC
>Ga0316217_10002792_pt1 | contig 20716 bp, 15 predicted proteins | sample 1anoAmetaG_FD_203633 | JGI IMG/M metagenome (GOLD analysis project Ga0316217, IMG submission 203633) | Freshwater microbial communities from Trout Bog Lake, Wisconsin, USA - 1anoA | ecosystem: Environmental > Aquatic > Freshwater > Lake > Hypolimnion/Profundal zone | place: USA: Wisconsin...
AATTCTTCGGTATAGTCGGCATTTTAAGCTGAGAACCGTCTTAATGCTGAGATCCGTCTTAGCGGTACACAACAGAAGGCCTAAACAGTAAAATCAATTTGCATCTGCATAAACACAAGCTAGCTCTAGAAAATCGCAAGCCATCGCTAAGAAATTCTGCAGAGCATGTTATAAAATGGAGAGATGTCAGCCTCAGCAACCACGCAAGCTCGTACTTTCAAACTGTAAGATAGCAAACTAAACCTAGTCAACCAACAATTCCTGCAGCTAAGCTAAGAACTATGGGGCGTCAGAAGCTACAAATGGGCCATTTCCTGCTTTTTGGGCTCAGCTTTCGTTTCTTTTGAAAGAGAGAGCAAAAGAAACGCGATTATCGAGCTTTATCGATAGAGCCCTGAGTTGTTTATGATTGGTGATAGACAATTACAAATAGGAGTGGCTCCAATGCCTGAAGACGTAGATTGGTCTGGGTTGAATACCGAGCAGAAAAAGAGCCTCAATCTGCAGTTCTACACATTTTTCTTTATGCTCTTTTTAGCTTGCTTCTTAGTCTTGGAGTATTTAGACAACAGCAAAGTCTAGCTAAGGGGAAGGCAAATCAGCGCTTTCAAGCTCTAGACACCTATATCATATAATTAATCTAGTTTCATCTAGAATTTGATTATCGCGACCGTTACATATTTTGGTAACTTCTTAATCGAACTGCTAGCCAATTACCTCGCCTCACACTAAAGAGAAACGACAAAGACAGCAAAAAGTCTTTCATCTCTTTCCAAAACGATAATAGCCCAGAGTATAAACACAATCGGCATGTACTTCCTGCTCTCCGAGATATCAAGCTAGAAGAATCTGCTAAAGAATGGGGTGGTGAATAGGGTTTGCTACTACCTCGTTTTCATGGGGTGTTTGTCTGTCCTTTTCAACTTGCTGCAAGTTACCAAATTCGCAAAAAAGGCATTCAACCGGCTATTTCTTCAAAACACTCTTCTGGACAAAGGAGTACAGCTGCATTATAACCGTTCATCCTAGCTAAACAAATTTGATTTCAACTCTCACTTAAGTGCTTACATTCTGCTGCTTTATACGACCATGTTCTTTTCGTTTATAGCGCCCATCTGCGTCCCTGTAATAATGGGTGTCTTTATTCTTAACTATTGGATCAACAAGTACCATCTATTTAGAAACTCATCAAAATTTTAGCCAATAGACTTGTAGCTTTTCTAAAGGACGCTTAAATTCGCTGAGTTTTCCTTAGTGCTGTTTAGTTTGGGGAACTTTTATTTTTCATATCTGATTGAAAAAGAGCACAGACTTATAAATTTGATAGCAGTGGGTTTGGCCGGGCTTTACTTCATTACTATTATTTTGGAGCAAAAGTTTTTTTAGAATCTGACTTGTGGCCAAAAAACTTTGTTTTTCGACAGTGTGAGCTATTCTGAGTGCTTGAAAAAAGGCAAATTTTCGAAAAGTTACTGGCTTAGCAATCCAGCAACAATGCTCATAGATGAGCCTGATTTGAATGCAGTCAATAAAAAGGTAGACTACAACCTGAACTTCCGTTTGGCTGACCAAATCGACCTCAAAAGATATCAATGATATTTAACTTCTTATCAGCTTTAACCCCTAAAATAATCAATGAATATGTTGTGATTTCCAAATCTATTGAAACAACTTTCTTTTGAAGACAATTTTTCGAATCCTTGTTTCTAGCCAAACGATATCTCAGAGATATGTTAGAATGAAATAAGTGCGATCTTAAATTACTTCATTTCAGTTTTTTGATTGCTTTATATTCATGGATAAGAATACTAAATCATACATCGATTCTCTCTTAAGTCCCCTTCTTGCACGCATTTAAACACTCTAAATATCAAATGAAGCACTCAGAGCTCAGGTACGTCATCTTTAACAATTGATAAATCCTCAGTCTTCCAATCAAAAGCCGACATGTATTGTAAACATTACTTAGTATCAGCAAGCCAGCAAATGCGAGAGAGTAGATTAAGCAGCAAAGGAAGCGAAATAAACAAACCTGGATGGAATAACAATACTAAGTTTTAGTCTCCTTCCAAACCAACAACCAATGAGGGTTCTCACTAGAAAGTCAAAACCAAGCCTCCCATTCCAAAGATAGTGAAGTCGCCAGTCAAAACATAGCGTGAGGAATTGAAAAAAAATGACTCTTAAAAAAAGATCAATGGAGGCATTCGGTTTTAAGCTGCTAATAATGAGCAAAAACTACAATTTTAGTCTGAAAGACAAACTACTAAATAGCTCATAAATAAGCATTAAACCAATCGTATTCAAAAAAGTGTCACCCAAGCTCAAAATTACACTACTAGTGTTTAACCTTTCAATAAATTTGAGTAGTTGGCTAAGCTCAATAACGAACTAGTCTAAGATATGAAGCACAGAGTCTAAAAGTCTAAATGGCAAAATCTAGCTCTGAACTACGTCTAAAAGGCAGATGCACCAAAATCCGAGTGCAACCCTTCAAAAACAGCCTCACCTAACACCCGCTCATTCGTCTCCTAGAGCGACAACAAAAAAGGAGCGGAAGGTCTGAAGGTGAATATAGAGTGCGAGTTAACAAAAATAAAATGATATTAAGGTGCTTCAGTTGCTATAACTAGTTAGGTTGGTTGCGGTAGTGTTATCTCCAGCTCCTCCAGTGTAGCTTTTCCCTGTATCGCTTAAGTACCATTCCCAGAAGGTTTCGTTCATGAGTTCCAAGGACATTCTCTCCAATGGATTCACTCTTATCAATCTTTCGATCACATGTTTGCTTTTTTAGGAGATGTCTTTGTGGATGTACTAAAACTGACCTTTTCTTATTTTTTAGAATAAGTCTGCTTCGTGTTTGGCTCTGAATGGGTAGTTTCCTTGCAAAATGACGAAAAGGAACACTCCGAGACTCCAAAGATCAGTGTAAATGGGCACATGATCTTTCTTTGAAACGATTTCGGGAGCCATATAGGTCGGAGTTCCACAAAAGGTGTCAATAGTGTTAGGCGGTATTGACTCAAGGCTGAAACCGAAATCAATCAGCTTTAACTGCTTATTTCGGTTGAGGAGAATGTTCTAGGCTTTAATATCTCTGTGCACTATGTTGCGTTGATGTAAATATTTGAGAGTTTAGGCAATAGTTTTGAAGATTTACTTAGCCTACTGTTACGGAAGTCTATGCTGCGGTTTGGACAGCAAATAGTTATACAGAGAGTTGGCTCCTCCATACTCTTGTATTAGGAAGATTTAGCTGGTGCCCTAGATGGCATCAATGAGTTTAGCAATCACTGGATGATTGAGCTTTGCCAGAATATTGATCTATCTTTAAAGATTTCTAAGTTTGTTCGGTTAGTCTAATCTTCGCTTTTCATAGATTTTGATTGCTACTTTCTAGTTATTCTGTTTGTTGAGGCCCATCTTGACAACCCCATATGCCCCTTTTCCCAACTATTCATAGACTTGATAGTTTTTCAGCTAATCCTCTCCTTTCATTTACAACTAAACCTTCAAAAATTTCCGTTGTGTGCTGAGAATCTTTATCTTCTCACGCTGATCTTTTTATTCTCGTTTTTCTTTGACTTACTTTTGCTATCTCATCTCTTTCTGCTACTTCTGCTCCAATTTCTTGTTCTTCAGCTTGCTCATGTAGTTCGGAGGGAACTGTTGCTGCATGAGTGAATTGATAAGTTCCTGGTTTTGTATTCTAGCTCTCTAGTCTTACTTCTCCAAAGATTAGTCAGTCCTTTTAGGGTTTGAACTTTTTTGTGATTTCTAGCGACTCAAATTTCCTAACTTAATAGCTTTGTTTGAATGGTTATTTCCATTCTTCTTGTTCCCAGCTAGACTTGATACCCTGAGCTCTTATTCATTTTCCTACACTTTATTTGGAGTGTTGCGCCTTGAGACGACTTGAAGACCTTCCTTTCGTTTTTTGATTATTTAAGCTGGACCTTCTTTACCATTGAGTGTAAGAGTATTTTCTGGATACAGTAAAACTTACTTTTTTTACTCATATTAAGGATTCTTTTCTCATAGACATCGAAACTGCAACGACTTGTTTTGGAGCCACTACGTTAAGTAGGATATGGATATTACAGACCTTAGTCTTCCGGACGGCCTGATTTGATGGTAGACTTGCCTAAATGTGGTGCTTATTACGTGTGTATTTGAGGAAGTTGGGAGTTGCGTTTCTTTGATTGTTATTTTTGTTACCTCTCGTTGTATTCATGTATTAAATGTAAGTTAGTTCAAACAGTAAAAATGAAAACGACTGTTTTAAAAGGACTATACGTCCTCAGATTAATTAGGCTTCAAACAAAGGATGAAACTATCAGGGATTCATGTTCTGATTGATATGGAAAAAAGATTGTTTTTGTTGTGATTTGTTACATTTACTTTTTTACTGGATCTGAGGAGAATGCCTCTTTTGGATTGTTAAGCTACTTTGCTTAAGAGTTGCAAATGACCAAAAGAAAGCATTATCAATAAAGTTATACAAATTGTCTTTTACTGACTAACTCAAATACGACGTTTATTCTTTCCTATGACCACTAGCTAGAATGGAAGCAATGATCCTCAAAATATTTAAGTTTGAGGCTGAGTTTTACGAATCTTAACAATAAGATACTCTTAAATTGAAATTAGAGTTTAAAAGTGACAAAATTTTGAGGTGTAGTGGAATGGGCACCATAAAATTGGGCTCTGCTTGGAATTTAGCAAAGCCAGGGTCATACTTAAGAAAAGAAAATATTCTATATCAAAAGAATTAGACCTGCTAAATATAATAAAAGAAATCTTTTCCATTTTTACGTTTTTAATCATCAAAATTTGATAGTAGACAGGAACTCTTAGTTGCCATAAAATATTTCTTTTATATTTTAAATTCAATACCAATCAATGAAAGAGGAGTTTGAAGAGATTCAAGTAGTCTAATTTAAGAAACCCAAAAAACCCAAAAAAGCCGAAGCCAGTAACTTTTGATACATTCAGCTAATCCAGCTCCGAAAGTTGAAGAATAGGCCAAAGTTAAAACTGTCGACCATTAGAAGAGATATATTCAATTGTTGAAGAGAGCAACTGAGCTGCTCAACAAGAACAATCCGTAGTTAGGTAATAAAGGTGTTATTCAGCTGAGAAGTCCAAAATTGTGCTGAAACCACCCCAATCCATCCGTGTTGGCAGCAAAAAGACGGCTATTATAAACTTCGCTGAGCTATGCAAACAGCTAGATCGTCACCCAGAACACGTTATGAACTTCTTCATCAACGAGCTAGGCAGAGAGGGGTCTATGGGTAACCAAGGGTTCAGTACAAATGTCAAGATTTAGCAATTAAAATAGTCATTCAGCCCAAACAAATTGAGAACCTTTTCAGAAAATACATCACCTAATACGTTCAGTGCCAGATCTGCAAACGACAAAACACAGAGCTCGTTAAAGACTAAAAAATGAGGCTTTGGACTCTGCAGTGTTGCGACTGCAAGTGCAAGAGGACAGTTCCCACGATAAAAGGATCTGAGAAGAAATACGAAGATTATGAGAAGTAGCTGGCGGAAAGATAGGAAAAGTAGGCCAGTGGCTGATTTGTACTCTGATGCGCGAATAATTGAATATTTAATATTATAATAAAATCGTGGTTATGGTGAAGAAGGAGAAAAGATAGGGCCTCTCAGAGGTTGCCATTGACACCACCATCAACATCCATAAACTTGCGCATCGAACCCAATTCAAACGCAAGGCTCCCAAAGCAGTTGCTGCTATCAAAAAGTTGGTCCATAAGATGATGAATACTGAAGATGTGCGCATTGATCCTAAACTCAACCAGTTCATCTGGAAGCAAGGAGTCCGCAACCTGCCCCACAGAGTTAGAGTGAGAATCTCAAGAAAGAGGGTCGAGGAGGAAGGAGCTAGTACTCAAGCTTTCTACTCTCTTGTCCAGCATGTTCATATTGAGGATTTCGGAGGCAGATTGACCGAAAAAGCTAAAGTCTCAGCATGATTAAGTAAACTATTTAGCTCACATTATGTATCTATAGTCAAAAATTAAACGATAATAGATTCTAACAGGTAGCTGAACATCATTTTTGGCTCTTTTTCTCTATCTTTTTGGCCAAATGAGCGTTAAATTGTTCCCATGTAATCTGCTGCTTGCCCTTTCCCGCAATGGACTGAATCGCTTCCTGAATTTGATCCTCAGTGAGATTCAATTTAAGCATATTGGCTACTTTTTTCAAATTGTTAAAAGTGATCCTTTCTTCTCCTTCACGATCGACCAAAGCGAAAGCTTGTCTCCTTCCCTCCTCTGTGTTAGCGTTTCCCTGAATATGGAGCTAAGTACGATGGCTTCAGTGAGTAGAGTTAAGAATTGTTAGAATCCAACCCATTCGCCGTCCAGAGCGACTGTGATGTTTACCAGAGCGTGGTAGATGAACTAATGGGTTTTGTCGTAGCCAAGGGTCTTGGCTGTCGCTGCAATTTATCTGACGTCAGCTTGTCTACGGTTATCAGCATACAGATTGAATAGGGTATAAAAATCTTCAATTTGGTAGAGTTCGAATGTTGGATTTTGGGTGACGATGGGTTTGGCGAAGATTTTCTTCTTCTCTTCTTAGATAATGACCTTCTGGTTGATAGTACTCATGGATATATTGACAGTAATATAATTTAACAGTTATTCGTGTGATATGAGATCATTAGCTCTCCTCTGTTTTGGGCAAATCTGGCGAGGTGTAGGGTCCAGCGTAAGGGAAGTCTTAGAGGGGTTTGCTCATCATCACCTTCTTGTCAATCGACTTGTGGTAGAAATCTTCGCTTGTGAGGATGGATTCAGGGTAGACGTAGTTGCCGTATTTCGAGATTTAAAGATTTTAATGGATCCAGTTGCGGTTTTGTTGAATCACGTGGCGATAGAATTTGTTTGTGGTGAATTTGAGACATTTCCACCAAGCGTATGCCACTCCTCCCCACCATGCACCAACACCTGCTACTCCAAGCCAGCCAAAGTTCTGGTAGAATTGAGTTTGATTGATCTTTCTGATTCCGTATCTGCCCAGTGGTATTAGACGTCTGCAGACCTTGTGAGTGTAGAAGAAGAACATGGAGCTTCCCAAAAAAACGCAGAAAGAACGCAAAAAGGTGTGAGCTCTGATGTCGCGTTGCAGGAAATCGTCAAAGTTCCTGGCCAAGCTCAGCCTTGATCAGATCTAAAGTACCTAACACCACGATCTATGAAGTGAGTCCTGTGGTCGACAATCTCCTTGCCTCTTGAGTTTTCCATGGCGATCTTCATGAACTTTTTGAAGACAGGGTTGTCCCCATGGTTCCAGTACTTGAGCTAGTCGAAGTAGGGTTCAATGTTGGTAGGCAGCTTTGTCATCAAATCAATAATTATTACTAACTCAACTATAATTCATCTCACATCAATAATCAATCAATGGTGACGCTTCCACTTCTAGGCATATCTTTGCTTCATTAATACAAATGTTAGAAGGCAGCATCGTCCTTGTATCTCTACTTGACGCAAAGCTTCGATTGAAGCGTCTAATTACTGATCGATTTGAACTGACTTCGAGGACTGACTTATATCATTTACGCCATACTTTTCTTCTTTTTGTTTGGTCCTAGCGATTGTTTTCTTCTAAGTACGTTATCATCGTTTTATTTGTGAGTAAGGAATATCCTACCTCTTTGAATAAAAGCATTCTGAGGCTCCAAGGCTCAAAATCTTCAAAGAAAAGGCTGAACGCCTATTGGGTTCAAAAAGATGGGCTGATTTAGTTCTAGATATAGTTTAAAATATAATTTAAACATTTAAATGTTCGCATTTTTGCAAAAAAAGATAGCAGTGCCTGCCCAGTCAGTGGCTTCAGCTTGTGCTTGGGACTTCTATGAGGGTTGGCTTGCAATTGGAGCCAGCGATGGATTTCTCAAACTCATCAAACTTGAAAATCTTAAAGTCCAAGGCAATCCTTCCTCCCAGGGCAACTAAAGTGCAGATCTGCCTAATCACACAGGCACCATTTCGCACATAGTTTGGAATGAAAAGTACAGAAAGTTGACCACCTGCGATTCTACTGGAACGATAATCGTTTTCATGAAATACAACGGCCAATGGGTTGAAGAGATGGTCAACAATAGAAAGGCTTCTGTTGTGAGGGACATGAAGTGGAGTCCAGATGGGAGCAAAATTTGCATTGCCTATGAAGATGGTAATGTTATTGTGGGTGGGGTCGAGGGCAATCGAAAATGGGGCAAAGAGTATACTCATAAAGTAGCAATGGTCTCTTGGTCACCCAGTTCCAAGTAGCTGCTAATCGGTTCCAATCTTGGAGAGGTGTTTATGTACGACTAAAACGGAGACTTGTTGCATCAAATTAGATTGCAGGGATTGCAGAGAATAGTTGAGCCTTAAAGCTTTTTGACTCCTAACATTCCCTTGGCAGGTATCCACTGGTTCTAAGACGCTCAGATGTACTCAGACGAGGCTCCAGTTGGCTTATGCATAGCCTTCCAGCAGGGCAGACTCATCCTCATGAAAAACGATAAAGATGAAGACCCCATTGCCGTGGATACTTCAATGATTTTGAGCAAAGTTAAGTGGAATCCTGCAGGTACCATGATAGCTGTGGCTGGATGTTCGCTTGAATATGAAGAAAAAAGAGCAGTTGTCAAATTTTTTGATAGCAAAGGCAATCATTTGAAAAATTTGAGGATTCCCAATGCAGAAACAGTCAATGATATTACTTGGTAAGGTACTGGACTAAGGATAGCTATTGCTGCAGGCTCATCAATCTATTGTGCAGCTGTCAGGCCGAACTATAAATGGTGTTACCTTTCAAATGGAACATTAGTGTTTGCCTATCAAAAGACTGATAGAGTTTAGTTTTGTGTGGTTTTTTGGGATACAAAGTCTGATGAAAAGTACATGAAATACGTAAAAGAACTAACATAGATCAAGGGTTAGGGTGAATTCTGCGCAATTTTCTCCCACCCATAGTAAGACTACACCCAAATCGATCTATGTAACTCCATTGGAACAACAATCTAAACGAAGCAAGTGGCTCTTGAAGTTTCAGTCTATGGAATGTCCAAAACTCACATTATAGCCTGTTCTGAAAACTACGTCTATATGTGGCAATATAAAAGTCAAACTTCAAGACTGACCATGTTCTAGCCTTCATCTCAAGTTGGTTATCGCAAGATGGGACGGTAAATCTGCTGGTTCATTGATGACAAACCCGACATCAACCAAATCTATGACATGGACCAGTTTGACAACACAAAGGAAAGTGAAGATATCGTCTGTGCTGTGGCTGTGAGTGAGCAGCTGCTGATTATAGGCCGCGAGAGTGGAGTTTTGAGGAGATTCACCTTGCCTCATATAACAGAAGAAAGCAAACTTTTTTGGAAGCCGCTTCCTCTTATTGTTGGAATCAACAGTGATTGCACAAGGTTAGGACTCATAGACATCACGGGAGTTTTGAACATACTCTAAATCAATTCTCAGGGAGGAAGTGTCCTTTAATTCTAGAAGAAAGAGTGCTGGGCTTTGAAGTGGAGTGATGATCATCCCCAACAGCTTTGCTTTATGGAAAAAAGCAAACTAACAACTGTAACCAACGTGACTGTTGGACCACAAATTGCCACAGAAGGCTATATATGCAGCTTTAACAACTTAAAGGTCACATATTGCTACTTGGATGATATCATGGTGTCTCCCGATTAGAACCTAAAAGCTGAGTAACTCTTCAATTAACACTAATCAGCCATTTTGAGCGAATTCAACTAACTCTTAAAACGTGATGGAATCATAAAAGCAATAAAATTTGTCTAAGAAAATACGCATCCCTCTCTTTGGAGGATTATAGCCGAAAAGTCACTTTTGGACCTGGATTATCTGAATGCAGAGAGAGCTTTACTGAAAGTTGATGACTTCAAGACTTTGAAGTACATCAAAAAGATACAAACCTTAGACGATCGGGAAAAACAGAAGGCTTAGATACTTACCTTGTTGACTAAATACGAAGAGGCTGAAAAGATTTACCGAAATATCGAAAGGAAAGATCTCGCAGTGAACATGAAGATCAAAATTGGAGATTTTTACGGTGTTCTCTAGATGGTGAAAGAGGGGTCAGGGTATGACTAGATTTTAGGTAAAATGACAAACCAACTTGGTAACTTTTATGCTGAGCGTCTTGAATGGGACAAGGCAGCCGAATTCTACCTAACTGCCAAAAACTACAAGGGACTCATTGAAGCCTTTACCATGTTGGAAGATTACGACAGTTTGGCTCAAATCATTGAAGAAATTCCTGAAAATGATCCACTTCTCAACGAACTGGCTGATAGATTTCAGCTGGCCGGAATGGCAGACTATGCTGTCAAATGCTATGAGAAGCTGGGATAGTTCAAAAAGGCTATTGATTGCTGCGTTTTGCTCAATCATTGGAATATAGCTACTTAGTTGGCTTAAAAGCATGGATATGCTCAAATTTAAGGTTTACTTCAAAATAACGCCAATTAACTGCTTGGAAAGAATAAAAGACTTGAGGCAGCTTAATTGTATCGCAAAGCCAATAGAAACACTGAGTCAGCCAAAATCTTATCAGACATCGCCAATCAGCTGATCGAAAGAGAAGGAAAACCTCTCTATATCAAAAAACTATACGTGCTTGCAGCTTTGTAGGTCGATCAGTACAAAAAACGACTGATTGATTCTAGCATGACAGGTCAAAACGGAAACACAACAAGAGTACTTTTTTTGTTACTTAGACTTTAGATTCTCTCATCACAAGCGATATTAATACGAGTTCAGACAAAATTCTCAACAACCCTTGGAGAGGGGCTGAGGCTTGGCATTTCTACATTCTTTGCCAAAGGCAACTCTATTTGGGACAATTCAAATCTGCCCTTAAAACAGCTTTGAGACTCACCGACTATGAATTAGAGATGGACGCCAAAAAGATATACACTTTAGTCGCACTTGCTGCATACTACAATAAGGTTTAATTTGCTTTATTTAGAGCTATAAGGAATGTTCTAGGGCTTTTGTGAAGCTGGAAGGAATGGGAACGCAAGAGGAAAAGGAAAGATACATGGATATTGCTGTTAGCATCTTTACTAAGCATCCTCCCAAAGATACTCCAGGGGAGAAGATCAAGTGTCCAGGCAGAAACTGCAAAGAGACTATTAGTGAGTATGATACGATTTGCAGATCATGTGGAAGCAACTTCCCTGCCTGCGTAGTCAGCGGAAAGTCGATCATAACTCGCACTTACTATCGTTGCAAAGGCTGCAAGCACAAAATGTATGACAACTAGGTCGAGAAAAACGAATTGAAGCATTGCGCGCTTTGTCATACTCCCATCGATTTCAGAAAGTTTGGCCAGCGTAATGATGAAGATTGATTTTATGAGCTAGTTATTGGTTTCTGTTGTGACAAAATTATGAATGGAGTAATTTAGATTTGAGAAAAATCAACTTTTTAAGGAAAAAGAAGTGAGAAGTACTCACTTTCCGAATAAACGTGCTTCCAGTTATTTTATCCTGTCACTATAATCAACTTTCTTTCTATTTTTGGCCAACATCAACGATTCCTCTCTTTTGATATTTCCTTTACCTTTAGCTTCTGCTTTCAAGGGACTGTAGCGATTTTTCAGTTTTAGCTCATATTCTTCGATAAGCTTGTATTCCTAACTCTTCTTTTTGTCTTCGTATTACTGCAATCGATGAACTAAGCTTCTCTTTTCTTTGTTGCGGTTGGGAGCATCCTAGATAGTATTGTGTTGGAAGACGATGCTTTGTCCTGCCTTTATCAGAGAGTTGGAAAGGCTTGAATTGGAAGTTTGACTTGAAGATGGCGCTCTAGATGAAGGCATATAATATTCGCGCTTTTCCAATGCCCTTTGGTGTTCTTTTTGCTTTTGCTAGACAAATTTGTTAGAGTAAGAAGACTCACTGCCTTCACTTTGCTACAGTTTCACCTGCAAAGTTTGAATCTCCTTTTTCATTTATCTGTTCTCATTGAGGAGGCTCTAAAATTATTATTGCGAAATAGCTTTATTCCGGACATCGTTTTATTTTTTCATCAGTCTCAACTGGCTAGACTTTTCCTCTGGATTGATTCCTTTCTTTTTCATATCCAAAAGCTCTTTAAGGTATTCAATCTACTTTTGAAGCTTGTTGACTGTATCGGGATTGGCTCCTGTAAGTTCTGTAGGTTTGACCTTGAGGGTGATATGGTTAGCCCTTTCGACAAATTTCAAAGTATTGATAGTTTATTAAAGATTCTTTATTGAAGGAGAAAGATTCGCCATAACAAATGTATAGGTATTTCCTGTAAGAGATTCCTGCAAGAGTCTAGTCAGCTTAGATTAACGGAAAACCCCGCCTACCTTTTTATCTCCACTTGAAAGAGCATAAATAACTTTGCCTAGAGTGGTTAGGGAAAGATTGATGTTTTTGAGCTCTTTGAGCTGCTAGTTACCGATTCCTTCTTTCTTGTTTATTTTCTAGGAACCTGCTAAATCGCACAAATTTAATCTCCCTTTCAAAAAACTGCCTGAGCCTTCCTGAATCTCTACTAAAAGCTGGAAAATAGAGTGAGAACGAGAACTTTTGGCATTCATTGAAGTTTGTCTCACAAATCTGTTTTTTACACCTTTCATCAGCAACTACAAACAATCTGTAGCCTTTTAAACTCCGAATTCAGTCAAACCCTCAACGAAAATCCCTTCAACCTTCGATTCGTGAATACTTAAGGGATTCGGCTTTTAACTATCCTTGATCGAAGCATCCGTACTTGAAGAAGGTCATATATCTTTTAATTGTAGATTTGCAAAAAGGAGCAAAATATTTTGGCGTTACTGATTGCTTTAAATTTATTGAAGACTTGGTTTATCGCACGGGGAATAATCCCAGCATTGTCGCTTTCAAAGTCTTCGGCTTCATTGATCTACTGACTATCTGCTTTAGATCCGAACATCGTAAACGTCTTCCCTGAGCCTGTCTGCCCATAGGCGAAAATAGTAACATTGTATCCATCCAAAACTCTGGGTACCACAGTGATAAAGCGATCATAGATGCTATCCTGCTTAGTGGAGGATTCAAAGGCGTAATCGAAGGTGATTTCAAGGTGATTATAGGAATCATGAGTGACTCTAACGGTTCGATTCTGCCTTACCCAAAAATTACATCGGAAAGTACTTCTACAACCTGATCTGAGCCCCTTTCGGAGGCGACAGTTGGCCTAACTCTGACAAAAACCTTGATGCTGCTGGTGCTGGCTTACTTCTACATGAATAATTAATTTTATAATACAGAACATAGATCTATATTCGCAGGGATGGTTGACCAGGGCCTGCTCTCCTGCCAAAGCTCGCTGGCTGAGGCTCCATGCATTGTGTATCACTGCTTGTATTCAGGAAGCTGCTGGAATGTATTGTGAGCATTGCCATGGTACTATTTATCCTTTACGATATGGTCAGAAGGTTGAGCAAATAGCTGCGTTTCAGTATGTATGTGATTATTGAACTGGCGATGATCCTGACTCTGGTATGTAGAAAGTGTTGTATGCAGCCATTATTGCCTATTCTTTGGACTCGGATATCATAGTCTTCAACTTCCTCAGTGCCTACTTTTATGACGTATATTTCTCCATCATCGTGCTGAAGCTAGGACTCAAACTACTATAGATTATGAAGTTTACAATCAACTACTCTCGCTTAAGAATAACCGCTTTCATCCTTTTTTCCATTTTTCAGGCTCTTCTGCTCATCGCGCTTATTTACGTTTCAGTATAAGGTACTCAACAATGCTTTAGTACTCTTTATTTGATATAGATTTGCCTTTTCTCATCGCCAATAGCGTATTTCTGCTGGCTTCCATCGTTTTTGCAGTTTTAGGGGTCAAGCATACCAAGCATCAGTAGGCAAAACTGGACTAATCTCTTGCTCAGCGCATAAAAAGCAACCCTCTGCCTCGGTTTAAGTGGTGGATAGGTCTGAACTGTTTCGGCCAACTGATTGTGCTCATATAATCGGTAGTCTTTCAAATAAACAATTGCCAATTCAGCTCAGTAAGCATCAAATTATAGAGAATGTAACGACTGATGTAGTCTCCAGGCTTCTATTTGTCTTTTTCGGATACCATCTTGGAATGGCCTCGACTATTTACTTTTTCAATTTGACCACTCGCCCTTTTTAATAGTAAAAGTAGGATCTAGCTCAGCTTAGGCAGACTAGTCCTTCGATCCAGCCAAGGGAGAAAGTTATTTAGATGGTTTATAATGATTTTTAGCAGATTAGAGACAAGGCTGATTCACAGTGATCCATATCTACTTTATTTCATCTTTATTTGGCTCTGGTTAGAGATAAGTGATAAAAATCATGACTAAGATCTAGTCTGCTCCTAAATCAGTGACATTTTTAGCTGTAATGCGTAGAACTTTGCACTCTCCTCTGTTCTCTTTTGATATTAGATGTAGTAGTGGTCTCTCTACTTTTTGAGCAAAGTCAGCTCCTAAATCAGTTTCTACCTTTAAAGATCTTCAGTTTGAATAGATGTAGATTTGGTTGGTTTTTGAACTGGCTGCTTTTCAATGCTCTAAAATAGTCTATCCTGCTTGATCAGTGTCTATTGTAGCTTCTCTACTTTGTGTCTCAGTTGCTAGTTTTCTTCAGTGAGTTTGAGTTAGGTCAAATTGAACTCCATCTGCATAGTTTGAGTGGCTTCTTAAAGCTCCTTATTTTTTAGTTTGAGCAGGCTGAGTTCTGTGATTAGTTTTGGTCGTTAAACGTTTGTGTAGTGGGCTTACTTATCTCCGATTCTGTTGACTTCTTGCTCTAGTTAAGCAATATATTCTATCTTTCGCTTCAGAATCGCCTTCTGCTCGTCAATGTAGCTCATCAGTGATTATTTCTGTTAGATTAGCTTCTAAATTTAGTCGTTCAAAGTTCTGTTTGGGCTCCTGATTGTGGGTGATCCTCCTTTTTTTAGCTTCAGAGTCTCTATGCTCAAATTCATCTCCTTTAGCTGGTCTTTCAAACGATCTATCATTATGCACTTTTCGTTCAAGCTTTTCTGCAGAGTTGTCAGTTAAATGAAAATATCAACGTTTTTCATATCTCTGCTGCTATTCTTTAGGTTGAAAACATATCCTAATCCATTTTCTCTCATGGCTGTCTCCAACAGTCCTTTAGTTACTGATAGCTTAGTCCTTAGTTCTTCCGAAAGTACAGTCTAAATGTGTAAAGCTTGTTAAAGCTATTTGATTCGCTTGTTGGTTTTCGTGTTTTCTGATTTTTATAAGGTTTTTCTTTATTGGAAGTGTTCTTAGGCTTTTTATTTTGGTTGGCTTGAGTTTAATGGTGTTTTTCTGTTCGCTTAATTCAAATTAGGGCTAATGCGATCTGATTTTTAGGGACTTTTGCTATCTTTAATGACTTTCGGCTTTAGCTTCCTATCTAAGTTACTAATAATTCTACATTGTCCTTTAGCTGCAGGTTTGTCTTTAAATTCTTTGATGTTGTTCAAGATTTCTTATCTTTTTACAGGACTGGCAGATACAGTATACTGTTGGTTGATGGGATAGTTTTAGTTATTTGCTTTGATAACCCCCAATTTGCTTGGAGAATCTGCTTGGAGTTGGTCAAATCCAAAAGGTGAACGAATTTGTATATCTTGCATTCTATCCTTCGCGCATGTTGCTAAGTAAAAGAGTCGGTACAATTAGAATAAGCTAAGCTATGAGGTGGAGTGTTTTATCTTGATTGGCGAGCTTGAGGAGTTGGGGAAAGTAGCGTGTGTACTGAGTCAAGTTCCTAAGGGAGTTAGAGGCTGTCCTACATTAAAATTTGATTTGATTGCTAACAGTAGCCAAATTATTAAAATAAAATAGTTTCAAAGTGCTTAATGTCCTTAAGCCAAATTCCATAAATCAATTTACTAAAGATTATTAAGCCAAATCATTCATTTTCATGTATTCCTTCAATGAAGCATTTTATAATACTATAAATAACGAATATGAGCAAAAATGACCAAGCAAAACTTTACTAAATGCTTTCTGTATTGTTCCTGACTTTGTCAAAAGGAGAACAAGTTCAACAGTGTGTTCGCTAGATCTTGACTTCTCAACCCCTTTTTTCACCTCTTCCATTATTCAAGTACCTTTCACACAATACTACTCTCATTAAACCACAACATCTGCTTCAATTTCTTAAAGAGAACAAATAATAAGTCACTGAAGAGTAAATCAAGAGTATAATCGAATTCGAGCCAGGTAAGAAAGTTTGGCATTATAAAGATTTTCTTTAGTTCATCTATCCTTTTAATTCTTCAGTTCTTCGTTAGATTTCAACTCTGCATGTTAAAAAGTATTCTAAACTAGAAAAGTATGAGGTCCCATAGTCTGCTTTAGCTGGATTTCTTCTCTTGCTTACTCAACAAATTTCTCTGATTCGAAAACTTTAAGCACAAAAAAAAGACAGTTTGATCAAAATCTCAAAGGATAGATTAAAGAATCTACTTTTTACCATAAAAAAAGCGGGATAAAAAAACTTTAATGGCTGCTAAAATGATGAGAATCAAATAACAAGTCGTTAGCTGAGAAGCTTCATGAAAGAATTTGTTTCTGTTGAGGATAGTCATTTTTTGTATCTAAGCCGAAAGTTTGGCATTAAAAACGGATCTTTTCCATTTTAAAGGCTTGAGAGGCTCATAAAACCTTACAATAAAGTCAGCAATAAAGGAGTAGATAAATCTATTAAACTAAAATAAAACAATAAATTAGGACATTAAAAAAAGTAATTCAGCGAAAGAGTCTACAAAGACTAAATACTTTTATAATTAACTAATAGATTAAAAGTGAAGGATAGTTCTGCAGAATAATCATAAAAGCATAAGATTTCAGCATAAAAATAGATTTAAAAGCCTGATTTCTAGTTTAAAAGCTTTCATTAGGAACAAAAGAGTAACACATCCTACGAATATCATCATTTTCCCAAAAAAGAGGGGTTTCTTACAAACAAAGCGCAATAAGGCAACTTTAGCATAAGGAAATATAACTATTTTGTTGATAATCCTAAGCGATAGTCACAGGGAAATCCACCCAAGGAACTTCTAATCAAATTCATCAAAGCTTTTTTACCTGCTTAACAAAGGCTTCAAGAATTGAAAACTAAGTTAGCTCAACATCGACTAGATTACTTTAAACTATTTAAGGTAATAGATAAAAATGGAAGAGGTGTGGTCGGAGTAGAAGACCTATTACATTATTACCATTAGGCTGGGGGAAGACTGAACTATACTATAAATGACTTTTAACTATTGATTCAAAAGTACTCACAAAGTGATGAAACTTGGATCACCTTAACTTAGTTTTGTGAAATTCTAAGAGGGTAATAGAGAGAAATAAACCGAACACATTTACAATTGGCAGAAGAACACCAGCAGTTGGTTTTAAGGATAATGGAAGTGACTTTGGAGAGCGAAAGAGAGATCTTACGAATCAGGAAATAGTTCAAGAAGCATTAGTCCAAATATCTTTTTACTTTAATCAACAGAGAACAAACAGGCTTCATTAACTATCAATAGCTAAAAATGTTTTTGAGCGAAGCAGGACTGAATTTATCTATGCACGATTTGATGACAGTTTTGAAGAGGCTGGATCGTAGCCGAAACGGAGTAGTGGTTTAACATGAATTTGTTTCTTACTTTTAGCCTCCACAAGGTTATGGAAGTTTTTGATTTTATATAACTTAGTTTAAGCTAAATGAAAAAAGAGGAAAGTAAGGATTAAATAAGAATGAATGCAGACACAGTAAATGTTGAATGTGAGTTAAACAAATAGAAGCAAGCCTGTTCTAGGAGATTTTATACCTAGAAGTAGCAGAGTGCAAAAAATTCTTGAGAAATATCCCATTTTTTTGTTCTAAATCGCTTGCTGCCTGATACTAGAATGTTTTTAGTTGGAATTAAGTTACAAAAACTGAATTATTCTATGATCAACAACATTTTCGCTTTTTCTCTGTCTTTCCTCCGCCTTGGGCTATTAAATTTCGAGTTGTTCCTAACTACGAATGTTTACTCATTTACGAGATTTTGCCTATATCTTTCTTATCCTCTTAGAGAATCTTTTTGGCCTAGCCTCCAATATCCAAAAACATTTCAGTTACATTCTTGTCCTACTTCGCACTTGTTTAATAGAACCCCATTCCAAGCTAGTAAGCCAGCTTTTTGCCTTATTCCAAACTAACTTCTCTTTTGTTAGAATCACACTTATTGCCCACAAGTATCTTGACAACGTCAGAAGAAGCATGAGTTTTGATTTGTTTCACCCAGTTCTAGATATCATTAAATGAGTTCCGATCATCGACTGCATAGGTCAGAATAATTCCCATTGCTCCCCGATAATACGTTTGTGTGATTGTTTTAAAACGCTATTGTCCTGCAGTGTCCCAGATTTGAAGCTTAACCTTCGAGCCTCCCAAGTTGAGCATTTTGGTTTTGAAATCTATGCCTGAATTAGAGGTGGGATACCGATGGTTGAGAGATGGGAAGTTAGGAAGTTGTTTTAGCAGAATCGCAGTAAGAGATTGGTTTTTCCTACGCCGCTGTTACCGATTATGAGCAGTTTTACTAAGTAGTCGTAACCTTGTTATCTTCTCATTATTATTAATTAACAACTAAACTTCTCTTAAAATCATAAAAATAGTCTGCGTAATTTTGCCTGAAAAGCACAAGAATCGTTTTTAAAGATTGCAATTGCATTTTTCTATAATAATTAATCTTTTTTAAGCAAGCTAGTCATCTTATATATCAATGAAATAAACCAATGTTTACTATAGATTAGTCTTTAAATTATTGATCGAAAAAATATGAAATGAGCAAGGTGAAATCTTTAGTAATATAAAAGACCATCAGCTTTAGCTAGTTTTGTATTTTTTCCCAAAAACAACCAACTGAATTCTATCGTAAATAGTGAGAACTCCTGCTCCTGTAATGCCTCTTAAAATGTTAGCCCCAACCCCTCCATAAAAGGCTCTCCATTTGTTCTACTTGTACATATGTCTAATGCATTGAAAAGCACTAGTGAACTTTAGCTACTCTCCTGAAGACATCATCATTCTGCGTCTCACAGTATCAAGAGGGTATGAGATGATGCCTGAAGTTACTGTAACTCCGTAACTTACGCAGAAGGATATTGCGATGTTTTTTAGGTACTAATGAGGTATTTCTTACTTCAGTCCTGCATTCAGGCCGAAGTAGATTCCTCTGTAAACCATCATAAAGAAGCAGGTTATCACAAATCCTCTGTATAAACCTCTCGAACCGTCCCAACCATAAGTCTTTTTCATGCAATCGAAGATTCCTTAAAACTGCCTTGTTCTACCAGTTTTGGCCATCTGAATGTCGTTCGTGAGCCTCGTTCTGGTGTAATCCAGAGGATATACGAAGAATTGAGTGGAGGCACCTGCGAGGCTTCCTCCAATCATATTATTTTTGACAGTTTCAAAGAATGATTGCTTTTCAGCTTTATTGAACTTGAATACTTTCATGTAAAGGTCTTTGAAAGCAAAGTTCAGAGCTTGGGTTGGGAAGTAGCGGATTGTGTTTGTAAAGTTGCCTTTGTAGTAGGCTTTCCACCCTTATTCAAAATAGAGTCTTTTGAAGCAATCCAAGATTCCTAAATATGGTTTTTCGATGAGCTTCTTCTGAATGAGAGGAGCTTGCAATTGCAATCGGATTTTGATGACCTCAATAGGTGAGGCAATAGTTTTGGAGATAGCAGCTGCTGTGCCACTGACTGTGAACTAAGTGACAAACTCTTTAATCGAATTATCCATAAGAAATTAAATAATAAGACTAAATAGATATTCCCAGGTTTTTGAAAATCAGGGAGAAAAAAATGAAATAAGTAACTTTTAATGAGAATACCGCCCTATAGATCTATTGAGATAGTAGTAAAGAGTGCCACAAATCTTAAAAATGTTATCAATTTCACAATGCCTTTTTAAGAATTTTTTTGATTGTTAACATTTCGTCACTAGCTTTGTCCATCTTAGCTTAAATCTTTTCTATTTTAGGCTTTTGACGGTCTAACTAATGTCCCATCTATTTGCAATTATGCTTCATCTCCCTTAATTTCATCAGGAGTTAATTGCCTAATTCCTATTCTTCATCAACATTTTAATTATCTTCTAATTCAAGCTCACCCTCTTTTTGCTTCTAAGATGCTCTTATTGGATTTTAATTCGTCTTACTTGCCTCTTTTTCTTAAACTTTAAACTACTTTTTCAGGCCTAAAGCTTTCTTAACCTTGTTTTTCAAATAGTACCAGTATGAGGTTATTTCTTTTGCTGTATCCTTAGATTAATAGAGAGTTCCATTGATTTTGTTCAGCTTATCGTTTATATTTTCAAGCTTTTACCCGTTTTCATACAAATTTTGATTGGTATTGATAGCAGTATTGTTCATATCATGAGCCACCTTAACTGCTTCCTTCAATACTTCAACATTTTTAGCTTTATTTTTCTCAATTTAGTTCATCTGCAAGTAAATATAATAAGTTAAATAGTTTGTTGTATAATAATGTCACAAACTTATAAATTCTGGAGATTTGAGTTGTGAGGTTTGTTTATTATTTGATTTGGATCAAAGTTTGGATTTTAGGGCTGGGAATCCTAGGGATTTTCCGATTCCTTATCCGTACTCAGG
>Ga0316217_10002793_pt1 | contig 20714 bp, 18 predicted proteins | sample 1anoAmetaG_FD_203633 | JGI IMG/M metagenome (GOLD analysis project Ga0316217, IMG submission 203633) | Freshwater microbial communities from Trout Bog Lake, Wisconsin, USA - 1anoA | ecosystem: Environmental > Aquatic > Freshwater > Lake > Hypolimnion/Profundal zone | place: USA: Wisconsin...
TCAAATACCCCCCCTTTACAAAAACCACAAAGGGGACATTCTCACGTTGCTAAAAAGGGGACATTCTCACGTTGCGCTAACAGTGCCATTCAAAAAATCGATAACGATGGTTGATATTGATTTTCTAGTCTCTTGCCGAACAGTTTACGTCGTCCTTAGCGCGATAAAGTAAATCTATAACGCGATAATAGAATAGAGTTTTCTATGGCGCGGGGTGACGGATGGAAATCACATATGATTATATCATCGTCGGGGCAGGATCAGCCGGGTGTGTTCTTGCCAACCGCCTAAGTGAATCTGGGAAATTCACCGTTCTATTGATCGAGGCTGGCGGTAGCGATGCTCGTTTTTGGATAAAAACGCCCATTGGCTATGGCATTACATTCTTTGATAAAAAGGTGAATTGGCGTTTTAATTCCGTTCCCGACAAGGGTTTGCTTGATCGAACACTCTATGTGCCACGGGGAAAGGTCATTGGAGGCTCAAGTTCCATCAATGCGATGGTGTATGCCCGGGGCGCCAAAAGCGATTTTGATGATTGGCGTGACGCTGGCAATCCAGGATGGAGCTGGGAGGACGTAAAGCCTGCTTTTGAGGCCATTGAATGTAGAGTTACGAGAAATGGGGATAAAATTGGTACAGGCCCCCTTACCGTTTCGGACCGCCAGAATGATTATCATCCCTTAAAACGCTTTTTTATAAAGGCTGTCGATCAACTTAAGCTACCTTATGCTGACAAGGGTGTAGCGCAAGGGGAAGAGGGTCTTGGGCCTTATTTAATCAATACGCGCAATGGTTTAAGATGCTCTGCGGCTGATGCATTTCTTCGGCCGGCGCTGAAGCGGGGGAATTTGCGTGTCGAAAAATATGCTCAGGTTACTAAAATATTATTTGAGGGTAATCGCGCGATTGGCGTTGAATACTTTCAAAATAATAAAAACTATACAGTAAAAACGTCGAAAGAAATCATTGTATCGGCGGGTGCTATTCAATCCCCGCAACTGTTGCAGCTCTCGGGGATTGGGCCGAGAGAACTGTTAAAGCAGCATGGTATCAGTATTGTAAAAGCCAATGAAGGGGTTGGTGCTCATCTCCAAGATCATGTCGGCGTTAATTATTATTATCGCGCTACCGAACCAACCTTAAATTCTCAACTTGGCACCCGAATGGGGCAATTAATTGCGGGAATTAAGTTTTTATTGACCCGAACTGGTCCTCTAACGTTGAGTGTTAATCAGATGGGGGGACTTATAAGAACATCCCAAGCATTAGCGCGACCCGATTTGCAGCTTTATTTTAATCCATTAAGTTATTCGACAGAAGTGGCGGGAAAACGTAGATTAACCAAGCCTGATCCTTGGCCGGGATTTATTTTAAGCTTTAATTCCTGCCGACCGACAAGTACAGGATCGGTTAAAATCAATTCATCCGATCCGTTTGCGATGCCGGATATTGATTTTAACTATCTTTCGACCAATCAAGACCGTGAAGATGTTATTGCAGGCGCTCGGTTTATTGGAAGGTTCCAAAATAGTCCGGCGATGCAGGAATTAATTCAGTCAACTCCGGTTTTTGATCCTTCAACAGCGAGTGATGAGGCGATTATTACTGATTTCCGAAAACGGGCGGGGTCTGTATATCATACGTCTTGCACTTGCCGCATGGCACCGGAAGCGGAGGGCGGCGTCCTTGACCCTGAATTAAAAGTGTATGGAATCAAAGGGTTGCGCGTTGTCGACGCTTCGTCCTTTCCCAATGTTACATCGGCCAATACGAATGCACCCACCATGATGCTGGCTTGGCGGGCGGCGGAGATGATCTTGAAGGATGGGGAAAATCAGTAATGGACAAGATTAAAAAGCTTGAGACCTTCACGAATGAATATGTTGGCTTTGTAAAAGTAACATCTGAGTCAGGTTTGACAGGTTGGGGGCAAGTATCCACCTATAATGCTGATATTACCTGCATGATTTTCCATCGTCAAATTGCGCCTCACGCGTTAGGAACCGATGCGTTAGACTTTGAAGATACTTTGAACCTTATTGGTGAGAAAGAACATAAATATCCCGGATCATATTTAAGACGCGCTATGACAGGTTTAGATACTGCATTATGGGACCTCAAAGGTAAATTCGAAGAAAAACCTATTGTATCCTTGATTGGTGGAAAACCGGGGAAATTACGTGCCTATGCCTCATCGATGAAGCGGGACATTACCCCGGAGGATGAGGCCAAGCGGTTCCTAAGTCTCAGAGATCATTACGGTTTTGACGCTTTTAAATGGCGCGTGGGACGCGAATGCGGGCGCGATCAGGATGAATGGCCGGGGCGGACGGAGGCGGTGGTGCCGGTGGTTAGCAAAGCATTGGGCGATCATGTTGCTAAATTGGTGGATGGTAATTCTTGCTATTCACCGAAAAAGGCTATTGAAGTTGGAAAATTACTTATAGATTACGGTATAAGCCATTTCGAGGAGCCCTGTCCTTACTGGGAATATGAGCAAACCCGCGAGGTGACGGAGGCCCTATCGATTGACGTTACGGGGGGTGAGCAGGACTGCGAGTATTCGACGTTTAAACTGATGATGGATATACATGCGGTAGATATAGTGCAGCCGGATATCATGTATATCGGCGGTTTAACGCGAACACTTAAGATTTGCGATATGGCCGACAAAGCAGGTTATAAGATTACACCACATGCCGCGAACCTTTCTCTTGTTACAATGTGCACGATGCACTTGCTAGGTGCTATTCCGAACGCTGGGAAATACCTTGAATTTTCAATCGAGGGTCTTGATTACTATCCTTGGCAGGATAAATTATTTCTCGGAAACCCGTATAAAATCGAAGATGGCATGGCCACCATCCCCGATTTACCGGGATGGGGTGTTGAAATTAACCCAGAATGGCTTGAACAAGCCAAGTATTCGGTATCCAGTATTGATGAAGTATAGTTGAGGCATTTGAGGCGAATAAGACCAGCGGTTGAGAGGAATAAGGCCAGTGGTTGAGGTGGATAAGGCCAGTGGTTCAGATATTCTGATCGGCACTTTCGATCATATTAGCCTAAAACATGATCATATTAGCCTAAAACATACTGCCGCGTGGCTTCCGGGTCGTCACGCGTGACATCGAGCCGGGCTAATTCTTGCCACACGGCATCGGGGATGGACATATTCGCCCAGGCGATGGTTTCCCGCACCCGCTCGGGTTTGGAGACGCCGCAGATGGTTGCGGTGACGCGTGGATCCCGCATCGAATATTGCAGGGCGACGGTTCCACTCGCGACACCATGCCTAGCGCAAATCTCCTCGACGGTGCGGACCGGGTTCAACATCGCCTCCGTTGCCACTTGATAGGCATAGCGTTGATAGGTGGCCGTGCCTTTCGCAAAGACGCCGCCTGCATAGGGCGCGGCGTTCAACACCGCAATGCCCTTGGCATGGGCGTAATCTATCATCGCGACCGCGTTGTGATTAACGGGCGTGAAACGGTTATGCGTAATGAGCGCGTCGAAGGGATAGTCTTTTAAGATCGGCACCATGATGTCGACATTACCAGCCGCAAGACCAACGGCTTTTGCCAAGCCTTGATCTTTCATCTTGAACAACGCGTCAATCGCCCCGCCTTTAGCCGTAATTTCGTCAAGCGAATTTGCGTACTCAGGATCATGCAAATGCAGAAGCTGAATATGATCGACACCCAGCGCTTTCAAACTCTCTTCAAGCGAGCGGCGGGCGCGGGAGGCGTCAAAGACGTTTGTTTTAAAGTCACGATCGAGCTTGGTTGAAATCACAAAACCGTCAGGCAGGCCACCGCGTTCGCGAATGACATGGCCGATGCGTTCTTCACTCCGGCCTGTGCCGTAATTGCGCGATGTATCGAGAAAATTGACAGAGCTATCAAAGATAGCGCGAACCGTATCAAAGGCTCGCTCCTCACTCACCGAATAGCCATAGGTCTCGGGCATATCGCCAATGCCGGAGGTGCCAAAACAAATGGGTGATACAGACAATCCCGTTTGGCCAAGGGGGATACGCTGAGCGGGTGAAAAAACCATAGTCGGAGCTCCCTCAATTTTGTCTTCGGCATTTTTTATTATTCAAAAAAGGGCGGGATTGCTCCCGCCCTTCTGAAGTTTTGCTTCAAGCGGGATTAGCCGCCGATGCAGGTGTCGGCTGTCTTTGGTGTGCAGACGTCGAGGCCCGTATAGGTTGGATCTTTTGGCATACCTTTGCCGTCCTTGATGTCCTTCAGGATATACATGGCCTTGTAGCCCATCTCAAAAGGACGCTGGCCGACTTGGCCTGCGGAGAGACCAGCCTTCATGAGGTCGATCTGGACTGGGAGCGTATCGGCAACGACGAGGGCGAGCGAGCCATCGGCGATTTTGGCTTTATACTTCGAAGCAACTTTCGTGTAGGCGTCCGGCAGGAATTGCGGGAAGCCGCCCGTTGGCGTGAATGCATCGAGGTTTGGCATTTTGCCGAGGATGTCTTCCAGTTGCTGGTTCGCACGTGCGAAATCGTCATCGGTGTAAAGCGGGCAACCTTCCGCTTCCTTCCAGCCGCCTTGGCCAGTCAGACGTTCGCCGGGAGCCTGCGCACTTGCTTTGCCTGAGAGCGTGTCGCGGATACCCTGCATACGCTCATTGTGGTTAGAAGCGGCCGCGCCGCCCGACTGAATGCAGATCGTGCCGCCCTTAGGCTTGATTTCCATGACGCGCTTGGCAATGTTCACGCCGATTTCGTAGTTGTGAGTGCCAACATAAGCGGCGCGGAGGTCCTTATCCTTATCCAGAATATCGGCATCCCATGTGATGACCGGAATGTTCTTGGCCTTAGCACCCTGAAGCGCGTTGGCAATCGCAGCAGCGTTAGCCGCTGATACGGCGATGCCATCCACACCCTTCGTGATCAAGTCCGCGACGATCTGGGCTTCTTCATCCCCGCCCCCATGTTCGCCTGGGCCGATATAAAGGCACTTCACGGCACCATTGAGTTCCTTCTCGGCCTTTTTGCAGCCTGCGAGGCCTTGGTCGAAGAAGGGGTTGTTCATATTTTTGGGAACAAGGGCGAAGGTATAGGTCTTGCCATCAGCCGAGGCGCCGGAAACGCCTGCCATTAGCGCACCAGCCACAACGGCTGAGCTTACGAGATATTTCATCATTGGTCTTCCTCCAGTTTATGGTGCCGTTTGTTTTAACTACGCTTGTGATGCCCCATTCGGGGTCATTCGCGCCTTTTTCCGCGGATCCTCTCCAAAAGAACCGCGAGAATGATGAAGCTACCCACAAAGGTGCCTTGCCAGTTTGAATCAACCCCGGCCATCAGCAACGCGTTACGGATCACTTCGATAAGAGCGGAGCCGATGACAGCGCCATAAGCACCGCCCTCGCCTCCCATAAGATTGGCGCCCCCAATCACCGTTGAGGCGATGGCGCGTAATTCATACGACTGCCCAAGCGCATTGATGGCCGAGCCTGACCAGCCGACATTGAGAACGGCGGCAAAAGCAGCGGCCAGTGCTGAAATCGCGTAAGCCTGAAGCTTGACCAAACGGACGGGAACGCCCGTTAAGACGGCGGCATGTTCATTGCCACCAATGGCAATCAAATGGCGGCCCCACGCTGTCATTTTCAAGACGATGGCCAACAGCACCATGAACACAATCAAAAACCAAACGGGATTAGCGACGCCTAAAAACGCACCGCCGCCCCAAATTTTAAACATCGGGCCGCCGGGACCGAAATTGTAAATCATCCGGTTGCCCGAAAGCACCACGGCAAAAGAGCGAGCAATCGAGAGCATACCTAAAGTAACAACGAAAGGCGAGAGGTTAAGAAAAGCCACCAAATAGCCGTTGATCAACCCGCAGATGAGGCCTGCGCCGAGGCCCGCGATAATCGCAAGCCACCACGGATATTCGGCTTCGAGCACGAGGCCGCTGGCGACCGCGACGACCCCCATGATGGAACCCACCGACAGATCAATCCCGCCCGTGATGATGACAACCGTCATACCCAAGGCCATGATGCCGATGAAGGCAAAATTTCGGGTAATGTTGTAAAAATTTTCGGCCGATCCGAAATGCGGTTCATACCACGTCATGAAGCCGCAGATGATCGAAAGCGCTACCGTTACCCAGAAGGCCTGGCTTGCCAATAAGGTCTGGAAAATGGTCTTTTCTTGAATACCAAGCACGCCTTCGATAGCGACATTGCCACCCGTAGCTGCCGTTGATTTTAGAGCTTCATGCGACATTGATGGCACCCGTGATCAAACCCGTTACTTCCTCGGGTGAAGAATTTTTTATCAATTTATCAGCAACCTTGGTACCGCGTCGCATCACGGCGACACGATCACACACCGAGAAGACATCCGGCATACGATGGCTAATCAGCACAACCGCATGGCCTGAATCGCGCAAGCGGCGGATGAGATCGAGCACTTCGGCGACTTGACGCACGCTGATAGCGGCTGTTGGCTCGTCCATCAACACCACTTTCGGGTCCGATAGGCGCGTGCGCGCAATGGCCACCGCCTGACGCTGACCGCCCGACATCTGCCGGACAAGATCACGCGGGCGCGTTTCCGATTTTAGCTCGGCAAAAAGCAGGCCCGCGCGGCGGACCATTTCGGCGTGATCGAGCCATTTAAACGGCCCGAGGCCTTTCTTGATTTCACGGCCTAAAAACACATTCGCCGAGGCAGTCAGATTGTTGCACAGGGCCAAATCTTGATAAACGACCTCAATGCCCTTTTCGCGCGCCTCAACGGGCTTGTCGAAATGGACGGGCTGACCATCAACCCAAATTTCACCGCCAGTCGGTGGAAAATTACCGGCGATAATCTTGACCATCGTGGATTTGCCCGCGCCATTATCGCCCATTAGGCCCAAGACCTCGCCCGCTTCGAGCGCAAGATCGACCCCGGAAAGGGCGCGAATAGCCCCAAAATTCTTTGAAATTTGCCGCAATTCCAAAACTGGCACTGGCTCAATTCCTCCCGAACAGTTCGCTTTTTGTTTTTTTCGCGAACTTTTATAAGTTACACACTACAAGACATGTCAATAAAAATTGCAAGCTTAAAAACTCATCAATTAACGGTGCAAAGCGTCGCATGTTTTTTAACCTGCATTTTATTCCCGTTGCACTGTTTAGCAAAATAAAATGGTATAAGCGATCTTGATGGATGTTCAACTAACCAAGGTGCTTAAACTATGGCAATTCCGCTTTCAGGCAAGCCCGAAAAAGAGCACCTTACCGCGCTCGTGACGGAATTGACGACCCGCTTTAAGGATCGGGCAACGACGGTTCTGGGGATTTTGCAAACCCATGCCAACTCACTGACATGGGTTGGGCCACAACCGCCCGATATCGTGGTTTTTCCAGAGACGAAAGCGGAAATTGCCGAGATCGTCAGGTTATGCGCCGCGCATCGCGTGCCGATGATTCCGTTTGGAACGGGGACCTCCTTTGAAGGCCATGTGAATGCGCCCTGGGGCGGTGTATCGATCGACACAAGCCGGATGAACAGGCTACTTGCTGTCCATGCCGAGGATTTGGATTGCGTCATTGAGCCGGGGATAACGCGCAAAACGCTGAATGAGCAATTGCGCGATACGGGGTTGTTTTTCCCCATCGACCCCGGGGCCGATGCTTCGCTTGGCGGAATGGTATCGACGCGGGCTTCCGGCACCAATGCCGTGCGCTATGGCACGATGAAGGACAATGTGCTCTCTCTTGAAGTGGTGTTGCCGAATGGCGAGATCATGCGCACCGCAAGGCGGGCCAAAAAATCCTCCGCCGGGTATGATTTGACGCGGCTTATCGTGGGGGCCGAAGGAACGCTTGGCATCATCACCGAAATTACCTTGAAATTGGCGGGGATACCGGAAGCGATATCGGCAGGGATTTGTCCGTTTCCGAGCGTCAAACAGGCGTGTGATGCGACCATTTTAACGATCCAATCCGGCATACCCGTGGCGCGGATCGAGCTGGCGGATGAGTTGCAGGTGAAGGCGTTTAACATCCATTCCCATTTAGGATTACGCGAAACGCCGATGCTGTTTGTCGAGTTTCACGGCACGGAGCAAAGCGTTGAAGAACAAGCGAAACGCTTTGGAGAGATTGCGGCAGATATGGGCGGCGGGCCGTTTGAATGGGCGACCAAGGCCGAGGAGCGCTCCCGCCTTTGGCAAGCGCGGCACGATGCCTATTGGTCCGCGCTGGCGCTCAGGCCCGGCTGCAAGGTGATTGCTACCGATGTGTGTGTACCGATCTCGCGGCTGGCGGCCTGTGTGGTTGAGACGCAGGAAGATATCAAAGCAACAGGCCTTATCGCGCCGATTGTGGGCCATGTGGGCGACGGTAATTTTCATCTCACTCTGTTATGTGACATGGAAGACCCGCAGGATATTGAAAAATGCCGGGCGTTTTTGCATCGCTTGGTCGAGCGGGCTTTGGCGATGGAAGGCACCTGCACCGGGGAACATGGGGTGGGGCAAGAAAAGATGAAATATCTCATCAATGAGCACCCCGCTGCAACGCTTGAAGCGATGCGGGCGATCAAGCGGGCGCTTGATCCGCTTAACATCATGAACCCCGGCAAAATTATAGCCGTTTAGCGCATCCTAGCGACGGCGCGTTTGACGGCTTCCCACCCGGCATAGCTGGCGCCTGCAACCGTCATACAGGCTCCGAAACGGCCACCCGCCGTTGCTTCGCCTGCGAGATAGAGGCCCTCTATGCCCGTTTCCATCAGCGCCGCGCGGGCGGCTGACGCGCCGGGGGTGACATAGGCATAGCCGCCTTCCGCATAGGGATCGGTCCACCAGCCTGCCAAGCGGCCACCGAGGAGGTGACGGCGCACGTCTTGGCCGACGATGGAGGAGAAGAGGGAGGCTGCGGTTTCAATGGCACCCGCCTCCCCTTCCGCGCATAAATCGCGCCCGGCATCGCCGCCTGTGACGGCGATGATGATATCGCGGTCATAGGGCCAGACCTCGAAGGTCATGGAGCCGCCCGGCGCATCGAGCAGGATTTTATCCTCGCCGGGGTTCAGGCCAAACCGCTCCCCGTCAAAGCGCATCGCGACTTTGGTGAGCGCGCCCATCGCCATACCATCAAGGGCGCGGAGGATGGGCAAGGGTAGGCCCGGCTCAAATGTGATATGGCCTGCCTTTAGAATACCGACCGAGACGGTGACAATCACCGCGCGGGCTTGCACCGTGCCTTGCGCTGTCTCGACAGTAAAACCATGTCCATGGGCTAAGATGCGCTTGGCCGTGATACCCCGTTTGATGGGAAGATCACGGGCGGCAGCGGCTACCAGCGTGCCATAGCCCTCCGGCACGATATGGTCGGGGCCATCCCATTCGTTGAGATAATCATAGAGCGACAGGCGAGAAGGCTCCTCGCCTAGGCCTAAACGGGCGAAATTCGTGATCGTGCCGCGTGACCAAGGATCAAGGCCGGAAGCAGCAGCCTCCAGCGACATATCGGGGATATCATCGGGCAGGGTTTGGAGGTAGTCCCAAAAGGCACCATAGCCCGCCAGACGGCGCTCGCGATCCTCGGGCGCGATCGGCGCGCCGCCTGACCATGGCTCGTGATGCGTCCAGCCGCGCCAGAGCCGCGTTTCAATGCCAAGGCGTCTAGCTTCGCGCATCCAGGGGTTTCGGTTGGAAAAATGGATATAGGCGGCGCCCGCATCATACGGGATACCGAGCGAGCAATCGGTGAAGGCCCGGCCTCCGACGCGATCGCGGGCCTCCAGCACCAAGGCGGTTTTGCCATAGGCTTGGGCGGTTCTGGCGGCCGCGATGCCTGCGGCGCCCGCGCCAATGATGATAAAATCATAGATCATGGTAAGGCCTTATATAGAAATTTGCGTCTGTGTGCAGATAGGATATGCATCGCATAAAGAGGCCGGATAAAACGCGGCTGGACTTAAGGGGAAACTGCCGATGGCTAATCATCTCTTCGACCTGATCCGTTCAAACATGACCGATTCGAATCGTTTATTTATGGAAACGCCTGATGGCGCGACGATGACCTATGGCGCGCTTATTGAGGAAACCGGACGCTATGCCCATGCGCTAGAGGCCCTCACCATCAAACCCGGAGACCGGGTGGCGGTGCAGCTTGAAAAATCGCCTGCGGTGATTTTTATCTATCTCGCCTGTGTGCGGATAGGCGCTGTCTTTTTGCCGTTGAATACGGGCTATACGCTCAATGAGCTTGATTATTTTATTTCTGATTCCGGTGCGGCGCTTGTGATTTGCGATCCGCAGGCGCGGGAGGGATTGGCTGAGATTGCGCGCCGCCATCACGCGCTGCTTGAAACCCATAGCCGCGACGCGTCGGGATCGCTCTATGAAAAAGCGCAGAAAGCATCGGGTGATTTTAACGATGTTGCGCGCGGGCCGGATGATCTGGCGGCTATTCTTTACACATCCGGCACAACGGGACGTTCGAAAGGCGCGATGTTAAGCCATGATAATTTAGCATCGAACGCGATTGCCTTGGTTCAAACATGGCATTTCACATGCAATGATGTGCTCATTCACGCGCTGCCTGTGTTTCACACGCATGGTCTTTTTGTTGCGACGAATGTGACCTTGTTTGCAGGTTCATCGCTGATCTTTCTGCCCAAATTTGATGCCAAGCTTGTGCTTTCCTGTATGGACCGCGCAAGCGTGTTGATGGGAGTACCAACCTTTTATACGCGGCTATTGGATGAGGCCGGACTTACCCCCGAAGCAACGGCTAACATGCGGTTGTTTATCTCAGGCTCCGCGCCGCTTTTGGCCGAGACGCATCGCGAATGGAAGAAACGCACGGGACACGCGATTCTCGAACGCTATGGCATGACGGAAACCAATATGAACACGTCAAATCCTTATGAGGGCGAGCGGGTACCCGGCACCGTTGGTATGGCGTTGCCCGGTATTGATGTGCGCATTGTCGATCCGGATACGGGAAAGCCTGTGCCGCAGGGAAATATTGGCATGATTGAAGTCAAAGGCCCCAATGTGTTCAAGGGCTATTGGAATATGCCGGAGAAAACAAAAACGGAATTTCGGCACGATGGATTTTTTATCACGGGCGATCTAGGACAAGTTGATGAACGGGGCTATTTGAGCATTGTTGGCCGCGGCAAGGATCTGATTATTTCGGGTGGGTTAAACATCTATCCGAAAGAAATCGAAGAAGAGATTGATGCGCTCAAAGGCGTTGTTGAAAGCGCCGTGATTGGCCTGCCGCATCCTGACTTTGGTGAGGGCGTTGTTGCTGTTATTGTGCCAGATAAAAATGTTTCTCTCGATGAAGGCGCCATTATGACCGGGCTTGATGGACGCCTCGCGCGGTTTAAACTTCCGAAACGGGTATTTTTTGTTGACGAGTTACCGCGCAATACGATGGGGAAGGTGCAAAAAAATCTGTTGCGGGATGCTTATAAAGACCTTCGTTTTGGTTGAACGTGTTATCGTGGAATCTGCAATGTGTATCGTTTCGATACAGAATAACGGATATTCGTTTTGACACGCACCCCTTCTTCAGAATTTGCGCCGATGCCGCATCGGACCTTGTGTACGGATTGCGGTATTTCGCGTTCAAGCGCGCCATCGCGGTGTGGCAGAGCGTGCCAATTTATTGAGCCTGATTATCAAACGCTTGAAACGGCGGTGCATGGCAGGGCGCGTGACTTCAATCGACCTGACGAGCTGTTCTTTGGTCCGTTTAAGCGCATGGTGCGTGCGTCACTCACAAAACCCTTGATCGGCGCGCAATGGACGGGCATCACCACGCGATTGGCCGAACGGTTACTCGAAGAAGGCGCTATTGATGCGGTGCTCACCATGGCACCTGATCCGTTCGACATATGGCGACCCGTACCGGTGCTTGTGACCAAAGCAGAAGACATGGCGCAGTGTCGCGGGATGCGGATGGGGTATGCGCCGCTGCTCGCTTTGCTTGAACCCGCGATGCAGCAGGGGTTTAAACGGTTAGCCATCATCGGAATCCCGTGCCAGATTTATGCGCTTCGTGCGCTTGAAAAAGAATTGGGCTTTGAGCAGCTTTACGTGATTGGCACGCCATGCTCGGACAATACAACCACGGCAAATTTTCATGCCTTTTTGGGGTTGTTGTCCGATGATCCCGATACGATTACCTATCTTGAATTTCGCGCTGATTATCATGTCGAGTTGCGCTTTAAAGATGGGCGTAAGAAAGCGATTCCGTTTTTGCAATTGCCGCTTTCCACTTTGCCACCTGATTTTTTTCCGCTCACCTGTCGCACCTGTGTCGATTACACCAATGTGCTGGCCGATATCACCGTTGGCTATATGGGCGGGCAAGGGGAGCAATGGCTTTTGATCCGCAATGAACGTGGCGAAGAACTGGTGAGCCTTTTGGGGGATGAAGTGCGTTTATCCGAACCCGGCAGTGCGGGTAAACGCAAAGGGGCTGTGACGGGCTTTATGGCGAATGTGGAGCGTGCGGCGGGCGGATTGCCGTTGCGAAAAATGCCCAATTGGTTGAGGCCTATTGTGGGATGGTTGATGCCGAAGATTGGACCGCGCGGGCTTGAATTTGCCCGCGCGCGGGTTGAAATGAAAGCGATTGAAACCATTCTACATCTGCGCCGTCAGATGCCGCGTAAAATGAAAAATATGGTGCCGCCCCATGTTTGGAAACTGGTTGAACCTTATGGGCTAAAGCCAGAGCCGGATGAGCAGAATAACACCGAAAAAAGATGAGTTTTTATGCGTAAGCCTGTCTCTTTTATCTTTATTTTATTCGCTGTCGCGGCAATGGGTTTTTCAATTTTAAAATTGAACAAAGCCGCTGAGGGCCTTGTGGTGCAGGAGATAAAGATTGGGACAATCCCTGCGCGTGTGTTTCATCAGCAGGACAATGCAGCAGCGCCCGTTGTGGTTATCGCGCATGGCTTTGCGGGATCGCAGCAATTGATGCAGTCTTTTGCGCTTGCGCTTGCGCGCAATGGCTATATCGCGGTGACGTTTGATTTTGCGGGTCATGGGCGTAACCCTTCGCCCTTGACGGGGAGCATTACGGAAGCAACAGGCGCGACAGAGACCTTGCTCGCTGAACTCGAAAAAGTATCAGCCTATGCGCGGACGCTGGGCGATGGACGGCTCGCAGTGCTCGGCCATTCAATGGCCTCCGATATCGTTGTGCGGTTTGCACAAAAGACACCCGATGTGACGGCAACGATTGCGGTATCGATGTTCTCGCCCGTCGTTACCGCCTCATCGCCGCGCAATCTTTTGGTGATCGTGGGCGATTGGGAAGGGATGCTCAAAGATGAAGCGCTAAGGGCCGTTTCGCTCGCCACCGCGCCGCGCAAAGCAGAAGCTGCAACGCTTTATGGCGATCCGTCACACGGCACGGCACGGAAGGCGGTTTTTATTCCCTATACCGAACATGTCAGCGTGCTTTTTGCGCAGGAGAGCCTGAGGGCGGCGCTTGAATGGTTAGACTCCTGTTTGATGATTGATCGCACAGAGCCGCTTCACCTTGACGCAAGGGGGCCTTGGATTGCGTTGCTGATTGCGGGGGCGGTGTTGCTGGGCTGGCGGGTTTCAGATGGCCTGCCGAAGGTTACACATACGCCTTCGGGGGCCAGCCTGCCTTGGCGGGGATTAGGGTTGCCGATGGTCTTGCCTGCCTTGATTACGCCGCTGCTTTTGCGGTTTGCACCGACCCATTTTTTGCCCGTTCTGGTCGCGGATTATTTGGCGGTGCATTTTGCCGTTTATGGTATCATCACGCTTATCATACTTGTTTTAATCAATCGAAGGATGCCACTCTTTTCATCGAATGAGCGCTCGCTCTATCGATTGTTGATCGCCGTGTTTTTGGTGTTTGGCTACGAAGCCTTGGCCTTATTTTGGCCGCTTGATCATTATTTCACGAATTTCGTGCCTGCGCTTAACCGCACGCCGATTGTGCTGGCGATGCTTATTGGTACGCTCAGTTATTTCCTGATCGATGAATGGCTGACGCGCGGGAAAGACGCCGGGCGGGGCGCCTATGCGGCGAGTAAAGTTTTGTTTCTTCTATCGCTTGCCCTTGCAACCGCGCTTGATTTTGAGCGGTTGTTTTTTCTGATCATCATCATACCCGTGATTGTGCTGTTTTTCCTGATCTTCGGGCTGTTTAGTGCGTGGATTTATCGGCGCACGGGCGACCCGCTGGTTGCAGGATTAGCCAATGCGCTCGCTTTTGCGTGGGCCATCGGTGTGACGTTCCCGATTTTGGCGGGATGAGTAACACCGATGAAGAACATAACATCCGACTAGGGCGATGTTGCTTCAATGCCAACCATTGCGACGCGATCTTCCATCGTTTCGAGATCGGTGTGACGTGTTTCGTTGACGAAATACAACGCGATAAACGTCAAGATTCCGAGGCATGAAAGATAAAGGCCGACCGCTCCGGGGCCATATTGTTTGGCAAGCCACGCGGCGACGAAGGGCGTGAGTGCCGCGCCCAAAATGGAAGCGACATTATACGCCACGCCTGACCCCGTATAGCGCGTATTGGTGGGGAAAAGCTCCGGCAAAAAGGCTGCCATAGGGCCGAAGGTGAGGCCCATCAAGGTCATGCCAAGGCTCAAGAAAACGAGCATCAAGGGAAGATTGGCCGTCTCCGCCGATCCCATAGTTGCGGGCGATAAGAAGGAGCCGAAGGTTAAGCCGAAGAGGATGATGCCAGCGGTGACAACCAAAAGGAGTTTACGACGGCCAAACCTATCGGCCAGCGCGCCGGACACTGGGATAAACGCGGCAAAGAACAAGACCGAGATGAGCTGCAACGTCAAAAATGGACGATAGCCGATCCCCAGCGCGCCAAGCTGCACTTTACCGATGGCGTAAGACAAGATCCACGTCGTCATCGTATAAAAAATGCCATAGGTGGCGACCATGCTGAAGGTACCGAGCACAATCTGGCGCGGATGTTTGGCAAACACCTCGATCAGCGGCGCCCGCACCCGCTCGCCACGTGCTGCGGCGCGTGTGAAGACGGGGGTTTCATACAAAGCGAGCCGGACATAAAGACCCACCAGCACGAGAACGATGGAAACCAAAAACGGAATACGCCAGCCCCAGACAAAAAACGGATCGGTGGGGGCCGATTTGGTCGAGTCAAACGCGAAGAGATAGGTTAGGATCAAAAAGAAACCATTGGCGAGAATAAAGCCAAACGGCGCGCCAAGCTGCGGCCACATGGCGGCTTGCGCCCGTTTACCGGGATCGGCTGTCTCAGCGGCCAACAAGGCCGCGCCAGACCACTCGCCGCCGAGGCCAAGGCCTTGGCTGAAGCGGAGGATGGTGAGAAGAACGGGTGCAAACAGACCAACCTGCTGATAGGCGGGCAGCAAGCCGATGATGAAGGTTGCAAGCCCCATGAGGAGCAAGGAGCCAACAAGCGTGGTCTTGCGGCCAATGCGATCGCCAAAATGGCCAAAAAGGATAGAGCCAACGGGGCGCGCCAGAAAGGCAACCCCGAAGGTTGCCATTGAAGCTAAAAGCGCCGAATTGCCCTCGCTTGCGGGGAAAAACAGGCTTGGAAAGACCGAGACGGCGGCTGTGGCGTAAATATAAAAATCGTAAAACTCAATCGTGGTGCCAACGAGGCTGGCAAAGATGATTTGAGATTTGGAATTTCGGGCAGGTACATTCTGTTTCACGGCAACATTCCCATTTTTAAATCGCTGATCGGCGGTAAAACCTAAAAGCAGCGAAATGACGTTTTCTCCCAAGGCATGGTATTCTTTTTGGTATTATTTGAACATTCCTCCGCCCGCGTCAACTAAGCTGTGATTCATGCGCATTATGTTAAGGCTTTGAACGGTTTGCCGGGCAAAAAATCCAAAATTCGGAACGGATCGTATGTCGCCTGAATGTCGTATGTGTTTAAAGCGTATCATTGCTTCGAGGTGTTCGTGTTACAACTGATTTATACAAGCCGGGAGTTTCGTCCCTTAAGTGACGCCGATCTCAAGCGTATCGTCACCCATAGCCAGACGAGAAATCAACGCGACAACATAACCGGCTTTTTATATTACTCGAATGGCACGTTTTTGCAGATTCTCGAAGGGGAAGAGGCCGTTGTTGAGGCAACGTTTGCGCGTATCCAAGATGATTTTCGTCATGTGAATCCGAAGATTATTTTGAAAGACAACACCGCTACAGAGCGCATGTTTGATAATTGGAGCATGGAGATTGCTGATCCCCAATCGACATCGGCGATTATGCGCGGATTTTTTCAGGTGGATAAGGATCTCGATTTGACAAAGCTTGATGCGGAAAAGGCCTTGCTGCTGCTGGAAGCTTTTCGCGGGATGCATACGTCGTTATTGCTTTGATTTTGGCGCGATGCTTCTGATCACTTTCGAGCGACATTTTTAAGCCCTGCATCCCCTTGATACATTTTTGTCGTGAATCACCGCTACATGGCCAACGAAGCTTCTCGCTGGCTGGAAAAAGCAATGCTGAATTTTTTGAGTGAATATTTCGATTTTTTTGTCTGGAAAGATTTTCCGGTAATCTATGATGGCAGGGATGAAAAAACGGCTGAAGCATGGGTTAATATTCATGGGTCCTGGGGGCGCATCAGCGTCGAAAGTATCGCGTTTGCGTGTCATTGGATATCACGCGATGATTTTCTGGGCCGGTTTGGCCAATTGCCGCCGCTGCCCGTTGAGGCGTTTCGTGCGCGCCGCATCTTTGCGGCGTGACATCACTATCCTTGCTTTGGAAGATTGATTTATTCGGTTATCGAAATGACATAGTTTGCGAGCTCGATGAAAGGCTCGCGTGAGGCGGCATGGTTGCCGCGCGTTTGATCAAACACCGTCATGCCAAATTCAATTGCATTTTGCAGGCCGGTGCGCTCTGGAATGAAGGCTGCGATTTCAACATCGAGTGTTTCGCTCAACGCTTCAACGCGGTCGGCAATTTTACCCGTGTTGCGGGTTTTGTTTAAAACGACAGCAACCTGCGCGTCGCCTTTTTCCACCTTGCGGTATTCCCATAATTTTTCCAGAAAATCGATGCTAGCCTCGATATCGAGTGGTAGACCGACGATGGGGACCAAAATCACATCGCTCGCTTTGATGAAATCCGATAAAGGCGCACCGCGAACCGCGGCACGGCCATCAACGATGACATAATCCAGCGTTTTCTTCTTTTTGAGCGCACGAAGCGCGTCGAGATCGAGATTGGTAAAATCCAAGCCCTCGATGGGGGCGAGTTCTTGCGGGCGGCGCTCCAGCCAGCTTAGGGCGCTTTTCTGCGGATCGCCATCGGCTAAAGCAACCGCATACCCCAAATCAGTAAGTGCTGCGGCCAAATGGATGGCGGTTGTGGTTTTACCGCATCCGCCTTTGACATTTTGCACCGAAATTACATGTGCCATCGTAAATACCCTCTCCCGCGCTGGCGTAAAACCAGCCGCCTCACCTCTGCTGGCATTTAAATTAGTGATTAATTGAAAAGGCGTCGACTGAAATCTTTAGGGCTGGCCACATATCCTTGAGAAGCGGGCCACGAATTATAAGGTTTAATGCCGGGTTGAGCTTAAAAACTGTTTCAAACGCTCGGATTTGGGGTGGCCGATGACCTCTGCCGGGCTGCCCTGCTCCTCGATTTGGCCCTTGTGTAGAAAAACGATCTGGTTGGCGACATCCCGCGCAAAGCCCATTTCATGGGTTACGACCAACATGGTGCGTCCCTCTTCGGCGAGTTTGCGCATGACCTGCAAGACCTCACCGACCAGTTCAGGATCGAGCGCGGAGGTTGGCTCGTCAAACAGCAAGACGCTCGGCTCCATGGCGAGCGCGCGGGCAATGGCGGCGCGTTGCTGCTGGCCGCCGGATAGATGATTGGGGTAGAAATTGCGCTTATCCGCAATGCCGACTTTGGCGAGTAAAATCTCGGCGCGTTCAATGGCTTCCTTTTTCGGGACGCCTAAGACATGGATCGGGGCTTCGATCACGTTTTCGATGATCGTGCGGTGCGACCAGAGGTTAAAGCTCTGAAACACCATGGCGAGTTTTGAGCGGATGCGTTCGACTTGGCGTTGATCCTCGGGCTTGGCGGTGCCATCCGTCAAGGGCTTCATGCGGATCAACTCGCCATTGACATAGACGCGGCCGGAATTGGGGGTTTCCAGCAAATTGATGCAGCGCAGCAGCGTGGATTTTCCCGAGCCGCTAGAGCCGATCATCGCGATCACATCGCCTGTATTCGCCGATAGCGAAACGCCTTTCAACACTTCCGCATCACCGAAGCGCTTATGCAAATCTTCAACCTTCAGCGTCGTATCCATTGGTTTGGCTTTCCTTACGCAGATTGCGGCGCGGCGCGATGCTGATTGATGCGGCGCTCCAACAGATTTAACACACGGGTTAGAATGAAAACCGTCACGATATAGATGATACCCGCCGCAATCAGCGGCTCATACACGCGAAAGCTTTCTTTTTGAATTTGGCGCGCGGTACCCATAATATCCCAAACGGTTATCAGCGAGGCGAGCGAGGTCGCTTTCAGCAATAAAATGGTTTCGCCACTCATCGCTGGTAGACAAATCTGAATGGCGCGCGGCAGCGTTACCCGCCATAGAATAAGTCGAGGGGACATGCCATAGGCTTTTGCCGCTTCGATTTCGCCGCGCGGTACGGCTGACATCGCGCCGCGTAAAATCTCGCCCGTATAGCCTGCGGTGTTTAACGAGAACGCAAAAACGGCATACCAGAAACCATCCTTGAGATAATCCCATAAAAAGGTTTTTTGAATGAAGCTGCCCGGTAAAATTTCGCCCAAGCCGTAATAAATCAGGTAGGTTTGCACCAAAAGCGGTGTGCCGCGCATCAAGAGGATATACAACGCGCTCGGCATCCATAACAGCGGATTGGGCGATAGGCGAGCAAGGGCTACTGGAACGGCAAGCGCGTTGCCGATAAGTCCTGAAATGGCGGTGAGGGCTAAGGTGAGCGGCACCGCAGCCAGAAGCCTCGGAAAGATCGAGAGCAGGAAGGCGAGTGATTCATTCATAATCCCGCCCTCCCCTCATTTATAGCCACGGTTGACACGCGCCTCCAGGAGGCGAATACCCGCCATCGACACCAAGGTGATGATGAGAAAACACAAAGCCGTTACCGAATAGAAATATGAGTAATGTTTGGTGGTAGAAGCGGCGCGATAGCCCATAAACAAAATATCTTGAAAGCTGCCCAATACGCTGATGAGCGAAGAATCTTTTGTGGCATTAAGCCACAGATTGCTCATGCCCGGTAAAGCAAAGCGCAACATTTGCGGCAAGATAATGCGACGCACACGCAGCAAAGGCGACATGCCGCAGGCTTTGGCAGCTTCAATCTGCCCGAGAGGAATGGACTGGATCGCGCCGCGCATCACTTCCGTCATATAAGCGCCGCCAATAAAGCCTAGCGCCATAACGGCTGCGGCGAAGGGATCAAGTTCGACATCCTCGTAATCATCCCCCAAAAAGGAGAGAAGAAATTTGATCGCGTCAGCACCGGAATAATAGATGAGCAGCAGCAGCAGCAATTCGGGCAAAGCCCGAACCAGCGTGGTGTAAACATCCGCTACCCATCGAAGCCATTGATAGGGGCTGAGTTTGGCGCCTGCGCCTAAGAGACCAAAGACGAGCGATACCGCGTAAGCGGCGAGCGATACTTCGACCGTGACAACAATCCCATCAAGAAAACGCGCACCCCAGCCATCATGGCCGAAATTCATGAGCGATAAGAGGGAGGAGGATGTGTCCATGGGGTGACTTAAAAAACTTATGCCTAACTGGTGGAACCGTCCTTCGACACGCCGCTTACGCGGCGGCTCAGGATGAGGGGCAAGATAACCCTCATGTGTCCATGGGGTGACTTAAAAAGCTTATGCCTAACTGGTGGAACCGTCCTTCGACACGCCGCTGGCGCGGCGGCTCAGGATGAGGGGGAATATTATCCTCATGGTGAGCCGGGAGCGCAAAGCGCTCCCGTGTCGAACCACGTCGTTCCCTCAATCGCCATAAACGTTGAAGGTGAAGTAGCGCTTGGCAATCGTGTCATACTCGCCTGAGGCGCGGACTGCTTTGATCGCGTCGTTGAAGCGATCCTTGAGCTTGTCGCCCTTGCGGACGCCGACGCCGACGCCGGTGCCGAAGATGGGATCATTGGGGACGATCAGTTTCACGCCAAGGTCTTTGGCGGCGGGTGACTTCAAGAACTCATCGGCGACGATTGAGTCTTCCAACGCGTAATCGATACGGCCTGCGACGAGATCGGCATTGTGGTTGTCGGTGGTGTCATAGACTTTGATGGTTGCGTCTTTGAGGTAGGTATTGGCGTAATCGGCATGGATGGTGGCCGTCTGCACGCCGATGGATTTGCCCTTCAAATCTGCGGGATTAGCGATCTTGCCGCCTTTGCCGTCTGGGTTGGTGACCGTGGTGATGGCTGGCGCATCCTTTTTGCCGATGATTTCGGCAGGTGTGTTGTAATATTTATCCGAGAAATCGATGACCTTGGAGCGGTCTGCCGTGATCGACATCGAGGAGAAAATCGCATCAATCTTCTTGGCCTTCAGCGCGGGAATGATGCCATCCCATGCGGTGCTGACGATTTTGCACTCGACCTTCATTTCTTTACAAATCGC
>Ga0316217_10002794_pt1 | contig 20711 bp, 14 predicted proteins | sample 1anoAmetaG_FD_203633 | JGI IMG/M metagenome (GOLD analysis project Ga0316217, IMG submission 203633) | Freshwater microbial communities from Trout Bog Lake, Wisconsin, USA - 1anoA | ecosystem: Environmental > Aquatic > Freshwater > Lake > Hypolimnion/Profundal zone | place: USA: Wisconsin...
GCAGTAACCGTCACAACCGCTACTGGACGACCTGTGCGCATCGATACCCTCTACTGTATTCGATGCGCAAAGCCATCATTATTATGATGATTATTTAAGACTCAGGACACTAGCTTCTAGCTACTAGCTACGACATCGCAACCTTCTGCGTCCGGCCAGACCCCGGTCAGATCCCGATCTTTCTGCAGTCTGTGCAGCCATTTCCAGACAATAATGGGCTAGAAGCTAGCAGCTAGCGGCTAGAAGCTAATAATTCCGCCCGCGCTCCCAGCCCGATCGCCATGGCCATCACCCGGTCGTCGTGCGTCCCCGCCCGCGCCCCCGTCCCGCCGTTCGCCAGCCTTACAAAACTCCTGCATTCGCCCAGCAGCCGCCGGCTCATGAAACATCCCGGCTCCTCCACCAGGGCCGCATCCAGCCGCCCCAGCGCCGCCGGCCGGCTCAGGGACGTGGTCAGCCACCCCGCCTGGCCGGACTGGCGATAGATTTTTTCGTATCCGCACGGCCCCTCGGCCAGCGCCAGCACTCCACTGCCATGGTTGTTTCTCTCCACCACCAGCCAGGCGCGGTTATACTCCTTCGCCAGCTCCGTTATCAGCCGCGCCAGCTCCAGGCCGCCCACGTGTCCGGCAAACTCCGCGCACTGCAATCCCGTCTCCAACTCCAGCACTTGCGCCGCCGAGTAGTCGCCCTCGCTGCCGCCTCCGGCCGGGTCCACCGCCACCAGGTACTCCTTGCCCTTCAGCGACGGTAGCCACACCTCCAACTCCCCGTTCCGCCGCCGCTCCACCGGCTCCGGCACCTCCCTGAGCCGCGCCTCAATCGCCGTCAGCTCAAACACCGAATCCCCGCTGGCCCGAAAACAGCTTTCCACGTCCTCGGCATACTCCTGCCGCGCCAGCCCGCGAAACTCCGCCCGAATCTGCCGCCGGTAGCCGATCTGTCTCAGGTCCAGCTTGTGCAGCGTCCGCAGCCCCTGTTCCTCTTCCGTCAGGCTCGCCTCGTCCACCGCCTTCGCCCGGTAACGCGGCTCCATCCACCACGGGAAAAAATGCCGCACCATCCCCGTCTCGCCAGCCTTTTGCCACTCCTCGTGAAAGCATCCGCCCACTCCGTCCGGCGTCGATTCCACGATCAACTCAGCCCCCGGCGCCATTGCCGCCCGCAATCCTGCCAGAGTCTCCGCCGGGTCGCCCGGCCAGCGCGCCAGTTCCGAGCAGTGCAGGTTCTGCACCGTCAGGCCCCTTCCCGCGTTCCGGTCCCCCGCAGAAACCACTCTGTACTGCGCGTCCATCTCCGGAAACACGATCTGCCGCACATTCGTCCGCGAGGTCCTCAGCGGTCCCTCGCGCAACTCCTCCGGCAGCCAGTCCAGAAACCGGTGAATGATCCGGAAGATCTCCTCCGCTGCTTCCTGCGTGTGCGCCACCTCCAGGGTCAGTGTCCCCGGCTGCGTAATCGTCTTCAAAAAAAATCGCGCCGCCGCCCAGGTCGTCAATCCCATCTGCCGCGCCTTCAACACAATGTTCCGTTCCCCCCGCTGCCGTTCGAAGGCCCGCTGCGCCGCATTGGCCTGCAACGGCGCTGTCCAGCCCTCGCGCGTCCTCACCAGCAACAGATGCTGGGCCAGCGCCATCCCCAGCGTCCGGCCCCGCAGGCTGTCCAGCCGCTTGTCCAGATACTTTCCAATCTCCTCCAGTCCCCCCCTGTCTAACTTCGCCGGGTACAGAAGCAATTTAGGCGTCTGCAAAGCGCCACTCCTTCCGGTTTCTGTCACGGATTTTCCTCTCCTGCGCTGAGCGGGAACTGCGGCCTTGAAAGCTATGGGGATTGATTCAGCCTCTGCGCTGCAGACTTCAGTTGACAGCACAAAGCGCTTGGTTCTATCCATGCGCTTTGTGCTCCATAGCCCCTTGAATCCAGGCGGCAGCGGTGCATGACGGTGCGAACCGAACGACCGGGCAAACCGTGCGGGGCAAGTTGCCCCGCACGATCGGCCTTCCGTTCCTGCCCGGCGCCGCAGCTGCAGTTGAACCAACTTACTGTATCAATTCAAGCACCGCGCCTTTGGGCGTAAACGAGCTTGTGCTTGGCGCATTGACAGTCAGGTAAAACGTCCCTGCCGTGCCCAGCGGTGCAGATGCAGAACTGACGCCCCCGGCTGCACCCCACGCAGTGTTGATGTAATACGCGTCGGTCCAAATAACCTGAGAGGACGAAGAAGACGCAACATTGCACACCATGGCATGCAGGGGGAAAGGCGTGGTTCCTACTGCCGTGCTTGTCCAGCCGCCAAGAGCGGTCCCGCCAGACACCACGCCTCCCGATAACGTTCCGCCAAAATAAAGGCTGAAAGTAACCGAGTCTGTCCCGGTAATTCTCTGCGCTCCCGCGGTCAGCCTCATGCACTTTCCTGCCGCCAGGGATATTCCTGGCCAGCTGTAAAGAGGCTGATTACCGGAGTTGCCCGTGACCGTGGATGCCGCAGGCAAAACCCCAAACGGAGCATCGACCTCGGTATATATTACCGTTGGCGTTGCGCGGTGCTGTTGCCCATCCGGTGTGATGCCAGTTACAAACTGACCGTCATTCGTCGTCGTTACCGGAATCACTCCGTTCGCGTACCACGGCACAGCGGAAACCTGACTGAATACCAGGTCGTTCGGATCTGTCGTTGGCCCTGAATTGTCCTGAAAAACCAAGTTGCCTGGCCAGTATCCAAGCGGAATGTTGTAGTCCATGCTTGTATTGGGCTGAAGCTGAACAACAAAGCTTCCATTGATCTGCACCCTCGGATTTACAGAGTTCACGCCCGTGACGGCATGGAACCTGAGAAATGCGCCAGTTGGATAGGTGGGAGAGGTTATAGTCCAGCTTGCTTGCGCTGATGACCCACCGCCCCCTCTGCCAGATAAAGCGCATGTGGCTGAAAGATAAGTCGAATAGGTGCTGCTGCTCGTACACGTCGCTGTGCCGCTACCGGAGGATGCTGGCACTCCCGCAGCCATCGTGGTGCTCGAAGGATTCAAACCAAAATAAGTCAGAAGCACCGGCGAAGTCGCAACCCCCGGCGTCACTCTGATCTGCCATGTCGTAGCCGTGCTGCTGGCTGGAACCCAGGCTCTCAGCGCTCGATAGGCCCAGTCATTCGAGCTGGAAGGAAAGCCGATTGTAGGCGTGAGCGCACCTGTATAGATTGTCGTGCCCGATGCCGTGTCATACACGCTCACCGTCGTGGATGCCGAAGAAGAACTTATAAAATTGGCAACCATCACAAGTTCATATTCTGCATTCGGCGACACGCTTACAGTTTGATAGGCGTAGTCGGTCGCGGTCGATGACACAATCTGGATTGCCTGCCCTGCTTTTGCCCCGGGCGAAGTGAGCGTGTTGGTTGTGAGCGTAACAGCCGCAGAACTTGTGCTCCATGCGCTCACACCCGCGGCCATAAATAATGGATCGGCAATAAGGTTGGGAGTGTTGTACTGTTCGCTGCCATTTAGATTCAGCGATTGCCCTTGTTCCAGCGCCGCCGATCCAGCCATGTTGATTTTATTACCGACGCCATTGTCGACTATTGGCGTGTTCCATCCCGCGGAGGAACTGCCAATGTCAATCGTGCTCCCGATGGTGCTGGAGTCCAGATAGATCATACCTGCATTGACGTTCGTGCCCGTCATGTGCAACTGCGCCTGTTGAATCAGGGCAGCCGTCGTATAGATGTTTTCCACGTGGCCTCCGGTCCAGGTGAGGATAGGAGTGCCGCTTGTCCCACGAAAATCTATACCCACTCCGCACCCTTCCACACTGGATTTGGATACGTTTGTGTTGGTGCCTGGGGACCACACTGAGAAGCAGGTATTGGAGGCTTGCGCGCTGCCGCCAAACAAGTCTCCATCAAAGAGCATTTCGCCCCATCCAACCGTTCCTCCCCGCGCCATCAATGCGTAAGAGTTGGTCGAACCTGTTCCCGTCCCCACCCACACATCGTTTACATAGCTCAGATTGCTTGGACCCATGAACAACACACCGTTCGGATAACTCACCCCGTAAGCGCCGCGCAGAAAGAAGCCCCTCAGGTTGGCGTTCTGTCCAAGCGCTCCATTGAGGGTGCCAATTTGCAGCAATGGCGCATTCGACCCGCTTCCCGTGTTTGTCTCATCCTGAATTGTGGACAGGCTTTTGCCCGCGCCTTCCAGGTTCAACCACATTGTTGCTGCGGGAAAACTCCAGGCAGCAGGACCGGTTGATGGGCCCGGCTGAATCGAGCAACTGGAAGAATATGCAATCGCCGTGGGAATCTGGATGTGCGCCGGGAACGAGGCCGCAGCAGCCTGAAAAGCTGCCGTATCGTCCGTACCGCTCCAGGTGTTGCCCGTCATTGCACCGTTGCATACCGCTCCCTTGGCCCGAACATCGAAATAGCGCGTGCCGTTGCGGTAGACATCGGATACCACAGTTTGAGCTGCAACGTTGCGTTGAACGCCTGTGCCATTTGCTCCGTCAGACGTCAACCCCGGCAGTAGATTCCTCACCGCTGCGGCTGCACTCGTAGCGCCCGTCCCGCCTGCTGTTACCGGCACTGAGGTCATGCCGCTCAGCGAGGTGCCGTTCCCCGAGTAATACGCAACCGACCCGGCATTGGCCGACGCAACCGTAATGCTGCTGCCGCTCGTTGCCGATCCGCAACCCGATCCCGTATTCGTGATGTAGCCGGAACTGTCCACCTGCAGGCAGTTATGCCCGCTCCCCGCCGCCAGGGCAGGGAACTGCACCGCGCCCGGCGCCGCAAAACTGGCCAGCAGCGTGCCGTTGTTGCCGTTGTACACGTCAAATGCCGCGCCTGATCCGGCCTCGTAGTTCACCCGCACCGCGCCGGTGGAATTGGACGCATTGATGTACGTGTCCCCGCTGTTCCCGCTCTGGTAAGCCTTGAAGCTGTCCAGTCCGCCCGTCGCCGAGTTCAGCGCCCAATTGTTGCTGGCGTCCTTCTGCATATACCACTGGCTGGCGCCGTTCCAGTCCTTGTAGATCAGCGACTCCTTCTGGCTCGCCGTCAGGCCCGCCCACAGCGTGGCGTCAATCTCCGCGTCCGCCTGGTTCTCCACCGTCGGTGTACTTGAAAACGTCGAGGCTCCGCCCACATGCAGCATCCCGCTCAACTGCGCGCTTCCCGCAACGCTGACGCCATTCGATCCGTTCGAAGTCATCCCAGGCAGCAGATTCGCCATCGCCCCTGCGGCCGTTGTCGCTCCCGTGCCTCCGTTCCCCATCTGAACCGTCCCCGTTACATTTGCCGCTGTCCCTGAAACGTTGCCCGTCACGTTGCCCGTCAGTGGCCCGTTGAACTGCGGTGCTGTCAGCGCTCCGGTCATCGTGCCGCCCGGCGAAACAATATTTGTGAAAGCTCCCGCTGCAGTCGTCGCCCCTGTTCCGCCATTGGCCGTAGCCACTGTCCCCGTTACATTGCTCGCCGTCCCCGTCGTGTTCTGATTCCACGTCGGCACTGTACCGCTGAGCTGCGTATACGTCACCTGCGTACATGTGGCCGCACCGCTCGCGCTTACGCCTGTCGCGTATTTGTTCGTCGCGCATTGCGCGGGCGCCGCGGCAAGCGCTGTTGCCGTCGTTGCGTTGCCCGTCACGTTGCCCGTCAGCGGCCCGTTGAACTGCGGAGCCGTCAGCGCTCCGGTCAGCGTGCCGCCCGGCGAAACAATGTTTATGAAAGCTCCCGCTGCAGTCGTTGCTCCTGTTCCGCCGTTAGCTGGTGCAACTGTCCCCGTCACATTCGCTGCCGTTCCAGATACATTGCCCGTTACATTGCCAGTTACGTTGCCGGTCAATGGCCCGTTAAACTGAGGTGCCGTCAGCGCTCCGGTCAGCGTGCCGCCCGGCGCAACTATGTTCGTGAAAGCCCCGGCTGCGGTCGTCGCTCCCGTTCCGCCGTTGGCCGTCGCAACTGTCCCCGTCACATTCGCTGCCGTTCCAGATACATTGCCCGTTACATTGCCAGTTACGTTTCCGGTCAATGGCCCGTTAAACTGAGGTGCCGTCAGCACTCCGGTCAGCGTGCCGCCCGGCGCAACTATGTTCGTGAAAGCCCCGGCTGCAGTCGTCGCTCCCGTTCCGCCGTTAGCCGTCGCAACCGTCCCTGTCACATTTGCTGCTGTTCCAGAAACATTGCCTGTTACGTTGCCAGTTACATTACCCGTTACGTTGCCCGTCAGCGGTCCGTTGAACTGCGGTGCCGTCAGCACTCCGGTCAGCGTGCCGCCCGGCGCAACTATGTTCGTGAAGGCCCCGGCTGCAGTCGTCGCTCCCGTACCGCCATTAGCAGTCGCAACAGTTCCCGTAACATTTGATGCTGTTCCAGAAACATTGCCAGTTACGTTTCCGGTCAATGGCCCGTTAAACTGAGGTGCCGTCAGCGCTCCGGTCAGCGTTCCGCCCGCGGCCGGCACTGCGCCCAGATTCGTCAGCGCCGTCGCCGGTGTCGCCACATCGCTTAAATTATTAGCCGGCTTCAGCGGCGTATAACCCAGCAACGTGGTCAAATCCCCAGCCGTCGCCTGGCGCGCGCTGCTTGTTGTCAAACCGTAAGGAATGCCCGCCGCGCCCGGGTATGCAAAGGCCCCCAGGTTCGTCAGTGCGCCCGTTGTGGTCGCGGATCCGGTCCCACCGCGTTTATCCAGCACATTGTTCGATCCCGCTGCCGCCGTAAACGCGTGCGTCGCCTGAATCGTGATGTTCTGCCACCGGTTTGAATCCGCATTCAAACCCGCCGGAGCTGTCCCCGCCAGCGCGGGAATCGCCACACCCGTATTCAGCCCGCGTATATCGATATTCCTGAACTCGCTCCACTGCGGCCACTGTCCCAGGTACATACCGCACGTATGCGTCGAGTGCGCCCCAGCATATTGCGCCGCCATCGGGTCCGTGCCCGTCGCCGCAATCTCCACGTTCTCAATTTCCGCAACCTTCAGCCCGTTGCCGCCCGCGCCCGTCGCTGCCGGCATCGCTATCGCGCAATTGCCCACTGCCCACCCAGCGCCCGTTCCCGCTATTCCCGTTAGCCCGTTGCCGCCCGGCGAAAAAATCGAGTTGCTCTCCATCGGCCGGCTCACTGCGCAGCTTCCCGCCGCCGCGCGTCCCGCCGCCGCGGAGCAAGACGCATCCACGCTCTGATCCACATAAATTGTCAGGTCGTGAATCCGCGTATAGCTCATCAAATTCGTGCTGTCCGTCACCGTCGACAGCACATCCTGCCCCGGAAATCCCATCAGCGCTGAAACCTGCTTGCCCAATCCGCCAATCGATTCCCCATGCCAGTTCAGTGAGCGCGTCTTGCACGTCCCTTGCGGAATCGTCAGCGCCACCCCATGCGCATTCGCATAGTTCAGCGCCGACTGCAGCGCATTGGTGTCGTCCGTCACTCCATCGCACACCGCGCCAAACTCCTTCACGCTGCGCTCCGCCTGCTGCGCTCCCGTCGTCCGCAAATCCGTCACCCGCACGCCGTTCGGGTTCGTAAATCCGTCTGTCCCCGCATACGTCGGCGGAATCGTCATCGCCCCATTCGTTCCCGCCGCCGTCATCGCCGCCTGCAGTGTCGTCTGCTTGCTGCCTGCCGCCGGTGCCTGCACGCCGTTCACGGCCGGCGTCTGCAAGGCCCCCGTCATGTTCCCGCCCGCCAGCGGAACCGCCGTGCCCACCGCCGTATCCACATAGTGTTTCGTAGCCGCCTGCAGGGCCTGGGTCGGGTCGCTGTTCAAATACAGCGGTCCGCTCAGCGATCCGCCCGATGCCGTCAGCAAACTCTGCGTCAGCTCGGTAATCGACTGGTCCACATAGCTCTTGTTCACCGCCTGCACCGCCTGCGCCGCCGGCATCAGTTGTGCCTTCACCGCGCCCAGAGCCGCCTGCGCCGCCGCCGGCACCACCCAGTACTCGGTGCTCGTCTCCCCGTCCTTCATCTGGTAGACCGCCGTGTAATACAAACCCGCCGGCGTCGCGCCCACATTCGGCGCCAGATTCACGCTCAGGAATCCATCCGGCGCAATCGTCACCATCGTCCGTCCCGCCGCCACCGCCAGTCCGTTCGCCGTCGTAAACGAAGGCCAGCTCACGGAAAGTGTTCCCGCGCCCGTCTGGCCGTTCGCCAGGTACACCGTCCCCTGAACCGTCGTTGTCGAGACTGACTGGGCGTTGGCAAACTGCACCAACATCATCCCCAACAGCAACAGTCCCCATCCCAGTTCAAGCCTCATCCACTTGCCGGCGCCGCGCATCCACTTGTCTTTCGTGAGCATCATTCCTGTCTCTTCCTTCTCTTGGAGTACGCCCGAAACAGTCCATCTGTCCCGCGCCGCACTCCTTGCCAAGTCAAAATTCAGCCCTACCGGCGCTCATCGCTGGTTGCGCCTCTTCCTGCCAAACCTGTATTCCAATTACTGCTGACCGATACCAAACCCTGAAGCAGTTCTTGCCTTCTCAAAAATCTAGATTGTTCCGCATGGGCAAGGCTACATAAATTGCTAACACTGCCCGTCACTGCCCTGCGGGCTGCTGCCTCCCGCTCCTGCCACTCTCTTCCGTCGCAAGAGTAGAAAGCCGCAGCCCTTGTTCCACCGCTCTTCTGCCTGAGCAGTTGGATGCTCATATCCAGAAGCTGGGCTGGTTCAATTCACCTTCTTTATCGGTTCCAGGCATTTGTCTCTGCGGCCGCTTCCGTCATCGGTTCCTGCCACACCGGTTCGGCCGCCAGATCTATTGCCAGGCTTCGCCCACTCCGCTTCTTCCCCGTGTCCTTGTCCGCTTTCGCAGGCGCAGAAAGTGAAATCAGCAGCTTGGCGCTGGTTATATTGCCCCCGTACGTTGTTTTAAGCAGAAATTCAGAAAGATCCATGCTGTTATCCGCAACCGCCTTGCTCGCTGCGTTGCACAGGCTCGCCGCGGCTTTCTTGCTTGTATAGCCCCGGTTTGCCTTGGCCCTCGCCCTGACTGTTGCCTTGGCCTCTGCTCTCGCATCCGCCTTCGCAACTGCCTTGACCTGCGCCAGTTTCTCTTTCTGTTCTGCACGTTTCAGTTCTGCTTCGAATTTTCCGGCCATCTGTCCGCCATTCCCGGCCATCGTTCCACGGACCTCGCACTACCCGTAGAAACGAACAAGCGGCAACCCCACTGCGGAGTTGCCCCGAGAACGCATTACCCGGAGTGTGCCGCGCACACTCCTGCTTCATTACATGCCGCTGCCTCTTCTTCCTCTTCCCTACGTCCGCGAATCCGCGGCGATGGCCCGAAAAAATAGGGAAGCCTCTTCAGCTTCCCCTTGTTAGTTACATTTCTGTATGAATGTTCTTAGCTTACCGGAACCTGCCTAAATTACATGCAATCGAAATGTATAACACTTCTCTTTTATTTTCAATAATATACAAAATTATCACGCCTCCGCATCTTTGACACGATCTCAAAACGGAACTAACTTTTCCCAAAATGGCCTTCATAACCAGCCAACCGCATCTTTCCTTCTACTTCAGACTTAAACCTCCGTGCCCATCCTTGCGAGTTTTTGTTGCCGCAAGGGTGCGATACCACGCACCTTCACAGTTACCGCTTAAAAAAAGATTCCCGCTCACACCAAGGTCGCATGTCCCATTGCGTAGCAGGAGTGCTACACTTCTGCGTACAAAACGGGCACGGCAAGCGCAGTCAGGTTGACCCGCCTCTCCACGCCTCGCCGTACCAGAGGTTTCTGGCCATGGAAACCACTGTGTGGTCCGAACATCCCGCTCGCTCCGGAACCCTCAGGCAAAACCTCTGCACCTGCAATCTGCATGACCTCGCTTGCCGTTGCGGCTTCCATGCCGCGCGCCCTCCCTCTTTAGAGCGCTCACGATCGACTGTCTGTCCCAAAATCCATGCATGACCCAACATCAGAGAAAGGATGAAGAACATGATCAACCCAACGCTTCTCGTCCTGGCAGCTGGCATGGGCAGCCGTTACGGCGGCCTCAAACTGATTGAACCGGTTGGCCCCGGTGGCGAAACCATCATGGACTATTCCATCTTTGACGCCCGCCGCGCCGGCTTCGGCAGGGTCATCTTCGTCATCCGCAGAGACATAGAACTGCAGATCAAGGAGAGGCTTGGCACGCACTTTGAAAAGCACCTTGCCGTGGAGTACCTCCATCAGGAGCTCAACAAGCTGCCCTTGGGGTTCCGTGTCCCTGCCGGCCGCACCAAGCCCTGGGGCACTACACACGCCATTCTCATGGCCGCCTCCACCATTCATGAGCCCTTTGCGGTCATCAATGTCGATGAATTTTATGGCGCGGAAAGCTACCGCGCCCTGGCCCATCATCTGCAGTCCGGTACCACCGACTACGCCACCGTCGGATTTGTCCTGCGCAAAACCCTCTCCGAATTCGGCGCGGTGGCCCGCGGTGTTTGCCAGGTGGATGGCAACGGCTACCTGGAAAACATCGTCGAGCTCAAAGCCATCGAACGCATCGGCGGACATGCCCGCAACACCGATGTCGATGGCAATGAGACCCGGCTCACCGGCGACGAAATCGTTTCCATGAACATGTGGGGGTTTACTCCCCAGGTGTTTCCGTTACTCGGCGAGCACTTCCTGAAGTTCCTGCAACTCAAGGAATCTGACTTGGAGGCTGAGTGCTTCATCCCCAGCACGGTGAACGAATTGCTGGTAGCCGGCGAGGCTCGGGTCAAAGTCCTGCGCTGCGGCGATTCCTGGTTTGGCGTCACCTACCGCGAAGACCACCCGCGAGCCGTCGATAACATTCGCCGCCTCATTGAAGCCGGCAATTACCCCAAAAAACTCTGGTAATCCGCCAGCTCAGTTGCAAGCGCCCCGCGGTCAGGTCTTCGTCCGTAGGGCCGCAATAAATAACAGGGTTTTCCTGGTCTCAATGATGAGACCTGGAAAATCACAAAGGCAGATCGTCCCTCAGTCCCTGTCTTTAAACCCTTCGCCCCAGATCGTTTCTCCAGGCGTGTCCCGTCTTCTCCAGCAGATGGTCGGAGCACTCAGGACCCCAGCTTCCGCCAAAGTAGTTAGGAAACACCTCCGGATTTTTCGCCGCCCAGGCCTCCAGAATCGGCGTATACAGCGCCCACGTGGTCTCCACGCCGTCGCGGTGCGAGAATAGTGTCTGGTCGCCCAGCATGGCGTCCAGCAGCAGCCGCTCGTAACCGTTGGCGCTCGACTTCCCAAACGCCGCCTCGTAGTCGAAGTCCATATTCACCGGGCAAACCGCCATCTCCGGCGTCGTCGGTACCTTGGCCCCGAACCGCAGTGAAATTCCCTCGTCCGGCTGAATGCGGATAGTCAGCAGGTTGGGCTGAATCACGGAGCAGGCTGAGCTGGCAGCTATCCGGTCAAAAATCAGCAGCGGCGGCTGCTTGAACTGGATGCTGATCTCCGTGGCCCGCTTCTTCAGCCGCTTGCCCGCGCGCAAGTAAAACGGAACCCCCGCCCAGCGCCAGTTCTCAATCTCCAGCCGCACCGCGGCGTAGGTCTCCGTGCCCGACTCGGGATTGACCCGCTCCTCGTCCCGGTAGCCCACCACGCGTTGTCCATCCACAAGGCCCGGCCCGTACTGCCCGCGCACCGCGTTCAGAATCGGAATCGACGGGATCGCCCGCCACACCTTCAGCTTTTCCCGCCGCACGCTCTCCGCCTCAAAGCTCGACGGCGGCTCCAGCGCCACCAGACTCAGCAACTCCATCATGTGGTTCTGCACCACGTCGCGCAGCGCGCCCGCCTTCTCATAAAACGGCCCGCGCCCTTCCACGCCCAGTGTTTCGGCCGCGGTAATCTGCACGTGGTCAATGTAGTTCCGGTTCCAGATCGGCTCAAAGATGCCGTTCGCAAACCGGAAGACCAATAGGTTCTGCACCGTCTCCTTGCCCAGGTAGTGGTCGATGCGGAAGACCTGGCTCTCATGGAAAACGGCATTCACCTGGTGGTTCAGCTCGCGCGCCGAATCCAGGTCGTGCCCGAACGGCTTTTCAATCACCACGGCCGCCATGCCGTGCTCCGGATGCGCCAACCCCTGCGCTCCCAGGTTTTCGATAATCCCGGCAAAATACTCCGGCGCTGTCGCCAGGTAGAACATCCGGTTGCCGCCAATGCCCTTTTCCTTGTCGATCCGGTCCAGCTCCACCTTCAGCCCCGCGTAATCCGCCGGATCGGCAAAGTTCAGCGCAAAGTAGCTGATCTGCTTCACAAACTTGTCCAGCTTGGGGTCGCTCGCCTCCGCTCCGCCAAACTCTACAATGCCTTCGCGCATATCCGCCGCAAACTCGTCGCCCAGCGGCCGCCGCGCCACACCCACAATCGAAAACGTGTCGGGCAGCAGACCCGCCTGCTCCAGATGAAACAGCGCCGGCAGCAGCTTGCGCTTGGTCAGGTCGCCCGACGCACCAAAGATCACCAGAATCCCCGCGTCGGGAATCCGCTCCTTGCCCTTGGGAACCTGCAACAGATCCTCGGGTCGCACACTCATCTGCATGGTCGCCATTTCTGACTTACCTCCTGCTCGCTAACTTGCTGACAACTGATTACTGGCAACTAGTCTTTCTTCACCGCATGTCCGCCAAACTCATTGCGCATGATGGCAAGCATCCGGTCGGTAAAGTTATTCTCCTCCCGCGAGCGGATGCGCCGCATCAGGGATTCTGTAATCACCGGGGCGGAAACATTCAGGTCAATCGCCTCCATCACCGTCCAGCGCCCTTCGCCGGAGTCCTCGACAAACGCCTCGAGCCCCTCCAGCGTGGGGTTTCTGCACAGCGCATCGGCGGTCAGATCCAGCAGCCAACTCCGCACCACGCTCCCATAGCGCCATATCTGCGAAATCTGCGGCAGGTTCAGGCCGAACTCCGCTTTCTTCTCCATGATGGTGAACCCCTCGGCGTAGGCCTGCATCATGCCGTACTCAATGCCGTTGTGAATCATCTTCACAAAGTGGCCCGAACCGCCCGGACCCACATGCCCCCAACCCTTATCGGCTGCCGGCGCCAGCGTCTCAAAGATGGGCCGCAGATATTCCACCGGCTCCTTGTCGCCGCCGATCATCATGCTGTAGCCCTCTTTCAAACCCCACACTCCGCCGGAGGTTCCCACATCCACAAACTGGAATCCCTTGGCCGTAACTTCCTGGTGGCGGCGCATCGTGTCTTTGTAATTGGAGTTGCCGCCGTCGATCAGAATATCGCCGGGGTTCAGCAGCGGCTCCAGCTTGGCAATCGTATCGTCCACAGGTTTGCCCTGCGGCACCATGATCCAGATGGCCTTCCGGCCCGTCAGCTTTTTCGCCAGATCTTCGAGCGTAGACACGCCCACATTGCCTGTTGCGGAGAGCTTGGCAACCGCTTCGGCGTTGAAGTCGAAGCCCACCACCTGGTGGCCGCCAAAGCGGAGACGTTCCGCCATGTTGCCGCCCATCTTGCCCAGGCCGATCAATCCTAGTTGCATAGAACCTCCTCAACCGCATCTTGGGGACCACGCGAGGCTGCAAGCGCCTTGCGTCTTGCCGAGCGCAGTCAAACGGGGGAATCTGCGCTTCGTACAGGATGTGTTGTTGCTCCAGTACTACGTGCGGCGGTGTTCCATCCGAGCTAGAGAACTCCCAGCCTCTGCAACTCCTGCCGCAAGCCGGCCTCGCCGGCAAAATGAATGCTCTTAATCCCCATGGCCTCCGCAGCCACGATATTGGGTTCCCTGTCGTCGATAAACAGAATCCGCTCCGCGGGCCGGCCCAGAACATCCAGCGCCATGCGAAATATCGCTGGCTCCGGCTTGCGCACTCCCAGATAGCAGGAACTCAGCGCCACCTTGAAATAGTCGCGCAGGCCAAAAGTCTTGAAGCGATATTCGTTGGTCTCCCGCGGCTCATTGTTCAGAGAGCCCACCATGCATTTATCTGATGCCGCAATCTCCTTGAGGATTCCCATGGCCCCATCGGGCAGCAACTGGGACTCGTTCATCATGAACGCGATAATCTCTTCGCGGGAAAAGTTGCGTGGCTCGTTGAACACCACCTCGTCCAGGTAACTCTCCAGACTGGCCTTGCCCGTGTCCCAGGGAACGTAGAACTCGCGATGACCCGCATCCAGCTTTTCCCGATCCAGATGAAAATGATCGGCTGCCCGCCAGCGTTCGGGATAGTCCCAACTGTCGGTAAGCAGTACTCCGCCAATATCGAAGAGAATTACGTCGAAGGGAAACATGCGCGCCTTTCAGGTTATTGTGCCGCAATGAATTTTGGATGAACTTGCTTGGACGAAAAGGACGGACCGCCCGCTGGAAATAGCAGATCCTTTGCGCGAACCACCGGCCTGGCAAACCTGAGAGGCCTTACGCCGGGTTCGCTCCGCCGTCTCCACACTGATATTTGGCTTCGATCGCCTGAACCTTCTTGAAGCGCCGCGTATAACGCTCTACCGTGTTGTTGAAATGCGCGCCCACAAAGGCGTTTACGCACTCAAACGCCAGCGCCGAACCGATAATCCGCGCGCCCAGCACAATCACGTTCATATCGTCGTGCTCCACGCCCTGGTGTGCCGAGTAGGTATCGTGGCACATGCCTGCGCGAATCCCGGGAATCTTGTTCGCCGCCACGCACACGCCCACTCCCGAGCCGCAGATCAGAATTCCCCGCGGCGCAGCGCCCCGGCGCAGCGCCAGGCCCACCTTTTCGGCAAAGTCCGGATAGTCCGACGGCTCCGCGTTATAAGCCCCCAGGTCGACCACCTCGTGGCCGGCCTCAGCCAGATAGGCGCGAACCTCCTCCTTCAGAGGAAATCCCGCATGATCCGAAGCAATAACAAGTTTCACAATAGCTCCTAGCCTCTAGCTTCTAGCTCCCAAAGACTGAATGAACGCGCCGAGCATCTTTGACGTCTCAATGCAGAGGGCTTCAGCCTCGCCCAGCATTGCCTCATCGCCAAGCCTCAACCGCCGAGCCACCAGAAGTTGTGTTTGCACTTCGTAAGTAGAACCTTGTGCGATTCCCAAAAACTGGCGGAACTCGCCATCCGTCATTTTTCCTCTGCCTTCAGCAATGTTGCTGGCTACGGAAACGCTGGCGCGACGCAATTGCGAAGTCAATCCATAAATCTCATCCTTTGGAAATGTCCTGGTCAGACCATAGACACTAACCGTCATCTCCATCGCGCGCTGCCAAACCGTCAAATCCTGGAATGCTTGTGCCAAGTCGCGTCTCCCTTCCCCCCGGCAAGTCAAGCTAGCAGCTAGGAGCTAGTAGCTAGGAGCTGCCTTGCCCGCACCGCCACGCTGTCGGCTCCAAAGCCAAACTCCGCCAGCACCTTCGGTCCCGGCGCCGAAGCCCCAAACCGGTCCAGCCCAATCACGTCGCCGTCCAGGCCCACATACTTCCACCAGCCCTGCGTCGCCCCGGCCTCAATTGAAATCCTGGGCACGCCCGCCGGCAGCACGCTGGCCTTGTACGCCGCCGTCTGCTCCTCGAAGATCTTCCAGCTCGGGAAGCTCACCACCCGCGCCCGAATCCCCTCGACCGCTAGCAGCTTCGCCGCTTCCACCGCCGCCCAAACCTCTGAGCCGGTGCCAATCAGCACCACCTGCGGGTTCGCTGCGTCCTGCAGCACGTACGCGCCCTTGCTCACGCCGGCATATACGTCTTGCGTGGCCGGGTCAATCACCGGCAAATTCTGCCGGCTCAGCGCAAAGAAGCTCGGCCCCTTGCGCTCCAGGGCCAGCCGCCATGCCGCCGCCGTCTCGTTCGCGTCCGCCGGACGAAAATCCGTGAGTCCCGGAACCGCGCGCAACGCCATCAGGTGCTCGATCGGCTGGTGCGTCGGCCCGTCCTCGCCCAGTCCCACCGAGTCGTGGGTAAACACGAACAGCGAGTGCACCTGCATCAGCGCCGCCAGCCGCAGTGCCGGCTTCGCATAGTCGGAAAACACAAAGAACGTCGAACCGAAGGGAATCAGCCCGCCGTGCGCAGCCATTCCGTTGACCGCCGCGCTCATACCAAACTCGCGAACCCCGAAAAACACGTTGCGCCCCGCCGGATCGACGTGGAAACTCTCTCCCGGCTTGAAAATTGTCTTGGTTGAAGACGTCAGGTCCGCGGCGCCGCCAAACAACTCCGGCACTTCCCCGGCAATGGCGTTCAGAATCGCTCCGCCGGCGTTCCGCGTAGCCTGCGCCTTGTCCGGCGCAAAGCTCGGAATCGCCTTCTCCCACCCGGCCTTGAGCACGCCCTTCTGGGTCCGCTCAAACTCCGCCGCCAGCTCCGGATTGGCCGCCGCGTAACTCGCGAACAGCTTGGTCCACGCAGACTCCAGACTCGCGCCGCGTTCCACCAATGTGCGCCAGTTGCTCAGCGCATTCTCCGGCACATAAAAGCTCTGGTCCTCCGGGAAGCCGAAAAACTTCTTGGTCGCCGCCACGTCTACCGCACCCAGCGGCTCTCCGTGAGACTTGTTGCTGCCCGCCTTCGGGCTGCCGTAGCCAATGATCGTGCGCACCGCAATGATCGAAGGCTTGCCCGTCTCCGCCTTGGCCGCTTCAATAGCCGCCTCAATGGCTGCCAGGTCGTTGCCGTCGGCCACGCTCTGCACATGCCAGTGATAAGCCTCGAAGCGCTTCAGCACGTTGTCGTTGTAGCTCAGGCTCGTGGGTCCATCCAGTGAAATCAGGTTGTCGTCGTAGAGAACGACTAGTTTGCCCAGGCCCAGGGTTCCGGCCAGCGCGCAGGACTCGTGCGAAACGCCTTCCATCAGGTCCCCGTCGCCCGCCAGCACATAGGTATGGTGATTCACCACCTCAAAGCCGGGACGGTTGTACACCGCCGCCAAATGCTTCTCCGCAATCGCCATGCCTACAGCCATTCCCAACCCTTGGCCCAATGGTCCGGTGGTCGCTTCCACGCCGTCCGTGTCGCCGAACTCCGGGTGTCCCGGCGTCCGCGACTCCCACTGCCTGAAGCTCTTCAGATCGTCCAGCGTCAGCTTGTAGCCGGAAAGAAACAGCGTCGAATAGAGAAGCGCCGAAGCGTGGCCGTTGGACAGAATGAAGCGGTCCCGGTCCGCCCACTTCGAGTGCGACGGATTGTGCTTCATCAGCTTGTGGAACAGAAGATAGGCAATAGGCGCGCAGCCCAGCGGGGCGCCCGGATGGCCGCTCCTGGCCTTCTCCACTGTGTCCACGGCAAGCAGCCGCAGCGTATCAACGGACAGTTGGTCGAGAGATTCCTGATCGAGAGGTTTTCCTGCGGGATTGGAAGTCATGATGGCTTGTGCTTTGTCCTTTCGCTGAACGGCCCGATGCGCCGGGAAAGCCCTCTGACAGGCCTGTCCTCATGCGGCATCAACCTTCACTTCCATATTGTATCCAAGCCGCACGTCCGGCTCCGGTCAAGGCAATACGCTGCCTCTCTCCTGGCCGGCCTCAATTTCCGCGCAGTAAGCCGCGCACACCGGGGAGCCGCGCGTTTCCGGCCTGCTCCATCCCTTCTTCCTGTCTTTACAACTTTCTCGAACCTTCACCGCCCCTGGCCGCATCCATCTATGTACAGGGCCGCGTTGCAGATTGCGAAGATTGCCTTGCACTCTCCCTGACCCGCTCGCCTGGTCCATAACCCCTTGCTGCTGAATCTGACCGTCAAAGTACAATTTGAAAAAAGGAGATTTTCCCCTATGGCTTACGAGCTCGCACCGCTTCCCTACGACTACGCCGCCCTCGAACCCTTCATTGACACCGAGACCATGCACCTCCACCACGACAAGCACCACCAGGCCTATGTCAACAATCTGAATGCAGCCCTGGCCAACTATCCCGAACTGGCCGCCAAGTCCGTCGACGACCTCATCCGCGACCTGGCCCAGGTCCCCGAAGAGATCAAGGGCGCCGTCCGCAACAACGGCGGAGGCCACGCCAACCACGCCGCCTTCTGGCATCTCATGGGCCCCGTCGGCTCGGCCGGCATCGGTGGCGCTCCCTCCGGACCCATCGCCGCGCAAATCACCGCCGACTTCGGCGACTTTGAAACCTTCAAAAAGACCTTCAATGAAACCACCGCCAAGCAGTTCGGCTCCGGCTGGGGATGGGTAGTCTTTACCGGCGGCAAACTCAAGGTCGTTTCCACTCCCAACCAGGAATCGCCCCTCACCCAGGGCCTGTACCCCATCCTGTTCAACGACATCTGGGAGCACGCTTACTACCTCAAGTACCAGAACCGCCGCCCCGACTATCTCGCCGCTTGGTGGAACGTCATCAACTGGAACGAAGTCAACAAGCGCTTCGCCATCGCCAAAGGCTAAGTACAGCCGTCAGCGGTCAATCTCCGGTCCCCGGTGATTCCGCTCCGCGATCTGCGCAGTTGCCTCAAATCAAAAAATCCCAGGTCTAGTCCGCCACAACGGATTCAGACCTGGGATTTCACACTCTTCCCCGGCACAATACAGTTCAAACAGCCTTAGACCTTCCCCCGCCACGAAAAAACTGACAACTGATCACTGACAACTGAAAACTGTCTTCCTGCAACTGTTTTCCCTTTTCCGTGTCTAACCAGGCAGTGACCATGCAGACTCGTATGCGCAGTTTTGTTCTTCTTGCCTTTGCCGGACTTCTTGCCTCAATCTCCGCCACAGCCCAGTCCGGCAGCTTTGAGATTGCCCAGCACGGCAAACCCGTCGGCACGGCCAGTTTCAGCTTCCTCGCAACGCCTGAAGGCTATAACTCCACTTCGGTCGTCCGCATCGCCATGCAGGGCCTCGACTACGCCCTCTCCAAAACCGAGCGGCTCGCCCCCGACAACCAACTCAAACATGTCCAGTTGAGCGCCACCGTCAATTCCTCGGCGGTCAGCGTCATCGGCAAGCCGGACTCCACCCAGATCCTCCTCAACATCTCCGCCAACGGCAAAAGCTCCACCACCCGCCTGGCTCTTCACCCCGCCGCCGTCTTCCTGGCCGACTTCGACCCCGGTGCCCTTGAAACCCTCCTTGCCCTCGCCGTAACCGGCAACAACCGCGATCTCTGGGCTATCATCCCCAAACAGGCCGGCTCCATTCAGCCCATCACCCTTGCCACCTACGCCGACGAGAAGGGAACTCTCGACGCCAAACCCATCGCCGTCCATCACCTTGTCGCCACCATCGCTGGAGCCCAAACCGACCTCTTCTCCGGTCCGGAAAACCAGCTCCTCCAGGCCGAACTCCCCCAGCAAGGCTTCGCATTAGTCCGCAAAGGCTTCGTTCTCACCCCGCCCGCCAAACCCCAGGCCCCTCCCGCAGAGTAACGAATCCCCCTTCCGGCCAAGCTTCCAGGCAAGCGCCTTGTCCTCGCTGGCAAACTGACAACTGACAACTGCCTTCTACACCGCTCGTCCCGCCGCCGTCCCCGAGGCCCAGGCCCACTGGAAATTGAACCCTCCCAGCCACCCCGTCACATCCACCGCTTCTCCCACAAAAAACAGCCCCGGCACGTTTCGCGCTTCAAGCGTCCGCGCCTGCAAACCGGCCGTGTCCACGCCCCCGGCCGTCACCTCGGCCTTTTCAAACCCCTCGGTCCCCACGGGATGAAATGCCCACCGGTGCAGGCCCAGTTCACGAGCCTCCAGCGCCGCATTCCCCCATCCAGCAGGCTCGCCAGCCTCCGCCAGAAACCCCGCCAGCCGCTGCGGCAAAACCTCTCGCAACGCCTGCTTCAACGCCGCCAGATCCCGCCGCGCCTGGGGTTCCCGCAAACCTACCAGAACCTCCCCGGCGGCCAGCCCCGGCGCAAAATCCAACACCAGCTCCGTCCCCGGCCGCCAATACGACGACGCCTGCAGCACCGCCGGCCCGCTCAGCCCCCTGTGCGTCACCAGCATCTTTTCCCTGAATTGGACCTCGCTCTTTGCACTACCGGCCCACGCCACGACATCCGCCGCAACCCCCGCCAGTTCCGTCCACCTCGCCTCATCCCCGCCCAGTACCAGCGGAACCAGCCCCGGCCTGGGAGGCACAACCGCCAACCCGAACTGCCGCGCCAGCTCAAACCCCAGCCCCGTAGCCCCCAGCTTCGGTATCGACAAGCCCCCTGTCGCCACCACCAGCGCACCGGCCGTAAATTCACCCGCCGCGCAAGCTACCCTGAACCCGCCGGAGCCAGCCTCCACCTGAATCCCCCGCGCGTTCAGCACCACTTCCACGCCGCCCCGTGCGCACTCCTCCAGCAGCATGTCCACAATCGCCCGCGCCGAGCCATCGCAGAACAGTTGTCCCAGCGTCTTCTCATGCCAGGCAATCCCGTACCGCTCCACAACTTCGATAAAGTGCCGCGGCTCATACAGCGCCAGCGCCGACTTCGCAAAATGGGGATTTTCACTCAGAAAGTTCGCCGGCCCGCAGTGCAGATTCGTAAAATTGCACCGCCCGCCGCCGGAAATCAGGATCTTCTTGCCCGGCTGCCCGTTGTGTTCCAGCAGCACCACCCGCCGCCCGCGCTCGCCCGCCGTAGCCGCGCACATCAGCCCGGCCGCTCCCGCGCCCAAAACAATCACATCGAATTGGCGCGGCACGGCATTCATGGGCTCTCGTTCAGCATAGCCGCTCTAGTGTCCTGAGTCTTAAATAATCATCATAATAATGATGGCTTTGCGCATCGAATACAGTAGAGGGTATCGATGCGCACAGGTCGTCCAGTAGCGGTTGTG
>Ga0316217_10002795_pt1 | contig 20711 bp, 25 predicted proteins | sample 1anoAmetaG_FD_203633 | JGI IMG/M metagenome (GOLD analysis project Ga0316217, IMG submission 203633) | Freshwater microbial communities from Trout Bog Lake, Wisconsin, USA - 1anoA | ecosystem: Environmental > Aquatic > Freshwater > Lake > Hypolimnion/Profundal zone | place: USA: Wisconsin...
TTAAGGACGTGATAAGTGATGCCGAGCCGCGCCCCTAGCGTGTGTCTTGGTGGATATGGCAGATGCAGTGGAGTCAACTCAAAAAGCGGGCCGAGGCATTGTTCGCCGATGCAGTGCGGAGACGGGTGGAACTGCGCAGCACGCGCTATCACAACGCCCCCGACCAAATGGGCCGGGGCTGGATCACCATAGACAAGACCGAAATGATCAGCATGTGCGACTACTCCTACGAGTACCGCCAGTGGCAGGAGTCCGACCGGTTGCGCCAAGCATCGGGCTGCGTGGACTTCCGTGACCCCGCCCATCAGGAGGGGTATTACCGGGCCTACGACCAAGCGCAGGTCACCCTTCACGCCCAGTCGGTATTCGGCCGCTGGGAGTTTGTCGCCTCGCTCCGAGATTACCTCAACACGCCCGTCAAGGCCATTCCGAAGTCTCCCAACCCTATCATCCGCGCACTCGGTATGCTGGATGCCCGCGTGGGTAAGCGGCGTCTGGCGGCGATGACTATGACGAACGAGCACCCGCTGGTCCAGAAGTTATATGCGTTCCGCTGCCACGCCGAGGGTCTTCCTTGCTTAGTCACAGAACCATCTCGCGACCCGCCGAACCCGAAGCGTGGGTGCCAAGCATAGAGAACGAAGACCCGATCTTCCTGGAGGAATGGAACCGGTACGGGAGAATCTACCGCGTGTCTGCCGCCGGGGCGAAAAGTGTGCCGCCCGGCACTTCAGGCGTGATGCCGCTGAACCAAGCGGCGATCCGGCCAACGCCAATTCGTCAAACCGCCGGTAGGTTTGTCAGTTACAGCCTATTGTGCCACAAAATAGCACACATTGACACAGTTTCGCAGCGCTCATAGGATGCCGACATGCGATCTTCGATGAACATTTCCTTACCGACGCCGCTTAAATCCTGGATCGAGGAACAGGTGGCGCTGCGCGGGTTCAGCACGGCCAGCGAGTTTGTGCGCGATCTGCTGCGCCGGGAGCAGGCGGGGGCGGCAAAAGCACGCGTGGAGGCCAATCTGGTGGAGGCGCTGGACAGCGGTCCCGCCCGCCCGATGGACGCCAAGGCTTGGCAGCGCATTCGCAATGAGGGCATCAAACTCGCCCGCCGGAGTAAATGATGCGTTATCGCAGTACGCCCAGAGCGGAGCGCGATTTGATCGAACACTATGCCTTCATTGCCCGCGACAAAATCGCTCCGGCTGATGAGTTTCTCAAGGTTGCCGAGCAATCCTTTGCGCGACTGGCGGTGATGCCGGGCATGAGGCGTGCTTGGGAATCGGCCAATCGACGTTTGGCGGGGGTTCGTGTTTACCCGATGCTCGCGCCGTATCGAAGCTATCTGATCTTTTACCGCATCGCCGCCGATGTGCTTGAGGCGCTGGCCGTCCTGCATGGCAGCAGAGATATTGGCGCGGTCTTGGAAGAGCTTTTGTGAAGTTTGACCACTTGTATTGACGTGGAGCCGCCGGGAGCAGAACCAGTAGGCGGCGGAATAGACCGACTCCCCCGACGTTTGGCCATGCACTTGGCAATCGCAATCGGTAATTTTTCCCCACCTCCCTTGACATCTAATGGAAAGTTTTGCATACTTCTGGCCGATATTGCGATGGAGTGACATCGAATGACGGCAGCAACGACACAGAAATTGGACCGCAAGCAGGTTGAGCAGTTGGTCCGCGAAGTGCTTCGGCAGAAGCTTTCCGGCGGGCCGGCATCGGTGGCCAAAGGATCCGCGCAAGCTGGCGGCGGGCCGCCGCATCCGCTGGTGGTCAATGTTTCCGCCCGGCACATGCACGTGACTGCGGCGCATCTGGAACAGCTTTTTGGGCAGGGCGCGAAACTCACCAAGCTGAAAGATCTTTATCAGGACGGCGAGTTTGCTTCCGAGCAGTTGGTAACGCTGGTTGGGCCGCGGCAGCGGATTATTCCCAACGTGCGCATCCTTGGGCCGGCACGCGATTATTCCCAGGTTGAGTTGAGCTATACCGATGGCATTTATTTGGGCGTCGATTTGCCGCTACGAATCAGCGGGAATCATGAAAATACGCCGGGCGTTACCGTGCTTGGCCCCAAGGGATCGGTCACGCTGGAAAAGGGTGTGATCCGTGCCGCCCGGCACGTACACATGTCCACCGAGGACATGGCCTACTACGGCGTGAAAGATGGCGACTATCTCAAACTAAGAATCGACGGCCCGTGCGGCATCACCTTCGACCGCGTGAAAGTGCGCTATCACCCCAGGGTGATTTTGGAAGTGCATATTGACACGGATGAAGGCAACGCGGTGGATATCGAATCCGCCACGCATTTGGAACTCGTGAAGTGAACGACTTGTAAAGCCGCCGAGGCAATCGGCGGGTACTTTTCTGGAAAGGGTTTTTTATGGCAAGTGAAGCCTTAGGACTTTTGGAAACCAAGGGCCTGGTGGCGCTGATTGAAGGCACCGACGCGATGCTGAAATCCGCCAACGTGCAGGTTCTGGGCTGGGACAAGGCCGGCAGCGGCATGGTCACGGCTTTTGTCAAGGGCGACGTCGCCGCCGTCAAGGCGGCGCTGGACGCCGGCTCCGAAGCCGCCGGCCGCGTGGGCCAGGTGGTGGCGGTTCACGTCATCGCCCGTCCGCACGATGAGCTGGTGGGCGTGTACCCCAAGAAGAAAGTCGCCGTCCCGGCCAAGAAGTAACGCAACGATTTACGAGGATCAACAATGTCAGAAGCCAATGGATCTTACGGCAGTGCCCTGGGCCTGATCGAAACCAAGGGTTGGACCGGTTTGGTGGAAGCCACCGACGCCATGTGCAAGGCCGCCAATGTGGAGATCGTCAAGACGATCCAGATCGGCGGATCGTACGTGACGACGATTGTGCGTGGCGATGTCGGCAGCGTGAAAGCGGCGGTGGATGCCGGCGCGGAAGCCGCCGGCAAAATCGGCGAACTGGTGTCGCACCACGTGATCGCCCGCCCGCACCCGGACCTGCTGGAAGGATTCGGCGCGTAAATTTGCCGATGGTTTTTGCCTTTCAATCGGCAATTGGCATTCGGCAATAACCTCATGCACGTACTCGTTGCCAATCTCGGAAGCACCAGCTTCAAATACAAACTGCTGGACATGGAATCCGGCGGCGAGGAAGTTGCGCGCGGCGCGTACGAGCGTATCGGCCAGGCCGGTTCGCCATACACCAACCATGCCGACGTGATCAACGTGATTCTGAAAGAATTGCCATGCAAGCCGGATGCGATCGGCTTCAAAGCCGTGCATGGCGGGCCGATCAGCGGCGCGGTGCGCGTTACCGATCAGGTGATCGCCACGATGGAGCAGTTTGCCGATGTAGCTCCGGCGCACAATCCGTGCTACGTGGCGGCGATGAAGGCTTTCGCCGCCAAACTGCCGGATACGCCGCAGGTGGCGGCGTTTGAAACCGCCTTTCACCAGACCATTCCGCAGGCGCGGCAGGTGTATGCGATTCCGCACGAATGGACCGAAAAGTTCGGCATCCGCCGCTACGGTTTCCATGGTGCCAGCCATCGCTATATCGCCACGCGCGTGGCGGAATTGCTGGATCCGGCCAACTGCCGGCGGATCATCAGTTGCCACCTGGGTGGAAGCTGTTCGGTTTGCGCCATCGAGAACGGCAAATCGGTCGCCAACAGCCTGGGGCTGACGCCGCAGACCGGTGTGTTCCATAACAACCGCGTGGGCGAGTTTGACATTTTCGCGATGCTCCGGCTGGCCAAGCATGGGATTTCGCTGGATACGGCACTGAAGGAGCTTAGCAAGGGAAGCGGCCTATTGGGCATCAGCGGTGTTTCCAACGACATGCGCGATGTTGAAGCCGCTGCCGCCAAAGGCAACGCCCGCGCTGCGCTGGCGGTCGAGGCGTTTGTCGAATCAGTTCGGCATTACATCGGCGCCTACCTGGTGGTGTTGGGCGGCTGCGACGTGCTGGCGTTCACCGGCGGCATCGGTGAGAACGGCAGCGCTCTGCGTGCCGCGATTTGTAAAAACCTGGAATTTGCCGGGATCATTCTCGATCCGCAGAAAAATCAAACGCGCGGCCGGGAAGAAAAAATCAGTGCGGTCGAATCCGGTGTGGAAATCTGGATCGTCCCCAGCAACGAAGAATTAATTGTCGCCCGCCAAACCGAGGCGGTGCTCAATGCAAACTAACTACTGGAGATCATTATGGCCAATGGCGAAGCAATCGGATTGATTGAAACCAAGGGATTAACTGCCGCGGTGGAAGCGCTGGATGCAGCGCTCAAAGCCGCCAACGTGCAGTTTGTCGAGCAGCACAAGGTCGGCAGCGGTTTGGTGGCGATAACCGTTCGCGGCGATGTCGCCGCGGTGCGTGCCGCCATTGACGCCGGCGCCGAAGCCGCCGGCCGCATCGGTGAAGTGGTGAGCGTTCACGTGATCGCCCGCCCCCACACCGACGTGGCGAAGATGGGATGAGAAAATCTCAAATCTGAAATTTGAGATTTGCCATTTGCGATTTGGAGTCTTCCCATGTTTCTCGCCCGTGTAACCGGCCACGTTGTGGCGTCGCAGAAAGACAAGACCCTTAGCGGTCAGGCTTTCTTTGTCGTCGAACCGCTGAACGTCAAGTACGACGCCGCCGGCAAACCCGCCAGCCTGGGCAACACCGGGCGGGCGATTGTGGCCATCGACGTGGTGGGCGCCGGCGAAGGCCAATTGGTGCTGGTGGTGCAGGGCAGCAGTGCCCGCATGACCGAGAAGACCAAGAATCTGCCTGCCGACGCGGTGATTGTCGGCATTGTCGATTCGGCGCAGTTTGCCGGGGTCACCTTTTATTCTGCTAATGCGAAATGAGCTTTGTTTATGAATCAGGCGCTGGTTCAAGATGTGGTTGGTGAAGTGATGCGGCGGCTCGGCCGGTTGCCCGAACCGCGCACGCCGTCGCATACGGTGGATTCCACCGCTGGCCGCTACGGCATATTCGCCAACGTGGACGATGCGGTGACCGCGGCCACCGATGCCCAGAAAAAGCTGGTCAAGCTCTCGATGGATGATCGCGACGATATCGTCAAGCTGATCAAGTCGATGTGCAAATCCAATGCCGCCGAATGGGGCAAGCTGGAACTGGACGAAACGCAAATCGGCCGGCTCGATCACAAAATCGAAAAGTTACAGGCCATCGAATTGGTTCCCGGCGTGGAATTTCTGCGCACGCAAGCCTTCAGCGGCAGCAGCGGCCTGTGTATCGATGAATACGCCCCGTTTGGCGTCATCGGCATTATCACGCCGGTGACCCACAGCATTCCCACGCTGGCGTGCAATGCGGTCAACATGATCGCGTCTGGCAACAGCATCGTGGCCAACGCCCACCCCAGCGGCGTGCGCTGCGCCGTCCATGCCGTGCGCGAATTTAACAAAGCCATCGCCGCCAAGTTTGGCATCGAACATCTGATCACCTGTTTGACGCACCCCACGCTGGAAACCGCCGAGGCGATTTTCCATCATCGCGGCATTCATCTGCTGGTGGTGACCGGCGGCCCGCAGGTGGCACGGGCGGCGCTGGCGGCCAAGAAACGCGCGATTGTCGCCGGACCCGGTAATCCCCCGGTGGTGGTTGATGAAACCGCCTGCCTGCAAAACGCCGCGGTGTCGATCGTAAAAGGCGCGGCTTACGACAACAACCTTTTGTGCATCGGTGAAAAGCAGGTGTTTGCCGTCGATATCATCTTCGACAAACTGCTTTCGCAGATGGAAAAGGCCGGCGGCTATATTCTCAACGCCCGGCAGATTGAAGCGTTGACCCAGGCGGCCTTTACGCCGGCCCACAACGGCAAGCAGCACGTCAATAAAGATTTTGTCGGCAAGGATGTTTCGGTGCTGGCCCAGGCGGCCGGGGTGAACGTCCCGCCCAGCACGCAGCTTTTGGTCGGCGAAACCAAGGCCGATCATGTGTTTGTGCAGGAAGAGCAGATGATGCCTTTCGTGCCGTTTGTGCGCGCCAAGAACGTGGACGAGGCCATCGACATGGCCATCGAATCCGAGCATGGCTTCCGGCATACGGCGTTGATTCACAGCCGCAATATGGAAACGGTGACGCGTTTTGCCCGCCGCGCTGATACCACGATTTTCGTGGTCAACGGCCCATGCACGGCCGGCTTGGGCGCCGGCGAAGGCTATCCCAGTTACAGCATCGCCACGCCCACCGGCGAAGGCATTACTTCGCCGCTGACGTTTACCCGTTTCCGGCGCATCATGGTCGCCGGTAGCTTGCGGATGATATGACGCAGCCCCGCATGTACATGCGGGGTTCCGAGGCTTGTTATGCAACTTGGCAAAGTCATCGGTCACGCCACAGCTACCGTGAAGCATCCCAGCTTCATCGGCTGGCGGTTGGTGATCGTGCAGATGCTCAACCAGGCCCGCCAGCCCGAAGGCGACGCCGTGGTGGCCGTGGAACAATTAGGCTGCGGACCCGGCGACGTGGTCGTGCTCAATTGCGATGGCCTTGGTGCCCGCGATTTGATCGGCGACCCCAAAAGCCCGGTGCGCTGGTTTGTCGCCGGCATTCAGGATTGACGCGATGATTCTTTCGGCTCGCCAGCTTGAGGATTTGCACAAGGCCGCCGGCGGCGGCGGCGGGCAGATCGTTTTGCCCTACCGCGCCAAGCTGACGCCGCTGGCCGCCGATTGGGTGCGGCAGAAAAAGATCGCCATCGGCTATGCGGATGTTTCCGTGGATGCCCCGGCCAAGCCCGAACTGGCGGCGAAATCCGCCGCGGTTGCCGCAGCCGGTGCTCTGCTCTGGTGGTGCGACGGCCCGTGCGGTCCGGCCAAGGCGGCCATCGCCATGCAGGCCAAAGCATTGCCGCTAACGCCGATGGACATTGCCGCGGACGCCAAAAAGTTGGCCGAAGTGATTCGCAAGCTGTCGGCTGAAGTGAAGAGCGGCAGGGCGATGGGCGGCGTGCTGGTGCTGCACAGCGCCGCCGCCGCCGTGGTGCTGGCCAACCGCTGCCCATCGCTGCGGGCTATCATCGGCACTTGCCGCGAGGCGGTGGCCGAAGGTTTGAGCATCATCGGCGCGAATGTGCTGATTGTGGAGCATCCGTACAAAACGCTCCAGCAAATGAGCAACCTGCTGGCCCAATTTGCCCGCGGCCCGCGTGCGGTGAATGAAGATGTGAAACGCCAGTTGGCTGAGTTAGCCAACTGCGGATGATGAAAGAAAAGCTCATGCGTATCGGCAAAATCATCGGTCGCCTCACGCTGCATTCCGTGCATGAAGCACTGGTGGGCGGGCGATTTTTGCTGGCCGAAGTGCAGGACCGTTTCAGCCTGGCCGGCAAGCCGCGCAAGAGTACCGAAACCCTGGTAGTGTACGACAATTTGGGCGCGCAGGAGGGCGATTTGATCGCCTTCACCGAAAGCCGGGAGGCGGCCATGCCGTTCTACCCGGAAAAACGCGTGCCGGTGGATGCGCTCAACACCGCCATCCTGGATCATGTGGTCATTAGTCTGGAAATATAAGAGGTAAACATTATGGCCTACGTCAACAGCAAAAGTGGCAAGAACAACGCGGCTCCCATCAGCGAATGGAAGCTGAAGGAACTCATGTGCGATATTGGCCGGCGCATCTGGATCAAGGGTTTCTGTGCCGGTAACGAGGGCAACCACAGCTATCGCCTGTCGGCCGATCGCATCCTCTGTACGCCGACGATGATCAGCAAGGGCAATCTCAAGCCGGATGATCTATGCGTGGTGGATATGGAAGGCAAGCAGGTTTCCGGCCGGCGCAAACGCACCAGCGAAATGCTTTTGCACCTGGCGATTTATAAGGAGCGCGAGGATGTGAAGGCGGTGATCCACAGCCATCCGCCTCATGCCACGGCGTTTGCCATCGCCGGGGTGCCGCTGCCCAGTTGCATTCATCCCGAGGCGGAAATCTTCCTCGGCCCGGTGCGCACCGCCAGCTACGTCACCCCCGGCGACCAGCGGCTCCCCGAATCCATCCAGCCCTACATCAAGGAGTCCAACACCATTCTGCTGGGCAACCATGGCGTGGTCTGTTACGGCCCCGATCTGGAGAACGCCTATTACAAGCTGGAAATCGTCGATGCCTACGCGCGGGTGCTGCTGCTGGCCAAGCAACTGGGCACGGTCCGCCCGCTGGACACCGAGGAGATGACCGATTTGCTGTCGCTGAAGAACCGCATCGGCATGGACGATCCGCGCGTCAAAGGCGGCCAAGTGACTCCCGCCTGCACCGCCAGCGATTTCCTCTCCCGGGTGGGCGAAGTCGCCAGCAAAGGCCGCATGGCCACCCCCGCCGGCGGTGTTTGTCCCGTGTCCGGGCCAACACCCCTGGAACGCACGGTGGCCCAACTGGCCCCGGCCAACTACTGCGAGACTGACTTGGAACAGTTGGTGCAGGTGATTACGGATCAGATTATGGCGGCAGCGAATTAGGAAACGGAAACGTGACAAATGCAATTGCCTTTTGTCACGTTTCACGTCTTCACGTTTTAGTGCATGAGTTGCGTTGGATTTATATAAGAGTCTCCCATGAAGTCTCTCGACATCAAACTCGCCAACATCCATGCCAATCCTTCCACGGCCAGGGATTTCATTCTTGCCGACGCCAAGGATGCCGACATGGCGGCGGGCCTTGCCGCTACCGGCAAAGACCCGGTGACCGGCAAGCCGCGCTCGCTGGCCGAATATCGCGATCAGATGCGCGAAGTTACCCGGCAAGGCTTGGTAGACATCATGCTGATGTCCGCCAACACCAGCGAATTGCTCACCATCCGCGAGCGGCTGTTTGCCGATTCCGCTGTCACTCCCGCGGTGCGGGCCAACGATACCACCGATATCCACCTGATGACCGGCGGCACCTACGCCGCCGAGCCATCCCGCCCATTCCGTTCGGCGACCATCGAGCAGATTCAGAGCGGCAAGGTCAATCCGACCGATTCAGAGAGAAACTTTGGAGCTGATCTGGGCCTCTATAGCATCACGCCTAATAACAACATTAGCTTTGACGCCATCACTCTCGATGCCTACAAACAGTTCCGCATCGAAGCCGAAAGCAAAAGTTTCCGGCACTTTCTGGAGGTGTTTGACCCCAACGCCTGCGGCACCGCCTGCCCGCAGGATTTGGGACGGTTCATTAATGATCTCATTGTGCGCACACTGGCCGGCGTGCCCAGCAGCGGCCGGCCTGTCTTTTTGAAGATCGCCTACCACGGCCCCAAGGCCATGGAAGAGCTGGTCTCTTACGATCCGCAACTAATCCCCGGCATCCTCGGCGGCAGCAGCGGCACCACCCACGACGCCTTCAAACTGCTGGAAGAGGCCAAAAAGTATGGTGCCCGCGCCGCCCTGTTTGGCCGGAAGATTAACCATAGCGAGCACCAGCTTACCTTCGTAGGCTATCTCCATAAGATCGCCAACGGCCAGATTGCCGCCGAAGAAGCGGTCAAAGCCTATCATGGCGACTTGGCCAAACTCAATCTCAAACCCTATCGCCCGCTGAAGGATGATTTGGAGCTAACCACCACCGCCACCAGTTACAGCGATAGCGGCAGCACGGTGTCCTTGAGCAAGCCCGGCAAGCTTGCAACCGAGTCCGCTCCCGATTTCAAAGCCATGACCCCGGCACAAAAAGTAGCCTACGCCCGCCAGCGCCTCCGCGCCGGCACGGCATAACCGAGTTAGAGACGCTCATGTTAATTGCCGAACGGCAAACCCGGTTGCAGGAGCTGCTGGCCCAGCGTGGCATGGCCGACATGGATTCCTTGGCCGTGCAACTCAACGTCTCGCAATCCACCGTGCGCCGCGATATCGAACAGCTTGAGCAACTTGGCCTGGCCCGCCGCACCCACGGCGGGGCCATCTGGATCGGCGACCGCGCCGCCACCGGCGGCCGGCCCTATGCTTTCGACGCGCGGATGGACTATCAAATCGACATCAAACGCCGCATCGCCAAAGCCGCCAAAAGTCTGATCCAGCCCGGCCAGACCATCCTCTTAGACGGGGGCACCACCACCTTCTATTTCGCCCAGGAATTGGTAGGGATGCAGATGCAGCTCATTACCAATTCCCTGCCCATCGCCAACCTATTCTTGAACGAAGACAACGTCGAACTGATCCTCACCGGCGGCGTGATGTATCCCCGTTACGGCGTGCTGCTCGGCCCCGCCGCCGAGCAACTGCTGGCCGGCATCCACACCCAAACCACTTTCCTCAGTGCCGCCGGAATCGTTGAAGGCTGGCTCTACAACCAAAACATGTTGTTAGTGCAAGCCGAGATGAAAATGATCGAATGCTCGCAACGGGTCGTCTTATTAGCCGACAGCGGTAAATTTGGCCAGCAGGCATTGGTGAAGCTATGCGAGTTGAATGAGATCGACACAGTAGTTTGCGACGCCGCGTTGGCCGAGTCTTATCGGAAGGAAATATGCGACGCGGGTTGTGAGTTGGTGATCGCGGAGGATTGAGCCGACTCACATGCAATAATCTCCAATTGCAGAACGATTGGAGACGAAGATTCTGCATGGCCAATTTCCCAAAAATATGTTTGTCTTTTACGATCCAACCATTTCCCGCAGCGCCGCAATCGCCCCATGCCATTGTTCGGCGGCCTGACTCATTTGATAGCGCAGCAGTTCGCTCAGCAGCACAAAATCGCGGGTTTCCAGGGCGGTTTTGATTTGCCGCAGCCGAGCGCTGCTCTCCACCAGCAGTTGTTCGACCGAGCGGTCGCCGGCCATCACCTGGCTCGGATCGATGCCCAGCAGTTGCAATACGCCACAGAAGGATTGTTGCGCGTGCTGCCAGGTGGAAAAACAGCCGGACAGTTTTTCCATGGCTTTAACGGTGCTATTGTGTTGCAATTGCGCCACTGCGTCGTTCTTGAGCCGGTCGGCCTCGTCAAGTTGGCGCTGGATTTCGCCCAGCGCATCCAGCGCCATGCGGCTGGGCTCGGTGGTCTGCACGTAGACAATATGGTTGGCCAGATACGATTGCCGCACCGTGGGCAATTGGTGCAAAGCAGGCTCCTGGCCGTCGATCAGCACCTGCACCACCAGGCGATTTTTCTTCTTCAGGTGCGTGAGCAGCTCGCCCACGGTTTGCAGGCCGAGCGGTTCAATGGCGAACGATTGGCAATCAACAGTTACCGACACGATAATGCACCTCATCTGCCTTATCGGACGTATTGGCGCAGAAGCATGAGAAAAACATCCATGCGGGGTCGGCTTAACAGTTAGCTGCGGTAGATTTCTGGCAACCCTTGATGGTACGAGCCGCGAAACACCAATCGTAAGAACCCCCGCCAAGCCAGGGGCTAACGAATACGCGGGTTGCTACAATACGGCCATGTCGTTTGGTTTTGATCGCCAGCGCTGGATGCCGGTGCTGATGCAGGCGTTTTTGTGGGTGGTGCTGCTGGCCGCCGTCGGGGCGGCGGCAATGGTCGATGTCACCCTGCGCCGCTGGATGGCGGTCCAGTTGACCAACCCTATCGCCGATGGGCGGATGGCGTTTCGCTTGCCGCAGCATTGGAAGCTAACCGATCGTGCGTTGGGCAATGCCGGGATGCAGCACCTCGCCAGCGATATCACCGCCGCGGCCAGCGGGCGCAAGGTGTTTATCAGCCGGCAGAAATTGGGGGCGGTGGTGCTGCCGGTGCAATATCTGCTGGCTACCGGGCAGATTGATGCGGATTATGAGCTGGAACCTGGGGTACAGAGCATCGACGGGTGGCCAGCACAGGTGGTGAATGTTACCAAGCCGATCGATACGGCGCAGGGGCGGATCGATTTTTATTCGCGGATCGCCTGCTTGGTGTTGCCGACCGGGGAAGCGGTGGAACTGTGCATGGAAAAACCTGGTGCGTGGGATGCGGCGGACAATCAGATCTTCACGCAGATTGCCGACGGGATGGACATCATCGGCTTGGCCGATCCGAAAAATGAATCGGCGCGGTTAAGCAACGGCGGCATTGTGCCGTGCCCGCGCGATGGCGTACTATATGGTCAGGCCGATCCGCTCACCACGGCGCGGCAAATGGTTTGGCAGGCGGGCGGGGGCAAGTGGATTACCATCGATCTGATCCCCGTGGCCAAGACGCGGCAGCAAAGCCTCGCGGCGTTAAACTGGGCGCTGGCGCGACTGGAATTGGCCGATGCGGATGCCGACTCCGCGGTGGCATGGTTGACGGCCAAGGTGAGCAGCGATGGTGCCGGGCGCTGGCGCATCGATCCGGCGCAGGGTGCCGAGGAGATCGTTCACCGCCGCGGTTTCCTGGCGTTGGATGCCAGCGGGCAGGGTGTGCTGGTGCGGATGGTGGCGACGCTGGTCACCACACCGGAGGAAATGCTTTCAGTCTGGCAAACCATCAGCAAGGGGCTGGGGTTTGATAAACCGGTCAATGTGGACCTGTTGCTGGATGCCGGCGATATCGCCTTGGACGAGATAGGGCCTGCGGCGCCAGCCAACGTTTCCTGGTGGTGGTTGTGGAGCACCAATGGCGTGCCCAGCGGTTGGACGCATCAAGTACCCGATCTCAACACCGCCACGCAACAGCGTGGCACAGTGCGCCGCCAGTGGAACGATTGGCCCGTGAAGGTAACGCAAACCTGGGGTGTCGATGCCGACAGCGGTGTGCCGATCTGCCGCGCGGATGGCGCGGACCACAATGGCCGTCTGTTTAGCGCCGAAACGCGCGTCCGCGGCCGGGTGTTAATCGCCGCGGGATTGCGCTTGGGCAATGGGCCGATCTGGACCACGGAAACGCCCGCCACGGCTTTTGTGCCGGGCAACCGTTTGCCGGAGTTGCTGGCATTATTACCGAATCGCCCGCTGGCGTTTCTGACCGAGCGTGTTCCCGGCTACGAAGCCGATCCGCAGAACGTACCGGTGCTGGTGCTGGCCACGCCGATCAATACCAGTCCGCAAACCCGGCCCATGGAGGCCAACGCGTTGGCCTGGCAGGTCGAGGCGGTCGGCACCGGGCAAATCAGCCGGTGGTACTTCCGGCCGGGCGGGGCGCTGGACCACGGTGAATTAGCCGACGGTCAGCGTGTGCAACCGGCGACGCTGGCCCAGATCCAAGCCGCCGTGGGCAACGATCCGCGCTTGACGCCCGCCCTGCCGTAAACGACGATAATCCCGCGTGAAGATAACACGCCGGAAAGTGCGGTGTAATGCGATTGTTTAGCAACCGATGGTTGACGAGGTGGTGGATGATGCGACGGATGTCCGCGTTGACGGTGGCCCTGGTTTTACCGGCCCTGCTGGTGTTGGGCGCGCTGGCGCAGAAGACCTTCAGCCAGGAAGTTCCGGCCGCCACCGCGCCGGTGTTGCCGCCCGCCACCCAACCGGCGGCTGATGCCCAGCATTATCTGGGCAAGCCCATCCGCAGCCCGGAATATGGCATCGTCTTTGGCATTCCCACCAGTTGCAAAGTAGTGGAGCGCGGCCTGCCGGATGTGGTGGGTGAATACGTCGATGACGACAAGCATTGGGTGATCCGCGTCGATCGGGTGATTTTGCGTAAACCCCTGCCGTTGTCGGTGCATGCCGATGAAACGCTCCATGCCACACCCGGGGTGTTGGAAGGCGTGCAGGATCAGATCGCCAAACTGCCGCATTCCGATCTGGCCCGTAAAGACGTGCTGCGCATCAACAATCTAAACATCGGTGTGCTTTTCGCCCGTTACCAAACCATCAAAGGCGATCCCTGGACGGTGCAAAAAGCGGTGGTGGAAGCCCCCACCATGGGCCAGCAGGTTTACTATCTGCTGGAATTCACCGCCCCCGATGACGACGAACCCACCCTGGCCGGTGTGTTTGACGCCATGGTGCATTCGGTGCAGTTGCTGGACACCAGGGCCATTCGCGAGGATCAGGAAGATCGCTTATTCAACACCCACTTGCTGTTTGTGGATTGGAAGGGCGCCGCCGGCGAGGCCCGCATCCGCAAAGTGCTACAGGATCAGCAGTGGATGCGCATCATTCAGGATGGGCAGGACACCGGCTATACCTGCGTTTTGCAGCAATGCCCCGCCGACCCCCGCAACAGCAAGCCCGGCGACCGCATCCGCATCGGCATTGCCACGCGCATGATCCCCAAGAAAGGCGCGTTGATGAATGCCGTCACTTGGATGACCTGCACCCTGGACCGCAAGCACGAAACCTGGTCCACCACTTTCGATGCCAATGATGAGCAGGCCAAGAAAACCGATCATTACACAGAACTGGGGGTCAGTGACGAAGTTGACAAACCGGTGGTGGAAGCCTCACCAGCACCCAAAGATTCCGCGGAGGTGAAGGACCATGAGCAGAACAACATTTCCCTGCGCCAAGTGCGAACCGTAACCGTGACCGCCATGCGCAACAAAACCCCGCGCGACAAATTCGCGCAGCAAACCCCGGCGTGGTATTGTCCGCAAGCGATCAGCCTGTTGCTGCCGCGGCTGCTGCCGCTGAATCCCCCCAAAAAATATCTGGTGGCGATTTATGACAACGGTGCCGCCTCCGACGGCACCGGTCGGATCGTGGGCCGTTATCTGGACGTGCTGCCGGTGGCCACCGTAACCTTCAACGGCAAGCAGCAGTTGGCCACGATCATCAACGACCGCGTGACGCTACAAGGTGCGGTCACCAGCCATTATTTTGCGTTGGACGGCACCTACCTGGGCAGCGAAAGCAAGATCGACGACGCCGACGGTAACCCGCATGTGTCGATGATCGTTCCCTCGGATGAAACCACGTTGCGGCAAGTGTGGCCGCAGTATGCCGTGGATAAACCCGCGGAAGCCGCGCCAGTACCGCCCGAGCCGAAATAATTGGCCGCGGCATTAAATCGGCGCCGGGCCGGGTCGGCATCACGGAAAATCGCCCGAAGAATTCCCAAATCGCGGGCAAGTGCCAAAGCTGGGCTAATGACCTCCCGCAACCAACCCTAACCAAACATTTCACTGGCAACCCCACGCCGACTATGCGAAAATACTTGGCTTGGAGTGTTGCTTATGCCGTTAGCGCCGATTCCGGAAATTCTCGAAGACCTCAAAGCCGGCAAGATGATCGTCTTGCTGGATGATGAAGACCGCGAAAACGAGGGCGACATTGTTATGGCCGCCCAGTTCGTTTCGCCGGAGGCCATTAACTTTATCGTCACCCATGCCCGCGGCGTGGTTTGCCTGGCGCTGGAATCCGGCCGCTGCGATAAGCTCAATCTGCATGCGCAGGCGGATAAGAACACGGCGCAGCTTGGCACCGCGTTTACCGTCACCATCGACGCGCATCCGCGCTTTGGCGTGAGCACCGGCGTGTCGGCACGCGACCGGGCCACCACTATTCAGGTGGCCACTGCCGAAGATTGCCAGCCGCACGATTTGCTGCGGCCGGGGCATATCAATCCGCTGCGTGCCCGCGAAGGCGGCGTGCTGGTGCGGGCCGGGCAAACCGAAGGCTCCGTCGATCTGGCGCGGATTGCCGGGCTGAAACCCGCGGCGGTCATCTGCGAAATCATGCGCGAAGACGGGGAAATGGCCCGCTTGCCGGAACTGGAAATCTTCTGCCAGAAGCATCATTTGAAGATGTGTACCATCGCGGATTTGATCAGCTATCGCATGAAGCGCGAGCAATTTGTCCGCCGGATTGAATCCGTGGCGCTGCCGACCACCTGGGGCACGTTCAAGCTGCACGCCTATCAAAGCGTGGTCGATCCCGAGCCGCATCTGGCGTTATGCAAAGGCGGCGTGGGCGATATCGGCCGGGATGGCAAACCGATCATTCACGAGGAGCCGGTGCTGGTGCGCGTGCATAGCGAATGTCTGACCGGCGACGTTTTCGGCAGCGGCCGGTGCGATTGCGGCTCGCAGCTTGCCACCGCCATGACCTTGATCGAGCAAGCCGGCAAAGGGGCGCTGATTTATTTGCGTCAGGAAGGCCGGGGCATCGGCCTGGCCAACAAGCTGCACGCCTATGCCTTGCAGGAAAAAGGCCTGGACACGGTGGAAGCCAACGAAAGCCTGGGCTTGCCGGTGGACAAGCGTGACTACGGCATCGGCAGCCAGATATTGCGCGACCTGGGCCTGCGCAAAATCCGCATCCTGACCAACAACCCCAGGAAGATTTACGGCATCGAAGGCTACGGCTTGCAGATTGTGGAAGCCGTGCCGATCCGCATCGAGCCGGGGGAGTTTAATAAGAAATATTTGGAGACGAAGAAGAAGAAGCTGGGGCACAAGCTATAAAAAAGCAGCCCCGCACGCGTCGGTGCGAGGCTGCGGAGCGGTAATGATGCGCTTCCAATCCTCACGGATTGGCATCATCTGCCGTCTTTTGCAGGAACACAAAACGCGAGCCTTCCTTGCTGGCGACGCGCAGCCGCACGCCGGTGGCAAGATCGACCTTCTTTAACGCGGCCGCGGCTTGCTCGGCGGTGGTGATCTTTTGGTCGCCAACTCGCTTGATGACATCGCCAACCGCCAGGCCGGCTTGAGCGGCGAGGGAATCCTTGGCCACCGCGGTGATCACCGCGCCGGTGGATTCGTTCAAGCCCATGCGCTGGGCGGTGTCCTTGTCCAACGTGGCCAGCGTCAGGCCCAGGGCTTGGGTTACGCTGTTGTCAGCGGAAGACTCTTCGCCACCCAAACCGCGGTCGTGGGTGAGGGCGGCGGCCACGTCTTCAGGCTGATCGCCAACGGTCACTTTCACGTCCTGGGTCTTGCCGCTGCGGAAGACCTTTAGAGTGATTTCCGTGCCGGGGGCGATGGCCGCCACGGTGTTGCGAAGCTGCTGCATCTCGGTCATGCCCTGGCCGTTCAAGCCGGTCACAATGTCGCCTTCTTCCAGCTTGCCGTAGGCGGGAGTGTTGGGGAAGGTCTGCTCGACAAGGATGCCGGTGTCGCCGGTGTAGCCGAAACTCTTGGCCAGGGACAAATTGGCGCTCACGTCGCGGATGCTGATCCCCAGCCAGCCGCGCACCACTTTGTGGTTGGACTTCAGTTGTTCGTAAATCGGCTTGGCCTGGTTGGACGGAATGGCAAAGCCGATGCCCTGGAACCCGCCGCTACGGGTGGCGATGGCGGTATTAATGCCAACCACTTCGCCATGGATATTCACCAGCGGGCCGCCGCTGTTGCCGGGGTTGATCGGGGCATCCACCTGGATGAAATTTTCGTAAGCGTCGCGGCTGTCGGGAATGCCGACATCATGGCGGTTGAGCGCGCTGACGATGCCGTGGGTCATGGAGCCGACATAGCCAAACGGGCTGCCGAAGGCCATGATCCAATCGCCTTTTTCCAACTCATCGCTGTTGCCCCACTTGGCGGCAATCAGGCGGTCGGCCTTGATCTGCACCACGGCCAGATCGCTCTTGGCATCCGCGCCTAGCAGCTTGCCGGTGAGCGTGCGGCCATCGGCCAGAACCACTTTCAGACTGCTGGCGTCGCCGGCGACGTGATTGTTGGTCAGGATGTAACCATACCCGTCGGCGGCATCGAGGATGAAACCGCTGCCGGTGCCGATTTCCTGCATATCGCCGCCTTGGCCGTCATCAAACGGGATCATGTCTTCCGGCGCGCCGTGTTCGCGCAGCCAGCGGCGAATCTGATCGTCCTGCATGGGCGAATTCTGCCGGGTGTTGTGAATCACCTTGGTGACGTTGATTTTGACCACCGAAGGCTCGACCACTTTGCCCACCTGCCGGAATACCGTGGACAGGTCTTGCACGGTTGACAACTGCTGGCGGGTGAGATCCACCTGCTGTTCGGCGCGGGCAAATTCAACGCGGTCCAGCAAGGGCCGGCCCAGCATATAGCCGCCGATCATCACCAGGATCGCCAACATGGTAACGGAAAAACGTGAACGGATTGTTTGCATGGAAAAGCTCCAACTAATAATGCCAAATCTCAAATCTGAAATCTCAAATTTGAAATCTCAGATTTCCTTGAATTTTTTCTTCTCTTCCGCGGGCATCTGATATTGATGCTCAACCGCGGGATACACTCCACTGGTAATTATTTCGATCCACTTTTTCGCCGCCGTCCGCAACGGCGCGGCGGCATCCGCCAGCACCGGGGCAAAACGCGGCGGACGCGGCGATAAGCCCAAAATGTCGTGCGTCACCACCACGTGACCATGACACGCCGGCCCGGCGCCGCAGCCGATCACCGGCACCTCGACCGCCGCAACCACCGCGGCGCTGGCCTCCGGCGGCACGGCTTCCAATAATAGCGCCGCCGCACCGGCACGTTGCATTTTTTGCGCCAGCACGACCAGCGCATCGGCCTCAGCGGCGGTGCGCCCGCCGGCCTTGTAGCCGCCCAGCAAACCCACGGTTTGCGGCCGCAAACCCATGTGGGCCATCACCGCCACTCCGGCGTCGGCTAAACGCGACACCAATCTGGCATGGCCAGCGGCTACTTCCAACTTCACGCAGTCGCACCCGGAAAGTTGCACCATGCGCATCGCGGATTTTGTCCCTTGGGCCGCCGACGCCTGATACGAGCCGAACGGCATGTCGGCGATCAGCAGGCAATCCGGAGCTCCCCGCCGCACCGCCGCAGTTAGTTCGATGATGAAATCCAGCGAAATCGGCAGGGTTGTGGAATGGCCGAGGATGACATTGGCAGCCGAATCGCCAACCAGCAGGCATTGAATGCCGGCCTCAGCCAGCAAGCGGGCGGAAGTGAAATCATAACAGGTTAACACCGGCACCTTGTGTCCGCTGGTGCGGGCGTCACGTAGATCGGCAATCGTAAACCGTCCATTATTTTGCTTGGCCATGCAATTTATTATATCCCACAACTTTGGCAGACGCACTTCAGTGCGTCTGGCTTGTGCTACAATCCCGATATGCCGACCACCACCAATCTCCTGCATCCGTCCGAAGAGCATTCCAAGTTTTGGCAAAACGCCCATCTTTATTTCGACCGGGTATTTCAGACGATGAATCTGGATGCGACATGGCGTTCGGTGCTGTCCACGCCCAAGCGGGTGTTGACTGTGTCCTGCCCGGTGCGGATGGATGATGGCCGCATCCAGGTTTTCACCGGCTATCGCGCCCAGCACAACAACGCGCGCGGGCCGTTCAAAGGCGGCATCCGCTACGACACCGCGGTGGCCGGCGACGAAGTGATGGCTCTGGCCATGCTGCAAACCTGGAAAAACGCCTTGGTGGATTTACCGTTTGGCGGAGCCAAAGGCGGCGTGGTGTGCAATCCCAAGGCACTTTCGCCCGGTGAAAAAGAACGCCTCACCCGCTGCTATACCAGCGAGATCATGCCGATCATCGGCCCCAACCAGGACATCCCCGCTCCCGATGCCGGCACCGACAGCCAAATCATGGCCTGGGTGTTGGACACCTACAGCATGATGGTGGGCCACCAGGAACTGGGCGTGGTGACCGGCAAGCCGATTTCCCTGGGCGGCAGCCGCGGCCGCGAAGAGGCCACCGGCCGCGGGGTGATGAATATCCTGCGGAAATTCCTGGCCACGCAAAACAAGACGCTGGACGGCTGCCGCGTGGCCGTGCAGGGTTTTGGCAACGTGGGCTACCACACCGCGCGCTTGCTGGAAGACCGCGGCGCGATCGTCGTGGCGGTGAGCGATAAGCAAGGCGGCATCCTCAACGAAAAAGGCATCGACATCGAAGCCGCCGGATTGTTCTACCGCGAAAATGCCGGCTTGGCCGATTTCCCCAGCGCCGAGCCGATCACCAACGAGGAACTGCTCACTTGCGATTGCCAGGTGCTGATTGCCGCCGCCACCGAGAGCACGGTCACCAAGGAAGTCGCCCCGGAGATCAAAGCGCAAATCGTGGTAGAAGCCGCCAACGGCCCGGTCACTCCCGAAGCCGATGAAATCCTGAAAGACAACGGCATCACGGTCCTGCCGGACATTTTGGCCAACGCCGGCGGCGTCACGGTGAGCTATTTTGAATGGGTGCAAGGGCTGCAAAATTTCTTCTGGGATTGCAAACAGGTCAACGACGAACTGCAAAAAGTGATGGAGCGAGCGTTCGATGAAGTGAACGCCAAGGCCGACCAAGCCGATTGTGATTACCGCACCGCGGCGTACACGATTGCCATCAGCCGCGTGGCCGAGGCCTGCCGGCTGAAGGGGTTGTTTCCCTAGGAAATCGCGGCTTGTTGTGATTCACGAAGTTGGCAGATTCAAAATGCGCCGGCCGTCGGCCACTGTGCCTTCTTCAGGCGCGCGAGGGTCTTTAATCCACTGAAGTTCCCAGCAGCAGTGCAACGCGTAAACATCCTCGGCAGGCATTTCGATGGTTGCCTCCCGGAATAGCGAAAAAGTAGATAGGCCGCCAGTCATAATCACGCCCCATATGTCCGACTTTTCCACACCTTCGCCAGCGTACCGGTAATGGAACAGGTGCAGCCGGCGGGATTCGTTGGCCGGCGGCCAAAAGAGCGTGCGGGTATCGAAAAGACGAATCTCGTCAGGCTGGCGACCATATTCGTTCGGGTGTGCCAGCCATGATCGCGCTTCTGCCTCAGCAACGAAATCGGCATTTTGGCATTGCTTGGGAATGGCGTGTTTATAACCAAGCTTGGTCAAATAATCGGCGGTCCTTGTTTAGCGTTTTTGACGCCTGAATGCCGATAATACCACCGGCATGGATGTCGATCAAGCCAAAACGGATGCTCCGCAGTGCCGCGGCTGTGCCGAACGTGATCGGCGAATCACGCA
>Ga0316217_10002796_pt1 | contig 20702 bp, 21 predicted proteins | sample 1anoAmetaG_FD_203633 | JGI IMG/M metagenome (GOLD analysis project Ga0316217, IMG submission 203633) | Freshwater microbial communities from Trout Bog Lake, Wisconsin, USA - 1anoA | ecosystem: Environmental > Aquatic > Freshwater > Lake > Hypolimnion/Profundal zone | place: USA: Wisconsin...
CGACCAGAGCGGCAGCGGCCAGGGCACCGCCTACGCCGGGATGAGCGCCGGGGGCTCGGACATCAGCAGCATGTTCTTCAACCCCGCCGCCCTGACGCGCTTCGAGGGCAACCAGCTTCAGCTCGGTATCACCGGGATCATGCCCAGCTCCAAGTTCAGCGATGGCGCGGCCAGCCAGCCCGGCGTCCTCCAGTTCGGCCCGCCCCCGGCGACCCCCATCTCCGGCGCCACCGCCACCGGCAACATCGCCTCCAGCGCCGTCCTGCCCACCTTCTACGCCATGTGGAGCGTGGACCAGGACTTCAAGCTGGGCATCTCGGTGAACGTCCCGTTCGGCCTCACCACGAACTATGAAGCCGGCTGGGTGGGCCGCTACCAGGCCCTCAAGTCGCACCTGGAGACCATGGACATCACCCCCACCATCGCCTACCGGCTCGACCCGCACTGGTCCGTGGGCGCGGCCTTCGTAGCCCGGCGCGCCAAGGCCGAGCTGAGCCAGGCGCTGGATCTGGGCTACGCGCTGGGCAGCGCGGTGAACGCGCTGGCACCCTATGGCGTCGTCAACCCCGGCATCGCCGCCGGTCAGCAGGACGGCTCCGTGGACATCCAGGGCAGCAGCTGGTCCTGCGGCTACAAGCTGGGCGTGCTGTTCGAACCCTCGCCCGCCCTGCACATCGGCCTGGGCTACCAGTCCGCGGTGCGGGAGACGCTCAAGGGCACCGCCACCTTCAACACCAGCGCCATGAATGTCCCGCTCGGGGAGCTGGTCGCCGGCAATCCCAACCCCCCCGCCAGCACCGCCGTCGCCGGACTCCTGGCCGTGGCCGGCCCCCAGACGGCCAACGGCCCGGTCTCCGCGGTGGTGCAACTGCCCGCGATGATCTCGCTGGGCGTCGTCTACGACCTCTCCAGCAGCTTCTCCCTCGCTGCCGAAGTCTCCGACACCAAGTGGTCCACCTTCAAGGAACTGCGGGTTCAGTTCAGCAATCCCGCCGCCCAGCCCGACTACGTCACCAACGAGAACTGGAAGGACACCTGGTTCTACGCCCTGGGCGCCACCTGCCATCCGGGCAACGCCTGGACCTACCGGGTGGGCGTGGCCAAGGACAACAGTCCCGTGAACGACAGCAACCGCACGGCCCGCATTCCCGACGCGGACCGCACCTGGGCCTCCGGCGGCTTGAGCTACCAGTTCACCAAGGCGTTCGGGGTGGACCTGGGCTACAGCCACCTGTTCTGCAAGGATTCCAAGATCAACCTGCAGACCACCGGCGATCTCACCAGCCCGCAGTTCGGCAAGGGCAGCAACCTCAGCGGCAGCTACAAGAACACCATCGACATCCTGTCGCTCCAGGCGAGGTACGTCTTCTAGCAGGTCTGGCCTTCGCCTACCCCACACCCCACCCGGCCGCCCCCGGCTTTGTCATCCCATTCCACCTGCACGTGGCGGGAACCGGGAGACCTGGGGTCAGCCGATGCGCCGGGACGCCTCGCCGTCCCACTCCAGCACCACCGCGCCGAAGCTGAGGTGGGAGAACCGCACGGCCCGGGGCTCAAACACCGCCAGGCAGCGGGCGCCGCGCCGCCGAACAGCGCGGCGTCGTTGGGCCGCCGGAGCCAGCCTTCGGCGCCCCGCTCCCCGGGGAACGCCTGCCCGGCCAGGCCGTAGATCCCCACGAAGAAGGCCATCCGGTCCAGCTTGTCAGGGTCTGCGCCGGGGGAGGTCTTCCACCCGCCCACCGTGGCCCGGGAAACGCCGAGAATGGCCGCCTGCTCGGGCAGGGTGAGGCCCAGCGCCCCGGCCACCTTGTGGAAAGCCGACCAGAGCAGGTCCCCGTCCCGGGTCTGGGCCTCGGATCCCCCCGGAAGCTTCAGAGCGCCGGACATGGATTCCTCCAGTTCAAGGTCAAGACTGAATCTGGATCATGCAAGCCAATTCTGGACGGTTCAGCCCCCCGCCGCCTCCCGCAGCCGCGCCACCGCCCGCTCCCGGCCCTCCAGCGATCCGGCCTTGCCCTGGAACAGCTTGCCGGAGCCGCCGCCCCGGGCGGAAAGCAGCGCGGCCACTTCCCGGCCCAGCGCGCCGGTGTCCAGCAAGGCCGCCTCTCCGGCCGCCAGAAGGAAAAAGCTCTGCCCTTCCCGGCTGGCGGTGAAGAAGGCGGTCTTGGCCGGAGCCAGGGCCAGCAGCTGGCGGGCGGCGCGCTGCAGGAAGGCCGCGTCCTTGCCGTCGAAATGCCGCTCGGCCAGGGCGCCGGGCTGGCTGGCCAGGGCGGCCGCCTGCAGTTCGCCCAGCTCATCCTCCAGCGCCCGCACCCGCCGCTCCAGCTCCCGCTGCTGCTCCAGCCGGGCCGCCACCGCCGCGGCCAGGCCCGGCTCGGGCACGCCCAGCAGGCTGCGCAGTTCGGCGTTGCGGCGCTCGTGGCCGGCCATGCGCCGGCGCACCCGGCCCCCCGCCGCGAAGAACAGCCGGGTGCCGCCGCGCAGGGTCTCGCTGCCCAGCAGGCACAGGCTCTCCAGCTCGCCGGTGGCCCGCAGGTGGGTGCCGCCGCAGGTGTTCAAGTCCAGGCCCTGGATCTCCACCAGCCGCACGTCGCCCTGGAAGCCTTCGGGCAGGCCCCGGGACCGCACCGGCAGCCCGGGCAGCTCCTCCGGCGCCACCCGCCGGCAGCGCACCGGGCGGTCCTGGCGGATCTCGGCGGCCACCGCCGCCTCCAGCCGGACCAGGTCTTCGGGGCTCAGCCGGGCCGCGTCCAGCTCGATGTCCGAGACCTCCTCGCCCAGGTGGAAGGCGGTGGTGGCCCAGCCGAACGAGTCCAGGGCCACGGCGGTGAGCAGGTGCTGGCCGGTGTGCTGCTGCATGTGGTCGAAGCGCCGCTCCCAGTCCAGGCGCAGGGCGGCCGGCCCCGGCTGGGCGGGCCCGGCCAGGTAGTGGCGCACTTCGCCGTCCCGCTTCTGCACATCGGTCACCGCCGCCGTCCCAAGGAAGCCATGGTCGGGGGGCTGGCCGCCGCCTTCGGGGTAGAGGATGGTGTCGGCCAGCACCGCGAACGGCCGGCCTCCGTCCTCGCCCACCCGGAGTATCTGGGTTTCCATTTGCGTCAAATAGGGATCGCGTTCGTAGCCAGGGAGGTCGCACATGCCCGCAGGCTACCATGGGCCGGAGCGGCCCGGATCGCCATGTTAGAGTCATCAAATGGATCTCCATGCACTGGTGCTCACGCTCACCCTCGGCGCCTTGGCCGGCTATGGCCTGCGCCACCATCCGCGGGCCGTGGCCGCCAACCGGGCCGCCATGCCCCACGCCATCGGCGCGCTGCTGTTCTTCATGGGCACCCGGCTGGCGCTGAACCGCGCCGAGTTCACCCGCGACCTGGGCGCCCTGGCCGCTGCGGTGGCCAGCGGCTTCCTGCTGACGGCCCTGTATTTCCTGGGCTTCTACCTGTTCGGGCTGCGTTCCCGGGGCGCCGTGGCGAATCCCGGCGAGGCCTGCCCGGCCCGGCACTCCCTGGGCGCGGTGCTGCGCAACTCGGCCTGGATCCTGGCCGGCTTCCTGGTCTTCGTGGCGCTGCCCGGAGGCGTGACGGCGGCCTTCCCGGCGGACCGGGCGGCGGACTGGATCCTCCGGGCCCTGCTGGTGATCATCGGTTTCGACCTGGGGGCGGAATGCCACAAGCTGGCGGCCACCCGGCTGCCCCTGCCGCTGCTGCTGATCCCGTTCGTCAATATCGGCCTGTCCCTGGCCTGCGGCCTGCTGTTCAGTGTCCTGTGGTCGGTGCCCGGCCGTTCCGGGATGCTGCTCTATTCCGGGCTTGGCTGGTACTCCCTGTCCACGCTGCTCATCGCCCAGCACGGCCTGGTGCTGGCCGGCCTGCTGGCCTTCATCCATAACGTCACCCGGGAACTGCTGGCCATCGTCACCGCCCCGTTCGCCGCCCGGCTCAATCCCTACCTGCCGGTCTACCTGGGCGGGGCCACCTCCATGGACGTGATGCTGCCCTTCGTGCAACGCTATTCTGGCCGGGACTACACCCTGGTCTCCTTCTATTCGGGGGCCGTCTGCAGCCTCGCCGTGATCCCCCTGGTGCGCGCGCTCCTGGGATGAGGCGCGGGCCCGGCGCCCCGCGCTGAACAAGGAGCCCCATGGCCAGACGGCTGGAACCGGTGAAGAAGAACCTGAAGGAGATCCTGGAGGACCTCCAGGCGGGCTACCGGGAAGCGGCCATCGCCGGCCCGGCCCCCGCCCTGAAGTACCTCACCCGGACCCTGGAAGGCCAGCACAGCCTGCCCAACGCGGCCAAGGCCGCCGCCTACGATCTGCTGGCCGAGACCCGGGCCCAGCTGCAGGACTGGGAGGGCACCGAGCAGGCGGTGCAGTCGTTCCTGAAGCATCTGCCGGACCTGGAGGCGGGCCTGGGCCACGGCTTCCGCCAGGCCCTGGAGGCCAGCACGGCCCTGGAACGGGGCGTCCAGGCCCGGAGCGAGACCGGCGATTTCGCCGGGGCTCTGGAATTGTGCGAGCAGGCCATCGCCCTGGACCTGGGCGCCCACTGGACGGCCAAGCGGGACAGCCTGTCCTGGGCCAAGTGAGCCAGCCGGACAAAATCCGGACGAAAACGGCTCTTCGCGAGCGTCCGCTTCGCCGCATGCCGGCACTTCCATGAACCCATGGTAACTTCGGGTATTGCTGGTATCAAACTACCAGGGGCACAGGTTGAACCATGGGGGGGATCCGGGACGGTCCACGGGGCAGATCCGTGACCGGGTTCTGAACGGGGTGGTGAAGCATGATCGAGTTTTCAGCAACCACGTCCATGGCCATCACAAGTCTTGTGTCTTTAATTATTGCCCTTTTTATGTTTGGATTATCAAGAGATATAAAATTCAAACACGCCAATACATCGTATCTGCTGCTGGCGATAGCCTATGCCGCCAATGGCCTGAGGGCTGCAGTTCAATTCCTGAATTCGGTTCAAATAGCCAGACTGGATCCACTGGGAGACATATTCTACATTTTGTTCATATCTTTTATATGGCTCGGGATTAGGACCTATGTCGAGCCCAAACAATTTCATAGATATCTACTCACTCTGCCTTCACTCCTGATCCTCTGGACCCTCCTGGCCCATGCCGCTGACATCCCCCTGCCCTGGCTCGCCTTGCCAGACCACATCGCAGGAGCGGTCATTTTCGCCCTGTCGGGCCATCACCTCTGGAAAATCCACCAGAAAAATGCCAGCTGGGATTTCATGGTCCTGGCCCTGCTGCTGTGGCTGCAGGGAGCCAGCACCTTGACCTATCCCTTCAACCGGCTGACCTGGTGGGCACCCTATGGCTTTTCGACCCTCGCCTTCCTCGGCACCGCCATCGGGCTGGGGCTGATGATCGGGGCGCTGCGCGAAAAGCAATGGCAACTGCTGCAGGAGATCAACACCCGCGAGGCGATCGGCAGAGCCTTGCAGGCAAGCGAGACCGAAGCCCGGACAATGCTGGAGACGGCCCTGGACGGCGTGTGGCTCTTGGACACGACGGGGCGGATCCTCGACGTGAACGACGCGGCCTGCAGGATGCTCGGCTATTCCAGGGACGAGATGCGCCGGCTGGGCGTGCCGGACATCGCGGTCGTTGATTCTGCGGAAGCCCTTGAACGTCACATCGAGAAGGTAAACCGGGAGGGGTCGGCGCTCTTCGAGTCGGTTCATCGCCGGAGCGACGGGACCTGCTTTCCGGTGGAGGTGTCGATAACTCATATTCCGGAGCGAAACCGCACGGTCTCCTATGTTCGAGACATTGCTGAGCGCAAGGCCCACGAGACCGAGATCCGCCGCATGAACGAGCAGCTCGAGCAGCGGGTCCAGGAGCGCACGGCCCAACTTGAGGCCGCCAACCAGGAAATGGAGGCGTTCAGCTATTCCGTCTCCCATGACCTCCGGGCGCCGCTCCGGAGCATCGACGGCTACAGCCGGATCCTCTCGGAGGAGCACCAGGACCGGATGGACGAGGCCGGCCGGCACTGCCTGTCCCGGATCCAGCAGGGAGCGCGGCGGATGGGCAATCTCATCGACGACCTGCTCAAGCTGTCGAGAACCGGCAGCAGTGACCTGGCGGTTTCCGAGTTCGATCTGTCCGGGCTGTGCGGCCGGGTCGCGGGCGGGTTGGCAGAGCTGGATCCCGGGCGCAGGGTCGAGGTGTCCATCCAGCCGGGCATGTCGGTGCAGGCTGACCCGCGCCTGATGCAGGTGGTGGTGGAGAACCTGCTAGGCAACGCCTGGAAGTTCACCGCCAGGCGCCAGGATGCCCGGATCCAGGCCGGAACGTCCGTCGCCCCCGGCGGCGAGCGGGCCTGGTTCATCCGGGACAATGGCGCCGGCTTCGACATGGCCCAGGCCGGCAGGCTCTTCAAGGCCTTCCAGCGCCTGCATCCGGTCGCCGACTACGAGGGGACGGGCATCGGCCTGGCCATCGTCCAGCGCATCATCCAGCGGCACGGTGGACGGGTCTGGGCGGAAGCCGAAGCGGGGCGGGGTGCGACCTTCTTCTTCACTCTCCCGGAAAGCATACAGGCCATGTAAGCAATTATTTATACATTTTTTATTCAGGTTTCCAGGGGACCAGCCGTTGAGAAAGGTGAATCCCTTGTCCACCCCAGGGAACCCATGCCCACTCCAGCCGTGCCCAGATTGACTCCTCACGTTCGCCTGTTCATCTTGTGCGGGCTGGCCTGGGCCGGACCCTGGATCGCCTCCGGGCTATCCTGGGGGGGCTGCCTCTGGGGCCTGCTGTTCGCGGCCGCCAGCCTGGCCATCGCCTTCGCGCTGCGGGCGCCGGAACGCCCCGAGGCTCCTGCGCCTGCAGGCCCCGCCACCCTGCCGGAGGCCGTCCCCGCCGCCGCCGGCATGGTGGGCCTGGCCCAGTCCCTGGTGCCGCTCTGGGCCAGCCAGACCGGCCACGCCCGCGCCCAGATGGAGCAGGCCGTCACCGCCCTGGCCGGACGGTTCTCGGCCATCCACCGGGAGCTGAAGGAGGCCGCCGGCGCCGCCAGCCTGGAGAGCGCCCGCGAGATCCAGCAGGCCATCGCCCAGGGCGAGGCCGAGCTCGAAGGCATCATCGCCGCCCTGAGTTCCGGCCAGGAAGCCAGGAGCGAGCAGCTCCGCAGGATCGGCCAGCTGGCGGGGTTCACCGGGGAGCTCACCGAGATGTCCGCGGAGGTGGCGGCCATCGCCGCCCAGACCAACCTGCTGGCCCTGAACGCGGCCATCGAGGCCGCCCACGCCCGGGAACTGGGCAAGGGCTTCGCGGTGGTGGCCGAGGAGGTGCGCAAGCTGTCCGAGCGCTCCGGCGCCACCGGGAACCTGATCACCCAGCGGGTGGAGTCGCTGAACCGGGTGCTCCAGGACGCTCTCGGCGCCTCCACGGCCTATCATGACCAGGAGACCGCCCTGATCCAGAGTTCCGGGGTCACCATCCACGAGGTCATCGCCCGGTTCGAGGAGGCCGCCCAGGCCCTGGCCCGCTCCACCGGCCAGGTGGAACAGGTGAACGCCCGGGTCCAGGGGGAGGTCTCCGAGACCCTGGTGCAGCTCCAGTTCCAGGACCGGGTGGGCCAGATCCTGCAGAACGTGGTCCAGGACATGGGCAAGTTCGCCTCCCGGCTGGACGGCAATCCCTCGGCGGTGGACCTGGAACGCTGGATGGCCGAACTGGCCAGCACCTACACCACCTCGGAGCAGACCGCCATCCACCAGGGCCTGAGCGCCGAACTTCCCGCCGAATCCGACATCACCTTCTTCTGAGAGCGCCATGGCCAAGACCATCCTGATCATCGACGACTCCCCGAGCCTGCGCCAGGTGGTGGGCATCGCCCTGGGCGCGGCCGGCTACGAGGTGGTCGAGGCCTGCGACGGCCAGGACGCCCTGGCCCGGCTCGACGGCCGCAAGTTCCACCTGATGATCTGCGACGTGAACATGCCGAACCTGGACGGCATCGGCTTCCTCAAGGCCATGCGCCAGCTTCCCGGCTACCGGTTCACCCCGGTGATCATGCTCACCACCGAGGCCGGCGAGGACAAGAAGCGCGAGGGCCAGGCCGCCGGCGCCCGGGCCTGGGTGGTCAAGCCGTTCAAGCCCGAGCAGCTGCTGATGGCCGTCGGCAAGCTCATCCTGCCCTGATCCGTTCGAGGCGCCCCATGCTGCAGCTCGACCGCTCCACCCACGAAGGCGAGCCCGTTCTCGGGCTCCAGGGCGCCCTGACCATCTACGAGGCGGCGGAGGCCCGGGACCGGCTCAGCGCCGCCCTGGACCAGGCGCCCTGCCTGCGGCTGAATCTGGCTGGACTGGAGGAGCTGGACACCGCCGGGGTCCAGCTGCTGGTCTGGCTCAAGCAGGAGGCCCGGCGCCGGGGCCGGACCCTGGCGCTGGCCGCCCACAGCCCGGCGGTGCTGGAGGTGTTCGACCTGCTGCAGGTGGCCGGGCTGTTCGGCGACCCCATCCTCATCGCTCCTTCCGCTTCCTGAAGGCACGGCCATGGACCTCGATCGGGCAAAGCAGACCTACATCATCGAAGCCCGGGAGCTGCTGGACTCCATGGAGGAGGCCCTGCTGGCCGTTGAGCAGGAGGCCGATCCCCAGGAGCCGGTCAACGCCATGTTCCGGGCGGTGCACACCGTCAAGGGCTCCGCCGGCCTGTTCGGCCTGGACGCCATCGTCCGCTTCGCCCACACCGTGGAGAGCGTCCTGGACCGGGTGCGTGGCCACAAGACCTCGCTCACCGGCGAACTGGTGGGTCTCATGCTGGAGTGCCACGACCACCTGGCCCAGCTGGTGGCCGATATCCAGCAGGAGGCCCCCGAGTCCGCCGAGGCCGCCCAGGAAGGCGACCGGATCCTGGCCCGGCTGGCGCCGTTCCTGGCCGGAGGGCTGGCCCGGACCGAAGTCCAGGCCCCGGAGGCCCTTGTAGTCCCCGCCCGCCCGGCGCTGAGGGGGCGCCCGGACGCCGGCCGCGACTGCTGGCACCTGTCCATCCGGTTCAGCCCGGACGTGCTGCGCAACGGCATGGACCCGCTCTCCTTCGTCCGCTACCTGGCCACCCTGGGCGAGATCGTGCACCTGACCCCGCTGTTCGGGACCCTGCCGGAGCGGGACAGCTATGATCCCGAGGAGTGCCGGCTGGGCCTGGAGATCGAGCTGGACACCCAGGCCTCCCGCTCGACCCTGGAGGACGTCTTCGAGTTCGTCCGGGACGGCAGCGAGATCCACCTGGTCCCGCCCAACGCCAAGGTGGAGGACTACCTGCAGCTGATCAAGGCGCTGCCCGAGGAGCCCGCCTACCTGGGCGAGATCCTGGTGGCCGGGGGCTGCCTCACCGCCCGCGAACTGGAGCAGGCGCTCAGGCGGCAGAAGGCCGAGACCTACGCCGACGGCGCCGTGCAGGGCCGGATGCTGGGCGCCATCGTCATCCAGGACAACGCCGTGCCGCCGCCGGTGGTGGCCGCGGCGCTGGACAAGCAGAAGAAGGTCCAGGAGCGCCAGGCCCAGGAACTGCGGGTGGTGAAGGTCTCGGCCGAGAAGCTGGACCGGCTGGTGGACCTGGTGGGCGAGCTGGTGATCGCCGGCGCCTCGGCCCAGGCCCGGGCCGGCGCCGCCAGGGAGGCCGGCATGCTGGAGGCCACGGTCACGGTGAACAAGCTGGTGGAGGAGATCCGGGACAACGCCCTGAGCCTGCGCATGGTGCAGATCGGCGACACCTTCAACCGGTTCCGGCGGATCGTCAGGGACGTGTCCCTGGAACTGGGCAAGACCATCGAGCTGCAGATCCACGGGGCCGAGACCGAGCTGGACAAGTCCATCGTCGAGAAGCTGAGCGACCCGCTCATGCACATCGTGCGCAACGCCATCGACCACGGCATCGAGCCGCTCGAGCTGCGCCGGGCCCGGGGCAAGCCGGAGGCGGGCACCCTGGCCCTGCAGGCGGCCCACGATTCCGGCAGCATCCTCATCGAGGTGAGCGACGACGGCGGCGGGCTGGACAAGGAGCGGATCCTGGCCAAGGCCCTGGAGCGAGGGCTGGTCAAGCCGGGCGCTGCGCTCGGCGACCAGGAGATCATCAACCTGATCTTCGAGCCGGGATTCTCCACCGCGGACAAGGTGAGCGACCTGTCCGGCCGGGGCGTGGGCATGGACGTGGTGCGCCGGAACATCGACGAGCTGCGCGGCACCATCGAGGTGGAGACCGAGCCGGGCCTGGGCACCACGCTCCGGCTGCGCCTCCCGCTCACCCTGGCGATCATCGACGGCTTCCGGGTCTCGGTGGCCGGGGCCTCCTACGTGGTGCCCCTGGACGTGGTCATCGAGTGCCTGGACCTGGCGCCGTTCCTGGAGTCCGAACGCAACCACCTGGTCAACCTGCGCGGCGAGGTGCTGCCGTTCCTGCGGCTGCGGGAGGTGTTCCGGATCCCGGGCGAGCCCCCGGCCCGGGAGCGGGTGGTGGTGATCCAGCACGGCGACCAGCGCTGCGGAATCGTGGTGGACTGCCTGCACGGCGAGTTCCAGACCGTGATCAAGCCCCTGGGCAGGCTGTTCCGGGGCGCCCGCGGCCTGGGCGGCTCCACCATCCTGGGCACCGGGGAGGTGGCCCTCATCCTGGACGTGGCCCAGATGATGCAGCTGGCCTCCGGCGGGCGGCCCTCTTCCCGGGCGGCCCTCGCCCAGTCGACCTAGACCACGGAACCCAGGAGCGAGTCATGGCGGAATTGATCAAGTTCAGCAAGCGGCAGACCCAGGCCCTGGCCGCCGCCAAGGTGGAGCGGCGGGAGCAGTACCTGGCCTTCACCCTGGGCGGGGAGACCTTCGCCATGGACATCCGGAGCATCCGCGAGGTGATCCAGTTCGGCGGCATCACCGAGGTGCCGCTGATGCCGCCGTTCATCCGCGGGGTCATCAACCTGCGCGGCTCGGTGGTGCCGGTGATCGACCTGTCGGTCCGGTTCGGCCGCCAGGCCACCGCCGTGGCGCACCGCACCTGCATCGTGATCCTGGAGCTGACCCTGGGCGACGGCAGCGCCGAGCTGGGGGTGATGGTGGACAACGTCAGCGAAGTGCTGTCCATCGGCGAGGGCGAGATCGAGCCCGCGCCCGCCTTCGGCAGCGCCATCCGCTCCGAGTTCATCGCCGGAGTGGCCACGGTGTCCGACCGCTTCGTCATCCTCCTGGACGTGGATCACGTCCTTTCCGTCGACGAGATGTCCGCCCTCATCGGCTAGCCGAGCTCCGAATCCGCCCAACCCGCCCCCCTTCCCTCCCCGCTGGAGACCCCCATGAACTGGTTCAGATCGCTCCGCCTCGCCGCTCAGCTCAACTTCGCGTTCGCCCTCGTGGCCCTGGTCTCCGTGGTGGTGGGCGGCTTCGGCGTGCGCAGCTCGCTCACCCTGCACGAAATGATGGACGACGCCTACCGGAACAGCACCCTGAGCATCGTCTACACCGGCAGCGCCAGCCTGGCCCTGTCCAACTGCCAGCGCGCCCTGGGCAACTGCGTGCTGGCCCCGGACCCGGCCTACCGCAAGGAGCAGGCCGAGCACATGGCCGGCTACCGCGCCAACACCATGGAGTGGGTGGCCAAGGAGCGGGCCACCGCCGTGAGCGACCAGGAGAAGGAGCAGTGGCGCAATTTCGACTAGGCCTGGGGTCCGTACGTGGAAGCCACCCGCAAGCTGGTGGACCTGGCCGGCAGCGCCAAGGCCGCGGATTCGGCGAAATTCCTCATCGCCGAGGTCCGGCCCGCCTACGGGGCGGTGGAGAAGACCCTGGGCGGCATCACCGAAATGAACCGCAAGGAGGCCGAAGCCACCAACCTTGAGGGCGACGCCGTCTACCGCAAAATGCTCTGGGAGACCGTCGCCATCGTGGCCGGCGGGTTCGTCCTGTCCATCCTGCTGGGGCTCCTGGTGACCAAGGTGCTCAAGGGCATCGTCGGCGGCGAGCCCCTGGAGGCCTCCCGCGTCGCCGGCCGGGTCGCCGAGGGCGATCTCTCGGTGGACGTGGTCCTGGCCGCCGGCGACACCGGCAGCATGATGGCCTCGATCAAGAACATGGTGGCCAAGCTGGCCGAAGTCATCGGACAGACCCGGACCGCCTCCGGCAACCTGGTGGGCGCCTCGGAGCAGGTCAGCTCCACCGCCCAGTCGCTGAGCCAGGGCGCCTCGGAGCAGGCCGCCAGCGTGGAGGAGACCAGCGCCTCCATGGAGCAGATGAGCGCCTCCATCGCCCAGAACAACGAGAACGCCAAGGTCACCGGCGATATCGCCACCCGCACCGCCCGGGAGACGGTGGAAGGCGGCCAGGCAGTGCGCGAAACGGTCGCCGCCATGAAGCAGATCGCCCACAAGATCGCCATCATCGACGACATCGCCTACCAGACCAACCTGCTGGCGCTGAACGCCGCCATCGAGGCGGGCCGGGCCGGGGAGCACGGCAAGGGCTTCGCGGTGGTGGCCGCCGAGGTGCGCAAGCTGGCCGAGCGCAGCCAGGTGGCGGCCGAGGAGATCAGCCGGCTGGCCTCGGGCAGCGTGGACCTGGCGGAGAAGGCCGGATCCCTGCTGGGCGCCATCGTGCCCTCGATCCAGAAGACCGCCGACCTGGTGCAGGAGATCTCCGCCGCCTCCAGCGAGCAGAACTCCGGGGTGGGCCAGATCAACGGAGCCATCAGCCAGATCAGCCAGGCGGTGCAGCAGAACGCCGCCGCCTCCGAAGAGCTCGCCTCCACCGCCGAGGAGATGAACGCCCAGGCGCTTGAACTCCAGGCCATGATGGCGTTCTTCACCCTGGCCGACGGGCGGGACCCGGGCGGAGCGGTCGCGCGCCAGGGCTCCCGCGGCGCCGGGAAGGCCCCGGCGGCCCGGCGGATCACCGCCGGGCCGGCGCGGGATGGCGATTTCACCCGGTTCTAGGCTGGAGAAACCAACATGGATGTGACGATGCCCGCCGACGGCCCGGGTCCCGGACTGCCCCCCCAGGGCATCCTGGGCCGGACGGTGCTGGTGGTGGAGGACAGCGTTCCCCAGCGCGCCTTCGCGGTGGATCTGGTGCGGGAGATGGGGGCGCCGCGGGTGTTCGAAGCCGGCAACGGCCTCGAGGCGCTGGAGATCCTGGAGCGGGAGCCCGGGATCGACCTGGTCTTCTGCGACCTGGAGATGCCCCGGATGGACGGGATGGCGCTGATCGGCGAAATGGCCGCCCGGTCGATCAATCCCTACCTGGTCATCCTCAGTTCCCACGAAACCGTGGTGCTGGAATCGGTGCGGCTCATGGCCACCACCTATGGCATCTCGTTCTCGGGCATCATCGCCAAGCCGCTGAGCCGGGACAAGATCATCCAGGCGCTGTCCGCCTCGCCAGCCCACGGCGCGTCCGCCCCGGCGGGCTCCGAGCCGCGCCCCCGCTTCACCGACCTGGAGATCCGGCGCGGCATCAAGCGGGGCGAATTCGAGTGCTTCTACCAGCCCCAGATCACCATGCGGGAGGCCCGGATGGACGGGGTCGAGGCGCTGGTGCGCTGGCGCCACCCGGAGCACGGGATCCTGAGCCCGGCGGTCTTCCTGCCCCAGATCGAGCGGATCCCGGAGCTGATGTCCCGGTTCACCCTGCGGATCCTCGAGCAGGCCGCCCGGCAGTGGCACACCTGGCGGGCCGGCGGGCTCGACCTGGAACTGTCGGTGAACCTGTCCGCCACCTCCCTGAGCACCGCCGGGTTCGCCGACCGGATCCTGGAGGCCGCGGCCGATCATGACCTGCCGCCGGCGTCCCTGGTGCTGGAGATCACCGAATCCGCCTCGGCCTCCAACCTGGGCCACACCCTGGCCAACCTGGCCCGGCTGCGCATGCGCGGCTTCAAGCTGAGCATCGACGACTTCGGCACCGGCTACGCCACCTACGCCCAGCTGGAACGGATCCCCTTCACCGAACTCAAGATCGACATCTCGGTCACCCGCGAGCTGCCCGCCTCCCGGCGGCACGCCATCCTGGCCAAGAGCCTGCTCCAACTGGCCCAGGACTTCCACCTCACCACCGTGGCCGAAGGGATCGAGACCCAGGCCTGCTGGGATACCCTGAAGAGCCTGGGCTGTGACCGCGGGCAGGGCTATTTCATGGGCCGCCCCATGCCCGGGGACCAGATCCCGGCCTGGGCCCGGCTGGACCGTTCGCATCTCTGACGGTCCAGGCCCCGGCCGCTCGAACCTGCCATAGGAAACCCTCCGTGGAACCCACCCCCGACCTTTCGCCCGCCGCCACCCTCACCGACGCCGAATTCGCGCAGTTCCAGGCCCTGCTGCGCGGCATCACCGGCATCCACCTGTCGGAGTTCAAGAAGACCCTGCTGGCGGCCCGGCTCGGGTCCCGGCTGCGGGCGCGCCAGGCACGCACTTTCACCGATTACTACAAGATCGTCAAGAACCCCCAGGAGGCCGGGGAACTGCAGCTGGCCATCGACCTGCTGACCACCAACGAGACCTTCTTCTTCCGCGAGCCCGAGCATTTCCAGGTGCTCAAGGACTACATCGCCGCCCTGCGCCCGGTGCCCTCCCCGTTCCGGGTCTGGAGCGCCGCTTCGTCGTCGGGGGAGGAGGCCTACAGCATCGCCATGGTCCTGGCCGATGTGCTGGGCGGCGGCAAGTGGGAGGTGGCGGGAAGCGACATCAGCACCCGGGTGCTGGAGCGGGCCCGGGCCGGCCTGTATCCGCTGGAGCGCAACGGCGGGATCCCCACCGACTACCTGCACCGGTTCTGCCTCAAGGGCCAAGGCCCCCAGGAGGGCATGATGCTGATCGGCAAGCAGCTGCGGGAGCGGGTCCACTTCGCCCAGGTGAACCTGAACGAGCCGATCCCCGACCTGGGCAGGTTCGACCTGATCTTCCTGCGCAACATCCTCATCTACTTCCAGAACGACCAGAAGCGCAAGGTGGTGGAGGCGATCCTGCCCCGGCTGAAGCCCCAGGGGCTGCTGATCGTCGGCCATTCCGAGAACCTCATGGGCGTCTCCGACCGGGTCCGGCAGGTCCGGCCCACGGTGTACCGTGGCGCCTGAGCAGGAGATCTTCCTCAACCCCGGGGACTGCGCCTTCGGCGATGCCCGGACCCGGATCCGCACCATCCTCGGCTCCTGCGTGGCTGTGACCTTCTGGCACCCCGGGCTGCGGATCGGCGCCATGTGCCACTACCTGCTGCCCGCCCGGGTCCCGGTCCAGAACGAGCCTGCCGGGGGCAAGTACGCCGAGGACATCCTTCCCGCCATCGCCGACCGGTTCCGGGAGCGCAACCTGCCCCCGGACAGTTTCCAGGTGAAGATGTTCGGCGGCAGCAACATGTTCCCGGGCCTCACCCTGGCCGAAAGCCTGAACATCGGCGCCCGGAACATCCACACGGGGCTGGCCGTCCTCGCCCGTTGCGGCTTCAACATCACCAACTTCGACCTGGCCGGCGGCTCCAACCGCACCGTGGTGTTCGACCTGGCCAGCGGCGAGGTCTGGGTGCGCCAGGGCCAGGTCCCGGCCGCTGACCCGGAGCGCCGGGCCTTCCCCAGGAGCCAGGGATGAACCTCCCCCGCGAGATCAAGGTCCTCATCGTCGACGATTCCGCCGTGGTGCGCCAGGTGATGCTCCAGGTGCTGGGCCGGGACCCGGAGATCCGGGTCACCGGCCAGGCCATGGACCCGCTGTTCGCCATGGAGAAGATGAAGAAGGAGTGGCCCGACGTGATCATCCTGGACGTGGAGATGCCGCGCATGGACGGCATCACCTTCCTGCGCAAGATCATGGCCGAGCATCCCACCCCGGTGATCATCTGCTCCTCGCTCACCGAGCAGGGCGCCGAGACCACCATGCAGGCCCTGGCCGCCGGCGCCTTCGCCATCTTCACCAAGCCCTCCCTGGGGGTGAAGGGCTACCTGGTGGACGCCTCCGAAGACCTGGTGGCGGCGGTGCGGGCCGCGGCCGGGGCCCGGGTGGCCAGGCTCCCGGCCCAGGCCGCGATCCCCCAGCCGCCCCGGAAGCTCAGCGCCGACGCGGTGCTGGCCCCGGGCTTCGAGGCCATGGCGGTGACCACCGACCGCTTCACCGCCATCGGCACCTCCACCGGCGGCACCCAGGCCCTGGAGTTCGTGCTCTCGGCCCTGCCCCGCACCTGCCCGGGCCTGGTGGTGGTGCAGCACATGCCCGAGAAGTTCACCGCCGCCTTCGCCCAGCGGCTGGACCGGATCTGCGAGATCGAAGTGCGCGAAGCCAGGACCGGCGACCGGGTGATCCCCGGCCGGGCCCTGATCGCCCCCGGCGGCCAGCACCTGGTGGTGCGGCGCAGCGGCGCCCAGTACGTGGCCGAGGTGGTGGCGGCGCCGCCGGTGAACCGGCACTGCCCCTCGGTGGACGTGCTGTTCCGGTCCTGCGCCAAGTACGCCGGACGCAACGCCGTGGGGGTGATCATGACCGGCATGGGCGACGACGGGGCGCGGGGCCTGCTGGAGATGCGCCAGGCGGGGGCGAGGACCGTGGCGCAGGACGAGGAGTCCTGCGTGGTGTTCGGCATGCCCAGGGAGGCGATCAAGCTCGGGGCGGTGGACCGGGTGGTGCCGCTGGCGATGATTCCCGAACTGATCGGAAGGTAGGTCAAAGAACCGCCGCGGCGATCCTTGCGGACGGAATCTTCAGCCTTTCAGCAGTTCGGAACGGATCTTGGCGACCGCCTTGACCACCGTCACCACCGGCCCCGACTGGCAGCGGGGGCGGTGCACATCGTCCAGGTCGGCGATGAGATAGTCGTCCTGGCCCAGTTCGATGAAGCTCTCGCCCGGGACGGCGCCGAAGAACTCGATGTCGGCCTTGGCGCTGTAGGGCGTCTTCACCGGCAGGCCCGGCCGCAGCGGCGCCCAGCCGATGGTCTCCCGGCCCTGGACGATGAGGTGGACGTCGGTGAACCGGCGGTGGGCCTCGGGCGCCAGGTCCTGGGCCGGCCGAGTCGAGTAGCTCTGGACCGCGATGTAGACATCGGATTCGGGGCGGCCGGGCAGCAGCACGGTCCCGGACCCGGCGGCCTGGAAGTCGGTGGCGGCCATGAAGGCCAGGACCTCGCGCAGGATGGGCGGGTACCAGGCCGGCGGCGTCTGTTGGCGCAGGTTTCCGAGATGCATCTTTCCTCCGTTGCTGGGCCGGGCTTCAGGCCTGGGCGGCCTGCCCCCACCGGGGGACGAGGGCATTGACCCTTCCATGGTAGCGCCGGCAAATGAGATGGATGATAAATTGAACCGATACCCCCAGGAGCACACCTTGCAGTCACCCCAGTCGCCCATAGGCATCTACGAGAAGGCCCTGCCCGCCGGCCTGGACTGGCCCGGGCTGCTGGAGGCGGCCCGGCGCGCCGGCTACGACTACCTGGAGATGTCGGTGGACGAGTCCGACGCCCGGCTGGCTCGCACCGCCTGGACCCCGGCCCAGAAGCGCGAGTTCGCCCGGGCGGTGAATGACGCCGGCCTGCCGGTGCGCTCCATGTGCCTGTCCGGCCATCGCCGCTTCCCCTTCGGCAGCCAGGATCCCGCGGTGCGGGAGCGGGCCCGGGCGATCATGCGCGGCGCCATCGACCTGGCGGCCGACACCGGGATCCGCACCATCCAGCTGGCCGGCTACGACGTCTACTACGAGCCCTCCACCCCGGACAGCCTGGCCCGGTTCGAGGACGGGCTGCGCTGGGCGGCAGACCTGGCCGGGCAGTCCCAGGTGATGCTGGCCATGGAGATCATGGACACCAGGCTGATGAGTTCCATCACCCGCTGGCAGGCCTACGCCAGGGCCATCCCCAGCCCCTGGTTCCAGGTCTACCCGGACCTGGGCAACCTCTCGGCCTGGGGCAACGACGTGCCCGCGGAACTGAAGGCGGGAATGGGCCGGATCGTGGCCATCCACCTCAAGGACACCCTGGCGGTGGGGCCGGACTTCCCCGGGCAGTTCCGGGAGGTGCCGTTCGGGACGGGCTGTGTGGATTTCGTCGCGGCGTTCCGGGCGCTGGCGGCGCTGGGCTACCGGGGCTGCTACCTGGTGGAGATGTGGACCGACAAGGCGCCGGATCCCGTGGGCGAGGCGGCGAAGGCCAGGGAGTGGCTGCTGGGGAAAATGGAAGAGGCGGGGCTGGGTCGCTTGCTAGTTGAAGGATAGCGATTCGGCGCCCTCGATCCGGCCGAGCGCCTTGTCGAAGGTCGCGAGCGGAAGATGCCCCGCCTTCCTGGCCTGTTCGAGGATCATGCAATCCTCGAAACTGACCTTGCCCTTGGTCTGGTAGCGGACCAAAGCCGCACGGACGACCGTCGCGTCCTCCAGCGCCAGTTCCTTGTTGTCGACGATCCGCCGCATCGCCTCCACCATCTGCGGCTTCGTTCTTTCATACACTGATTCCAGGACCCAGAAGGTCTCGACCAGGACGAGATTGGACACCCATACGGGCGCATGGGCGCGGACGAACGCTTCTGCGGCCGGGCTTTGCAAGGCCTCGTCGCCGGTCAGCACCCGGACCAGGACATTGGTGTCAACTGACCGCATGCTTGGCCCTCATCCGGGCCTTGACGCCCTCCCGGATCTCCTCGTCGGTCTTGTGGACGCCTTTGGGCAGATCCAGGGCCTTCCGGACATCCTTCAGAGAATATTGCCCGGCCTTTTCGATCAGAAGGTGACCATCCTCGGTTTTCCAGGTGATCACTTCGCCCGGCGCCAGGCCGAACATCCGCATGACGCTGACGGGAATGGACACCTGTCCCTGGGCGGTGATTTTCGATTGCGCCAGACCCACGGCGAGCCTCCTTCCATTACAAGGTTAATCCATTACCTCGCTAATGCAAGCCCGCTACAGCACCCCCCGCCGCCGCTGGTCCAGTTCGATGGAGTCGTAGAGCGCCTGGAAGTTCCCCTCCCCGAACCCCATGTTGCCCCGGCGCTGGATGATCTCGAAGAACAGCGGCCCGATCTGGTCCTCGCTGAAGATCTGCAGCAGGTAGCCGGTGCCGTCGCCGTCCACCTGGATGCCCAGGCTCTGCAGTTCCCCCAGGTCCTCGGTGACCTTGAAGCCGCCCTGCTCGATGCGCCGGGGCAGCATCTCGTAGTAGGTGCCGGGCACCTTGAGGAAGTTGAAGCCCTGGGCCGAAAGCACCCGCACGGTCTCCCGGATGTTGTTGGTGGACATGGCGATGTGCTGCACGCCGTTGCCCCGGTGGCGCTTGACGAACTCCTCGATCTGGCTCTTGGCGTCGGTGGGCTCGTTGATGGGGATGATGATCCGGCTGTTGGCGCTCTGGACCACCTTGGAGCGCAGGCCGGTGCCCAGCTGGCCCTGGATGTTGAAGGTGCGGGTGGTGCGCAGGCCGAACACCCGCTCGTAGAAGCCCACCAGGGCCTCCATCTGGCCCTGGCCGACGTTGTTGGTGAGGTGGTCCACCCGCACCAGCCCGGGCTGGCACAGCGGCGCGCCCGGATCCGGCTTCAGGTCGGGCCAGAACGCGTCCAGTTCGCCCCGGCGCTCCACCAGGCAGTTCAGCACGTCGCCCACGCCCTTCACCGCCGCGAAGCGCAGGGTGCCGGCGCCGAGCCGGTGCCGCTCCGGCTCCATCATCACCTTGGCCCCGGCGGCCCGGGCCGCGGCCAGGGCGACGTCCAGGTCCTGCACCTGGAAGTTGATGGCGCATACCCCCTCGCCGTGGGCCAGGTAGTATCGCCCGGCCGGGTGGGTATCGTCCGATTCCATGATGAGCACGTCCATGCGGTTCTGCCGCAGGTGCAGCAGCCGGCCCCAGGGCACCTTGCCCGAGGCCACCCGGGCGAACCCCAGGCGCCGGTACAAAGGTTCCAGCCGGGAGATGGTGCCGGTCATCTGGAAATGGTCGATCCGCTCCAGGCCCAGGGGGTTGAGAAGGTGGTTGAGCTTGGCCGAATCCCCTGCCGAGCTGGAAGGGTCCGCCGAAACGCTAGATCTGGGCATCACGATGCCTCCACGCATGGGTTGCCGTGCCGGAGGCGAGGATAACAGATCCATGGGCGATTGAGTCCGGTTCGCGATTTAATTTTCCGGTTCGGCTACACTCGACCGGAACCTCCCGCAGGTGATCCCATGCGCCTGACCTCCGACACCAGCCTGTTCCCGCTCCGCAAGGGCGCCATCACCCGCCAGGCCCACGTCGACCTGCCGGCCGGCACCTTCGAGGAAGAATTCGCCCGCCAGGGCTTCTACGGACGCACCAGCCACCTCTACCGCCGGCACCCGGCCACCGCCTGGACCCGGATCGAGGGGCCGCTGCGCCCCCGCAGCTACGATCTGAACCGGCTGGACCCGGCCCAGGACCTGCCTGAGTCCCGGTTCGGCTGCCGCGAGCCGGCCTTCAGCCCGGTCTGCTTCCTGTACAACGAGGACGTGGCCCTGCACTGGGTGCTGCCCGGGGCCATGGATTTCTTCTACCGTAATGCCGACGGTGATGATGTATATTTCATCCATTCCGGTGGCGGCCGGCTGGAATGCAGCTTCGGAGTCCTGGACTACCATGCCGGGGACTACCTGGTGATCCCCGGGGGACCACCTACCGGTTCCTGCCGGACAGCCAGGCCCAGCGCTACCTGCTCATCGAAAGCGCCGGGGAGATCGCCATTCCCGACCGCAACCAGCTGGGCCCCAACGCCCTGTTCGACCCG
>Ga0316217_10002797_pt1 | contig 20697 bp, 12 predicted proteins | sample 1anoAmetaG_FD_203633 | JGI IMG/M metagenome (GOLD analysis project Ga0316217, IMG submission 203633) | Freshwater microbial communities from Trout Bog Lake, Wisconsin, USA - 1anoA | ecosystem: Environmental > Aquatic > Freshwater > Lake > Hypolimnion/Profundal zone | place: USA: Wisconsin...
AGAGTCGACGGGCGGGTTTGGGTCCGAGCAGGCGCCATCCGAAGGAGTACCGACGACTTGGGGCGATGAACTGGGAGAGCGCATGGTGGTACGAGGGCAAGGGTGGGAAGAGAGAGTTAAGAAGGTTGTGCCCTGCGGTTAGAACTCTAAGCTCTGAGGTCAGTCCCTTGAGAGGCAAGAAGCGCATCATGAGGTGGTTTCACGTTAGAAACTGATTAGCCGGCAGGGGACGAAAATGAGGTCCCCAGGTTCGAGTTTAAGGTCTGCCTCGGTTTTGCCCTTTTCGAGAACATCATTCACGTTGACGATATAAACCTCTGATCCGGTGGACTCGCTCTTCCGATACAACTTTACGTGGCGTAGGTCGGCATAGTCTGTGAACCCACCAGAACGGAGAATGGCTTTGCTGACTGTAAAAACTTCGTCTCCTGGGATCTCCACAGCACCCGTAGTCCTAAGTTGACCGACGAGATAGACTCGACCACCGCTTTTTGCGACCATTTCCAATGAAATGAGGACCGTAGCCTGGTAGTAGTACGTTTCTTCCAGCGCGCTCTTGATCTCTGCGGACAAATGCTTGCAGGTCTTTCCTACCGCAGGAAATCGTCCGATGTAGGGAACCTCGATATCACCTGAGTCCGCGACCAATAGCGGTGGTTTAATGTCAAAAGTCTCCCGGGGGTCCACCTGATCCTCGACAATGCGAAAGCTGAGATGATCACCCACGGCGATTTTGTGTTTGTCATCCAGGGTGCTCATTGTCGAAAAGCGGATTAGACTAACTTCCGATCCTGGAGGACCCGCGAATAAGGGGTTGGTTGATGCGCTTCGGACGGTTGGAAGAGTCTGAATAGGAGATTCAACCGCTGCTGAAGGCGATGGCGACGCCGTTGCGGTTATGCGCAAGACTAAAATGCATACGCAAGCCGTGCAAAGGAAGACAAGCTGTCGATAGAGATTAGGCGGCTTGCTAAAACATGCAGGCCATTTGGAGGGTGAGGCGTTGCTGTTCATAATCCATTAAGCTGAGGTCAGCACTCTTTATATAGTATCGATACATACAGCTCATCGTAAGATTCCTTTTCATGGGCCAAGATAATCGAACGCTGGCGTATGCGCGATCGTAGTTCTCGTTGAAGGGATATGCGATTGGTTGGGTAGCGATGTCATAGCGGAAGGCGGTAGAAACAAGGATGTGCCGAAAGATGAGCCAGTCGGCTGTGACCTTGCCGTACCACTGCTCTGTCAGCGCAGAATTGTCTCCAAAGAATGCCTCGCGACCGCCCTCCAGGGAATAGGTGATACGTTCTCGAGGCTGATGGCTGATATTCAAGCAGAAATAGCCTCCGGGTCGGTCTGTATTTCCGCTTCCAGATTCCTTGTTCCAGAAAGTGTAATTGTAATAGCCGGTTCGTGATAGCAACTTTGTATGTTGCGTCATCCGCCAATCCACAAAAACGCCAACGCTCTCGGTGATGTTTTCGCCCATCAGCCTTTCTTTGTAAGTTGTAGGTCCGCCGGTCAGATCAAGGCCAGCGGTGGCGGCAGGGTGTAATTTGACGGCGGCGCGAAATTCGGCGAAGTCTGATGCGCGACTCAGGTAGTCGTACCTGTCGGAAGATGAGACGAAAATCAAGTGGTCGTAACCGAAGAACAAGACGGTGTTGTGCAAGTTCCAAGACGCCATGAGACCTCCATTGTTATAGAAGCCACCGTAATCCGCAATTCCGCTGATAGCGCCCCACGTGGTGGGATCCTGTTCGTATGAAAATTGATCGTGAAAATTAAGACGCCACTGTTTTATAAACACATCGAACTCAATCACTGATCCCGGGCTAACGATCGCGCGACTATACTGGGCGTGCTGGAGAAATAATTCGTATCCGGCGCCGACAGAAAAGGTGAGATGGTTCATTTTGGTGACCGGCCAGAAAAGGTCCAGATTTGCTAGTGGCCGCAAAATGAAGTCCTCTTGAGGATGGGAACTCACCAGGTTTATGTTGGCATTCCATTCATTTGCAACCGAGGCCGAGGGTCGAAAAGTCAGCCCCCGCCAACTTGTGGTATGGGGCAGATCCTGCAGATCGGCGTGCTGTTGGGCGATAGCGGACTGGACCGACAAGAAGAGTTGCAGGGCATCTTGGGGATAGACAAGAAGCGGGTCGACAAATAGAGAGGCAACCCCGTAGAGAGCCAAACACGGGCCGACCTTGGGAGTCAGCCCCCGATATCGCAGGCCAGATATCCGCCTTATCTGTCTGGACTTCATACGGCAGCGTTTAGAGGAAAGACCATTTGCAAAGCCGTCCTCAATATGAGGCGACAGTCCAAGAGAAATGACCAATTCTCGAGATATTCTATGTCGCATTCCAGGCGCAGGTTTATGTCCCGAGACGTCTCGGCTTTGCCTCGATAGCCCCTAACCTGGGCGAGTCCGGTTATTCCTGGTTTTACAAAACTGCGGACGTAAGCCCGATTGCAGATAGAGGGAAAACGGTCGTTATCCGCCATCAAGTGTGGGCGAGGTCCCACCACGCTCATATCTCCGCGCAGGACGTTTATGAACTGGGGCAACTCATCCACACTTCGCTTCCGAAGCCATCTTCCCGCTGGATAGACCCGTGGATCCATCGCTGTCGGCAGTTGGTTTTCGTCGGGATTGCTCAAATGCAGGCTGCGGAATTTATAGATCGTGAAGGGTTTGTTGTGAAATCCGGGACGTTTCTGGCCGTATATCAGTGGCCCTGGCGATTGCGCTCGCTGAAGGCACCAGACGATAACGCCGCAAAAGGGCAAGACGAGGCACAAGACAAACGACGATAAAGCGACATCCAGGCATCGCTTCATAAAGCGATTTATTGGATCTTCAAGAGGTTCCCGGCGCGGACCCAAGAGAAATATTCCATGATTTCCGATCGCCGCATATGGATACCCGAAGATTTCATCCACGTCGGCTGCCACCAACAACCGGATCCCCCGCGCGTCGCAGAGATCGGCGTAGTGTTTCATCGAGCCTGAGCCTTGCGGATAATCGGCCACGATGACGTTCAGGCGTCCGGGGGCGTTCAGGACCCTTTCCAAATCTCTGGGCCTGCCCAAAACTGGAAGCGTCTTGTCTGCTATTTCCGGTGGGTCGTCGGTTAACAAACCCAGAGTGTGGAGGCCGAGGTGTTGGTAGCGATCCAACCAGTGCTTCACCTCGCTGGCCTTCCGCTTTGGACCGACCAAGACGACCTTTTCTTGGGATCGCTGCGGGAAAGTGAGTCGGCCCAAGCAACCAGGTAAAAATCGGTTGGAGGCGAACAGGATCAAGTAGAGTAATGGGATGAAACTCAACAGGAAACGGCATAGGCTGCCGTCCTGAGCGGCTATTATTGAAAGGAGAAGATAAAACAACGCGCCGCCGAGTTGCCGTACCGTAAAGTGGTTGGTTTCCTCTCGGGTCGGAGTCCGGATTCCGGCGCTCTTGGCTGAAGGCCAGGAGACACTTATCAATCCCAGGAGCATTAACTCGTTATAAATCAGGTATCGCGCTACAGGGCTCAGACTCTCGGGAAATCGCCACCACAAACCGATCCAGATCCAAAAAGCCAACGTAGCCAAGCTGCATTCGCCCAGGATGACCAAGCGTCGAATGCCTTTATTCCGGTCGAAGACCATGATAGGATTGTAGTGAGGTTGGCCTTTCTGGCGTGAAGCTCCGAGGCGCAACCGGATCACGTATCGCGACGAATGGGCGAGTTGACTGCCTGCCGTTTCGTTCAGCTCTGCTCGGTTCCGATGGCTTTTGGGAACCCGACCGGCGAGGCGCGCTGCTCGAGGGCGAAGGGGCGGCTTCTGCGGCGCTGGCGCCTTTCAACTCGTTCGACCACGGGCACAAACCAAGTTTGCGCATTCGGCACCCATCTTGGCCGCCTTCGCGCTCAATGATGGGGGTGACCAGCGGCTTGGGTTGCTGGCGCCATTTGGTCGGACTGCTGCCAAATTGCCGCTTGAAGCAAGCATTGAAGAGCCCCGAATGTTTGAACCCGCATTGTTGGGCGATTTCGATTATCTTGGCGTCCTGGTTTCGTAGCATTACCATGGCCCTCAGGAGCCGCAAATTCATCCGTATTTCGGCAACGGAAATTCCGAAATGGGCATGGAAGAGGCGGTTGAGATGTCGCTCGCTGCAATGAAACCTCCGCGCCAGGTCGCTCACCCGCATCATTGAAATATCCGTGGCAGACATTGTCTCTAGGGTTGCGGTTACTTGCTCGTCTCTGCGCCCAAACCCCGGTCGCGAAATGCCCAAGCATTTGATTTCCGCTGACAAGACGGTTGCAACGATGTTCAACAGTTGGCTGCGATGATCGAGATTGAACTGAGGGGGAACTTGGTCGATGAGTTTATTGCATGTGGCGGCAAGCGCGCTCGAAGCTAAATACCGCTTGCTACTCACTAGGCGATTTACCACCTCCTGCAAGAGGCAAATTTCCTCCGCAGCGAATAGCGGGAGCATATGTTCGATGTGACTGGAAAAGGACGAAAACTCGAACTCGACATTTCCTGAACGGGAAAGGAGACTGCCCGAATTTGCGGCCCCCAGAACGAGAACATCTCCCGGCAACACGGGATGAACCACCGAACCGCAGATGTAGGTTCCCGCGCCAGTTCGCGGAAACACGAAACAGAGTCCGGAGCTATCATTTGCCCACTCATCGCCCCGCCGGAGGCGCGTCATGCGGAGGCACAAGTAATAGTGGCCTGGCATGGGATCCCTTGTTAGAAGCCCTTTGTAGTGTTCGAACCAGCTTCCTTGTATCTCGCTAGATTAACGCCCAATGTTAACCGGAGGGCGAACCCATGCCACAATCTCCAAGCCAGCCAATCCCTGCCCATTTGTGCTTTCATATAAGCAACCCACTAACGCCAACAGGAATTTCCATATGAATCTCTTACGATTCGTCTATTCCTGTTGTATATTTTCCCAGAGGTCCACGCCCTGCATCCCCAATGGACTCAACATCAGAAGCATGAGGCCCATCTCAACTGGGTGATATTACAAAACTTTGCTCGCGACGTCAAGGCGCTTAGCAGACATGAGCATTCACAATTGGGACCAATACTGAGCCGCGCTGTTGAGACGGGCCCCGGGATATAGTCGATAGAATTGTCCTCAAGAGCAGTGGATGCGCGAGCTCTTACAAGTTCCTTGCGGTCTTCGAGCGACTATCGCACCACTTCAAAAGCGAATCCCTTGAGGTATTCGGTCTCGGGGATCATCGGGATTACCGGATGGTCTGGGGATTGGGAAAAGGTGGCGATCCGGCGCAAGACCCGGTGGGCGTCATAGGCGGCGGAGAGCAGGGTATCCAGGAATAGCCCGGCATCGACATGGTGCGAGCAGCAGAATGTCGCGAGGGCGCCGCCGGGTTTCAATAGTTTCAGAGCCCGCAGATGGATCTCCTTGTAGCCGCGAAGCGCGTCAGGTACGGAGGCTCGATTGCGCGTGAAGGATGGGGGGTCCAGGATGATGAGATCCCAGCGCGGAACCAACTTTTCGTGCGGTTGAGTGACCGTTTGGTTCTTGAGCCAGTCAAAGACATTCGCCGTCTCAAAGGAGCATTTTTCCACCAGGGCATTGGCTTGGGCGTTTCGCTCGGAGGCCGCTATGGCGTCGGCGCTTTGGTCCAGAAAATGGACATGAGCGGCGCCGGCGTGAGCGGCATGAAGACCAAAGCCGCCCAAGAAACTGAAACAGTCGAGGACTTGCGTCCCGGACGCAAGTTGGGCCACAAGGCGATAGTTGACTTGCTGGTCCAGATAGAGGCCAGTCTTGTGGCCGCCGAGGACGTCCACGTCGAAGCGAAGGCCGTTGAGGTTTACAGCGAACGGACCTTCGAGGGATCCATAGAGGAGGCCGTTGGCATCAGGCAGGCCTTCGAACTTGCGGGAAGCCGCTTCATTGCGTTCGATGATGGCCCTGGGGGAGAACAGCGTTTGGAGAGCGGCGAGGATGAGGGGCTTGCGCTGGTCCATTCCGAGGGCTGAGGTCTGGACTACCAGGACATCCTCGTACTTATCAACAATGAGCCCGCTCAGAAAATCGCTTTCGGCATTCACGACGCGGAAGGAAGAGGCTCCGGGTAGATGGCGTTGGCGGACGACGAGAGCGGCGCGAATCCGTTCCTCAAAGAAGGCTTGATTTACCTCGACTCTGTCGGCGCCCAGCAGGCGAACGTTGATCTTGGATTTGGAATTGAAGAATCCCACTCCCAAAAAGCGCTGGCGATGGTCTTTGACCTGGACAAGGTCGCCGTCTGCAGCGGGTTGAGTGATGCGCATGATGGACGTGTGATAGATCCAGGGGTGCCCAGCCACGATACGGTCGGCTTCGCCCGGTTTCAGCAACACTGTCGGCAATGATTCCATAATATATGAGCGGACAAATTGTTTGGGGGTCCGGCGTCTGCGTCGTCGAAGATGGGGTCGGGATTCTGCGAACCATCCGAGCAATCGAAAGCCGAACTACGAGGTGAGTATAGCGCGGGGGCAAGGCGGGGGAAAGGTCAATCTTGAGCCGCTCAATCCTCGATTAGCTCATCTTGACGCCTGCGTGGCGACTTCTCAAGGCGGCGCGGGCGAGGCGGAGGCGGTTATAATCAAAACGTCCGCCCAAGGACTCAAAGACCTGACTCAAGCTGGTCAGACCCAGTTTGCCAAACGCGGCGGCTACTTCGCGCTTTTCCGCGGGGTTGAAAAATGGGCTCAAATCGAGGGCTTCCCCGTTTTCCAGGGCTTCGGTGAGGTGTCCGAATAACGTGTTTGGAGTGAGGCGACGTTCCAGAGCGATTTGATCCACTGTCTGGCCGGCACGGAACATTCGCAACGTCTGGCGAGCAGTGTCGCCCAACCCCGCGCGCCCCGGGGGCGGGGCGGGCGGCGCGAAGGAATCCTCGGCGAAGATCTGCCGCGGGCTGTTCTGAAGGTGCGCGGCGATCTCCGCAAGGAACGAAGCGCCAAATTCTCGCAGTTTCTTCTCGCCTACGCCGCTGATACGGACGAACTCGTTTTCCGCGCATGGGTACTCGCGGGCCATTTGGCGCAAGGAAACATCCGAAAACACGATATAGGGCGGGAGGCCGCGCTCGTCCGCCAGGCGCTTGCGCAGTTGCCGGAGGCGCTCGAACAGGGATTCGTCGCAGGAGATTTCTCCGGCGCGGCGGGCCGCCGGTTCGGGCGTCGCGACCGGCCGGGTAAGCATGACCGGCCGACGTTCTTTGAGCGCGGCAGCGCCTTCCGGGGTCAGTTCAAGGATGCTGAACTTCTCGGCGGCTTGGCGGAGGTAGCCCAAGCGAATCAGTTCGCGTCCGATGGCGGCCCATTCGGCCCGGGGATGTTCGGCGCCGATGCCGTAGGTGGAGAGCTGTTCGTGACCCCAGCGGCGAATCTTTTCATTTTCGGCGCCAGTCAGGATTTCGACGATGTGGTTGATGCCCACGCCCATCCGGGTCCTCTCGCGGACGCGGTAAACGCAGGAGAGAAACTTTTGGGCAGAAACCGTGCCATCAAAAGTGTCGCGCGGCGATAGGCAGTTGTCGCAGGCGCCACAGTCGTCCGCCTCAAAGTCCTCCCCGAAGTACCCCAACAACTCGGTCCGGCGGCAAGCCGAACACTCGGCGTAGTGGATCATCTGTTGGAGTTGACGACGGGCGATCTGCTGTTCTTTTGGATCGGGTTTTTCCTCGATGAACGACGTTTGCTTGACGACGTCGCCCGGACTGAAGAACAGGACGCATTCGCTGGGAAGGCCGTCCCGTCCGGCGCGTCCGGTTTCCTGGTAGTAACCTTCGATATTCTTGGGGAGGTCGTAGTGCAAGACAAACCGAACATTGGGTTTATTGATGCCCATGCCAAAGGCGATCGTGGCGCAGATGACGCGCGCCTCATCGCGCAGAAAGAGATCTTGATTCCGACTGCGGTCCTCGGCGCTCAGACCCGCGTGGTAGGGACGGGCCTTGACCCCGTCTTCGGTGAGTCGTTGGGCGACGCTTTCGGCGGTTTTGCGGGCCTGGCAATAGATGATGCCGCTTTCTCGGGTCCGTCGGCGGACGAACTCAAGGACCTGTTGGTAGGGTTTGTTCTTGGCGAAAACGCGATAGGTGAGGTTGGGGCGATTGAAGCTGGCGACATAACAAGCCGGCGCGCGCAAACCGAGCAGCGCAACGATGTCCTGTCGGACCCGTTCCGTTGCCGTGGCCGTCAGCGCCATCATGGGAGCCGAGGGAAAAAGCGGACGGAGCTGGGCCAATTGGCGGTATTCCGGGCGGAAATCGTGGCCCCATTCGCTGATGCAATGGGCCTCGTCGACCGCGAGGAGGTTGACGTTCCAGCGCTGGAGGTCTTCAAGGAAGCCGGAGAGCATGAGCCGCTCCGGGGCAACATAGAGAAGACGGAACTGGCCGCGGTGAAGGCCTCGCAGCCGCGCGCGGGATTCCTCGGACGCCAGCGACGAATTCAGAAACGTCGCTGGGACGCCGCCAGCCTGCAAGCCATCGACTTGGTCCTTCATGAGGGCGATCAAAGGCGACACCACGACGGTGAGGCCCGGACGCGCCAATGCCGGGAGCTGGAAGCAAAGCGACTTGCCGCCGCCGGTCGGCAGGAGCGCGAAGACGTCCCTACCCGCGAGTGCATCCCCGATGATTTGTTCCTGCAAAGGCCGGAAAGAGGTGAAGCCGAAATACTGCTTCAGCAACGGTAGCAATTGCGATACCTGCGTGTCCATCGGGAGAAGAGAATAGCTCGGGAAACGAAGAAACAAAAGCGCGATCAGAAGCACCGTGGCGGAAGCCGCAGAGGACCCTCCGGGGCGGATAACGGGGTCCTGGATGGCGACAGCGAAAGCAGGGTGATCTATTTTGGCAGTGGCGGTTTCCTGCGCTTGGCCTTAGAATAATAGCATCGCATCATTACAATGGCCCAAAACCCAGTGGTTCACCGCACGAACCCAAATTGGAAGGAATCGATGAAAAAGAAAGAATTGGCTAAGCTTTACCGAATCGCAGACCAAAAGAAGTTCAGGATCCGAGATATGGATCCCGGGGATACCTGGAAGTTGGAGTCCAAGGAGCCAGCCGAGCAATGGCTACGGGAAGGGGTGGGCCGGCTCGAAGAGCTTCAGGATCGGCTCTACGCTCAGAACCAGTGGTCCTTGCTGCTGATTTTCCAGGCCATGGATGCGGCGGGCAAAGATGGCACCATCAAACACGTGATGTCTGGCGTGAATCCGCAGGGTTGCCAGGTCTTTTCCTTTAAGGCGCCCTCGGCGGAGGACTTGAGCCATGATTTTCTTTGGCGGACATCCAAGTGCGTGCCGGAACGCGGTCGGATCGGGATCTTCAACCGTTCCTACTACGAGGAAGTTCTGGTCGTGCGCGTTCACCCCGAGTTTCTTTCACGGCAGAAGCTTCCGCCGGCGCTGATTACCAAAGACGTCTGGAAGGAGCGGTTCGAGGACATCAACGCTTACGAGCGGCACCTGACGCGCAATGGGGTAGTGGTCTGCAAGTTTTTCCTGAATGTTTCCAAGAAAGAGCAGCGGCGGCGACTCCTGGAGCGGCTTGAAGAACCGGACAAGAATTGGAAGTTTTCCGCTGACGACATCAACGAGCGCCAGCGTTGGGACGCTTATATGGAGGCCTACGAGGATATGATCCGTCATACCGCAACCGATTGGGCGCCGTGGCATGTCGTGCCGGCGGACAATAAGTGGTTTACCCGCTTGGTGGTTGCCGAGGTGGTGGTCCATGCCCTGGAGTCGCTTGATTTGAGTTACCCAGAGGTGAGCAAGGACAAACGCCGTGAACTGGCCTCCATTCGCGCGGCCTTGTTGGCTAACAAAATTCGTTAGGGAACGAAAAAGGCGAGTCGTTTTCGACTCGCCTTGAAGTGTCGGTCAATCAGACCGCGAAGCGTTAATCGCGCTCGGTGGCGCTTGGATCGCGAGCCGGTCCTCGGTCAGGCCGTTCAGTACGTTCAATGCGCTCTGGGCGCGCGGGACGCTCCGATGGCTCGCCTCGAGAGTAACGATCGCTGCGTTCGCTCCGGTCGCTGGGTGCGTTGCGCTCGCCCCGGTCGGAGCGCTCGCCCCGGTCGGAGCGCTCGCCCCGGTCGGAGCGTTCGCCCCGGTCGGAGCGTTCGCCTCGGTCGCTGGGTGCGCTACGCTCGCCCCGGTCAGAGCGTTCGCCTCGGTCGCTGGGTGCGCTACGCTCGCCCCGGTCGGAGCGTTCACCCCGGTCGCTGAACGCGCCGCGCTCGCCTCGATCGGAGCGTTCGCCCCGGTCGCTGGATACGCCGCGCTCGCCCCGGTCGCTAGGCGCGCTACGTTCACTGCGGTCGGGACGTTCGCCCCGGTCACTGGGGGCGCCACGCTCCCCCCGTTCGGGGCGTTCGCCCCGGTCACTGGGGGCGCCACGCTCCCCCCGTTCGGGGCGTTCATTGCGGTCGCCACGATCGCTGGAGACGGGGCGCTCACTCGGTTCGCCACGCTCCGGGCAGCGTTCAACACGACTCCCACGTTCGGGGCGTTCGGGGCGCTCAAGCCGGCCACCCCGGTCGGAGCGTTCGCCGCGATGTTCACCACGATCCCTGTCGCCTCGGAAATCGCCGCGATCACTGCGAGGCCGGCCACGGTCGCCATAGTCGCCGCGAGGTTCACTGCGGACTTCGCTGCGAATATCAGCGCGGGGTTCGCTCGGCTCAACCGATTCGCTCGGTTCCTTGGGCTCGGCGCCTTCCGGTTGGCCGGAGAGCTGCTGGTCGCGTTCTGCCATGGCAGCCTTGCGAGAGAGGCGAACCCGACCCTTCTCATCTACGCCAAGACACTTGACCCAGATTTCATCGCCCATCTTAACGATGTCTTCGGTCTGTTTGACGCGGAAGTTGGCGAGTTCGCTGATATGGACCAATCCGTCCTTGCCCGGCAGGAATTCGACGAAGGCGCCGAAGTCTTTGATGGTGACGACCCTGCCACGATAGATCTTGCCGATTTCGGCCTCGGCAGTCATGCCGAGTACCGCTTCGCGGGCAATCTTCATGCCCTCTTCCGAGACCGAGTAGATATTAACCGTGCCGTCGTCCTCGATGTTGATTTCGCAACCCGATTCCTCGACGAGCTTCTTGATGTTCTTGCCGCCGGGACCGATCAATGCGCCGATCTTTTCGGGGTTGATCTTGATCGTCTCAATGCGGGGAGCGTACTTGCTCAGTTCCTTGCGAGGCGCCTCCAGGGTTTTGGCCATCTCCGCCAGGACGTGAATGCGGGCAGTACGGGCCAATTCGACGGTCTCGCACATGATGGCATGCGGAATGCCGCGCAGCTTAAGGTCGAGTTGGAATCCAGTGATGCCCTTCTCGGTTCCAGCAATCTTGCAGTCCATGTCGCAGAAGGCATCCTCCCAGCCGATGATATCGGTGAGGAGCTTGTAGCGGGAGATGCGATCCTTTTCATCGTGGTCGGTGCAGATGCCGATGCTGATGCCGGCCACCGGCCGGATCATGGGAACCCCGGCATCCATGAGGGCGAGGGAGCCGCCGCAGACCGTGGCCATGGAAGAGGATCCGTTCGATTCCATGATCTCGCTGGTGATGCGAACGGAGTAAGGGTAGGTCGCCACCGGCACCATAGGTTCCAAGGATCGCTCGGCAAGGGCGCCATGGCCGATTTCACGGCGACCGGGACCGGATATCCGGCCGGTCTCGCCCACCGAGAAGTTGGGGAAGTTGTAGTGGAGAATGAACTTCTTTTCGCTAGCCCCGCCGGTATAGGAGTCAAATTCCTGAGCGTCCTCGCCCGTGCCCAGAGTGCAAAGGGTGATCGTCTGGGTCTCGCCACGTTGGAAGAGAGCGGAACCGTGGGCGCGGGGGAGAATACCGACTTCGCCATAGATGGGGCGAACGGAGACAAAATCCCGACCGTCCAGGCGTTTGTCATGGTTCATGATGAGATCACGCACCGACTCCTTCTGAATATAGTAGAAGGCATCTTTGAGCACGAACGGCGTGACTTTCTCCTGTCCGAATTTTTCGACAAGTTTCTTGCCAATTTCGCCGGTGACCTCGCTGACTGCGGATTCACGGGCCATCTTGCCCACGGTCAGCAGGGCAGTGACGATTCGGTCGCCGGCCAAGGTCCTTGCTTCCTGGAGGATCTCTTTAGGGACAATGTTGAGGGTGATCTGGCGTTTCGCTTTGCCGATCCGAGCGGCGAGGTCTTTTTGCGCTACAATAGTGGGCTGAATAGCTTCCTGACCGAACTTAAGGGCGGCATTGAAATCCGCCTCGGAGATTTCCTTGGCCGAACCCTCGAACATGACCATGTCGGTTTCGTTACCCACATAGACCAGATCGAGGTCGCTTTCCAGCATCTGAGCGTGGGTGGGGTTCGCGATGAACTGGCCATTGATGCGGCCAACCCGCACGGCGCCCAGGGGCCCTTCCCAAGGAATATCGCTGACCATCAGCGCGGTGGAGGCTCCAACGACGGCGAGCATATCGGGGTCATTTTCGCCGTCGGCGCTGAGAACTATGCTTTGGACTTGAACTTCGTTGTACCAACCACGCGGAAAGAGCGGGCGAATGGGGCGATCTACCAAACGGCAGGTAAGGATTTCCTTTTCGGTGGGGCGTCCTTCGCGTTTGAAATAACCGCCGGGAAACTTGCCAGCCGCCGCCGCTTTTTCGCGATAGTCGACCGTGAGCGGGAAGAACTCCTGTCCTTCCTTGGCCTTAGTGGCGGCAACGGCCGCGACCATAACGATGGTTTCACCCAATTGAACGGTAACCGCTCCGTCAGCTTGTTTGGCAATTTTTCCGGTTTCGATCGTGATTTGTTTGTCCCCCAAGGGGATCGTGATTTTCTCTGACATATAACCAATAATGTCCGCCTCCACTGAGGAACTTCAGTGAATCCCGAAGACATTCGGGACTGAACGAAATCTCCCAGTGGAAACGGAACTTTTCATTTACGCGAACGTTAAAGTAAGTGGTTAAACCTATCGCGTTCCCAGGTCCAACCACTCCGTGAAAAAGCTTGGTTAGAGGCCTGCCCGAGGTAGGCCCCGGCGAAGACAAGCCCCCGTTGAGCTATTTGCGCAGTTTAAGCTTTTTGGTGACGGTCTGGTACCGGCTAAGGTCCGTGTTGTGAAGATAATCCAACAACCGGCGGCGCTGGCCGACCATCATGAGCAAACCCCGGCGGGAGCCGTGATCTTTGACATTTTTCTGCAAATGCTCCGTCAAATGGTTGATGCGCTGCGTGAGCAGGGCAATCTGAACATCCGCTGAGCCTGTGTCCTGCTCATGCAGCTTAAAATCAGAAATCGTTTTTACTTTTGATTCCATACTTTCTTTGCAATCCAATCAATTCCACATTGTTCTTTGTGGTTTAAAATGTAGTTTGGGCAAGCCACGGTGTAAAGCTCTTTTCCTTTGGAGATTGCATCGCCGCCTGATTTCGTTATGCCCAACCGTTATGCCGACATTATTTTGGAAGCTCGTCACCTCGCCAAACCCTTAATGTCGTTGGTTGAAAATGAAGTGGTGCCGGTGGTGGGACTTGAACCCACACGGCTTTTTAAGGCCCCAGGATTTTAAGTCCTGTGCGTCTGCCATTTCGCCACACCGGCAACCGTTGATTTACAAGCACTTACACGAATCGTGAGGTTCGATATTGACGCCTGTGCCGCCAATTGTGCTAGTGTTACGGTGCGAAAGCAACGGAAACCGCAAGCCGTTGCACCCGGGACGCTGGCGGAAGTAGCGCAGCGGTCGCAAATGTCGGCGCAGGGCACAAGGCTCATGTCGCTTCAAGTTTCTCAAGAGTCTCTGATAGGCGCAAGCAGCCAATCCAGGGTCTTTGGATGCGCAATGAGCGCATTTATGCGCGGCAGGCCGTAACCACATACGCGTTGTAAACAAGGGGAGCGGTCAACTTGCCCGGGCCACCGTTTGGGGTTTTGCCTTCTTAGCGTTGGTAGGCCGGTAGTACGTGACGCTGAACCGCCAAGGCCATGACGGCCATGCTGGTCGCGTAGGTCGGTCCGCCGCCCTGCGCCTCGCCATCGACGGTAGTATCGAATGAACCGTCTTCCTTTTGGTGCGGGAGCAGAACGGTTTCATATTTTGGCAAGTAATGTTCCCAGTCCTCGGGGAAAGCACGGCTGATACCCACCGCGTCGTAGTAGGCGCGATAGTAGAAATGATCGCCTTTCCATGCGATTGGGTCAGCCCACATGCGGTCGGCGATCTTCTTCACCAAAGGGTTCTTTTCCTGGTGGCCGATGACGAAAACCAATAACGCCAAACCCCGCAACGCCGGATGGTCGTCGTTGGAGTTCTGGTATCCTACCTTGCCGTCGGGGCTGACCATCTTCTCCGCATAATTCACCGCTCCAGCGATCACCTTCTCGGGAATGGGGATTCCCACCTGTTGGGTGGCATGCAGGCCCAGGATCTGCCAGCCCGAGAGGCTCAGATCCGAATCGGTGGCATCCGGCGTATAACGCCAGCCGCCGGTCTGTTGAGGGTCTTTCTTGATCAGCGCGGCATTGATGGTTACTTGGGTCGCTTTCTTGAGCGCCTTGCGGATCACCTCGTCCAATTCATCGTCCCGCGGCATGCCCAAGGCTTCGGCCAGCATGAGCGTGACCACGCCGTGACCGTACATTCGGCTGCCGTCCGATTCGCCAAAGTAGCCGTCCGCGTTCTGCCGAGAGAGGACATAATTGAGACTCTTGCGGATCCACGGGCCGTATTCCTTATCGGCCGGCGAATGGCCGGCGGCAAGATGGCCCATGATCGACATAGCGCTCAGAGCCGTAGGGTAGCGATCGCCGCATGAGCCGTCCGGTTTTTGCTGTTTGCGCAAGAATTCCAGGCCTTTCTTCACCGCCCGATCGCGCGGTTGTTCGGTAGCCAACGCCTTGAGAACCTCCTGATCCGAAGGCTCAGCCGCGAAGGCAGGGCAGGAGCCTCCAAGCAGCGCCCCCGCGATCAGGAATATGCAGACGGGAGCGCGCGCGATGACCAACGATTCAGGGCCTTTTCGACGAAGCCAATTAAGGCGGGTTCGAGTGTGGGGCATAGACAGGCAAGGACTTGGTAGGATCGATAGCGGTTGAACTCAATTTCTCAAAATAGGCCCGGATGGCGAGTTGTTGCTCTTCGCTGAAGTGTTCGATCCCGCTGCTGCGGATCGCGCGTCGGAGTTGGTCATTCAATCGGGCCCATTCGGCCAGGTCAATCCCTCTGGGCGCGGGTGGATTGCCTATCTGGCCTGCCTGCCCGTCCATTTTCGCCGTCGCACCTGAAGTGGAGGCGGAGGTTGCGCTTCGAGAAGGTGGCGTGGCGGTAGTCTGAGGCAAGGCATAGGGGTCCAGGTCCGCTAACTGTCCGACCGCCGAGTCCATGCGGATCTGCCGTGCCGCATCGGTCAGGATCCGGGCGGCTTCATCGTAGGATTCCCACTGCTTGGGCGCCCTTTGAATGCCCTCCAAGGATTCCTGGGCGGCGCCGGCCGCGACCTCCGCCGGAATGGACGATTCTGTCCAGTCGTTCGGCCGTGACGCGAGGCTCGCCGTTGCCCCTAACTCTTCTTTGAGGCGCGGTTGTTTCGGGGCGTCGCCGGCGGCCTGTTTGGCGAGTTCTGACAGGCTGTCGAGCTTGTCGGCAAGGGGTTCGACTGCATTGGGAAAGGTCCTAGCCAACTGGCTCCGGCGGGCTTCGGCGGCCTGGATTTCCGCCTGGCGCGCGTCCTCGCCCTGGTCTCCCGCGAGGGCGGTGGCGCGTGCGGCCAGGGGTCGCAACGCGGCTGCCGTCAAGCGATTGGGAGAGGCCAGCAATTCGCCTGTATCCTCGCCCAGCAACTCATAGGCCACAGCGATTTTTGGCTGGCCTCCTCTAAAGAGACGGGCGGCCTCAAGCTCCATGGCCAGCCGAGGTTTGGCTAGAAGGCTGGCGGAGGTTGGGCCGCTCGCGGCAAGTGTTTCCAAAGCTTCCGTTTGGTTTTGGAGCGGTGGCGGGATGCTCTTGGCAAAACTGGGCAGGTTGTTGTCTGTGCGATTGGCCAACTCTCGGAGGGCTTGAGCGGTTTCCTTGCCCTTGGCGTCCTGGGGCGATGCACCCGCCAGAACGGCGAGACGGTTGGCATCCTGGTAATCTCCAGCCACTTCTTGCGCCTGCTCGACTCGTGAAACGGCCTGCTTCATTTCGGTGTATTTATCCGGCAGCCGATCGTCCGTCGAGGCGGTTTGCGCTTTGGCGAAGGCGCGCGCCGAGGGGTAGGCTCTGCGGGCTTCGGCGGCGATTTCCTCGCGATTGATCCGCTCCTGCAGGTCGTTGAGCTCCCGATAGCGGCGTTCGATTTCGTTCAGCCGCTCATCTATCTTGCCCGCCAGATCATTCTTGTTCAAGCGCTCGTTAAAGGCCTCCTCGAGTTTGGACTCCGCGGGTTGGAGTTGTTCCTCAGCCTGCGTCGAGGCTTGCAAAGCCAGCGCGCGTTCTGCCAAGGTCACGTCTTTCTGTCGGGCCGTTTCAAAGAACTGGCGGGTGGCGTTGGCTGTCGCAAGGCCCAGTTCTCGTTCCCAAGCCTTAGCCATATCAAGCTTGGCCTGCTCCTGCTCGGAACGCCGTGGTGACGGGTTGTGGGGTTGTTGGCGCAGTTCCTGGTTAATTTGGCGTAGTTCTTCGAGGGCGTTTTGCACCGGCTTGAGGGCGGCGGAACCTTCGTAACGCCAGCGGTATTTCTCCAACTCCTCGCGGAGCATGCGCTGGGCCTCCCTGGAAAAGGCGGTCAAGTCATCGGCCTGTGCTTCCGCTTTCTGCGTATCCGCAGGTTTCCAGTTGGCAAAGGAGTCCAGATTCACGGACAAGGCTTCGCCGACGGGCAGTTCCTGGTCCGTCCTGCGTGTGAGATTCTCGTTCTGAACCGCATTGGTGAACGTAGCGACGGCGCGGGGAATGGCCGTCGGGAGCGCGAGACCGCTTTTCACACGATCTCGGAGGCCGTCCCTGACGAAAGACCGCAAGAGCGGATCGTCCGGGGCGACTGGTTCCCGAGGTCGAGCCGATGACGGACGCAGCCAGGAAATGGGCACTTCCTGCAACGGCTGGCCCTTCTTGGCCGCGAGGAGTTGGAGTTTGGATTCGCCGGAACCTTGAAAGAACTCGATAGTGATGGGTCGCCACCCAGAGGCGAGCTTCAAGTCGGCGCGATATTGGTTAGCGGGATGAGCGCTCCAGGCGTCCGCAGGCAAGACCGACCGGTCGTCGATGATCAGCCGCACGCCATCATCCGCTACACAGGCCAACGTCCAATCACCCGATTCGGGAATGTTGATATCGCCCTGGTATCGGCAGCTCCACTCGTCGCGGCGGTTGGCAGGAGCGTAATTGTCGAAACGGGGATTATCGATTTTCCGCTCGATGACTTTGCCGTTGAGTTGGATGCCCTCAAAAAAGACAGCCCGCAAGCCCGAGGCGGTGGCGGTCAGTGGCGCGATGGTGTTGTTTTCCCCGAAGAGAATCGGCAGGCCGCGTTTGTACCGGCCTTGGGCGCTCTCGCAGCGGGAGGCCAGGACATCGGTTTCCAAGGCCCCCTGCAACACGATAAGCACCCGCCGGAATTGCTCGAGTCCAATCAAGGCATGGCTGAAAAGTTCGCGTCCATTGTTGAAGGTGTCGAGGAGGTTCCTACCGTCCCCTGGGTCCAAACTCGCGCAATGATGGGACAGAACCTCTCGTTGCTGCTGGCCCCACGCGGAGAGACTCGTCCCTAATCGGTAAAGGAATCGAGTCTCCGACAAGTTGTTGGTCTCCGATTCGCTCACCAACTGGCCGCCGATCAGGTCCACCGCGTGACTCCACTCGCTGAGGCGGCTGTTCAACAGTACTAGCGTTGTTCCCTGGGCTTGCGGATCGTCCTGCTGGTAGTTGCGTCCGATGGATAGCCAGGAGGTCCGCGTCTGCTTCAAATACTCGAGTTGCCCCTCCACTGCCGAAGCCAGTTGCTTGATGCGCTCAGCCATCCGGGCCTCCAGCGCCTTATCCACCGCCCCGATTGTGACCAGGATGGGGTCGCTGCGAGTCGTCTGATCGAGCCAATCGGTTGCCACGACCTGGAATTGAAGTTCGTCGCCCGTCAGTCCGTTGAGATCAGCCAGCTTATAATTCGTGGCCGTCTTCACTTCCCGAGTGGTTGACGTATTGTCCAAAGCCGAGTCGTTTCGGACGGGAAAGAGGGTTTTATGGTCCGCAATCGCCTCGCGATTAAGCACGACCAGGTCCACGCGTTTGAGCCCGACATCATCGTTGGCTTGCCCCAGCAAGCGCAGGACTTCATCCATCCCGACCAAACCCGACTCCGTGCCGGGAACCTCTAAGCGAGCGGTCGGCGGCTCATCGGGCAATGGCTGGAGCGTCCATTTTTGTCCGGCCTCCGTTATCAAGCTGTTTTCCCCTACCAGACGAAGTTGGTAGGCGATGGTATTGGAGGGCTGGAGGCTGAGAACCCAGGTATCGCTCTCGGGCAGAAGCCTCCTGGCTGGGAACCCCTCCACGAGCAATTCGGCGCTGGTCAATCTCTCCGCGGTTGTTTCAATCCGAAGCCGCACATGGCTGCCCATCAGAAAGCTGGCGCTGCCCCCGTCCACCACCTGGTTGGTTTGGCGGGCATAGGCCGGTGGCTCGATCCACAACTGCATCTTACGGATGCGAGGAGGCGCGTCCACCTTCACCGTGAAGACGGGGCTCTCGGCCTCGCCAGCGACTACGGAATAGTGAAAGCCCCGTGTCACGACGGGCAGATGAAGCGCCGAAGCGTTGGTCGTGCTTCGGGACGTGAGCACGGACTCCTGGAAGCCGTCATCCCACACCAACCTCGCCTTCGCCTGGTCGAATTCTCGCTCGGCGGAAACCATTAGGTCAAGGGGCGCGCCTAGCTTGATCCGACAATTTCCCGGCGTAACGGCGAGCCTAAGGTCCGGCAGCGAAGCGGCCGATGCGAACGGGTAGAACGCCAGGCGCGCCCGGGTCAAGAAACTCGGCCAGAGGCAGGAAAGTCCGATCAAGAGCGCTACGGCCGCCGCTCGCTTCCAGGCGCGACGGGCGGGCGCGGGATCGACCAGGCTGGCGGCGGCCACCAGGCCGATCTCCTCGGAAGCCAGTTCGATCGTTCTCTGGACCATCCAAACACTGACTCCCGGCGGGGGAGATTCCGCCATTTCAACCGCCGAGAGAATGCGCTCCTGGAAGTGGCCCTTGGCCGAAGCCTCGTAATCGCGAGCGCAGGCGCCCATGGCGGAACGTCGAAACAAAGGCGCGCCGGTTCTGTAAAGCAGCCAGGCGAATGCCAGCAGGTAGCCGAGCGCGGAGAGCCAAACCCGCCCGCTGAGCCCCGGCCGCATCCTCCACTCGAGGAGCGCTATAACCAGGACCTCCACTCCGAGGATCCAAAGCGACTCCGCCAGGCCGCGCAACACTGCGATTAGTCGTCGCCGGCGATCGAATTGCGCCAACCTATCCCTAATGATCTCCGGTAAATCCACGGGTTCCTTTTGACCGCCTCAGTCGCCTCAGCGATCCGCGACCGCCGCCCGCGCCAGGAGAACCTTTTTTGTCGGGATGTAGTTGGCGACGAACTCGCGACGGTATTCCGCGAAGGAGCCGGACGCAATAGCGCTGCGGACCTCGCTCATCACCCTTAGGAACATCCGCGTGTTATGCACACTGAGCATCCGCAGGCCAAGGATTTCGCCCACGTTAAGCAAGTGGCGCAAATAGGCGCGGGTGAAGTGGCGGCAGGCAAAGCAGTCGCAACCCTCTTCAATCGGGCGAAAATCAGCCTTGCAGGCGCCGCCCTTGACGCTAAAAGTGCCCTTGCGGGTGAAGGCGGTGCCGTTGCGCGCCACCCGGGTGGGCAGAACGCAGTCGAACATGTCAACGCCGCGGGCGATTAATTCGACCATCTGGGCCGGGGTGCCCAGGCCCATGGCGTAGCGCGGTTGGTGGGCCGGCAGGAATGGCTCGGTGATTTCCACCGCTCGCATCATTTCGGGCTCCGGTTCGCCGACGCTTACGCCTCCGATCGCGTAGCCGTCGAACTTCATGGCCACCAGCGCTTGGGCGCATTCTTCGCGGAGGGGCGCGTTGACGCCGCCCTGGACGATCCCAAAAACCGCCTGCCCTGGCGCTCGCGGTTGTTCCCGGCATTCGCCGGCCCAACGCATGGTGCGGTCCACAGCGGCGCGGAGTTCGCGCGGCGTGCTGGTATGGGGCGGGCAATCATCGAAGACCATGGCGATGTCCGAGCCGAGCGCGGCTTGGATGGCCATCGCCTCTGTGGGACCTAGGAACAACAGGGAACCGTCCAAGTGTGACCTGAACTCCACGCCATGCGCCTGGATTTTGCGGATGGTAGCCAGGCTGAAAACCTGAAAACCGCCGCTATCGGTCAGGATGGGAGCGGGCCAATTGATAAACTGGTGGAGTCCACCGCCGGCTTGAATGATATCGAGTCCAGGGCGGATGTTGAGGTGGTAAGTATTGCCGAGAATGATCTGCGAGCCCATCTCCACCAATTCACGCGGATCGATGGCCTTAACGCTGCCCTGCGTCCCGACCGACATAAACACGGGCGTATCCACGACCCCATGGGGG